>TARA_B110000902_G_scaffold38386_1_pt1 | contig 25539 bp, 19 predicted proteins | sample TARA_B110000902 | Tara Oceans TARA_B110000902 (sample SAMEA4398009) | marine metagenome | biome: Polar Biome; feature: [SRF] surface water layer (ENVO:00010504); material: water (ENVO:00002006), including particulate matter (ENVO:01000060) such as... | depth 5 m | reverse complement strand
CCGTGCTCCAAAGCATACCTCAGTCCGGCGAAAAGCCGATCTGGGGCCTTATCGTACTCCCAGCGGTGATTCCAGAGCACTTTTAAAGGGCCCTTGCTCTTGTTAGTACGCGGTTGAAAGCAACTGGACTCTAAGGGTACGGGTATAACCGTCGAATTTTCTGCTATCTGCTCAATTAAACCTGCCGGCACATAATCCGGAAGCTTGCTGAGCAAGTTGTTGGCACCCGTTAAAAAACTATTTCGATTAAAATCGCTATTGAACACACATTTATCGGCGGCTAACGCCGTATAAAGATTGAGCATGCTGGGCTCAATAGAATTTCTCTGGTTGATGTTTAGTGGATAGGCGAACTGATTCTCATGGAAGTAGACCAGCGTTGGTATCGTCGTTAAAGCGGGTACAAAACCCCGCAAAGCCGACAGATCTACCATCGACGTTGCAATAATGAGATCGTAACCACGGATTAATAATGGCCGCTGGCCAAATGCCCAACTCAAGCTATTCCCTCTAATACGCCAATTAAAATGACGGGGCGGCAAATACAAAGGCGTCCATTGGTGCTCGGTAAATGCCCCAACCAGGGTGTCACACCAACGCCGGTGACTAACCGCATCGTAAGCAGACAGCAGTAAAATCTTCATATTTGTTAAATACCACCTTCAGAACAAAAAATGATCTAGTAATTAAGGGCAAAATTAATGTATGATGCGTCGCCGCAAAACACGATGGCCAAGCTACAATGAAGCCTCTACATTTGGCTTCGAACATTCAACGTTAGAGAATCTAACCGAGGATGTGGGCAACTAACGAACTGGTTGAACCAATTTAACCGAAACACACGATTCACACCAATTACTGACTATTTCGAGGTATTACTGTGGCGTCTGCCGAACAACTAGAAGCGCTTATCAATTTAGAAGCTAATCTCAAAAATCAATATGAAAAAAAGCTAACTGCTGAAAAATATAAAGTTGAAGCTCATCTTGAAACTCAGACTAAATTGCAAGCAAAAATAGTCGAGCAAGCAGGTGAAATCACCAAGCTTAAAAGCGGTGGCGGTGATTTGAAGCGAATGGAACAAGAAAACCGTGAGATGTCCAGCCGTGTCGCAAACATCAAAAACGAATTTGAAGCACAACGCAACAAGGCAAAGACCGCTCAAAAAGAACTTATCGCGCTCAAGTCAGAAATTAAAGAACTGAAACAACTGGATGCGAAGAAGTTAAAAAAGAACTTGGTCGAAACCAAAAAGAAACTCGAAGAACAACGCACAGCCAATGGTTTATTGAGCGCCAGCAACAAGAAACACAAACAGGAAAGCTTCGAGCATCAAAATACCATTGAAAAACTCGAGCAAGAGTTAGAAGAGTTGAAACCTGCGGAAACGGAAGAAACCGAAGAAACGGACGCTAAAGTCGAAGCCGAGATCGAAGTTGAAGCAGAAGCAGAAGCAGAAGAAACCGCGAAGGCTTAACCCCCGGTCGCTTGCTTTGATTATCAAGCGAAGTCTCTTCTAGTACAGTCCGGCCCTAAGCACTGCCTCAGGCCGGATTATTTGTTATGGTAGCAGTTCCCTACCACCCAATCATGCTGTCAACTACAGCAGGGGCAAATGGTGATAACCTAACGCGACAATAGGGATTTCAACGAATTTATACGATCGTCTGAATCATCACCTAATTCATCCGCAATTTTGTTACTTAGCTTTTTCTTCAACTCGTCTTCTTTTTCTTCAAGCTTCTCCTTGAATTTTCTTTCAAACAAGCCTTTTAAATGCGCCTCAACCGCGCCGCTCAATTGCTTCATTAGTGGCTTGAGGATTGCTTCTGCTAACTGTTGAGGCGGCAAACCCTGCTCCCCACCTAGCTGTACTAACTTGATATCGGGGATAGAGACTTCACTTTGCCCCCATTTTTCGCTGACGAGACTCGTCGAACTGTTGATAAATTGAAATAGCCCAACTTTGATTAATAGGTCAGGGCTGGACGAGTCATCAGCGGCTACTGTATCGCTAGCGTCATCACTACTGGCCTGCAGATTTTTCATCAAAGCCTGCAGATTCGTTCCCAGTCCTTTCTGCTCGGCGATAACACTAGCCCCCTCTATACTGATCTCTTTTAAGTTAACAACGCTATCCATCAAAGAGATGAGGTCGAGTTCAACGGCTATTTTATCCATTTGAAATACGTTGGGCTGATCGAAACCACTGGGGTTAGCAATCGTTAAACCCGAGATTTCAGCTCTTCCTTGCAATAGCTGAATGTTAACCGCCTTCAACCTAACCGGTGTTTTTAGTACCTGGGAGCCCACCTCCTCCACAGCATTTTTTACTAAACCATTCATATTGTTAGCAATATAAAACCCAGCACCTAACACCCCGATGACGATGACAATCAAAAGACCCAACAGTATTTTCATAACAAAAAGCTCCTTTATTTTGTAGTCTTACTTCGCTGACCGATGCAAGCTAACCGCGATTGATCAGCGCGTCTAGCCGCATGCGCTATTTACGGTAAATTATTTCCAAAGCAATGCGCCACTGAGACACAGCTGCCTGATCACTTTTATCATGGTCCACTCCAACACACCGATGTATTTCTGCCCTTGCAACCGAACCATCTCGCCATAGCGACCAAGAATCCAGCTCCAACTCAATCTCTAAGGCCGCTTCAGTCCCAGCAATAATACTCACAGTCTTTGGACCCGGCCGGTAAGTATATGCATTATCGCTATTGCTAATTCTGACACACAGCGGCTCCAACTCACGGGTTGCCTTTGCAGCTAAGTCTCCAGCTCCTAGCAGCAGCTTTGACGGCAACTCGATCAAATGAAAATGATGAAAATCGTCTGCAAATAAAGCGGTCATAGTCCTGTCAACAAATTCAATCGTCAAAAACAAAAAAACACGGCCACTGCAATCGTCGTAGCCATTCAATCCAATGTACTATTTGTAGTATAGTCCATAGAATATCAACGACTTATAAAGACAACAAGATGAAAATACAATTACTCTTAACTGGCAATGAATTAATGTCAGGACACACCATAGACTCTAACTCTGCGATGATTGCGGAATTTTTGTCTGGAAAAGGCTATTCCATTCACCGTAAAGTCACCGTAGGGGATGACCCACTCGAGCTGCTAGCCGATATGAAGCGCCTGTGTGAGACCGGCGATATACTTATTATGAACGGCGGTTTGGGCCCCACTCTGGACGACCTTACCGCACAATTACTGAGTGATCTTACCGGCAAACCTCTTGTCGAAAACCCTATCGCCCGCCGACATTTAGAGGATTGGTGTGAACGACGAAAGTCGCCCCTTAACCATTCAAATTTGAAACAAGCGATCCTGCCAGAAGGCGTTGAAATAATTCCCAACCCGACCGGCAGCGCTGTTGGCTTCACTATGATCTACGAGGACTGTTTAATCATCTGCACACCGGGTGTTCCCAGTGAATTACGCACAATGATGGAACAAACAATCGTTGATACCATTTGTAAACGCCACCCTAATGATCAACAGACCGACACCGTTCGCTTGCAAACCTTCGGTTTAGGTGAATCTACGCTGCAAGAAATGGTAAACCATGATTATGGAGAATGGCCAGAACAGGTCGAACTAAGTTTTAGGGCCGGCATTCCCCTTCTGGAAGTCAAACTGATCATTCACGACTTGTCTCATAAGGTTATTCAGCAACGTTGCTATCAAAGACTCCACGAATTGATCGGCGATTTTATCATCGGTGAGGAATCTACGACACTGGCTGAGTCCGTTGTTAAGCTATTACAAAATAGCCAAACAACCATAACGACTGCCGAGTCCTGCACCGGTGGTCTGATCGCCTCCGCGATCACTGAGATTGCTGGGGCATCTAAGGTCTTTGAAGCGGGATTTGTTACTTACTCCAACCGGATGAAGCAGCAGCTGGTAGGCGTCCCTGAGTTAACCCTCAAAACGTATGGTGCTGTCAGCGAGGAAGTGGTAATCGCCATGACAAATGGCGCCTTAGAGCGCAGTGGAGCTGACTATGGCATAGCCGTCTCTGGTGTTGCCGGTCCAGGCGGTGGCTCCGCAGAGAAACCTGTGGGCACCGTATGGATTGCATGGGGTCACAAAGACAACCTGAGGACTCGTCGAATGACATTGACGACCGACCGGAAACGATTTCAGCAAATGGTGACAGCGATAACACTAGATTTGATCAGGAGAGAGCTTCTCGACTTGGAACCCCAGCCGACTTATTATCAAGCACTAAAAAAAGGATGAACATAGCCGGCAGCGCCAACGCGATCTTGCTGCATTATCAACGGGTAACGCAACTGATTAACTCAATAGTATTGGATCCGCCGCTAGGCATTAGCAGCTCCAAACTTCAAATCTACAAGCGGGTACAACCATGAACCAATCCAGTGTAATCAACCGGCTACTTTTACAGGTTGAAAAAGCAGGTAATGCCCTCCCACACCCTACAATACTGTTTATATTTTTATGCGTATTTATCGTGCTTATATCAGGGATTGCCGGCGCTTTTGGCGTGTCCGCTATACACCCCATCAGCGGTGATACAATAACCGGGGTTAACCTGATCAGCAGGCAAGGCCTTCATCTCATTCTTACCAAAACCGTTACCAATTTTACTCACTTCGCACCGGTGGGGTCTGTGCTTGTCGCAATATTAGGTATCGGAGTGGCGGAACACTCAGGTTTAATCAGTGCAGCACTGCGCTCAACGGTGCTAAAAGCCCCCCGTCAACTACTCAGTTTTTTTGTGGTATTGACCGGGGTTCTCTCCAGTATTGCGATGGACACTGGCTACGTGGTGCTGATTCCACTAGCTGCCATGCTATTTGTTTCAGTTGGGCGCCATCCCTTGGCAGGAATGGCAGCGGCCTTTGCCGGCGTTTCTGGAGGCTTTAGCGCCAATCTGTTGATCGGGCCTGTTGATGCGATACTGGCAGGGATTTCCACAGAGGCAGCAGCACTTGTGCAACCTGAGTACAACGTCAGTGCAACCGGTAATTACTATTTTCTCTTAGCATCAACTCTACTTATCAGCGTGGTTGGAACCGTCGTTACTGAAAAAGTTGTGTCACCGCGCCTTGGTGATTACCAAGACCCACAGCAAGACGGTGATGACAACACATTAACGACAGCTGAGAAACGCGGACTCAAAGCGACGGCAGTATTTACCTTGCTGTTTATCGCTGTTCTACTGTGGGGGATTTTACCAGCGGACGGTTTTCTCCGACTGGAAAATGGTGACATATTGTCCTCTCCTTTCATCAAAGGCATTGTAACAATTATCGCGTTTTACGCCGCCGTATCGGGTTATATCTTCGGTAAGACTAGTGGTCGCTTCAATCGCAGTGAAGACTTTATCAAAGGCATGGAACTTAGTATGAGCACCATGGCTGGCTATCTGGTGTTGATGTTTTTTGCCGCTCAGTTTGTTAGTTATTTCAGTTGGAGCCAACTGGGCGCAATTGCCGCTATTAATGGCGCTGCAATGCTTCAATCATTGGATATCAATAATAGCTCGCTGCTAGTGGGCTTTATTTTTATGGCCGCATTAATCAATTTACTGATTGGTAGTGCCTCTGCCAAGTGGGCGCTGTTTGCCCCTGTCTTTGTACCGATGTTCTTATTGCTTGGAATATCACCCGAAGCCACGCAAATTGCTTACAGAATTGGTGACAGCACTACGAATATTATTACGCCACTAATGCCCTACTTTGGTATTATTATCGCCTTCGCACAGCGTTATGACAAAGACGTCGGTATTGGAACCATTATCGCCACAATGCTCCCCTATTCGATTGCACTGCTGGCAAGCTGGTCCGCACTACTCATGATGTGGATACTCATGGATTGGCCGCTGGGCCCAGGGGCCACTATTTTTCTTAATACTCAATAGCAGCGCTACTGACCTCTTTTTTCAGGGGTCATTACTTCAGCGGTCATTTGCGTTATACCAAAGTGGCGTACGTTAGTACCTTTCACCAAATAAATCACTTGTTCAGCGATATTACGGGCGTGATCGCCCACCCGCTCAAGCGAGCGTAGCGCCCAGAGAACATTAAGCATTTGGCTGATCGACCGAGGGTCTTCCATCATATACGTAATCAAGCTTCGCACTGCCGACCCGTATTCCTCATCAACCAGTTTGTCTTCTTTTGCAACAGCAAGCGCCATGTCAACATCAAATCGAGCAAAGGCATCCAGCGCATCTCGCACCATAAAACCAACGTGATTACCGATATGTCTTATCTCTTTGTAGCCGCGGGGAGACTCCCCAGACTCAGCTAATTGAATCGCCTGTAACGCTATCTTCCCCGCTTCATCGCCGATTCTCTCAAGATCTATGACCGACTTACTAATAGCAATGACGAGTCTCAAATCACTGGCCGCGGGCTGCCGCCGGGCAAGAATCCGCATACATTCTTCATCAATGGCCACTTCCATGTCGTTGATGTCATTGTCGTCTAGTCTGACTTTTTCAGCTTTGTCGCTATCAGCCTCAACTAAAGAGCTGATCGCTTTTCTTACCTGTTGTTCAACCAGCCCGCCCATTTCCAACAAGTGGGTTTTTACGTCATCGAGTTCCACGTTGAATTGCTGTGAAATATGATGGCTGTGTACGTCTTTATCAATCATGTCCAGATCCTTGTGTTAATTATCCGTAGCGGCCCGTAATATAATCTTCTGTCTGCTTTAGCCGAGGATTAGTAAACAATGTGTCGGTCGTATCAAATTCAATAAGCTTTCCCATATATAGGAATGCCGTGTAGTCAGACACCCGTGCGGCCTGCTGCATGTTGTGGGTGACTATTACGATAGTATATTTTGATTTCAACTCGTAAATAAGCTCTTCAATTTTTAAGGTCGAAATAGGGTCCAAGGACGACGCAGGCTCATCCAGTAACAACACTTCCGGTTCGATAGCTATCGTTCGAGCGATAACCAACCGTTGCTGCTGACCACCTGACATGCCCAGCGCACTGTCATGTAGTCGATCTTTGACTTCGTCCCAAAGTGCCGCTTGCCGCAGGGATTTTTCCACCGCCTCATCCAAAACGCGCTTTTTATTAACACCTTGAATACGCAAACCATAAGCCACATTCTCATAGATCGTTTTCGGAAAAGGGTTCGGTTTTTGGAATACCATACCTATTCGACGACGGAGAGAAGGCGCATCAACGCCTCTTTGGTAGATGTTTTCGTCATCGAGAAAAATACCCCCTTCTATCTCGCAGCCATCGACCAAATCATTCATTCGATTAAAACAGCGCAGCAATGTCGATTTCCCACAGCCACTGGGCCCAATGAACGCGGTAACTCGCTGTTTTGGAATTTCAAGGGACACATCATACAACGCTTGCTTCTTACCTTCGTAGTAGAGGTTTAGGTTACGTACTGACAAACTGATATCTTCCGCACCAATATCGAGGTTTTGTTGACTACGTCCCATACTGCCTAGGTCAATGGCATGAGTTTTCACAGATTACACTCTCAATTTCATAGGGTAAAACTACATATCCAACGCTTTATATTTTTCACGCAAACGGTTACGCAAAGCGACGGCACTAAAATTCAATAAGGCAATAATAACAACCAACAACAGTGCGGTGGCATAAACTAACGGTCGAGCTGCCTCCACATTCGGGCTTTGAAACCCGACATCATAGATGTGGAAGCCTAGATGCATAAATTTCTGGTCAAGATGAATGTAAGGGTAATCGCCATTTACCGGAAGCGAAGGCGCCAGTTTTACCACTCCCACCAACATTAGCGGTGCAACTTCGCCTGCAGCTCGGGCTACCGCCAATATCAGCCCCGTCATCATCGCCGGACTTGCCATAGGAATGACAACTCGCCACAACGTTTCAGCCTTGGTGGCGCCGAGGGCCAAACTGCCTTCCCGAAGCGCTTTTGGTATTCTGGACAAGCCTTCTTCGGTAGCGACAATCACGACCGGTAACGTCAGCAATGCGAGTGTCAATGAAGCCCACAATAATCCGGGAGTACCAAAAGTAGGAGCAGGTAACGCTGCGCTAAACAAGACCTCATCAATTTCCGAGCCGAGAAAATAAATAAAGAAACCGAGACCAAACACACCATAGACAATGGACGGAACGCCCGCCAAATTATTTACCGCGATACGTACGATTCTTGTCATCAAGCCTTGTTTGGCGTACTCTCGCAAATATACCGCCGCCACCACACCAAATGGCGTTACCATTATCGACATCAGTATCACCATCATAACGGTACCAAATATAGCAGGGAAAATCCCTCCCTCGGTATTAGCTTCGCGAGGCTCGTCGCTCAAAAATTCCCAAAATTTTTCAAGGTATAGCAGTGACTTTTGCGCCACTCCCATCGCATTGGCTTGATAGGCCCGCACCACTGCAGCAAACTTTATTTCTACGACAGTACCATCCATCGTTACAGCAATAAAACTATCGCGGCCAATTTGTTGGTAAAGGGTCGCAAGGTTTTTTTGTAGACTCGAGTAAGCTTGTTGATACTGAATCCTCTCACTCTCGATCTCCAACATTTTCACAGCACGTGCCGCCGATGAAACGTTGTCGTCCAGTGCCAGACCGCGCTCCGATAATCTCAGTCGTTCAAGCTGATAATTAATCGAGCCGACATTGCCTTTTTCGATCTCTTCAATCTTGGCATACAGTAATAATGCGCGTTCGATACGCTGCTCGAAATCCATCCAAAGATCTGCCGATGACATCACAGCGTCATTTTGCTTTATCGTCTGCAAATACCCGTAAAAATTTCCCCATTCTCGCCGCTCGATTGTCATCAGCTGACTCGGATAACGCTTCTCTGACAAGTAGTCATCTATAACCCAAGAAAAATCAGCTCCGTTTACGTCGCGATTACCTTGCTTGAGTAACATGCGATCAATAAATGCAGCGTTGGAATCAATTTCAAAACCCGCAGACAATAACTGCTCTAGAGGAACACTTTCCGTTTCGACGAGTTCGCCTGCGACGGTATAGCCCTCACTGTTTGGCAAAGTGTATTTTGCCTCCATAACATCTGCCGGCCAAAAATGGCCAAAACCTCGTACCGCGAGCAATAAAAGTAGTCCAACGACAGCAACCACACTAATGCTGACCGCTGCCGCATTAATCCATATAAACGGATCGCCACTACGCACCCATTGCTTCAGTGAGATTTTCTTATCATTATTGATCTGCATGAATTAGTTAGTCTTTATCATTGGTTAATAACTTTTGGGCTCTCAACGCTGAAAATTTGAGTTGCTATAAAGAGCCATATTTTTTACGCAATCTCTGTCTAACAATTTCCGCGGCAGTGTTGACGACAAAAGTGAATAAGAACAACACAAAAGCTGCGAGGAAAAGTATCCGGAAGTGAGAGCTGTCTACCTCGGTTTCTCCGATCTCTACAGCGATATTAGCCGCGAGAGTGCGCATGCCTTCGAATATATTGACATCCATAACGGGCGTATTACCCGTCGCCATCAATACAATCATGGTCTCACCAACAGCACGACCCATACCGATCATTAAAGCGGAAAAAATACCGGGGCTTGCAGTGGGTATGACGACGCCGACCAAGGTCTGCCAGGGCGTCGCTCCAAGCGCCAGAGAACCATAACTCAATGATTTTGGCACCGAAAAAATGGCATCTTCCGCAATGGAAAAAATAGTTGGAATTACCGCGAAACCCATTGCCACACCCACTACCATCGCGTTGCGCTGATCATAAGAAACGCCCAGATCATAGGTTAACCAGGCTCGCATATCGCCGCCGAAGAACCATAATTCAAGTAACCCACTAGCGGCAACACAACCCAAGACAATCGCAATAACAACTGGAATCAACAATATTGCATGCCAACCATCAGGCACTCGAAGACGTATTGGTTTCGGTAATCGACTCCATAGGAATCCAAATAGTAAGACACCGAATGGAAGTAGAATAAAAATGGCAAACACCCCCGCGAGATTGCGCTCAAAAAATGGGGCCAGCCATAAACCTGCAAGAAAACCTAAAATAACCGTTGGCAGGGCTTCCATTAATTCAATAAGCGGCTTTACTTTTCGTCTAATACCGGGCGTCATGAAATAAGCTGTATAGATTGCTCCGCACACTGCTAGCGGGGCGGCTATCAGCATTGCATAGAACGCAGCTTTTAGTGTTCCAAACGCGAGCGGTGTAAAACTATATTTCTCTTCAAAATCATTATCCGACGCCGAGGACTGCCAAATGAAGTCTGGCTCTGGGTAGCTCTCATACCAAACCTTTTCCCAGAGAGAACTCCAAGAAATTTCGGGGTGTTGATTTTCAAGTGACCAGAATGAATAGCCGCCCGCATCGTCCAGAGTGAGCAGTGCATTAGCCCGCGGAGAAATGGCCAGCGTGACAATCTTTCGATTGTTCTCAGCGACAGTTTTCTCCAGCAATAAACGGGAAGATGTTGTATGGAAAATTGCCAACGCACTTTCAGCACTTAGAGCTATAAACCCTTTTCTTCGATGCTCAACCACTAATTTAGTAACGGCGGCATCAGAATTACTGAAACTACGTATTTTTTGCAGCCGCGGGGGTTTACCGTCTTCGCGCACCATAAACCACTGAACAATTTCACCCTGATCATTCGCGACTAATAAGGAAATACCACCCAATAGAAATCGGAAATCTGTCACTGTACCAGTATCGAGCAACCTTCCTCTGTCAATAATCTCTGCCGTTACTAGGTTGATAATTCTGAAGCTGCCGTCTTTAGACACAAGGTAAAGCCATTGCTGGTCAGAACCTATCGCTATCCAGTTGATATCAATGTCAATTATCGGAAGCGCTAACTGCTCTTTGATTAGTACCGTTTCTTCCGTCAGAAAATCCTCTTCCTTTATGAAGCGCATGCCGTACAGAGCGTTATCTACTTTTCCGATTAGAACCAGTTCCTCTTCACCATCGCGCACCGCGATGGTGTCAATAAGCCCTCCACTACTTTCAGGGATACCGATGTCAATCAGCGCTTCTCCGTAAGGATAATCGACTACGGGTGTTATCAAGCGCTGATCATTGGGGTAGCTAATTTTGTAAGTGGGCTGAGCGAGCAATATACCTGCTCCGCCAGCGAGCGCCATCAATGGCTGCTGTTCTGAGTTGAGACCAAAACTATCAACACCTTCTCCAACCGGGAGCTGTTTGCTGTCTACAATTTCACCGGTACTGGTTCGAAAGAAGGTTATGTGCCCAGAGCCATCTAAACGAGTGGCTATTTCGGCCTGCTCTTCCATGCCTAAATAGAGTGTCTCAGCGGACTTTGAGTCTCCCGTCTGAACGATCTCATACCGTTCAGTCAACTCTAGCTTGGCTGACTGAAACAACGGCAGTATTTCATAGAGGAGATAGAAAAAAATCAGCAAAATCGCACCGAGCACCGCCAAACCACCGCCGGTAATGGTTATGTTCGCTGCAGTATCTTTAGCTTTTCGCCATTTACCGAGCCGATCCTGCGTAATGCTGGTGTTTTTCATAAACGGATTTTTGTCGATTTAGTCACTTTAGAAACAATAGTCTATGACAAAATTATTACAGTTATATGACAGTAAGAGCTTTCGCTACTCTCAGCTAAGTATTAACCATAAAAAAACCGCGGACAGTATCCGCGGCTGTTTCCTACTGTAAAGAACGCGCCTATTTACAGGCCAAGGAGCGAATATTGCCTTGCTACGACCTTAGCGGGTAAGGGAATATATCCGTCTTTCACGACAACCTCCTGACCCGCTTTAGACAATACCGATTTAATAAACTCTCTATCCAAAGGCGATAGCGGTTGATTCGGCGCCTTATTCACATAGACATAAAGATATCGAGACAAGGGATACTCACCTGTTACCGCATTGTCAGGAGTAGCGGCTACGAATAATCCCCCTGGCTTTTTGCTGAGAGGGACCGCACGTACACTCGATGTTTTGTAGCCAATACCAGAATAGCCTATACCGTTAATGGATGTTGCCACTGACTGTACTACCGACGCGGAACCGGGCTGCTCGTTGACGGTATTCTTAAAATCGCCTTTACAAAGTCCCTTCTTCTTAAAATAACCGTAGGTTCCTGAAACAGAGTTTCGACCAAATATCTGGATATCACGATTGGTCCACGACCCGCTCAATCCAGCTTTGCCCCAAGTATCAACGTTGATATTCCCTCTACATTTACGCGTTGAAGAAAAAACCGCATCAATGTCTTGAATAGACATTCCTGCAATCGGATTATCTTTGTGCACGTAAACGGCCAAGGCATCAATTGCAACAGGAACAGCGGTCGGCTTATATCCATACTTGGCCTCGAAAGAAGCTAATTCTTTGTCTTTCATTTTACGGCTCATGGGTCCAATATTGGAGGTGCCCTCGGTCAAAGCCGGAGGCGCCGTTGATGAACCAGCCGCCTGAATCTGAATATTGACATTGGGGTAGTAACGTTTGAAACCCTCAGCCCACAATGTCATTAAGTTAGCTAATGTGTCCGAACCAACACTTGATAGGTTTCCAGAAACCCCGGTCGTTTTTTGATAATCGGGTAGCTCTGGATCAACCTTTGCGGCAGCACTTGACGCAGCTATATTGGCCAGAGTAAGACCCGCGACAGTTATTGCCATCGCGGTATTTTTAAGATGGTTTTTCAGTTTCATCCGTTGCTCCAAAAGATTTAGTAAACAGTCAAAATTTGCTGTTAAAACCACTCTACGGGAGATTTGTGACACTAATATGACGAGACAAAAAAAATCGCTGGATTTATCTTTTGATGACAGTAAAACCCGCTAGGCCGTGTCTAGTTGGGAGAAAGCTCTTGAACGGGGAAATAGGCAGCTGAAAGTACTGCCTTTGCCAACCTGGCTACTAATCATTAATTCGGCTTCATGGTGCAGCAATATGTGCTTCACGATTGCCAACCCCAACCCCGTACCGCCTGTTTCGATTGAACGACTCTTATCGACTCGATAAAATCTCTCTGTTAGGCGAGGCAAATGGTGGCTATCTATGCCCTCTCCATTATCTTCTACGGAAAGGCAGAGGTGCTGACCATCAGCAAACCAGCGAATAGTAATTTCACCCTCCACTGGCGTATATTTAGCCGCATTCATTACCAGGTTAGAAAAAGCACTTTGCAATTCGATACTATTACCCACCAGCTGCAAACTGTCATCGCATTCGATAATAATGTCTCGCGGTGCTTTTACCGCAGTCAAAACATCGTCGCGAATAACTTCCAACATCGGGCGAATAGCCACAGGTAGTTGTTCTGCAATATCTGGCAGTGACTCTAATCTAGATAACACAATCAAATCTTTAATCAGCGATTCCATACGATGGCTTTGATCCAGCATTTGATCAACAGCACGCCGCCAACGCAACTCGTCGTCAAGCGAATAACTATTGTCAGACAATGTTTCAAGATAGCCAGTAATTACGGTTAAAGGCGTTCGTAGTTCATGCGAAACATTGGCAACGAAGTCTTTTAACATCTGTTGCATTCGATCAGTTGCGGTTATGTCGCGAACAAAAAGCAAGCGGCTGCCTCTGCCGAAATTAGTCACGCTAATTTGTAGTTGATAATGACTATTATAAGGAGAGGTCAATTGTAATGATGTTGAATAGTCCTGGTCCTCAAAATATTGAATGAACTCAGGTGCACGAATGAAATTAACAAGCTGCTGCTTTGTGTCTTCGGGATACCGTAGCCCTAACAATTTACCCGCAGCTTGGTTCGTCCATTCAATATTACCTCGACTATCGATCATCACTGCACCATCGTCCAGTGATGCGAAGGAGTCTTGCAAGTAGTCAACAACCGCCTGCAATCGCAACCGCTCTTCTTTACCCTGACGCTGCAACCGATATATACCGTCAAAAACGTCACCCCACAAACCTTTTCCTTCTGGCGGGTCAGGTTTTTCTTCACCGTAGAGCCAAGAATGAATGCGCTGCAGCTGGTATAACGACCACGCTAGGTATGCAAGCGTTGAGATAAAAAGAACCCAGGGTAAACTATCAATCAACCAGCCAATCAGCGTAGCTGCCAATAGCAGTAGGCCGATATTACGACATTCAGTTTTCCAGTCAGATTTGTACATCGATGATAACTCACAACTTCACATAATTAAGGCGGATCATTTATGCTGAAGGGATAGACATCGAGGAGAACCGATAGCCCGTGCCCCGCACGGTTTGCACACATTCATTATAACAACCGCCTTCAGACTCAAGTGCTTTCCGTAAGCGTCGTATGTGCACGTCCACCGTTCTCTCTTCAACGTACACATTACCTCCCCAAACATGATCGAGCAACTGTCCCCGGCTATACGCTCGCTCTTGGTGGGTCATGAAAAAACTCAACAGTCGGAATTCGGTCGGCCCCATGTCAACAGGACGTGTATCGATGTATACACGGTGACTTGAAATGTCCAGTTTTAAACCTTGGACTTCAATCACACTGCCGCCAATACCAGTACTGGTACGACGCAATAGCGCCTTTATTCTAGACAGCATTTCACGCGGCGCAAAGGGCTTGGTAATATAATCATCAGCGCCCACATCCAGACCTTGAATTTTATTATCCTCGTCAGTTTTTGCGGTCAGCATAATAACCGGTAAATCAGCCGTGAGCTCTTCCTTACGCAGGCGTCGCAACAGCTCGATACCGCTACCGCCGGGCAGCATCCAATCCAACAACACTAAGTCGGGTCTGCTGTCAGCAATAACTCTGTAAGCCTCCCGCGTATCAGCAGCCTCTCGACAATTAAATCCTGCCATGTCCAAAGACATACGGATCATTTCGCGTATCGGCGCCTCATCATCGACGATCAATATGGTTTTTTCTTCCATCAGAACCTACTCTAGCCGTTTTTTGACTCACTATTAAAACCAACAATTGTTACAAACTTATGACAAATTGAGCACCGTCATTTCAACAAACTAGCGACACTATCACTACTTCAATAAGTTGCGTGGGTAATGCATCAAAATTTACCGTATACTGCGCGCCATGAATATACCTACTGCTCCCAAACAACTCTTCTCCCACCGCAAATATTGGGCTGAATGCTTCGGTCCAGCCCCTTTTCTGCCCATGAATCGAGAGGAAATGGATTCATTAGGCTGGGATAGTTGCGATATCATCATCGTAACCGGTGACGCCTATGTCGACCATCCGAGCTTCGGCATGGCGGTAGTCGGCCGAGTTCTGGAGGCCCAAGGGTTTAGGGTGGGTATTATAGCTCAGCCCGACTGGCGCTCCAAAGACGCATTTCAAACGCTAGGCGAACCCAATCTGTTTTTTGGCGTTGCTGCGGGCAACATGGATTCAATGATCAACCGCTACACCGCTGATCGAAAATTACGTCATGACGACGCCTACTCGCCTAATGATGAGGGCGGAAAAAGACCCGACAGAGCTGTTGTTGTCTATTCGCAGCGCTGTAAGGAAGCTTATAAAGGTGTACCGGTAATTGTTGGTTCAATTGAAGCCAGCTTACGCCGGATCGCTCACTACGATTACTGGAGTGATAAAGTCCGACGATCTGTATTAATGGATTCTAAAGCTGACATACTCGTTTATGGGAATGCCGAACGCGCTATTGTTGATATCGCCCATCGACTGGCTAGCGGTGAAGACGTGCATCAGATTAAGGATCTGCGGGGAACCGCCTTTGTGCGCAAAAGGGTACCCGATGGCTGGACAGTTATCGATTCCACTCGTATCGATGCGCCAGGGAAAATTGAAACCCATAAAAACCCCTACATTGTTAGCGAAAGTGGGGGCAGTGAGGATTGCGCAAAAGACAACCCTACTGCCGATAGCGATGTTCAAACGGTAACAATTATAGACCCCCTCAGCGCCAGAAAAAGTAAATTGGACTCGGCCACCACCGTCATTCGCCTGCCCTCTTATGAAACAGTGAAAAATGGTCCCATCTACTATGCTCACGCATCGCGCGTGCTCCATCTTGAGACTAATCCAGGCAACGCAAGAGCATTGGTGCAGCGCCATGGCGAACGAGAAGTATGGCTAAATCCTCCACCTATTCCACTGTCGACGGAAGAGATGGACGCCGTATTTGATTTACCCTATCAGCGAGTCCCACACCCCAGTTATGGCGACGCAAAAATTCCTGCCTTCGACATGATTCGATTCTCCGTTAATATCATGCGTGGGTGTTTTGGCGGCTGTACCTTTTGCTCAATCACCGAACATGAAGGACGGATTATTCAAAGTCGCTCTAAAGAGTCTATTCTTCGGGAAGTCGAAAATATCCGGGATAAAACACCTGGATTTACCGGGGTAATCTCTGACCTTGGCGGCCCTACGGCAAACATGTGGCGACTGAACTGTAAGAGTAAAACGATTGAACAAAATTGTCGGCGCCTCTCCTGTGTTTATCCGAATATTTGTAAAAGTCTTGATACCGATCAAATGCCATTGGTCGATTTATACCGCGAAACTCGAGAACTTCCCGGTATAAAGAAAGTGCTTATCGCCTCTGGGTTAAGGTACGATCTGGCGGTAGAAACTCCCGAGTATGTGCGAGAATTAGTTACTCACCACGTTGGCGGCTACCTGAAAATTGCACCGGAACACACCGAAGGTGGCCCGCTGTCAAAAATGATGAAACCGGGTATGGGCACCTATGACCGATTCAAGAAAATGTTTGAAAAATATTCCCTTGAAGCCGGTAAAAAACAGTATTTGATACCCTATTTTATCGCTGCTCATCCGGGCACCACTGATGAAGACATGATGAATCTTGCACTGTGGTTGAAAAGCAACGATTTTCGAGCCGATCAAGTTCAAGCCTTTTATCCTTCGCCAATGGCAACGGCTACCGCGATGTATTATTCAGAGAAGAACCCGCTGAAAAAAGTCGGCCGTAACAGCGATACCGTCATCACGCCAAAAGGACTGAAACACCGTCGTTTACACAAAGCCTTTTTACGATACCATGATGCCGATAACTGGCCAATGCTGCGTGAAGCGCTCAATAAGATGGGCCGGTCTGACCTCATAGGTCAGGGGAAAAAACATCTGGTACCATCACGTCAGCCTCGCAGCTGGCGACCGCCTCAAGGGCAAAAAATGCTCACCCAGCATACCGGATTACCGCCGAGAGCCGGCAACGGAGGGACCAAAGTGCGGGAAAACTCTCCTCGTAAGAAGCTGGCTGGTGGTGCGAAAACGCGAAAGAATCGCGCACAGCGCGCACAGACACGCATCAAATAACCTTGGTATCGAGGTTATTTTTTGTTGTGCCTGATGAAATAACAATGGTGTATTTTTCGAGAGCGTTGAAAGTCTTTATCGATTGACCAGTCAGTTTTATTTTCAATATCAAACATGGTCAAGGCATCGCCGTCCAATTCAAACTTTCTTTGATTGTTTGAAAATATTAATAGCCCATCTCGGGAAAGCACATTCATTGAGTCCTTGATCAATTGTACATGGTCCCTTTGTACGTCTAAGGTTTCCGTCATTTTCTTCGAATTGGAAAATGTTGGCGGATCTAACAAAATCAAATCATAAAGATTGTCACAGGTTTTTATCCACTCGAGCACATCTGCTCGTATCGTACGATGTGCTGTATCACTAAAACCGTTAAGGGCTAAGTTTTTGTTCGCCCACTCAAGATAGGTAGCCGACAGGTCGACGCTGTCGGTGAATGTCGCCCCAGCCAGCGCTGCTTGCACACTAGCGGTAGCGGTATAGCAGAATAAGTTCAGAAACCTATTGCCCTTGGCCTTTTCGGCGATATGCAGCCTCACTGGGCGGTGGTCCAGAAATAAACCGGTATCGATGTAGTCTTTTACATTAACCAGAAGCTTTGCCTGCCCCTCTCTCACTTCAAAAAACTCATTGCTATCATTATGTTTTCGATATTGACTGGTGCCCTTTTGACGACTGCGCTGTTTTAACACAACAAATTTGGGATCAATGTCTAGCGCTACTGGTATTGCCGCCATCACTTCTTGCAGACGTTGCTCGGCTGCCTCAGGCTTTACCGTTGAAGGGGCTGCATATTCTGCAACATGCACCCAACCCTCGTAATAATCGACCGCCACTGCATATTCGGGCATATCCGCATCGTAAAGTCGAAAACAACTAATCTCATTTTTTTTCAGCCACTTCTGTAATTGTTTGCGATTTTTACGCAAGCGGTTAGCAAACATCTGCGCGCCAGCCGGCAGCATTTCCATGGTGAATGAGCCACCGCGGCCCGCCTCATCAGCTGCTGGCTGCTCTGCTGATCTGGAAGGGTCGTTGACAAAAAACTCCGGCTCCACTTTAAACGTTAATAACTTACTGGCGATCGCACCATTGAATAACTGGTATTGCCTGTTGCTGCGCAGCCCCATTTGCTTGCCAAGATCAGGATTACCAGTAAACACGGCCGCTGACCACCCCTCAAATTCGCGCCTCAGCGTTTGACCGAGATGCCGATAAAGATGGATCAACGATGCCTCATCGCCAAGGCGTTCGCCATACGGCGGATTGGTAACCACCAAACCTTGGTCGATCACCGCGTGCGTGGGTTTGGCAAAACGGGCCAGCTCTTTTCGAATAACCCGCACGCGACCCGTTAACCCCGCGGCCTCAATATTCTCGTCAGCGATGTCAATAGACTGCGGACTGGCGTCGTATCCACGAATTTCGGGCCACTGGCGTTGCAAAGCCGCATCGCGTCTCGCAGTTGCTTCCTGCAGCAGACTTTGCCAAAGCATCTCATCGTGGCCTAACCAACCGCTAAACCCCCAGTGGGGTCGCAGTAGTCCAGGCGCGATATCGGCCATCATCAAAGCGCCTTCGATCAACAAGGTGCCAGAACCACACATGGGATCCAGCAGCACCCCACCTTTAGCCGCCATACCGGGCCAGTCTGCCCGTAATAATATCGCCGCTGCCAAATTTTCTTTTAATGGCGCAGCCCCTCCACTCTGCCGATATCCGCGACGGTGCAAACTATCACCAGACATATCGATGCTAGTCACCAGCTGCCCCTTACTAACTCGGATATTAATCCGCACTGAGGGTGCAACCCGGTCAACATTAGGGCGACGACCCATCAGCGCAGTAAAGTAATCCGCAATAGCATCTTTTGCTTTTAGGGCAGCAAAATTATCGTGCTTTAAGCCCGGCAAAGACCCCGAAAAATCGATAGCGAAAGTCCCATCAAGTGATAAATGCTGGTCCCACTCGATACTCTTTACGCCACTGTACAATTCATCGACATTATGGCAAGTCACTGTCGCCAGCGGCATCAAGATCCGATTAGCCAGTCTCGACCACAAACAGCTGCGATAGGCCATTTCCAGTGGCCCATCAAAGTAAACGCCAGCGACGGTCTCTTTAGCGTTGTCCGCGCCCAGCGTTTTCAGCTCCTCTAATAGCAAAGTTTCCAACCCTTTCGGGCAGCTCGCAAAGTACGATTGGGTTGGAACAGAAGATTTTAACGATGACATAGTTACTGGGCCTGTTGGGATATTGTCTTAGATCATATGGTGATAACAATAAAAGTCGGGATAACCCGAAGGTATAGTTTACATTTTAACCAGTGCTAAGTATTTGTTTTTTATAGGCTATATACAGACAATCAGCCGACTGACATACCGCTATAAAAATCTGAAATTTCAGTAGTCGACAGCCGGCTGTTGATTTGCTTATAGTGTCTTTCCGGCGCAGCGCGATTCTATCAATTCCTGCACGGAACCACTACTAACTATATCCATTCATTGAATGACAACACAGGACCATAGTACACAGACCTTGACTCTCTAAATAACACTACTTGTAACCAGACCTCATCTGGATGGTTCAAGTAGCAAAGTGATTTGTTAATAATTCCAAGAATTAGAACGAGGCTTAATCAATGAGAAGACAAAAACGTGATATGACTGAACGCGCATTTTCGAAAGGCTATCAAGCCGGTTCCAGCGGCCGCCATAAAGAGGCCTGCCCCCATGATAATGGCGATGTTCGCCAGCAATGGTTAACCGGCTGGCGCGAAGGCCGAACCGATCAATGGGATGGATATACCGGCGTCTCCGGTATACATAAATTGGAATTACACTAAACACTAACAACTGGAAAGCTTGTCACAAGCTTTTCAGTTGTTACCCAATAATCCTCTAAAAAATCAGTTATACGCTAACCCCACTCTCTATGCGCGCCGCTAGTTTCTCTGTTATATTCACTCGGTCTGATTCAGACACTAATGGACTATTCACTCATCATAAGGATTATGATAATGAGACTATCTGCGCTTTTATTGCCGCATGGCAATCGTTTTGTTCCAATACTCTCTGCTTGTTTACTGTGCTACTCAAGCTCTTACTCGCTCTCGGCTTTACTCACTGTTGACGATTTATCCGTTGGCGATCTGTTAATTACTGAAGTTATGGCGAACCCTGCCGCGGTGTCCGACGATGCTGGCGAATGGTTTGAAATCATCAACACAACGACCGATGAAATCGATCTAAACGGCATATTGTTGCGCGATAACGGATCCGATCAACATACTGTATCCAGTGCTACGACTCTGCTATTGGCTGCCGGTGCCTACTTCACTTTCGGCAGAAATGGCGATTCCAACAATAACGGTGGCTACCAAACTGATTACACCTATCGCGCATTTTCCCTAGCAAACAACAGTGACGAAATCATCCTTGGAACTGCAACGACAATAATAAACAGCCTGTTCTATAGCACCTCTATTTTTGGCGCCGCGGGCAATAGCGCCGAGCTAACTGTCAGTGGGTTTTCGTTGACACCCAGTGATTGGACTTATGGCTCGGGAGACATAGGTTCACCGGGCGCCGCAGGCCGGTTTTCTCCTATCATAGACACGATAGATTCGAGTTTTGATGCCGATTACCAAGCAGTTAGCGTTGCTGAACCGGCTGTGAGCTTGCTAATGCTACTCGGAATAAGTTGCCTTATCGCCGGCAAGGTAAAATCTAACAGCTTCTCGTAAGCGCTCTACCTCATACACTGGTACTACTATTTGGCAGTGTATGAGGACTAATTTCACTATTGCCTTAGGTTCTCACCTGAAAGGCTAGTGCGTTATTCTTCCGTTCTCTGTAAAATACAGCTCGACGTTACTTAGCCACAAGAGCCGACTCCCTTTGAAAACAGAATTTTTAGGCAAAACCCTGTCAGGGCCGTTCACTATCCCATCGGGTATCGTGACCTGTTCAGCCCCCATCATTCAGGCGTTTTTTGATGCCATTCCTGAGGTTGGTGTATTGACCACTAAAAGTATCGGGCCGGAGCCCCGTCTCGGTTATCGGGAACCTGTTTTAAGTCAGTATGCACCGGGATGTTTCGTAAATGCGGTGGGACTCACCAACCCTGGCGCTGAACAGGCCGCGGTATTGATGGCTAGATTGGACATTCCTGAGGACCGGTTCTTACTAATCTCCATCTTTGGCGGCAATGTCGACGAATATGTACAAGTCGCAAAAATTATGGCGCCGTTCGCCGATGGCTTAGAGCTTAATTTATCCTGTCCTCACGCCAAAGGCTACGGCATGGCCATGGGGCAGGATCCAGATCTTGTCAGAGAAATAACCGCCGCCGTGAAAGCGGCTGTGACTATACCCGTCATTCCAAAGCTCACACCCAACGTGCCTAATATCGGAGAAATAGCAGCCGCTGCAGTTGCCGGCGGTGCTGATGCTATTTGTGGCGTTAATACGGTTGGGCCCGGGCAGTACAACAGTCACGGACAGGCGGTCCTCAGTAATGGCATGGGGGGGATGTCCGGGAAAGGTGTGCTGCCAATTGCCCTGAAATGTGTCGATGAAATCAGCAACGCTGTGGACTGTCCTATTATTGCTTGTGGGGGTATCAGCAGTGCCGACAATGTTCGCAGTTTCCAAAAGGCAGGCGCAAAAATAATCGGTATTGGATCAGCCTTAGTAGGCATGACGACGGCACAAATAGGCGACTATTTCTCTGCGCTTAGCAGCGATTTATTGGCTGAAACTGAAAAGGCCGAATCGTTAGTTCGGTACGATATCGACATGAGCTTTGACTCGGTCACACTGGTAAAAAATGAGAAAATTTGCGAAGACATTTCCATACTTACGTTCAATAAGAAAGTCGGCGTTCAGGCGGGTGAGTTTGTCTTCTTGTGGATTCCGGGTCTCGGTGAAAAACCGTTCTCGGCATTAACTGATGATCCGTTTTCACTGGTTGTGATCAATCTTGGCACCTTCACAAAGACCTTGATTGATTTGGAACCCGGTGCCGAAGCGTATGTGCGCGGCCCTCACGGCATGCCGGTCAATCCGCCTGAGGGTGCAAAAATAATGACCGTCAGTGGTGGTACCGGTTTGGCTGCAGTTTACCAACTCGCTCGGGATTTAGGCGACGACGGTGCGCAGTGCCCTGAGATGTTTGTTGGTGCACGCAGCGACGATCGCCTGTACTTTATTGATGAATGCAAAGCCATTAGCACTCTCCATATTGCCACTGACGATGGCAGTCGTGGCTACAATGGCCGGGTTACCGACATGTTGCGCGAACGACTGCAACAGTTATCCGCCAACGAGCTGGAAAATCTCTATTTTTATAATTGCGGCCCAGAGCCGATGGTCCATGCGGCAATTGCCGTACAAAAAGAGTTCTGTGGCGACCACCAAATTCACAGCGCTATTGATTACATGACAAAATGTGGTGTCGGTATTTGTGGGGCTTGTAATGCTCCTGACGGCAGGCGCCTGTGTGTTGACGGTCCATTCCTGTAACCACACAGCCCTTTCAAACAGTCGGGCCTAAATTCAAGCAGCCCAGCATGATCTCTGTAGGGTTTTGATATTAAACAACCGGAGACGAGTGAATAGTCAATCGCTGTGATTGTAACGCCACTTTATCCACCAGGCCTCGTCATTCGTGTAGACCCTATTCCTGCGTCGCTGCCTTCGTCGGCAGCCAGCATTAGGCACCAAATCAAGTTGTCGCCTTACACGCCTTTCTCGCTGATACCGAGGGTCTTTGAAAAGATCCAGTAGAAAAGCGTCCCGCTCTTGAATCGCTCTACTAATCTCAGGGGACGCTTCCCCCCGACCTTCTACCTTATTCAACCTAGCTCTATTCATCAAAAATCCATTCATGACGGTCTATTTCTATGCCTCTCTTAGGCTTTCCTCATACATCATGTGTAGGCTATGTTGTTTACCATTCCGGTTCAACGTTAATCGAGACAGTCTTTGATCTAGAACACCATAAACTTTCAACCGACGACATTGTCAATTCTCCAGCCTTGTAATCGACTGAAATTTTGCCTGTTGGTCAAATTCAATGGCAAACCTCCCAGAAATTCCATGATGAGTAACAAACGGTTGTAGAATATTAGCGGGGAACCGTACCCGTCGACCATCGCTACCGAGGGTTGAGACGACGGCACTAGGGACCTGATAGTATTTGAGATACTCGTTAGCCGTTATCGTGATATCAACAATCAGTCTATCCATCAACTCGCGTGCTCTTCAGGCGACATAACCCTGCTCCATCGTTACTCTATAAATACCCGGCTACCCTATACCAAGAACGTTTCCCTTTGGTGACTCGAGTACAATTTATTAATAAGTTGACCAGCAGAACCGCCGCAGGGATACAGTGATCAATCTATTATCGGCGAATGTCGCAGACTAATTAGCCTGTCAACACCTTGATGCGATACCATGCCTTACCATATCAGAAATCTAACCCTCGCATGCCTGTTAGAAACTTGCGTCCGTTTGCCATTTCGATGATTTAAATTCCTTTAAAAGCCTAGCTTAAGCTATCGATTTTGTTAGAATTTTGAACAATAGCGCTGCTAACAGGAACTTGTGGTCAAATCCGGGTCCAATGTTGCTCAAACCGGACTTTAGAGGCACTTTAACAGCGCATCAGTATCAACAACATTAAGCGCGATTAACCGCTAGACCGATCGCGTTATCATTGATGATAAAGCCAGCAATGGCAGAATTGTCAATACAACCGTCACCTTTTGATAGATGAAGTAGATAATAATGAACGAACGGCACGCCCTAGACACCATAAAAACATGGCTGGAAAGCCAAATAATCGGACAACAACAACTGGTTGAACGATTATTGATTGCCCTATTAGCCGACGGCCATTTACTCGTCGAAGGTGCTCCAGGCTTGGCCAAAACAAAAGCGATCAAATCATTAGCAGACGTTGTTGACGGCGACTTTCATCGTATCCAGTTCACCCCAGACTTGTTGCCTGGCGATGTCACGGGTACCGACATATTTCGCCCTGAAGATGGCTCCTTTCAATTCCAAAAAGGACCAATCTTCCATAATCTGGTACTCGCTGATGAAATTAATCGAGCTCCGGCGAAAGTTCAATCGGCTTTATTAGAAGCCATGGCAGAGCGACAAGTGAGTGTCGGTAAAACCACCTATCCCCTTGAGGAGCTATTTTTAGTAATGGCGACCCAAAACCCCATTGAACAGGAAGGCACCTACCCATTACCCGAAGCACAACTGGACCGTTTTTTAATGCATGTCCGAGTCGACTATCCAAGTACGGAAGCCGAGCGGCAAATATTACAGCTGGTTCGAAGTGAGGCCATCGCCGCCAGTGTGCCGACACCTGCGCCTCAACCCTTACCGCAGAGCACTATTTTTTCGGCCAGACAACAAATACTCACATTGCATTCAGCGCCCGCAGTAGAGGAATACATGGTGCAACTCATCATGGCGAGTCGTCATCCTGAAAAATACAGCAGTGACCTCACTGCATGGATTGAGTTTGGAGCAAGTCCTCGCGGTACCATTGCACTAGACAGTTGTGCCCGCGCACACGCTTGGCTAAACGGGCAAGATTTTGTCAGTCCGGATGACGTTCAATCGATCGCAGCTGACGTGTTGCGTCATCGCCTTATTCTTAGCTTTGAAGCCGAAGCAAACGGAGTCAGTACCGACGATGTTATCGACGAATTGCTGCGTCTGGTTCCTGTAGGGTAAGGATACTAGCCATGACGATTTCTGATAACGGTAACCGCATGAATGCTGTTTTGACCGGTGCCTACATCGATCTGGGCGGCCTCATTGGCGCCCGATTTTCCGCGAAAGACTTAAAACTTCAGCAGCGCCGCAAAGCCTTGAGCTTGTTGGCAGGACCCAATAAGACGAATTTTCGAGGCAGAGGTATCGACTTCGAGGAAGTGAGAGCCTATCAACCCGGCGATGATATTCGTACAATAGACTGGCGAGTGACTGCACGCAGCGGGAAAGCCTACACCAAACTTTTTCAGGAAGAGAGAGAGCGCCCTACTTTGGTCGCGATAGACCAACGTCAGTCAATGTTTTTCGGTAGCAAAACATGTTTTAAATCCGTGATGGCCTGTTATCTCGGCGCACTGATCACTTGGTCCGGATTACAAAATAACGATCGTGTTGGCGGCTTGGTATTCGGTAACAGTCGCCATCAGGAGGTGCGCCCGCGACGCAGTCGACAATCCGC
>TARA_B110000902_G_scaffold191117_1_pt1 | contig 25553 bp, 26 predicted proteins | sample TARA_B110000902 | Tara Oceans TARA_B110000902 (sample SAMEA4398009) | marine metagenome | biome: Polar Biome; feature: [SRF] surface water layer (ENVO:00010504); material: water (ENVO:00002006), including particulate matter (ENVO:01000060) such as... | depth 5 m | reverse complement strand
TCTTTCGCAAAATCATCGCCTGCATAAAAATCAAAATTCCGACCAATAATTAAACTACCATCTTTGGTTTTATTTCCCCAAGCTGCAAAAGAAGTACAACCTACTATAGCTAAGTCTTGAAATGCATGACCAATATCGTGTGCACCATGAAGATATAATATCCTTAAGTAATTAGGTGCTATATGACCATAATCCATCGATGCGTATCTTGAAAGTCCATAAATTTCCGCTTTATATTCTTCCGGAATATTCAAATACATTTTTCTATTATACCAAGCTAAAACTTTTCGTAAAAGGTATTGTTTGGTCTTTGAGGGCACTAAATCATCAATTTTTAATAAAAAAGCGCGCTCTTGTTTTTTAAATAATTCTCGTGTTAAACTACCTGTTTGCATACCAATCTCAACAGGATCTCCTTCTACATACAGTTCCCATAAACCGTGTTTGTTTTTGGCAAGAAAGTTGTTTCCTGAAGTAAAAGAAAAATCTGAAACGATAACCCTTTCAGGAATTGATGAACTATACTGACTAACATCAGGAACAACATTAAGGGATGTTGAGACACCACAAGAGGTTGTTAAAAAAAAGAATGCAAAAGTACAAACGCAATGTAAGATCTGTGCTTTTTTTAATATTATATTATTAGAGGTCATTAACATGTCCATCACATTTTATTTTCAATAACTTCATCTTCGCCATTGGCTCTTAAAACTTTATTCAACAAATAATCTCTGCCTAGAATTTCAGAACATGTCAAAACTGCGCCAATGGTAACACCCAAAATACCATGCATATTTAGGCTTTGACCCGTAAATAATAAATTTTTAATCTTTGTCTTTGGTGATAAAAAAGATTGCATTGGTCTATTCACATCTTTAACAGAACCATACATTGAACCTCTATTACTTCCTATATAATCTCGATAAGACAAAGGTGTAGATGTGTATACCTCTTGAATGCAATCTCTTATACTAGGAAATTTAAGCTCTAATTCCTTAATGAGTTTTTCGGCTTTTTCATCTTTGAATTCCTCATAAGTTTGCCCTCTTTCATTTTTATTGGCAACTGTATTAAATGTATTTACCCAAGGCCTCACTTCATCATAATGCATATAGGTCATTACGGTAATATTATCGCCATAATCTTCCATGTTTTTTTTAATTGCCATGGACATCATATAGCCTTCTGGCCAACTTTCTTCGGTGTATTTATGAACATCCCAAACCTTATCTGGATCTCTAAAGTGGTAGAAATTTTTATTTTGATATTTAAATGAATCTGGCTTTAATACTAAATATAAGCTAAAAGCAGCTATCGTACTTTCAATTTTATCAACTCTGTTGGTATAAGATTTTCGAAACTTATCTTTACCGACAAGCTTTAAAGTCAATTTAGGCTCAACGTTAGAAATAAACAAATCTCCTTTTATCTCTTTTCCGTTTGCACAAATCGCAGACGTAATTTTACCATCATCAAAACCAAAATCAACAACCTCATGACGTTTATAAGTTTCTCCTCCGTGTTCTTTTAATCTTTTGATTAATGCCTTGGTTATTTGACTGCCGCCATTGACACATCTATAAGAGCTTTCTATATATGAATTTACCGTTAAGGCATGCACATAAAATGGTGTGCGTTCACCGTCACCAGCGTATAAAAAATTTGTTCCTGCTAGTACAGCTTGTAATTTTTTATTATTTGTAAGTGAATAAATATACTCCTTTGCAGGAAGTTGAAACATGGCTGTGTCATCATAATAAGGTTTGCCTTGTTTCAGGTTATATAATGGAAAACTATCGCAGGTTTCTTTTAAGGTTTTGCAATAAGTCACTATGGCTTCTTCTTCTTCAGGAAATTGTTCAACTAAAACTTCAATGAATTTTTCGTAACCTTGGGCATGTTTATATTCTATAGGATCATTATCGAACGTTACAATATCGAACCCGTTTTCGTCTAATTTTTTTAAGGTAATAAGATCTAATATGTCAATATATTTAAAGTATTGATATAGATTTTGTCCCTCGTCAAGTCCACCAATATAATGTACTCCAGTATCAAAAATGGTTTTGTTTCTTACAAAGGTTTGCAAATTACCACCATATTGGTTGTTTTTTTCGAGCACACAAACACTTTTCCCTTCCATAGCCAGAATGATGGCTGAAACTAAGCCTCCCAATCCACTTCCAACTATTACAACATCATAATGTGATTTCATTTATTTACTGTTGCTTTTTATCGTTTTAAAATCATAAGATTTTCGCTCTCTTTAATCGACTCAAATCCTAATTTAGTAATCAATCCAGGATACAAATTTCGACTTTCTTTTACTAAAACTACAAGATTAATACTGTTATTCAAAATGGTATTTATTTGTGCTTTAAATAAGGTATTCGTGTTAAGTATTAATGTATTTCTAGATGTTTTTATAGTTGCTTCTAATGTCTTTTCAAAATTAATGTTTTTGTTCTTATTTGTAAGAAAACTATTCTGAAGAATTGCCTTTACAGTATCTTCTTCAATATAAGAAATTATATTTCTGTCAATACCATTTAGAGTTAATAGAAAATCGAGTTGCCCATAATCTTTTGATATATGAATAATTTCTGCCTTTGCATCAATTTCCCATAAAATGGTATTATAAATTTCTTTATAAGTGTTAAGATCTTTCTTAACGGTTTGGTATAAATCATCCCCTTTATATCTGTATTCATCTAATACGATTTTATGAAAGTAGGTGTCGTATTCCATCTCTTTCCGAAACACTCTAAATTCTCGTCTAAAATAAGTGCTGATGTTTTTTGTACGTTGCTTATAGGTGTCACCATAAGTTTTATCTTCAATAGGAATACTCTCTAGTATTTTAACCGTAATATCTCCATTTCTTATAAGTACACTACCTTTTGGGTTTACCTCAGAATTACCATGAATAAGCACAGGAATCACTTCCAAATTCAACTGTTCAGCGAGATAAAATGCACCTTTATGAAAACGTCTCATTTTATTGGTAGAGGATCTTGTCCCTTCAGGAAAAATCATTAATGAGTAACCTTGATTTACTTTTTCTTCCAAATGAGACAAGCCTTTTTCTATACCACTGGAAACAGGATAGAAACCAGTAGCTCGAACTGCCTTACCAAAAATAGGCGAATTATAAACCCAATCATTTACCAGAAACACAATTTTTGGATGAAGCATACCAACCGCCAAAATATCTAAAAATGACATATGGTTTGCAATTATTATAGCTGGATTTTCTAAAGTTTGATTTCCAACATTCTTAATGCTCTTTATTAAATAAGGATTGGTATATAATACCGATTTCATAAACTTTGAAATGACTTTATGAAACCATCTCATTTTTATTTTTTTGCTTACTGGAATAATTCTCAACAACGTTACACTAATAAGGGAAATAAAAAGTCCTCCTAATCCAAAATAACTAAACGACAGAATAGAATATATTAATAACCCTAATGTTATCGGTCGTTTTGTTTTGCTACCAATAAACAATTTAAATACTAAAGGCTGAAGTGTAAATGAAATAATGACAGTAGAGAAAATGCCAATTATAGACAGTAGAGAAATGGTATATAATGCTGGATGCTTCGCAAATATTAAAACACCAACTCCTAAAACAGTAGTAACAACAGATAAAATAATGGATGTTTTATAAGTTTGTAAAACTTTTTCACCTGTTCTATATTCATGAAGTAATCCGTTGGTAATAAAAATACTGTAATCAATTCCCAGACCAAAAATAAATGTAGAAATGATAATATTGAATATATTGAATTCCATATGAAATAATCCCATAATTCCGATGGTCAATAACCATGTTAACATTATTGGAATACTTGTCACTAACATTAAAGAAAAGCTTCTATAAAATACCAAAAGAAGCAAAATAACGACTACAAAAGAATAAAGTACTAAACGATTAAAATCTGTTTTCAAATTACCTAAAAACGTTTCATTCATTTGTTGTCTATCAATAACTAGTATTTGTTTGCTATCATTAAACGTATTAACTAATTCTTCTGAGTTTTCATCTTTTACTTTAACCAAAGTCGTTACTGTGGTGAAATTATCTTTAGATGCAATATAATCTTCAGTTGAAATGGTTTTTAACGCTTGATATCCTGCAACAGAAAGTGATTTAAACTCAGAATTCACAAGAGAATAAAACGCATTAAACGTTGTGGGTTTAAAACCTAATTTCGCACCGCTTTCAATCAAATTAATTTTAGTATTGGCAACGGTTTTATCATTCCAAAACGTATTCCATTTTTTAATACTTTGTTTTTGGCTATTTTCCGAATGAATTAAAGCACCAATAGAACTGAAATCTATAATTTGATTTTTGTTCTTAAGTTCTTCAAGCTTTTTATAAATAGCATCATTTACTTGGAGCGCATCATTTTCAGAATCACCATAAGCAGTCAAATACACGGATTTTGAAGCCATATTCGTTAAGGAATCTAAACGCACCTGAGCATCTTTTAAATGCTGTGGCTCATAATTCAACTTTGAAATATCCTTATTAAAAGTCACCTTATTATAGGTGAACAGACTCACAACAAATGCAACAACAAGAACTATAATAAGTCCCTTTTGTTTATGAAACTGAAAACTAGCGAGTCTGTCTATAGGTGTTTTCTTTTTAACTTTTTCTACAGATTCCTTATACACTTGCGGAATAAACAGCAATGCAAAAACAGAAGCTCCTATAACACTAATTGCTGCAAAAATACCTAAGTCTTGTAAGGCTTGCGAATTTAAAAACAATAAACACAAAAAAGCTAAAGCTGTTGTTAAACTACTCATTATCAAGGGACTAGAAACCTCTTTGTAAAGCGATTTTATATTGTTATTACTGCGTATATGTGTTAAAATATGAAGCGAATAATCTAAAGTAACACCTAATAACACAGAACCAATACCCAAAGAAATAGCTGAAACTTTTCCACGCATCACATAAAGCAAGGAAACTGCCAATAATCCACCAAATAGCGTTGGAACTATTAAGACGATTGGAATACTCAGCTTTTTATAAAACAGAATAAGAATAATCAGTAACACACTCATGGCAATACCAACTGTAAGTTGAATATCCTGTTTGATTTGCTTCGCATTTGCCACGGCAATTAACACACCACCAAAATATTCGGCTTGTGCTTTGTCTTTAAAAATTTTATTAAGTTGACTATTTAAGTCATATAGGTTTTCAACGAATTTTGCATTTTCGGAAGTTTCACTAGAGCCTAGAGTTGGCGTTATAAATAGTAAGACATGATTTTTATCTTTACTCACTAGAAAACCGTTGTGCAAAATAAAATCATCCCCAAAACTAAGTTGTTGCAGCGTCTTTAATGCAATGAACGACAAACCTAAAGGATCTTTTAGTATCGCCTCTTTGGCTATAAAGCCAGAAGGCGACACTAAAGTTCTATAAATACTATTTGTTATAGCTTCAATGCTATCTCTTCGAATTTTGTTGGCAATGGTTTTATAATCATTCTCGTCTAAAAAAAGTGGCAAATTTTGATAAACAAAATCTAAAGTACCAAGAACATCCTCGTCTTCAATTTTTCCTTGAATTTTTCTAACATATTGACTAAGCGATTTATTGATACTATCAATAACTTGAGACGCATATTGCGTTATATCATCTATAGAACCATCTGAACTGCGTGAGATATTTACAATAATCTTATCCGCAAAATTCGTGGCTTCTAAAACCCTTTGCGTCTCTGAAGTTTTTTCGTTTAATGGAATGAGTTTAGTGATATCTTCTTCAAATTCAATTTTAGAAGCTACAAAGAGTAAGCCTAAAAATAACAAAAGCATAACACTAAAACTCAATAGTTTTTTAGAACCAATCTTTTGATATATGTTATAAAAAAACCTATCCATTATTGAGTGCCCCTTTTTTATTAGACATTAAAAACAAAACATAACTCAAAAGCCCTAAACTTGTCGATACCAAAATCGCCAATGAAAAAGCACCAACAATATAGACTTTGAGGTGAATTAATATTTCAAAATTCTCTAGTATGTCTTCCAAAGTGTACTTTAATTCTACACCTAAAAGATATTCTCCCATTTTTATACTTGCACATAAAACAAAAGGGATAAAAGGAGGTGAGCTGATGTTAGAAAACACAAAGGCAATTACTTTATTTAATTTTAAAATATGTGCTAAAAAAAATACAAGTATGGTTTGAAACCCCCAAAAAGGAGATATCCCAATAAAAAGACCTAGAGCCACAGACAGGGCCTTTTTATAAGATGGTTGTGCACCAAGTAAATCTTCTTTTATGAATCTCTTAAATCCTTTTTTTTTTAAACCTCTCAGAAAATCTCTTGGCTTGATATAGAAAATGGTAACGATAACAAACCACGTATTTAAAATACTTATGCGTGTAAAATCTTTAAATGGTCTAAAGTGAGAAACGCGATCGGTTTCATCATATAATACGCGAACAGGTATGTTTTTCACGGCAACTCCTGCCCAAGCTGATTTGACTATAACCTCGATTTCAAATTCGAATTTTGAAGAGTAAAATTTAAATTTTTTTAATGCCTCTAAAGGATATAGTCGAAAACCAGATTGTGTGTCTTGAAGCTTAATACCTGTTTCTATTAAAAACCAAAAGTTAGAAAATTTATTTCCAAAACTGCTTTTTTTAGGAACACTTTCATGTCTCATATTCCGTGCACCAATAAGTAATATATTTTTGTCTTCACTTTTCTCAAGTTCATCAACAAAAACAGGAATGTCTTCTGGAAAATGTTGACCATCAGAATCTATGGTTATTGCATACTGATAGTTTAAAGTTACCGCATGCTTAAATCCTAAGCGTAAAGAATTACCTTTTCCTTTATTTTTTTCGACATGAATTTGTTGAAGTTGCGGATAGTCGGAAAGTATTTTTGAAGTTGAATCTGTAGAACCATCATTAACAATAATAATATTTTGGGTGTATTCTAAGACACCATCAATAACACGCCTTAAAGTACGATCGTTATTGTATGTTGGAATCAACACACACAAGCTAAAATCTATAATTTTTTGATTGATCGACTGGTTATTCACATCATTGAAACCTTAAAGCATTAGTCTCTCGAAAATACTGATTTTTCTTCATCACTAAAAGTTTTAGACTGTAAAATATAGTCTTTAATATGATTTCTTAAATTATAAGAACTAATATCTTTAAAATGTTTTAAAATAAACTGTTTATCTTCTTCAATATTACTTTTATACTTTAGAATTTTCGGTATGTTTTCTTGAATTCCTAATCTAACAAAACGAACTTCAATGTTATTTGGAGAATTTTCTATGGCAAATTCAACATAAGAAACACCTTCTATAAATAAAGATTTTTTGTCTTGAATCTTTTTTTTGTTTTTAGCTAATAAAGTAATTCCAGCTCCTTTGTAAGCGACTAAGACAACATTATCTTTCTTAGAAACATTTGAAAGAAGTGTGCTAAAAGCTTCGACTTTCGAATTATCTTGAGCTACTTCTCTATAGGCATCCCTAACTGTATTAATATCTAAGGACAAAAGATTAACACTTACAACCAATAAGAGTGCGTGGAAGAGTTTCATGTTAAATTATTTCTCTATAAAATTAGTCGTCGATTTTAAAGCCACAGTCTCTTCAAATTTAGAAACGTTTTTAACTTTAAAACCTCCTTCGGTTTCAATAATATCCAATTGTAATTCTAATTCTGGAGTCACAAACGGATTAATTATTGCCATAAATTTAATATTGCTTGCAGATTGCATAAACAAGGTTTTATCTACAATCTTCTCCGTAATTTCTTTTATAATTTGCATCATGCAAACACCTGGCATTACTGGATTATCAGGAAAATGCCCTTTAAAAACAATATGATCTTTGTTAATCGTAATGTTAGCTGTTGCTTTAGTATCAACAACCGTTAAATTATTTAATGTATATAAACCTTCAAGTGAATTACTCATTAAAAATCGAATTTATTGGTTACTCCTATTTAAAATACCATGTTTAATACTGTCTCATCTAAATAACTTCCCAAAACATCTGTTTTAGTATTGTATTCTACATTGGTTAAATCTGCAAAGTTTCCGCCAGCCCTAACACCAGGCCTGATTGTTATTTGATAAAATGCAGGTGTACTTATAGTAATAAAAACTAATGTAAAAATATTTTTTTCATTTAGTTAATAGATTTTAAATTAATACTCAGCTTAATATTTGAATGCAAAATTTTAATTTGGTTTGTAATAGTATCATTAATTTCTGAAAATAAAAAGGCAACTTTCTCTTTACCATTACCAATACGAACTATTTTGTCGAGCTGTTCTGTTTTAAAATAAAAATGTTTTTTATTCAATATCTCAGTTTCATAAACTAACGAGCCCTTTAAAGAATATGATTCAATAACCTGTAATTTTTCTTGAACAAGTGCAGTGAAATCCTTCTTCAATATGTTTAATAAAAGTGCTTTATTCATATCTTCAATGATGTAATTCACCTTAAAAAGGTCTCCAATAAAGGAAAAGTCGAAAATTTTATTTCCCATCTCTGTTGTGAACACTATCCGGTGATTAGCTTCAGCTATTTTTTTTACAATAAAAATACCACTAAAATGATTATCGTAAACAGCGATATTTGCTTTGTATACATAATCTTTAGTCTCATCTGAAAAATAGGAATTGTGAATACTACTATTTAACGATTCCTCAATTTGAAAATTTTGTTTTTTGGAATACGAGCCACATGCTATAAAAAGCAAGCAAAAACTACTCAGGAAATATCGCATCTGTTAAAGGTATATTTACAGTTCGGTTTTTAAAAATAATTCTTGTATAATCTTCTGAAGGTTCTATCATTTTTAATTCTACAACATGACCTTCTTCATTAAATATAATATGAAATGCTTTTATATATTTCGAAAATTTTCCGTCTTTTACGCTAAAATGAACTTCGCTGTTTATCTCTTTTTTAAAATAGAGAATATTAAATTCATTCTCATCAAACATATCACCCTTTATACTATTAATAATAAGTGTATTTAGCTGCTTAAACATTTCGTTGGAGCCAATATCTAAATTGCTTTTCTTTCCTTCGTTATCAATAAAAAGAGTTTCGTTTTTAAATAAAACCGAGTATTTAAATGGTGTTGTGTATTCCCATTTTACCAAATTTGGAGATCTAAATGCCAATTTACCAGAAGTGACAATATCGTTGGATAAAAAATCTAAATGTTTGTATTGTGTAAAGTCACTTAACAATGTATTTACACTTGCTGCATGTGCTTTTACTTTGGCTTTTAACGTGACAGCTTCGGCACTACTCATTTTGGTTTGTGCATTTACTGCCGAAACCATAAAAAACAGTATATAAAGGATCTTAAGCATATGCTTTTATGTTAAATAAAGAATCTATAGTAACTGACTCCATGTTTTGTTCATGTAAAAATAGCAAAAGCCGTTCCAATACTACAATTGATTTTAAACTTGTATCGTGAAGTAAAACAACATCACCTTTAGAAAGGTTTTTAGTGGTGCGTTTAAATATCATTTCAGATGTTCTAGCAGTTGTATCTAATGAGCGAACACTCCAACCTATGGACAGCAATTTGGTGACTTTTAGTGCTTTTTTTATTCGTGGGTTAGTGACCGCAAAAGCTGGTCTGTATAATTGCATTGTTAAACCACTACTAACTTCTACTATGTCATTCGTTTTTTGCAATTCTTCAATGACATCTTCAGTTTTTAAAAACCCAAAAAATTTAGTGTGTGAATACGTGTGGTTACCAACAGTATGACCTTGTTTTATAATATCGCTAAACACCTTTGGATATGCTTCAATGTATTTGCCAATGCAAAAAAAAGTAGCTTTAGCATTGTGTTTTTTTAATAGCTCTAGAACTTTAGGCGTAAATTCTGGATGTGGACCATCATCAAAAGTAATAGCGATTTGGTTTTCTTTAATTGTTTTATTAGCATGAAGCGATTTAAAATGGTAATTCCATCTGATTAAAAAAGAACCAAAAAGCGTCATTAAAAACCAAACAATAGGTACTATCAATAAAAACCATAACGACAATCCATGAACATAACTCATTATTAGCAAGGCAAATAAAACAATTACTATAATTATATTTACGAATTTAAAATTTAGCATTTACACAGTAAAGTTAAGCTATGATTCTTTCCTCTATATTGATTGTAAAGTAAAATAGTCTTATAATTTGAAGCTTGAATCGTATTCAATTTTACGGTTTCTGGGAGTTGTTGAGTTTTCAAAATTTTTGATGCTAACCAAACACCAAATGACGATGCAGTATTAAATTCGCCACTCAAATGTTTGTAATACACTTGTTGTGTGTTATTGAATATTCCAGAACTTAATTCGTTATAAAAATAATCGTAAGTTATATCTCCGTTATTTCCTAAAACAACCATATCAACGTCTTCAATATCTAAATTATTTTCTTTTAAGAATGTGCTTACTATGTCATTGATTTTTGCACTTCCTAATGTATTGTAAGTCTGTATAGCGGCGATTTCAGCATAACTAGAGGCTTTCTTTTCATTAGATAACACAAAGAAATTTGCACCTTCACTATAAACAGCTCCTTCCGTTTTAGATTTTAACAACGCTTTAGAAGCTGGTTTATCTGCCTTTATATGATTAGCTAGCTTGAGTAAGGCGATTGTATGATCTGCATGCTCATCTACACCACCAACTAAAATTGTATTAACTTCATTGTTTTCTAACATTAATTTTGCATCTAATACTGCAGATTCAAAAGAAATACTTGCATGTACATATGTAAAATTATAGCCTTTACATTTCAAGCCAAGCGCTATTTGTCCGCCAACGGTATTATGCGTTGATTGTATAAACGATGTTGGTGTTAAAAATTGCTCATCATTGTCTATTAATGCTTTTAAAAATTGCTCAGAATCATTAACACAACCCATTCCCGTTCCTGTTATAATTGCATCTACAGCTTCTAAATTAGCATCTTTTAAAGCTATTTTAGAAGCTACAACTCCCATTTTAATTCCTTTTGCCATTCGTCTAGATTCGGCGGGTGGAATAAATTCTTTATAATTAGGTTTTACAACAGAAATTACATTGTCTTCATAAGAAATGAAGTCCTGTAAAAACTCTGAATTATCAAAAGTCTTTTGGGATGAAATAGAACCAACACTATTTATATAAACGGTTTTCATTGTTTTTTTGAAAAAATAACGGCTGAACAATTCCCGCCAAAACCAAAAGAATTAGACATTACCGTTTGTAATTCCTTTTTTTTAAGTTCTAATTGTGGAGTCAGGCTAAATTCCTTCATCTGAGTTTTAAAATTCAAATTAGGGAAGACCACATTATTTTGAAGTGCTAAAATTGAATACACAGCTTCAATAGCTCCAGCAGCAGCAAGCGTATGGCCTGTATATGCTTTTGTAGAACTAAACATTGGCACATCGTTTCCAAAGACTCTTAATATGGCGCGTCCTTCAGATAAATCATTATTTCCTGTTGCTGTGCCATGCGCATTAATATAAGTGATGTCATTTGACGCTAAACCAGCTACTTTTAATGCTTGTTCCATTGCTGAAGTAGCACCATCTCCATTCTCAGAAGATGCTGTTTGATGATATGCATCATTAGCATTGCCAAATCCTTTAACATATCCCAAAACAGGTTTGTTTTCAGCTTGTATGACTGTATCAGATTCCAATACAAGAAAAGCAGCAGCTTCTCCTAAATTTAACCCTTTTCTATTTTCGTCAAAAGGTGAATTGTAGGTGTCAGATAATATCATTAAAGATTTAAAACCGTTAATTGTAAATTTTGATAAGCAGTCAGCTCCACCTACAATAACCCGATCTAACTGTCCAGATTTTATTAACCTTGCCCCAAGCATTATGGCATTCGCTGCAGAAGAACAGGCTGTGCTTATTGTAGTCACAAAACTTTGTTCTATACCTAATTGCTCTGCTATTTTTTGAGTAGAATCTCCAGCATGATGACCTTCGATGTACTTATGTGTGGCTTCATCTTCAAAATAATCATAAAAAAAAGCCTCAGTCATATCCATTCCACCAACACTTGTTGATGAAATCAATCCTGTCTTATAGTTATTTATATCTAAAATCTTAGCGTTTTCGAGTGCTTGTTTTGCTGCTATTGAACCTAGTAATGCAGTTCGGGAATAATTATTGTCTGGAGAGAGACCTAACTGTTCTTCCAATTCTTGATTGGTAAACTCAATTTCCCCAACCATAATACTATCCTTATGAATGGTTTTAATCTTTGAAATTTTTGAAATTCCAATTTTACCCTCTATAAGCGATGTATAATTTTCTTCTACATTGTTTCCAATAGCAGAAATAATTCCCATTCCAGTTATAGCGACCCCTTTACTCATATTTTATCTTTTTCACACTATATAGATATTAAAATATTCTTACTTTGTCCTATGCTCAGAAATATATTTCGCCATCACTTCAATAGTCTCAAAAACAGCACGACCTTCTTTTGGATCTGTTAATTTAATACCATAATTTTTATCTAGCATTACAATTAATTCTAATGCATCAATTGAGTCTAAACCCAAACCATCTCCAAATAATATATCGTTGTCATTAATATCTTCTACTGCTATGTCTTCAAGATTCAATTGCTCTACAATATTTTCTTTTAGCTCTTGTTTTAAACTCTCCATATTAAGTGTTATAAAATTTTATTATATTTTCTTTATTGTGCGCGATTATACCTGTTTTAGTGACCAAATACAAATAGGCTTCGTAATGGTTTCCATCTAATTCTACCCAACCACAAAGCACATTTTCTGTTTTATTAGCTGACAACAAACTATTTGCATAATCTAATAAATGTTGTGCATTAAAGTTATCAAATATAAAAAAACTATTTTCAGAAAACAGCTTATGCTTTATACTAATTTCTCCAATGCAAATATTTGGTAATGTATAGACAAAAATAGCTGGACTAGGATAATATTCTTCTTTATTTTCAATAGACTTTTGATGCTTTCTATCTGTATCTAAACTTGATGCTTTGTTTGAGAACACAATGGCAATATCGTTTTCTTTATCCTCGTCTAAGTTCTCATCTTTTAATAAAACATCCGCAGCTAACAAAGCTAATTTGCTCAACCCATCCATTTTAAAAAACTTAGGATAATTGGTGTCGAGAGATTTGTATGCTGCTTTTATAAACTCTAAAAAATCAATAGTCTCATCGCTATAAATCTTAGATCCATTTAATGAGATCGTATTGTTTTTAATGCTGCAAAAAGAGTTTATATAGTATTCAGAATCCATTAATAGTTACTTTTTTTTGCAAGCTAATATGGTATGGTATTCTCCAACATTAATATCTTCTTTGAGAACAAGTCCTGCCTTATCAATTAATTTTAAAAATACTTCTGCAGGATACATTTTACTATTTCCATTTGCCATAACTGTAAAATATAGAGACGTCGCTTCTAATATAAACTTAGCATTATCAAATTTTTGTCTATCTGTAAACGTTTCCATAATTAACAATTCGGTCTCATCTGTCATAGACTCAACAGCAGTTGTTAATATCTTTAGAATTTCATCTTCAGAAAAGCAATCTAAAAATTGGCACATCCAAATCGTATCTGCCCCAGATGGAATTGAAGGATTATCTTTTAACCAATCGATTTCATAACCAGAAACTCTTTTTTCAAAGCCTTCGTTTTTCACATTGTTGAGTGCTTTATTTAATTGCCCAGGTAAATCAATCATTTTTATCGAAACCTCATCATTATATTTACAACAACTTACGGCAAACTTTCCAGTATTAGCACCAATGTCGAATATAGTTTTAGGTTCACTTCTAAATACAATTTCTTGCGCTTCATTGAAAACAGCGTCAGAATAATGATGATCGAACTCAAACCAAGATTTTTGCACTTCAGGTGGCAATTGCGATAAGCCTTCATAAATAGTATCCCAATTACCAAGTTCTTTTAAACCTTCTGGTTTTCCCGTTTTTATAGCTTCATCTAGGTGAAATAAACCTTTATAACACACCTCATTGGTAAAGTTTATATTAACATTCACCGTTTCGTTATAATTTAAAAAATAACCTGTAGTAGTTAATTCAAAATTCCCTGAACTATCTTTATTTACGATATCCGAACTTTCAGCAATTTCTAATAAAACACCAAGACCATACGTACTAATTGATAGTTCTTTTGAAAGATCTTCTAATGTAATTCCACCTTTTTTTCTTCTGCTAAAAATCAAGTTAAAAACACCTAGTTTTCTTAATGAAATAGTGGCTTGAAATATAAAAGGAGCAAACGCAATTTTTTGTGCTTCTTGAATAGCATCAATTGCTCTTAATGATATGTTTTTCATAATTAATTGTTATACGTTGTTCCTTTTTTTAAATATTACCGCCACATTACTTCCCCCAAAACCAGACGCTGTTTTAAGGAAAATATTCATTTTTTTTGGTTTCGTTTTTGTAATTACATTTATAGGTTGTGTAACACCCAACTCATCAAAACCTAGAGACGCATATAAGGTGTTATTAAAGAGCGAATGCATCCCAACAATGGTTTCTAATAGACCTGAAGCACCTAATGTATGTCCGAAATAGCCTTTTAAACTATTTACAGGAACATCTTGTAAACCTAATCTATTAAACGCAATCGCTTCCATTTCATCATTAAATGGTGTTGCTGTTCCATGTGCAGAAATGTAATCAATGCTTTCACAAGACACATTAGCTTCTTTTACTGCTGATTTTATACTTCTAAATAACCCTTCGCCTGTTCGGGAAGGTCCTGAAATATGATTAGCATCATTACAAGATCCATCACCTAAAATGATAACAGCTTCTTTTGCTAAATTTACTTTATTATTTGTAACCAAGATACTTGCAGCAACTTCTCCGATGTTAATCCCAGAACGATTTTTAGAATAAGGTTTACACGGCTCAGTACTTAAGGCTTGAAAAGAGTTGAATCCAGATAAAATAAATTCAGTTACAATATCTCCACTAACAATAAACACATCATCATAAACACCTTGATTTATATATCGTTTGGCAATAGAAACAGCCAACACGCCTGAAACACAAGCGTTAGAAATAACTATGGCGTCATTTTCAAATATAAAAAAATCTTTTATTACATTACCTAAAGCCCCTAGGTAAGCACTTTCTAGTGGGAACTTACTGTTTTTAACTAAAACATCGATATTTCCTTTTGTTGTAGAAATGATTAAGCCAACTCTTTTTGTTAATGGAATTTTAGAGGCTTGAATAACAGTATTTAATGAGGTAAGCATCATCTTCTCTAACCTCGTAAAATCACCTTTAGCGTTTAAAGAAGCAAAAGCATTACTTAATTCCTTTTTATTTATAAGTGAAGAACAAAACGGTTGAGAGAATAGGTTTTTATCATCAAATAATTGCAGTCCTGAAACTTGATTATGAATATTATTCACAACCGTTTCAGTATCAAAACCTAGTGATGAGAATATATTATTATATGACAGATAAACTTCAGTCATCCAAAAGTCCGACTTTTTGTTTCCATTCCTCAAAAAACTCAGGAATTACTAAAGATAAATCTCCTTGACCAATTTGATCTACAAAAACCTGAACGGTTTCGCCAGTACAAACCAATAAATTATGTTGGTTGAAAATTTCATATCTAAACGTCATCTTTGCAGCACGACTGTCAACATATATTGTTTTTATAGTGGCAACGTCTCCATAACGCAATGGTAATTTGTGTTCACTCATTGATTTTACAATTGGAGTAGCATAGCCAAATTCTTTTTGATCTAAATATGAAATGCCATGATGTCTGCCAAAAGCTTCTCTTCCATCTTCGAAGTATTGTATATAATTTCCATGCCACACAATTCCTAAGGGATCTGTTTCCACAAACCGAACTCTTACCTTGCTAATAAAACTAATTTCTTTCTTGATTTTAGACTGCATTTTTCTTTTCATTATAAACAATGGCAATTAAGGTTGTGATGATAAAAAACAAAAATAACAATGTTATTTCCGGAACAATATCTTTAAGACTGGAATTTCTTAAAAAAACATCGTAAAAGGCATTTAATCCCCAATTCATCGGAGAAATGCTTGAGAGTTCTTGCATCAATTTTGGCATTACAAATACAGGCACCCAAACGCCTCCCAATGCTGCTAAAATAACAACAAGGGTGGCGCCAAATGGAGCCGATTGTTCATGAGTTTTTGCCACAGTACCCAATAATAACCCTAAGCCTATAGCTGCTAAGCCAGCAAAAAAAGCGACAGTAAATAAAAGCGTCAATTTGCCAGAAACATTTAAGGTTGGTAAACCTATGGCTGGGAATAAGTAAACACCAATTAGCAACATCAAAATAAATTGAATTAAACAAACTGTTAAATAAACTACTGTTTTCCCACCAAGTACGGTTAAATAAGATAATGGATTCGTTCTTAATCGCACAAAAGTCCCTTGACTTTTCTCTTTTACCATATTGATAGATAATGGAACAATAATAAAAAAGATAGCAAAAAGTGTCCATGCAGGCACATTATGTTGAACAGAATTTGGAATTATAAACTCATTATCTCTTTTGGGTAATATTTCTTTGAAACTTATAAAATTTTCGGTATCAAAAATAGCTTCAATAGGACCATCGGTTATTTGCTTTTGAAACGCATTATAGATGGATTGCGTTTCAATTTTAGAAATAATTTTATCAATTTCATTCTTTACCGAACTTTTAAAGGCGAGCTGAGTAGCTGGATCAAAATACAACTTAACCTCTTTTGTTATAAAACTTTCTTTCTCTCGATTTTCTTCCTCTTCTATACCAAATTTACTTAATATATCTTCAACATTCTGGTTGATTTTCCTTTCTAAATCAGAAGATAAATCTTTAGGAATTATAATCGCTAATTGGTTGATACCTTTAAAAACCAAGTTCTTCGCATCCTCTTCAATTTTAATTTTAATAACCTCAAATACATTGGATTCCTCTAATCCTTTATTTATAGTTTCAGAAACAGAGCCTTTATCATTATCTACTAATAGAATGGGTATTTTGGTGTCACTTACAATTTTAAAAGTGCTATCTTGAATTAGAGTAATGGTTACAATTAAAACTAAAGGCATTATGAATAGTATGGCAATGCCACCAACATCTCTAGTGAGTAATAAAAACTCTTTATATGTTGAGGCTAATAATTTATGCATGATCTCTTAGAGCAATTCCTGTTAATGCTAAAAATACATCCTCAAGATTATTAGCCTCTTTTTGATTATTAATTAAGTCTTTTGGAGTGCCCAGAGTAATTATTTTACCATGATCTATGATCGCCACTTTAGTGCAAAATGATTCTGCTTCATTTAGATGATGGGATGTGTAAATTATTGTAGTTCCTTTTCTATTAAGTTCTTTTAAATAATTTATAATTACATTTTTAGATTGCACATCAACTCCTACACTTGGTTCATCTAAAAACAACACTTTCGGATCATGAAGAATACTTGCAATTAAATTAATTCGACGTTTCATTCCGCCAGAAAAAGTATCTATTTTTTTGTTTGAAAATTGTGATAAACCTAAAATTTCTAGTGCTGAATTGATTTTTGATTTTAAATCGTCTCCTTTTAAACCATACATACTTCCAAAATACATCAAGTTTTCAAAAGCGGTTAAAGTGGGATACAAAGCATATTCTTGAGGTACAATTCCAATGAGCTGTTTTAATTGATTATTGTTTTTTTTATACGTAAGACCATCAATCTCAAATGAACCTGAAGTTGGTTTAATTAAAGAACATAATAATGAGATTACAGTCGTTTTTCCTGCTCCATTTGGACCCAACAAACCAAAAATTTCCTTTTTAGAAACAAATAAATCTAAATTAGATACCGAATAAAAATCAGCACCTTTATATTTTTTAGATAATTGTTTAATTTCTATCATGTAAAATTATTAAATAGCTTTTCTTAATTTTTTAAAGAAAACTTCTTCTTTGTTTGCTATAACTTCTAATTGGGTTGCTACAATATTATATGCATCACTTTTAGAGCTTCTATTTTTATAAATTCGAGATGCTTCTAAAGCAAAATCTCTCCACAAATCACCAATTTCAGTCATTTCTTTAGACAACTCAACTAAAGCACTATTATTCAGTATTTTGCTAGACTCTTGTAAAAATGCTGCATAAATATACCTAAAACCACCGCCTCCTGTGCCTATTTCTTCTTGCATTCTAACAATCTGTCCTAAATAGTGATTAGCAACCTTAATTCCTTTTTTAATGGGCCATTTTCGCATTAATTTAGCCGTATATCTAATACCTTTAACACCCACAATTGGAATTGGGGCGAGCATCACTCGACATGTGTCTTTTATTCCTTTTGCAATAGCTATTTCAATCTTTAGCTCTTTTGGAAAATCTATAGGATAATACAAGTGCCCATTTGGAGCAAAAGCACCTTTAGCAAAACGCACTTTCTCTAATTCTTTTGTTGACAAGGTTGTTACAGTTTCCATAACAGGATCACTAATTAAATAAGTATCCTCGGTCTTACCATATACAACTAAATTGTGCGCATTAAAATGAAAACGATATTCGTCAGGAAAGTACACTAAATTATAAACACCTACCTGAAGACCAACAGGATTATTATTTTTTAAATTTTCATCCAGTCGATTTTTAGCCTGCCGTTTGTTTTTAAACTTTTCTTTTTTAATTTTTATCCCAACACGACAAGCAAATCGTTTAAAAATTTGCCCGGGCATTATTCTATAAGTTATAACTGGAGCATGGTTTACTTTTAAAAAAGGAATATAACAATATAGTAAGCCTGAGCCAATCCCAAAAACCATAGGTTCACTCACATCAAAGCCATTATACTTCAATAAATTTGAAACTACGCCGTTTTCACAATGGGCAGTTTGATGATGAGTAAAGTTATTTTCCATGATTAATATCCTTTAATTGATCTGTCGAAATTTCAAAAACTTCGGCATATTTCTGTAATGTTTTTTTAGATAACTTATAGAATTTTTTTAATTTAAAATGGTTTTTTACCTGCCATTGAAACTTACCCACATAACTTGCTAAAATACCAATATCCATTTTGTGGCATTCCATATAATATTCAATAGGACTTGTTTTATCATTTAAAACCCGGTCTTTAGCTTTTGCGATACGCTCATTAATGTCTTGAATTGCATTATCTAATGCAATTGTTTTAGGATTCCAACCAGTACTTTGTATCGTTGTATATTCTCCCTCATCATTTACTGCATAACAAATTTCTTTTTGATTGCTTTTTTCTAAATTACTTTGGTCTTGAGGAACATCACTTTTTTTCATGGCTACACGTATTGTTTTCAACAGTAATATAGTGTTCTCTTAAATTCAACACTTTAGTAAAAGAAGCGTTTAGCACGTTGGCTTTATAACTATTTCAAATCCTTAATAATCAAATTCATTTCACAAGATAATAATAGTGTGGCTCCTTCAAAAGTATTACATTCTAAAGTACACATACTATAACTATCTGTATCTAACCTTGATGTTAATTTCGCTTTAGATATTATGGTGCTTCCTACCTTTGGACAAGAAAATGCTGTTACTTTTTTAACAGTACTGATAAAACCAATTAATTTAGCACCACTTCCTTCTGTATCATCATCATCGAAATAGCTTTTACCAACGATTGATGAACACGTCTGTGCTGCATTTTCAACCAAGCCCATTTCATTGAAATAATTATTATCAACAAAAAGATTATCTTCTTTAATTACAAATGATACTGATACTTCTTCGTCATTTAGAATTAGAATTTTGTCTAGAAATAAAAACGGTGGCCGATGTGGTAAAAAATTTAATATATCTATTTTATCTAGATCAATCATTAACTAGCAATAACAGTTTTCATTGTACCTGAAGCAATTTTTTCTTTTTCAGCATTAGAAACCGTAATTTCTACTAAAGTGACCCCCATAAATTCTTGTAAAATACGCGCTTCTGTATTAATGATTTCATATAATTTGGGTAGTCTTAAAATCTGTATTTCTTTAATTGAACCTATATATCCCGTTGGAGCTGGTTGTCCTTTTAAAAAATAATGATATCCTGTATGGAGTGCTATTGTTTGAGCCATATTTTCTACCAATCCTGCTTCAGAAAGCGTTTGGTTTTCATAGAAAATATTGTTTTCTAAAATTTTAAATGACGATAGCACATTTGTATTGGAAAAACCTAACAAAGAATCTACCATTACAAAAGGTGTTTTTTGTGGTATTAAATTTTCAATATTTAAAATTGGTTTTTCTAATAAAATCATATTAACAAACGGTTAAATGGGCATAAGAGTATGAAAATCTACCACTTTCAGGAACACATAACATTATTTTATCTCCTATTTTTAATCGTTCAGAACTCATTAATTCTTCGAGCATTAAATAAATAGATGCAGATCCGATATTACCGACTTTACTCAAATTGGTAAACCAAGCACTTTCCGGAATTGGCAATCCTTTTTCTTTAATACGGTCTTTTAATTTTTGAGCGAAATAGTTAGATGATATGTGAGGTAGAAAATAATCGAGATCAGAAGGGTCTTTATCATGTTTTTCAAAGACCATTGCCATGCTTTCTACACCTTTATTAATAACATTATCGTCTAAAAGCTTAACATCCTGCTTAATAGAAAATATAGATTCTGTTAACAATTCTTTTGAGCTATATTCTGTCCAAGATTTAATTGAGCCATCCTCAAGCTTTTCTCCTCCAGAATACATACAGGTTTCTAATTCATAAGCAAAGGAATAAGCCTCTATCCAATCAATCTTTAAAGAGAGTCCATCTTTACTTTTTTCGTTTTCTAACAGCATTGCTCCAGCTCCATCAGATAGCATCCAACGTAAAAATTCTTTTTTAAATGCTATTATGGGTAATTCTTCCAGTTTTGAAAGTAACTCTGCTTCTTCGCTAAATATATTTGCCAATAGTCTTGTAGAAACTCTCTCAGAACCAGTGCAAACTGCATTGTTAGAGCCACCAGATTTTACAGATAAAAAACCAAATTTTAAAGAGCTCATGCCAGCGCAACAAATACCTGAAGCTGAATTTATTTCTAAATTTTTATTCGCTAATAAACCATGCACCATGGCTGCATGTGATGGTAATAACTGGTCTGGAGTAGAAGTTCCGCAACACAACAACTCCATGTCGTTTTTTGTAAACGATTCGTTAAACAACTCTGAAATAGCTTCTTGTGTTAATTTTGCGTTAGAATGGGTAAATTCACCTTTCTTATTAATAGCATAATAACGTTGTATAATCCCATTATTTCTTAATACAACTCTTTTGGCTTTAGAAGGTTTTCCATTAATCTCACCTAAAACTCTTTCCATTTCATCGTTACAAATGGGTTCATTTGGTAAAAATTTTGATACTCTAGTAATGTAAACGTCCTTCATTTTAGTTCCCTTCTAATTATTTTCAACAGATGAATAATATTCTTTATCCTTTTTTATCTTTCCATATAAAGGTAAGTAAGTTAACAAAAATAGGATGAAAACCAAAGGCGCAATAATCCAAATGGCAAATAATAGATAATAGTTAAACAATTTCACCCAAATAGTGCGCTTTTGGTTGTTTTCGTCTCCTTTTGAATAAATAAATTTCGCCCATTTATCAAACAACATATTAGCGCGTTTATCAGCTAAAACTAAAAACGGTTTTATTACAACGGCTTTTTCTTCTAGTAGACTATTTTGAAGACTATTAAGCTGGTTATTACTTACATGATCTAATATAACATCACCAAACTTTGAAGATTCATCAATATCTTTTTGTGATACTCCTGGTTTAGGAAAGATGCTTAAATACCGTTCTTTTTTTCCCGAAAACATCCATTGCACTATTGTAATAACACTAATATGATTGATGTGCCTGTCCACTAGAGCAATATTACCAACTAATTTAGCATTACATTCTTTAAGTAATTCCTTTACTTTTTCTTGCGCAATAATCCACATATTTCTACATCCGATAACTGTAACTACAGGAGTATTAGTGAGTAATTTTTTAGCCTCTGTAGACTTTAAAAATGAATTTATTGGTATTGATGGACTTAAATACCAAACTGAATAACCTAAAATCACTAAATCAAATTTTTGATTTAAAATATGTTCTGGAACTGTTTTTGTCTTAGAAGGAATTTGAAGAAAAGATTCAGGAAACGTATTTAAAAAATCTTTTTTTTTCCATGGAAACGCATAAGGTGCTTCCATTTTAATTTGATGATGAACAACTATTATGTCTTTGGAGTTAATAAGTGGTGCTGCAATATTATTAACGATTTCCGTTAATTGTCCAGATTGAGAATAATGTATTACTAGAATTTTTTTCATCTTATTCTTTATTTGAATTCCAAAAATCAAAATAATTAAACCATTGTAATGGGTATTTTTCGAGCACCCATTCTAAGCTTTCTGTATAATTTTTTAGTAGTGCTTTAGTGTCTCTATGTTTTACTTCGGAGCTTCTTGCATAGAGATGGTAGTGCTTTCTAGATTCTCTAAAGACATAAACAAATAGCACCGGAACTTGGAAACGCGAAGCAATTAAAAATGGTCCAGCAGGAAACTTAGCTTCTTTACCTAATAATTCTTGTGTTAAATATTTTGACCCTTTAATGTATCTATCTCCTGTAATACAAACAATTTCGTTTCTCGCTAATGCCGCATTGATTTCAAAGATATGAGAAAGATCCTCTCTAATAAGAATGAGTTTTATATTCGATTTCTTTGTGACACTATCGAGATAGTTTTTTATAGATATATGCTCAATATCGGTGGTTAGTAAACTTATAAAAACTCTATCTTCTAATTCCCCAAAAAAATGTTTAGCAATTTCAAAATTACCAACATGAGCGCTAATAAGAATACCTCCTTTTTTTCGTTTTAGTAAGTCTTTAATAAGATGGACGCCATCAAAATCGTAAGTGAATTTAGATTTAAATCCAGAAGAAACAGCAATTTTATCAATAATTGTTTGCCCAAAAATAAAATAACTGCTATAGATGCTTACTATGCTTTTAAATCTCGAATAGCCTAGTCTTTTTCGGAAATAAAAGTACGAAGATTTGGTGCTGTCTTTAGCGAAAAAACAGAAATAGGTAGCAACAAAATATAATATAAAATAGGCTGAGGGTAATCCTAGTTTTTTGATACAAAATATAAATATTTTGTATCCCAAAACTGTACCTCTGGACTTCCCTTTCCATTCAGTAGTCATAAATATTTAAGTAAGATTATTTTAGTTTGTTTTCAATAAGATTATAAAAGTCTTCAAGTAATACGACGTTTACAAAATCTTCTCCTATTAATTTAACACCAAAATTAGATTCAACAGAGACCACAAGATCCACAAAATCTAAACTATCAAGATCAAGAGTTTCTTTAAGGTTTGCTTCAGGCGAGATATCTTCAGATTCAACTTCAAATTCATCTATAAGAAAGCTGTTTATTTTTTCAACAATAACATTTTTATTCATCTTCCTTCTGTGTTTTTTTTATAATTAATGCTGAATTTGTTCCACCAAATCCGAAAGAATTTGATAAAAATACATCAATTTTTTTATCTAGCGTCTTACATACTAAATTTAATTTAGCGGCATCTTCATCAGGTGTGTCTAAATTTATATTCGGAGCAATAAAATCATTTTGCATCATCAACATAGAATAAATAACTTCACTTGCTCCGGCCATCCAACATTCATGTCCTGTCATTGATTTTGTAGAGCTTACATAAGGGCCGTTTTCACCAAACACATTAAATATAGCTTTGGCTTCATTGCCATCACCAACCGGAGTTGAAGTTGCATGAGCATTTACGTAGTCAATTGCACTACTATCTATATTTGCTTGTTTAATAGCCTTTAACATAGCTCTTGATGGACCATCAACATTTGGTGTAGATATATGATCTCCATTTGAAGAAAAACCATAACCAATAATTTCCGCTAAAATAGGAGCTCCTCTTTTTAGGGCTGATTCATAGCTTTCAACTACTAAAGTTGCACCACCACCACTAGGTACTAAACCATCTCTATTTTTATCAAATGGGCGCGATGCTTTTTCTGGTTCATCTAAATTCATAGCAAAGACACCTAAACCATCAAAAGTCCCCATGGCAAACTTATTTATTTCTTGAGCTCCACCACAAATTATGCAATCTTGTAATCCGCTCTTTATGAGTTGATAAGCCATTCCAATAGCATGCGAGCCACTAGCACAAGCTGCACTAATTGTAAAGTTAACACCTTTAAGCTTAAATATTGTAGAAAGGTTCATGGTTACTGTAGAGTTCATAGCCTTAAATATGGCGCCAGAACCCACTAAAGAAGAATCTTTTTTTTCTCTAATTTTATCAATCGACTCTATAACAGCTTTTGCAGTGCTATCATTACCATAAAGTATTCCAACTTCATTTACATCAAGATAATCTTGAGTTATTTTAGCATTTCCTAAAGCTTCAACAGTAGCTACATAGGCATAACAACCTTCTTCACCCAAACTTATGCGTTGTCGTCTTGAAAGCTGGTTTTTTAAGTTTGGCTCGTCGACCATGCCTGTTAAAGGCGAACGATAGCCAAAAGAAATTCTTTCTTCATCAACTACAATTCCAGATTTACCATTATACAAAGACTCCTTAACTTCATCTAAGTTTTTACCAATACATGAATAAATTCCCATTCCGGTAATCACAACTCTTCCCATTCTTCAACTCTAAATTATGAATTATGAATAAACACCTCCATTAATATTTATAATCTCGCCAGTGATATAAGATGCTTTATTTGAAGCTAGAAAAGAAACGACATGTGCAACTTCTTCGGCAGAACCGAATCGATTTGCAGGGATCATTTTCTTTAGTTCTTTTTCATCAAGTTCACTTGTCATATCTGTTTTTATAAAACCAGGAGCTACGGCGTTTACGGTAATATTTCTTTTTGCTACTTCTTGAGCTAATGCTTTAGTAGCAGCTATAACAGCACCTTTCGCAGCTGAATAATTGGTTTGACCTGCCGTACCTTTTAATCCGGAAACCGATACCATATTAATAATTCGTCCATATCGATTTACTAGTAATTTTTGAATTAAATGATTGGTCACATTAAAAAACCCATTAAGAGATGTATTAATAACATCTTGCCAATCATTTTGAGGCATCCACATAAACAAGCCATCTTTTGTAATGCCTGCATTATTTATGAGTACTTCTATAACAGCATCTTTATTTCTTTCGTGCCAAGCATCTAATACCCTCTTTACTTCGTCAAAATTTACAACATTAAATTGTAGTATTTCTCCACTACCTCCAACGCTTTTTACTTCTTCTAAGGTATTTAAAGCCTCTAATTTATTGCTATTGTAATTTATTAAAATATGATACTCTGTATCTTTGGCCAATTGAATACAGACAGCTTTACCTATTCCTCT
>TARA_B110000902_G_scaffold267307_1_pt1 | contig 25942 bp, 24 predicted proteins | sample TARA_B110000902 | Tara Oceans TARA_B110000902 (sample SAMEA4398009) | marine metagenome | biome: Polar Biome; feature: [SRF] surface water layer (ENVO:00010504); material: water (ENVO:00002006), including particulate matter (ENVO:01000060) such as... | depth 5 m | reverse complement strand
ATTTTTTTGCCCGCACTGACGCCTCATACCTTACCACCCCTAAGCCTGTTAAAATAACTACTCCCGAAAGCGTTACCACGGCTGTCGGGATGAAAGCCTATCTCAACAAAGAAAAAGTGAAACTACTTAAGAATGTTCAAACAACTTATATGCCATAAAAGATCACTAGTTGTCGGCGTACTATTGTTCGCCGTATCTGGTTCTGTTTTAGCATTACCAGGTGATCGCGATCACCCTATAACAATTGATGCTGACTCTGCCGAGCGCAGTGAAAAAACCGGCGTAACCAGCTATATTGGTAGTGTAGAACTAACCCAAGGGTCGCTTAATATTCTCGCTGATAAAATTGATATTTATACCATCAATGGAGAAGTTGACCATGCCCTTGCGACTGGCCAGCGCGCCTATTTTACCCAGCAGCAAAGTATTGACAAACAACCAATCAAAGCGTGGGCGCTAACCATAAAGTATGCTCTGAATGACGAAATTATCAATTTACTGGGCGACGCGCGTATTGAACAAAATGGCTCTACAGTCACTAGCCCTGAAATAGATTACTATGCTGAGCAAGAACTAGTGAAAGCTAAGGGGGGCGTTCAAGGCAGCAAAGACCGGGTCCATGTCATGCTCCCTGCGCAAAACAAATCTGGTGCTACAACAGCTAAAGGAGAGTCCACGGTATTGCCGACCGAAGCCTCAGTTAGTGAGGGTACGGGTATGGCAATGACGGAAGACGACATCGCGGCGGCGATCAAGCCAGTAATCAAAGCGCTAAAACCGATAATTGACGCTGCGGTAGAAGAAGTAAACGCTTTACCAGACAATAAAAACGAGACGCCCTAGTGACAACATTAAGTGCCAAAAATTTAGCTAAAGCTTACAAAAGCAGGAAAGTTGTTGAAGACGTTAGCATTGACATAGAAAGCGGCCAAATTGTTGGCTTACTGGGTCCTAATGGCGCAGGAAAAACCACCTGTTTTTATATGATTGTTGGCTTTGTTAAAGCAGATAACGGGTCAATCACCATTGGTGATGTCGACCTAACATCTATGCCTATGCATCAGCGCGCAAAGTCAGGTCTTGGTTATTTACCGCAAGAGGCGTCGGTATTTAGAAAGCTAACCGTGGCGCAAAACTTAATGGCAATTTTAGAAACACGTGCAGAAGTAAGTAAAACTGAACGCAAAGTAAAGCTAGAATCTCTGCTACAAGAATTTAATATTACCCATATTAGAGACAGTCAAGGCATGGCCTTGTCTGGTGGCGAAAGACGCCGTGTTGAAATTGCCAGAGCCTTGGCCGCCGAACCGAGTTTTATACTACTTGATGAGCCATTTGCGGGAGTAGACCCCATCTCCGTTAATGATATAAAAGCAATTGTAAATCACTTAAAAAGCAAAGGTATTGGTGTACTAATTACTGACCATAACGTGCGTGAGACCTTAGATATATGCGATAAGGCCTATATTGTTAACGCCGGCAATATTATTGCCGAGGGCGATGCTGAAACAGTTCTTAGCAATGCAACAGTAAGACAAGTATATTTAGGCGAACAATTCACTATGTGATCTCCAATATGACAATCATCTATCGAAATTGGCCTAATTCTTGCTTATTTATTGCACCCCTGCCCGTCAGCAACTAAAATAACTCCATATATTCGCCCGCAAAGGCTGCGGTTATTAACTTTCAAGCAGTTGACCAATCAATCATTAATGAAGCAATCGCTACAACTTAAACTCAGCCAACAGCTGAAAATGACACCCCAATTGCAACAGGCAATCAAACTGTTGCAGCTATCTGCTATTGATTTACAGCAAGAAATACAAACAGCGCTGGACGAAAATCCGCTGCTGGAGCAAGTCCACCCCGAAGAAGAATTCGCCGATAACCCAAGCGATGACTACGATGCACCGGTGGAGCAAGCGAGAGAAAGTGAAATTGATGCGACGGAGGTAAGCTGGGAAGAAAAGCTGCCTGATGAGTTACCAATAGATAGCCAGTGGCAAGACCTTTACGAACCGATGCAAGCATCTAGCTTTAATACTGGTGAAGATTATCAACCCGAACAGGCTGAAGTTAATAACTCCCTTCATGATCAACTGCACTGGCAATTAAATTTAACGCCAATGTCTGATAACGACCGAATTATTGCCATCTCGATCATTGATTCAATCGAAGTATCTGGATTATTAGGAGCAACTCCGGAGGATATCCATGACGGGCTACCTGGTGAACTTGAAATAGAACTTGATGAAGTTATGGCGGTACTGCATCGAATTCAGCACTTCGAACCCGCAGGCGTTGGCGCTCAAGATCTTAGTGAATGCCTATTAATCCAACTTAACCAGCTACCAGACGATACCCCTTGGCTAAAAGACGCTAAAACGCTAATCAATCGCTATATGTTATTACTAGGTAACCGTGATTTGAAAGGCTTGATGAGGCAAACGCGCCTTAGCGAAGACCAACTGAAAGAAACTTTAGATCTAATTCGCAGCCTCAACCCTCGGCCCGGCGATACAGTAAGAACAGAAGAAATTGAATACATCGTTCCTGATGTCATTGTGAAAAAAGTAGATGGCAGCTGGACGGTGCAGCTAAACAACGATGTCTCGCCCAAACTCAAGATCAACAGCGATTACAGCGCTTTAATAAAACCCCGAGAAAATAGCCCTCAAAATAACTACTTACGTGACAACCTACAAGAAGCTCGCTGGCTGATAAAGAGCATACAAAGCCGTAATGACACATTACTCAAGGTCTCAGCTGAAATAGTTAAAAACCAGCAAGCCTTTTTAGAACATGGCGATGAAGCCATGAAACCACTCATTTTACACAGTATTGCAGAAGCCATAGAGATGCATGAATCTACTGTATCTAGAGTCACAAACCGTAAGTATATGCTTACTCCGGCCGGCGTATATGAACTTAAATACTTCTTTTCTAGCCATGTCAGTACTGATAAGGGAGAAGAGTGTTCCTCAACTGCAATTAGGGCTATTATAAAACGGCTGGTTTCAGAAGAGGAGGCTAGAAAACCTCTAAGTGACAGTAAAATTACTAAGCTATTGGAGGGACAAGGCATTCAGGTTGCAAGGCGTACCGTCGCTAAATACCGAGAATCTTTGAATATTCCGGCATCAAATGAGCGCAAGCAACTCTATTGACAGTACAGACTTAGCAACACTGAATTGAGTAGTACTAAAGTAGTAAGCTGTAATAATTGGCATAACGCCAACCGATAAGATTCATTACTGACAAGAGGAAAAGCCTATGCAAATCGAAATAAGCGGACACCATGTCGAAGTTACTCCTGCCCTGCGCGAGTATGTCTCAACCAAACTGGAAAAGCTTTCTCGCCATTTTGATCACATAACAAATACTCATGTGACACTTACCGTAGAAAAAAGCAGGCAACGAGCCGATGCAAAAATACATGTATCAGGTGCTGATATAGTTGCCTCATCTGAGTCAGAGGATATGTATTCAGCAATAGACACGATGAGTGACAAACTCGACAGACAGCTAATAAAATATAAAGAAAAAATCCAAGACAAGAAACAAGGCCTGATTGGCCACTGACCGCTAGGAAAGTTCTTATAATGCAATTGCAAGTACTATTAAGCCCAGCCCGCACTCTCTTCGGTGCCGCTGGCAGCAGCAAGAAACGAGTTATTGAAAGCGCCGCAAATTTTCTTGCCGCGCAAAACAAGTCACTTAATGCCGATAAATTATTTCGCAATATTATTGAACGAGAACAATTAGGTAGCACTGCTATCGGTGAAGGCATGGCTATTCCTCATTGCCGAATGAAAAACTGCAGTCGGGCGCTAGGGGCATTGATCAAATTAGACAACCCCGTTGATTTCGAAGCAATTGACCAACAGCCGGTGGATATATTATTTGTACTACTGGTGCCAGAAGAAGAACACGATCAGCATTTAAAGATACTGGCAGAAATAGCGGGACTATTTAGCAAAGCAGAATTTCGTGACGAAATAAGAGCCTCTGCCAACAGCCAAGAGATGTATGACATTGCACTCAAACATGCACAAGAGATTTAATCGGAAGAGACAATCATGAAGCTAGTCATCATCAGTGGCAGGTCAGGGTCAGGTAAAAGTACTGCCCTGCATGTACTAGAAGATGCTGGCTACTATTGTATTGATAACCTTCCTGCCGGTTTGCTACCAGCGCTGGCAGAACAAAGTGGCAAGCATTTTTCTCCTAAACAAGATCGGATAGCAATTTGTGTTGATGCTAGAAACACTTGGGAGCAACTCGCTAACTTTCCAAATTTATTAGATTCCTTACCAATCAATATAGAAACCTCGGTCATTTACTTGGACGCTGATGACGACACGTTAATTAAGCGTTTTAGTGAAACTCGTCGCAAACATCCTCTTAGTAATCCAGAAACAAGCCTGCAAGATGCATTAGTCCAAGAGACAGATATTCTGAAGCCAATTGCTGATCGGGCAGAGCTAACCATTGACACTCGCTCCATGTTATTTCATGAATTGAGGCAGCATATTCAAACGCTAGCCTCAGCCCGTGACAATCAAAGAATGTCACTGCTAATTCAATCTTTTGGTTTTAAGCGCGGCGTACCGTCAAACGCAGACTTAGTGTTCGATGTTCGCTGTCTGCCTAACCCTCACTGGGATGTAAACCTTCGCGGTCTAACCGGCTTAGAACAAGGTGTGATTGAGTTTTTAGAGGCAGAACAAGTAGTTGCTGAGATGAAAAACGATATTATTATTTACTTAGAAAAATGGCTACCTGTATTTGAAGAAAATAATCGTCCTTATACAACTATTAGCATAGGTTGTACCGGCGGCCATCATCGATCTGTCTATATTGCGCAACAATTATCGGAACATTTCAGCGCAGCATATCCTGACACTCAGATCAAACACCGCGAGCTTTAGCAGCGCGCTGCGATGATAAAAAAATGATTACGACTCAACTCACAATAATTAACAAATACGGCTTACACGCCCGCGCGGCAGCTAAATTTGTGTCCACCGCATCCGCTTTTCAATCTGAGATAAAAGTGGGTCGCGATGGCAAATTAGTTGATGCCAAAAGTATTATGTCAGTGATGATGCTTGCTGCCAGTATTGACACTATTTTGAATTTTGAAATTAACGGTGCTGATGAAGCGCAAGCACTTAAAGCCATTGACGAATTAATCAACAATCGCTTTGACGAAGAACAATAAATCCCGAACAAAATTGTTGTTCACACCGAATTAACGGATAATCACTCCAGTTCAGCTACTCTGATGCTGAAATAGGGATTAGGCGACATGCCAAGTAGCAAAGCCAAAAAACACATACAGCACCATCTAGAGACTCTTGCCAAAGCATTAGAGTCGGGCACCATGCTGCCCGTACGTCGCATGCTAAGCAATATGGCAAGCACTGAGGTAGCCCACTTATTAGAATCTTCTCCGCCAAAACAACGCGCTATCTTATGGACTCTGCTTGATCTAGAGCGAGAAGGTGAAGTTTTACAGGAATTGGGCGAAGAACTGCAGTCCGACTTCATTCGAAATATGGATACCCGAGAACTTCTATCCATACTTGAAGGCCTAGAGCCCGACGATATAGTTGATATTTTACAGCAACTTCCCGATACAGTAACTCGCGAAGTACTTGCTGAAATGGATCACCAAGACCGCCATCGGATAGAGCGTATTTTACCCTTTGACGAAGAGTCCGCCGGCGGCCTAATGAACACCGACACTATTACCGTGCGGGCTGACCTAACGTTAGATGTAGTGCTGCGCTATTTGCGCCGCCATGATGAACTGCCAGAAATGACTGATAGCTTATTTGTCGTTAGCCGAAAAGATAAACTACTCGGACTATTGCCCATCAATAAATTGTTAGTCTCTGACCAAAGTATGACCGTGCGTGAAATCATGCAAACTGATTATGAAGCTATTGATGCACACATGTCAGATTCAGAAGTTGCGCTAAAGTTTGAGCGCAATGATTGGATAACAGCACCAGTTGTCGACGATGATAATATCTTGCTGGGGCGAATCACCATCGATGATGTTATCGATGTCATCCGCGAAGATGCGGATCACTCGCTATTAGGACTAGCCGGTTTAGATGAAGACGAGGATACATTTGCCACCGTGCGAAAAACTGCACCTCGGCGCGCCATTTGGTTGGGGATGAATTTATTGGCAGTATTTTTATCCGCCAATGTTATTAATATGTTTGAAGCCACACTCGAGAAAGTTATTGCACTGGCCATACTAATGCCCGTTGTCGCCAGTATGGGCGGTGTTGCTGGCAGTCAAACCTTAACTGTTATTATTCGCGGTATGGCACTAGGCCAAATAGGGCGAAGTAACGCATCTTGGCTGTTTAGTCGAGAGCTTATGGTGTCTGCGTTAAACGGTGTGTTTTGGGCAACCATTGCTGGATTCACCACTGCCTTGTGGTTTAACGACTCTATGCTGGGAATCATCATTGGAACTGCATTGGTAATCAATATCGTTATCGCAGCAGGTGCGGGAGTGGCTATCCCACTGGCGCTAAAATCAATGAATATTGATCCAGCACTTGCTGGCGGCATGGCAATAACCACCCTTACCGATGCCATAGGATTTTTCACCTTTCTTGGACTAGCGACACTATTTTATGCCTAAAAAACAATTTTATAATAACCATGACGACAGCGATGAAGAGCGTCTTCCCTCCCGCAGCGAAATCAAACGCGAAGCAATGTCGTTTCAGAAACTAGGCGAAAAAGTTATTGAGCTTAGCAATAAAAACTTTGCCAAAGTCGCACTATGGCCGGAATTAGAAGAAGCGATATTGCTGGCAAGGCGACTGCCAAACAAAGACGCCAAGCGCCGCCAAATAAGACTGATTGGCAAGCTTCTCCGTATCGGCGAACATGAACAGGTTTCTCAGGCACTTGAAAAAATTGATCTAGACGCCAGCTTACAAAATCACCGCTTTCATACGTTAGAAAAATTGCGTGATGACCTAATTGGTGGCGATGATAAAACAATACAAGACGCAATCGAAAAATATCCTCACGCTGACCGAGGAAATTTACGTCAACTGATAAGGAATGCGCACAAAGAAGCAACTCAAAACCAGCCACCGAAAAGTGCTCGCAAGCTATTTACCTATCTCAGAGAATTAGATCAAAAAATATAAATATTTTTCTTTTACTTGATATCAAATAATCGATCAAAAGCTATTACTGGCTCACTCCAGGTTCCTGAAATTTTGTAAACTGCGCTAGACAATTTATTTAATTGTTTTTTGAAAATCAGGCTAGCTAAATACGTACCCGCTGCAGCGGGTACGCCGCCTACTAGCGCAACAACCCAAGGCAGATTAGAAGTGATTGGCAGTGTTACTACCAACTCTCCATCTATGGTTTCCTGATCAAGATCCAAACTACCTGTCATTTTAAAATCACTGGACGGGCCCCTAACATGCAGTGGTTCTTCAATTTTTAACAGCCCATTATTGAACAACATAATCCCATCAACACTGCTATAACTTAGACCTTTTTTATACAAATCAGAAAAATCCAACTGTAGCCGTCTAACCAAGTTATTAAAGTTCAACACGCCCAATAACTTAAGCGCACCGGTAGCGGTACCCGCAGTTTGTAAAAATTGCCCGTCACGCATATCTATTTGGATATCGCCATTAAATCCTTTTAGCGTTATTGCGGCAGGTGACCCAGTCCAACTTACATTAGTAATAAAACGCGCCTTTTCACTAACAATCGGCGGCGCCATGTCTTGTGCCTCAAATATCTTACCAACATTATTTGCCGACAAAATACCTGAAAACTCTGATTTCATTACGCCGTTATTAATCGTCCAAAATAGATCACCACCCTGCTCATCATCGAAACCTGAAACGCGCATTCCGCTAACATCAGCTTTTATACCTGATATAATTGCACCGCTGTCACTCGGACTAAACTTAAATGTCCATGACCCCAGATTAGTATCATCAATAAATGTTGAGCGAGAAACAACCGACATAGACATATATTGAGTTGGATCAACATCACCTAGCGCATCAATATCTGCGGCTATTGTTTTTTCAACTACTCGATTCGTCGTTTCAACATCGCTCACGACGTCCACAACCAATGGCAGATAAATATAATCCAGGTCCAGTCTTAACTGCTCTGTTTTATTAGGCAATAAAGCACGGCCCCGCAAGCGCTCATGCTCCATATCAGCCGTCCAGCGACCATCAACAAGCTGCAAGCCAACTATCGAGTGGTATATCGTTTGGCCAAAGGCATCAAACTCCCCAATTTTTAAACCATCAATAGACACTGGACTAGAAGATTGATTAGTAGTTTTATTTTCAGTTTGCTCAGCTACGCTAGCAAATCTGTCATATCTATCAATCACTGCTAACCAATCTTCTAATGACACTTTATTGATTGAACCCGTCAACACCATGCCAGCGTCAGGCAAGACCGCCAGTTTTTCTCCACCAACGGCAACAACACCTTTAAAGTCTTTATTTACCGAACCGAGAACTAATGACATTGTTACCAAATCACCTAAACTTAATATCGCCGGATAATTGCCCCCTGCTAACTCAATATTTGCGTTAAATATCATGATTTCTTCACGTGCTTTAAAAAATGGTTCAGGTAAATCTATCGCCACCCCATTCATTGACGAACGAATTTTCAGCTGTACCCCACCATCATTATCATTGGCAATAATCAGCTCTCCCTCAACCTGAGCCTTGCCAACAGCAAACCCTAGTACCGGCTGCTGCAACCATTGTTGCACCTCAGTTATTTCAATAGCGCCTTTTAAATTAACAACAGTTTGCTTATCTAGGGTTTTTATATTTGCTTGGAAATTTTGCCCCCATAAACCACCATCTATATTTTCTGAGCTGAGGCCATTATCAGTTGTATATGAAATGTCACCGTGTAACTTAGTGAACTGTAAATTCGCATCACTCTTCTCTAAATCAACATCATGCAACTCGCCAGTAATAACAATTTTGGGCGCCGCACCACTAACTAAGGGCATAGCTAAGTTAATAGTGGCAGAGTAATTACCCGTTGATTGCCATGTATCAACAGCAGGTCCCAGAATTTCTTTTAGTGAGGTTTCCTTAAATAACGTTAGAATATTTGCGGCAGGACCGTCGATATCACCACTCACCTCTAAATCAATAATTCCGTCCTTAGGAATAACGTCTACGTTAATGTTGCTAAGTACTGAGTCATAAATAGTGGCTGATTTAACATAGCCACGAGCATCGCCATTGCTAACAATAACCTTGGTTGCAATATTTTCAGCGACTGGCCATGCAGGATCATATTTCAGCGCAGCATCGGTTGCGTCTAACTCAACTTGCACCACTTGCCTGTTAGTATCATTTTTTAACAAAGAGCCATAGTAGATAAAACCAACCTCACTGGCATTCCCCGCCAATATACTTTGGTCTAACCACTCGATAAGCGACTCGCCAACCACCGCCGGAATCACTTGATTGCGATATTTAACATCAAAGTCTCTTACTCCAATAAGTAAGGACATTAGTGGATAATTATCAGCCGATTTTTTAAAAGGTATGGCTAGATCAAGCTGAGCGTTACCGCTACCAAAATCGCCGACAACAACCAAAGGCCCACTATTCACTAAAACTTCAGTTTCACCAACACTCCAAGCCACAGAACCTAGCAGGCGCGAGGCAGGAATTTTATTGTCATAGATCCCAGGAAATGCCAGCAACAGATCCTTGGCGTCAATATCAAATCGACCAGAAAGTGCGTTAGCAGTTACATAGCCAGATAAATCATCTACGCCAGGCGCACCGCCCCAAGCAAGGGTATTAAGGCTTTTGACCTTAGCCGAAAAACTAACACCATCGACGCCAGCAACATTACCTGCTTTATTTACATATATATTCTGCAGTATTCCTTGTGGGCTAATAGCCCCCAAAATATCAGCTAGCTTAGTTGGCAATTTAACAACACGACCAACTAATTTAAGCAGTCGTGCAATATTAGCTTCACGCACCGAAATATAAAAATCATTATTTTCGCTTCTTGTTAAATTAAAATCAGCCAAGGAATAAACGGAATTTTTCCATTCTAACGCCAAATCTGTGACCCACATTTGAAAACTAGCATCAGGATTAATATCGATTAAATAATCAGCTTTTAAATTACTAAGCTTAGTCGCATTATTGTGCTTGCTTGAACTCACCCGAAAATTATCAGTCGCCAAATTACCCTGTAAACTTCCACCTTTTGATGATTGCCAATTAAACCAAACATCACCGTTCAAACCAGATGTACCAATATTGTTAATTCCAAGTAGAGTTAGCACTGGAATAATATCGAGTTCATTCATTATTCCATGGGCTTTGACACGAAAATTACTATCGCCAAAACTCCCCCTTGACTCCGCATCTACCTCCAGCACAACTTTGCCGGTAATATCTTCGATCATGATTTTGGATAACCGAACACCACCCCCTTGATATAAATCTATATTGATTCCAGCAACAGCCCAATCTGTACTGTCTCTTGGATGAAAATAAATATCAGCATTTTCGACTTGCACATAGCTGGCTGCTTCTATTAATTCTTTAATTGGCGCAGATGATGATTCGGTGTTTGAATCGTCCACCGGAAAACCTGCCAGCATCCACTGACCGCCCTCTCCTTCGTAAAAATGAATATCCGGATTTCTAATAACCAAACTATCGATCTGTGGCGAAAATGCCATCACGCTACTAAAAAAATTAACAGTAGCCTCAAGTTCACCAATACTAATCCCAGGCAGTGCCGCATCAGCGGGAGAAGGAATATTAACGTTGGCCAGGCTAATGCCCGGAGAAAGTTGCGACCAAAACCCTTCAAGTGACCCTACTGTTAGCTTGATACCGGCACGCGTTTCTACCGCGCTAACTAATTGATTTTTATAGGCCTCGAGTTGAGGTAAATAATGACGCCCCATACTGACATATAAGGCAAGTAGCAATAGTGCCGTGACGATGGTTGACCAAAGCCATACACTTATTACGTTGTATATTTTTTGCAGATTCATATTCGTAAAATTATAACCTAAATACTCAAATACTCACGCATTGCACACCATAGTAGGACACTAAAATCACGCAGCTATTCTTTTTATTCCCCGATTAGTGTTAAAAATGTCTCTTGCTAATAAGGCGACACTCCACATTCGGTGAGTAACATGCCTGTTTCGTATAATGGCAAGCCCACAACTGACGTATAAGAGCCTTCAATTTTCTGAATATAGCGGCCACCTAAACCTTGAATACCGTAAGCTCCAGCTTTATCCATTGGTTCACCAGTGGCAACGTAGTTGTTAATCTGACTGAGTGTCATCGCAGCGAAAAATACTTTTGTCGCACAACAAACAGTTCTTATAGCGCCATTATGATTTACCGCTACGGCCGTATATACAATATGACTATTACCCGATAACCGAGAAAGCATTGCAACTGCCTCCTGCTCATCCCGAGGTTTACCTAAAATGTCATTGCTAATAACCACCGAAGTATCCGAACCTAAAACCGGAACATGCGACAACCCTAGCTGCATGTTTTTTCGTCCAGCGGCAGCTTTGGCTATCGCTAACCTCAATACATAATTTTGCGGGACTTCATTTCCATGTGTAGTTTCGTCAACACTGCCGTCAATACAATCAAAGGTTACCCCTAATTGCGCCAAAAGCTCTCTGCGACGCGGCGACTTAGATGCCAGATACAATTGAATCAAAACATAGCCTAGCTAACGCCAAACCGGCGCTGCAATCGGGATACTGGAGCAGAGAAGAGGAACCAACCTATACAGCTAGTTAATGCCGGAGCGAAGACAACAGTAAAAGACATGTCATTGCCAACAATTGACTGCAGCAATACATAGCAAGCTTGATAAATCACAACTAGCGCCGCAACAAATAATGCCCGCTGCAGCTCGGTATAACTTCTAAGACGTGAATGCTGCAGATGGCAGATCATTATAACCAGACAAAGACATAAGGCGTTAACCCCTAACGGATCACCCAACAGCAAGTCTAAGGCTAAGCCGATGAAAAATGCTACCACCACTCCAACATTATTCGGTACTACTAAAAACCAAACAAATACTACTAATAAAACCCATGCTGGACGCCACTGATCCATCCAATCTGGCAAAGCTATCACCGCAAGTATAAATGCAAGCAACAAGCTGACAAATGAAAAACCTATTGGCCTGAAATTACTCTGGCGCATCAGCGTCGCCCATTAACTCGTTGATAGATTTACTTGTAACAGAGGTCTTATTACCAACCCTTACCGACTGATCATCAAACACCAATAATACGTGGCGACTGCGATTTAGCTTTGCTTCTGGTTTTGCTTTTACGGTTAAAAAGGCACTGCCGTCAAAACGCTCCACTTCAGATACTGTGGCCACCGGATAGCCCGCGGGGAAACGTCCACCTAAGCCAGAACTGACTAATAAATCTCCAACCTGAACATCTGCAGTCAGCGCAACATATGACAAAATAACTACACCATAATTACCAACCCCCTCTGCCACTACTCGCATACCATTGCGGCTTAGCTGTGCGGGGACAGCATGAGATTGATCGGTAATTAAAATAACGCGACTTGTAAACGCGCTAACTTCCAGCACTTGCCCCATTAACCCGTCAGCGTCTAACACCGGCTGCCCCTCATATACGCCAGCCTGACTGCCTTTATTTAAAATAATATGATGCTTATCTAGCTGTGGAGAAATTCCAATAATTTCAGCAATCACTAGATCATCGTCGGCAACCAACGCGGTAGAATTAAGTAATGCCCGAAGCCGTCCATTCTCAGCGACCAGCGCCGCCATACGCTGGGCCCTGCCACTTAATACAGTGACTTCAGACTTCAGCCGCTGATTTTCATCAATAATTTGCTGCCGACTTCTGACTGAAGAATTACCTAGATCAGTAATTAGCGCAGGGATATCAGCAAGACGATAGATAGGACCAATAATAAGGTTGGCAAAAGATCGAACGGATTTAAACTCAGGTAGATTAATATCGACCATCATCAACGCGATAGCGAGAACGGCGATAACAAGAAACCGCGATACTACAGAAGGACCTTTGCGAAATAGCGGCTTAATGGCTTAACTCCATCAGGTAAGTTGTCATTTTGTTGACAATACCTCCCAGTTTACTAGCTGGCTCAACACTGTTTCATTCAGTCGACAGCAAGTCCAAGCGTTGCATATCCATCATTTCTAAAGCTTTACCACCACCACGAGCCACACACGTTAGCGGGTCATCCGCAACAATCACTGGCAAACCAGTTTCTTCAGACAATAATTTATCTAAATCACGCAACAGCGCACCACCGCCGGTCAGCACGATACCTGACTCAGCTATATCAGCGGCCAGTTCTGGGGGAGCTTGCTCTAGCGCGGCCTTTACGGCCTGTACAATTGTGGCTAATGGGTCTTGCAACGCCTCCAATGCTTCATCGCTGTTTAAAGTAAACTGACGAGGAATGCCCTCTGCCAAATTACGACCGCGCACATCTATTTCACGCAGCTCACTGCCAGGAAAGGCACACCCCACCTCTTGTTTTATTCTTTCGGCAGTAGCATCACCGATCAAACTGCCATATTTACGCCGCACATAAGTCACTATCGACTCATCAAACTTGTCTCCACCCAGGCGCACTGAGTCAGAGTAGACAACACCATTCAACGACAAAATAGCAATCTCGGTAGTACCACCACCAATATCAACAACCATAGAGCCGGTTGCTTCATCAACTCGCAAACCGGCACCAATCGCTGCTGCCATTGGCTCTTCAATCAAATAAACTTCACGGCCACCGGCGCTTTCAGCCGACTCCCGAATTGCCCGGCGCTCTACTTGGGTAGACTGGCATGGCACACAGACTAATACCCGAGGACTAGGCCGCACAAAACTGTTTTGGTGCACTTTAGCAATAAAGTGCTGCAACATTTTTTCGGTCACTTGGAAATCAGCAATTACCCCATCTTTTAATGGTCTAATAGCCGTAATATTACCAGGAGTTCTACCCAGCATACGCTTGGCATCGGTACCAACAGCCTCAATAGATTTTTGACCTTTATGAGTACGGATCGCCACCACTGACGGCTCGTTAAGCACGATACCTTCACCTCGCACATAAATTAATGTGTTAGCTGTACCTAAATCGATGGATAAATCGTTTGAGAAAAAACCTCGGATACGCTTAAACATGTATGTTTTGGACCTTATTTAGCCAGCTCTTTAAGAGCTTGTTTTTGTATCGGAGCGAGATCGCAGCTACTTATATGGCTACAATTTTTAATTAAGCCGCAACTCTAACAACGGCGGGGATTTTGGGCAAGGCACAAATATGATAAGTTTGTCGTATTATGTGGGAAACAGGCGTGTTTCAGCACATTTAGATCATTTATACTACATTAATAGAAAAACGAGCATCACAAACACTTAGCTGATAGCATCCGCACGCGATAAAAACTACCAACTAATAGTTTAACGGAGCATTTCCATGGCATTGGAAAATTCTGATATTGAAAAACTGGCAACACTTGCCCGTATCAATATTAACGATGAAATGAAAACCGAAGTAGCCGGTAAAATATCTGATATTTTGACTATGATTGATGATATGCAAGCGGTAGACACTAGCGGCATTGAGCCAATGGCTAATTCGCTGGATGCGACCCAGCGGCTGCGCGAAGATATTGTCACTGAAAGCAATAAGCGCGAACAGCTGCAAGCTGTTGCACCGGCCACTGAAGATGGCCTATACCTTGTACCCAAAGTAATAGATTAATAGAGTTAAGGATTTCTCATGCACAATCTGACCCTAGCGCAGGTTATCTCTGGACTAAACCAAGGCGACTTTTCCAGTCTTGAGATTACCCAGCATTATTTAAATCGCATTGGCGCGCTCGACTCACGTTACAACAGTTATATAACCGTAACTGGCGAGCAAGCCCTTAGCCATGCAAAACAAGCGGATGAAAACCGAGCCAAAGGCATTACTACCTTACTTGGCGGCGCACCCATCACCCATAAAGATATTTTTTGCACCAAAGGAATAAAAACTAGCTGCGGCTCTAAGATGTTAGATAATTTCATCTCACCGTATGACGCCACCGTGGTTAGCAAACTTCGCGATGCGGGAGCCGTCTCTTTGGGTAAGGCCAATATGGATGAGTTCGCTATGGGCTCATCCAATGAAACCAGTTTTTACGGTAAAGTATTAAACCCATGGGATCTTGGTCGGGTACCAGGAGGCTCTTCAGGAGGCAGCGCTGCGGCGGTTGCAGCGCGATTAACACCGGTTGCCACGGCAACAGATACTGGCGGCTCCATTCGCCAACCGGCATCACTTTGTGGGCTTACCGGATTAAAACCAACCTATGGCCGCGTATCCCGCTTTGGCATGATCGCTTTTGCATCGAGCTTAGACCAGGCGGGCCCAATGGCACGCACCGCTGAAGACGCCGCCATTATGCTTAATGCCATGGCCGGTGTAGATTTAAATGATTCAACTTCAGCCGACAAGCCGGTTGATGACTACACTGCAAAGCTAAACAACGACATTAGCGGCCTACGCATTGGCGTACCGAAAGAGTTTTTCAGCGAAGGTTTGAACGCGGATACTCAAGCCAAAGTACAAGATGCTATTAAAGAATATGAAAAACTGGGCGCAAAGATTGTTGAAATCACCTTGCCTCATACAGCACTAGCAGTGCCGGCCTATTATGTCATTGCACCAGCCGAGGCCTCGGCCAACCTCTCTCGTTTCGATGGCGTTCGCTACGGTTATCGCTGCGAAGATCCTGCCGACTTACAAGATTTATACATGCGCACCCGCGAAGAAGGTTTCGGCGAGGAAGTTAAACGCCGGATTTTGATTGGTGCCTATGTACTGTCTGCCGGTTTTTATGATGCCTATTACAACAAGGCACAGCGTATTCGTCGCCTTATTAAAAATGATTTCGAGCAGGCATTTAAACAAGTTGATTTAATTATCGGCCCAACGTCGCCATCCCCTGCTTTTAAAATAGGCGAAAAAACCAGCGATCCAGTACAAATGTATCTAGAAGATATTTATACCATTTCAACTAATCTTGCTGGCTTACCTGCGCTATCAATGCCCGCAGGCTTAGCTGGTGGGCTACCGGTAGGCGTACAGTTAATTGGTAACTATTTTGATGAGAGTACCTTATTGAATGCCGCACATCGTTTTCAAATGGCAACAGATCATCATCAGCAAAGCGCACCAAACTTGGAGGTAGGCGACTAATGGAATGGGAAACAGTTATCGGCCTAGAAATACATGCGCAACTAATTACTAACACAAAAATATTTTCTGGCTCATCTACCCAGTTTGGAGCTAGCGCTAATACCCAAGCTAACGAAGTTGATTTAGCACTACCCGGCACACTGCCGGTGCTGAACAAGGAAGCGGTGCGCAAAGCGATTCTATTCGGCCTTGCAGTAAACTCAGAAATCAACCCGTTATCGACATTCGACAGGAAAAATTATTTCTACCCTGATCTACCTAAAGGCTACCAAACCACACAGTTAGCTGAGCCGATAGTTGGCGAAGGCAAAGTCAAAATCATGTTGGCAAATGGTGAAAGTAAAATAATTCGCATACATCACGCCCACTTAGAAGAGGATGCCGGAAAATCTTTACATGAAGATTATCATGGCATGACAGGGATTGATTTAAATCGTGCGGGTACGCCGCTATTAGAAATAGTCACCGAGCCCGACATGAGCAACTCTTTTGAAGCAGTTGCCTTTGCCCGCAAGCTTCATTCTATTATTACTGCGATTGGAGTGTGTGATGGCAAAATGTCACAAGGTTCAATGCGCTTTGACGTGAACGTTTCTGTTCGTCCTAAAGGACAACAAGAGTTAGGTACAAGGACAGAAACAAAAAACTTAAACTCATTCAAGTTTATGGAAGAAGCCATTCATAAGGAAGTTCAACGTCAAATTGAAGTGATAGAAGATGGTGGTAAAATCATTCAAGAAACTCGCCTCTATAATGGTGACACTAAAGTTTCACGCTCTATGCGCAGCAAAGAAGAGGCTAACGATTACCGCTATTTTCCGTGCCCTGATTTATTACCAGTAGCAGTAGATAAAGAAACCATAGAAGAATTACGTACGCTATTACCTGAATTGCCTGACACCCGCGAGTCGCGTTTAGTCAATGACTATAACTTATCTGAATATGACGCGAGTATTATCGCTGGCAGCGCTGCAATCACTCAATACTTTGAAGCTGCGGCAAAAGGCTGTGGTGATAATAAACTAACCGCCAACTGGGTAATGGGTGAGCTATCAGCCAAGCTTAACGCTGAAGATATCAGTATTGCTGACAGTCCAATTAACGCTGCGCAACTTGGGCAACTTATCAGCCGTATTGTTGATGACACCATTTCCAACAAAATTGCTAAACAAGTATTCGACGCGCTATGGAACAAAGAAGCCGATAGTGCCGACAGCATTATTGACATTAAAGGTTTAAAGCAAGTTTCAGACACCGGCGCTCTAGAAAAAATCGTCGATGAAGTGTTAGCTAGCAAACCGGCAGAAGTGCAAAATTATTTAGATGCCGATGAAAGTAAGCGTAAAAAAATGCTAGGGGCTTTTATGGGCCCCATTATGCAGGCCACCAAAGGTCAAGCTAACCCGAGTGCAGTGAACAAAATACTCGCTGACAAACTAACCAAGCGATAACTTAAATAAGTAAAAGATTAGGCATCATCATGGTATTAAAAAAAGACAAAGAAAAAGTTTTAGATGAAGTATGGACAGAAGAAAGAGTGGAAAGCTTTCTGCTAGTAGAACCACCCGCAGGCGTTGATAGCGACTTTCATCGCCTGCATAAAGCCTACCAGTCTATGCGCCCCGATAACTTTGAGAGTTTTGTGGCAATGTTTATCGCCGACAAGGGTAATATTAAGGCCACCAACCCTGAAGGTGAAACGGTTCTTACTATTGCTAGCCAGCATCGTAACAGCGGCGCGCAAGTTGCCATTCTAACCGCTCCCTAATATTACTATTAGGCAATACCTCTCCAAACGACGCTATAGCTAGGCTTCAACTACTAGGCTAGCAACATCTATCTATTCCAGTTCGCCACCAGCTTTGCTATGGTACGCGTAATAGTTTGTAATAAAAATTACGCATAACAACTAAAACGCTGATAATCATATAAAAATAACGGAGAACTACATGATAAAACCCCGCATTCCGTTTACTAAAACGCTACTGACTACCGCAGTAATTTATGCCGCCGGATTAACGACACCGGCAATGGCTCAAAATAACCTAGTGCTTGAAGAAGTTATTGTAACCGCACAAAAGCGCCAACAAACTCAACAAGATATCGCCGCAACGGTAAATGTAGTCACTGGCGATGTGATAGATGATTTTGCGGTATTCAGTTTTAAGGATATAGAACAACTTACTGCAGGCATCTCTCTCACCACTATTAATTCTAGAAATTCGAATATCAGTATGCGCGGTATCACCACCGATCCAGAATCTGGTTCAGACTCAGCGGTGGAAGTTTACTTCAATGAAATATCGGTACGAGAAGATGTTGCTTTTACGCAAATGTATGACCTGGAAAGAATTGAAATACTACGTGGCCCACAGGGCACCTTGCAAGGCAGGACATCACCGGCGGGCGCAATACAAATAATCACCCAAAAACCAGACATGTCTAATATCGAAGGTTATCTACAAACTAGTTTTTCAGACAACGATGGCTTTAATGGACAATTCGCGACTAGCTTACCGATCATTGAGAATGAACTCTCAATTCGATTAGCAGGTGTTTATGACGAGAACAATGGCAACAATGTCGAAAATCTGACTACTGGACTAAACAGTAATACCAGAGCATCGTCGGGCAGGCTAACAGTTGCTTGGGAGCCTACAGAATCTTTCAGTGCTATGCTAGCGATGCAATATTTAGAGCGCGGTAGAGCAGACGACCCAAAAATTCTAGTTGGTGCTGACAGTCTAGGCGCAAGGCCAACTTTAGCGGCTAGTGACCGAACATCGTTATCACCAACTAATGACTTCGACACACTGGTTTATAAACTGGCATCATTGGAGTTGAACTGGGATCTTGAAGGTCATCAACTTACTTCTATTACCGGCAAGCAAGACAGTACTAAGCCCGGCCGCCTAGAAAATGATCGCGCTTTTTATCAACCAGACCTTAATTCTGAGTTTGTGGTGGGCAACCTTGACACCTTTCAAGAAACCAATACGGCGGTTGACTCATTCTCTCAAGAATTTAGATTTTCATCGGTTGATAATGACACGTGGAATTATATGATCGGCGCGTTTTACAACAAACAGGATACCACAACCTCTTTTGAGGCATGGACTGTACAAGATATAGGTATAGGTGATGTTAACTACCTAACTGGTGGCGCCGTGCCGGTGAACAGAGAAGACTTCGCAATCTTTACTTTTAATACGGTGAGACTCACTGAGAAACTAGCCATCGACATTGGTCTGCGGCGCCAAAAGGTTAACCGATTTAATCTAACTGATGTAGATTTATTGGAATTCGGACAAGTTGCCCTAGATCCAACCATAGAAGCGCAAGCTCCCGGGCTTGCCGATATAGTCACCGGAGGCTTTGAGGCTAATTTCCCGATATCGGCCATAGCCAATGAAGACTCTAAAGCATCGGCAATAGCCACCACGGGGTCGTTTAGTGTTCGCTACGACATCGATACAGACATCTCCGTATATGGGTCTTATAGCCGGGCTTTCAGAGCTGGCGGGATTTCAATTATCCCCCATCCTGATGTAGGAGTAATAGCCGCAGCAGGCCAGTTAAAATATGACGATGAAACTAGTGACGCTATAGAATTTGGTCTGAAAGGGCGTTTTTGGGACGGCCGCGCTAGTGTAAATATTGCCCTCTACTTACAGAAATTTGATGGCCTACTGAGCCGCAATATTGGTCTACAGGCGAGAGCCGAAGACGGCGAGTCATTTGATATACCAGGCGGGCTAACCTATAACGCCGATGCCACCATGAAAGGTATCGAAATTGATGGCCAAGTGTTATTAAGCGAGCGCTGGAGTGCTGGCGGCTCATTCAGCTATAACGAAAGTGAATATGATGATGGTGCGCAATCGCCATGCTCTTCCGCTGGGGACCTGCTGACTTGTGACATCGGCGGCGATCGTATTGCTGGCCAACCCCAGCTATCTGTTAGTCTCAACAGTGAATACTCGATCCCGTTCGATAGTATGGAGTGGTATATCCGCGGTTTATATAAATACACTGGAGATAGAATTAACCCCACCGCCATCAGTGGTTTAACCAACGCTAGAGAGAAATTCGATAGCTACGATACAATAAACTTATTTACTGGCATTCGTACAAACAATGGTCAATGGGATGTTTCATTATGGGCAAAAAATTTACTTGATGAAGAAGCGCTTATTACAGAAGTTCCCTCCGATACCTTTGATACTGACGCTAGCGGTGGATCATATGTAAACCCGTCCATGATTCAAGAGAGAATAATAGGTCTTACGGCTAGATATAATTTTTCTCTCTAGGCAACATATCGGTATTAAAAGGCCAGCATTCGCTGGCCTTTTTTTATGCCTTTAAATATTTGCACATTGACCGTCAACTAATGCAAAATCTAACTATGTCAAACTCTAGCAACTGCCCGCTATGTTCGCAGCCCAATCAATGCTCAATAGTCATGAACAAACCTATTGAAAGCTGCTGGTGTAATAATATTGAACTCAGCAAAAGGGATAATTTAACTAACACTAGTACTAACATTGACATTGATATTGACGGCACAGCATGTATTTGTAAAAAATGTGCTGCTAAGTTTAACCCTAAGACAAAAGAGCTGTAATGAAACCAACATTAAACACTGGTATACAAGCACTAATCGAAGGCTTTGCTATTGCCAAAAGCCCTGGCGTCAGACCTTTTGTTATTATCCCATTAACCATTAATTTTGTTTTATTTGGTGGCTTAATTTACTGGGGCTACAGTGAGGTTAGCGATCTAAATAATTACTTACTGGGTTATATCCCCGGCTGGCTGTCATGGCTGACTTGGGTATTATTCCCATTGTTTTTCATACTGGCGCTGGTCTTTATCATGTATGGCTTCAGTGTAATCGCCAATTTCATCGCTTCACCTTTTAATGGTTTACTAGCAGAAAAAGTAGAAGAGCAGCTTACTGGCAAACCAGTTGATTCACCCAATGACTTCAAAACATTAGCTTTACTTATCCCTAGAAGCATAGGACGAGAAGTGAAAAAGATGTTGTACTATCTACCATTGCTAATAGGTGCGCTGATTATTACCTTCATTCCCGGTATTAACCTCTTCGCGCCCATAATTTGGTTCGCGTTAAATGCCTGGATGATGAATATTCAGTATTTAGATTACCCAATGGATAATCATCAGTTAAGTTTTGCTGAGGTGAAAAACACATCGAAAGAAAACAAATTGTGTAGTTTAGGCTTTGGCGGAACCATTATGTTAATGACGGTAATTCCGCTGGCTAATTTGGTTATTATGCCAATAGCTGTTTGTGGCGCCACATCACTGTGGGTAAAACAGTATCAGCGTAATAGCCATCCTGCTAATTTAATTGAGTAATTCTTCTGGCGGATGCTGGTAAGGTAATTTTCGGCCTAACATTTTTTCTAAATCTGGGATTGCAAAGGCATCGCCCTCACCGGCAAAGGTAATTGAAATACCAGTAGCACCAGCGCGCCCAGTTCGACCAATTCTGTGTACATAATCTTCTGGATCATCAGGCACGTCGTAATTTATTACGTGGCTAATATTATCAACATGAATACCACGGCCGGCAACATCAGTGGCAATCAGCACATTTATTTTACCCGATTTAAAATCTTCTAAAGTGCGAGTACGTTTTTGCTGAGGTACCTCGCCAGATAACATCCCAACCTTCAAACCGGTGCGCTGCAGACGCTCGAAAATACGCCGGGTAGAATCCCGTCTATTACTAAATACTATGGCACTTTCTACCTCATCCGTTGCCAGAATATTTTTCAGTACTTTAAGCTTATCGCCTTCACTTACCATATAAACTTTCTGGACAACGGTGTCAGTGGCAACACTTTCTGGCTCGATTTCTATCATCACCGGCTCATTAGTCCATTGATGAGAAAGATTTAATACGTCTTGATTAAACGTCGCACTAAACAACAAAGTCTGGCGATGAGTTTTAGGCGGTGTTGAACGAATAATACGTTTAACATCTGGAATAAAGCCCATATCCAACATACGATCAGCTTCATCTAATACTAAAGCTTCGACTAGATCTAAATGTAAAAACCCACGGCGTTCAAAGTCTAATAAGCGACCTGGCGTTGCCACGACTATGTCTACAACTCTTCGCTCTATACGCTCTTGCTGTTTGTTAAAGTCTGTACCGCCAATGAGTACTTCTGTATTAATATCCAAATACTTGCATAGCTTTTTTGCATCTTCGCCAATTTGCACCACTAGCTCACGAGTAGGCGCAATAATTAAAGCCCGCGGTTCACCGGCATAGCGCTCTTCTTCTATTGGGTTATTTAGCAAATCATTAATAATGGTGATCAGAAACGCAGCTGTTTTACCGGTTCCTGTTTGGGCTTTACCGATAGCATCAAAACCATCTAATGTATGCGGTAACACCTCAGCTTGAATGGGCGAGCAGTATTGAAACCCTAAGTCAGCAATTGCTCGCATTAGCGGTACAGGTAGGTCAAAGTCGTGAAAGCGAGTTTTACCTTCTGCAACAGGTACTTCAAACTGAGATAGATCCCAGTCGCTGTTCACTACTGGGGCTTTCGATTTGTTAGCACTAGACTGATTTTTTACCACGTATTACTCACTATATTGGCAGCTAGTTAAACACTGCCTGATAAACACCATTTTTTGTGCGGAGAATGCTAACACTTTCATCCAACACTTGCTCATAAATTAGCCATTAGTAAAATTAATCTGCAACTTTTTAAACTACCCTCGGTCACAGTAGGCGCAAATAAAAATATTCGGATTAGACATATGCAAGTACTAGCGGCTCTTTACTACCAAACACACTACAAGCTGTTTAATAGTTTACGTCACTTGGACGGACTACCAGCTTTAGCTTTACGCTTATATTTAGTGCCTATCTTCTGGATGGCGGGCAATCAAAAGCTTAATAATATAGACAGCACTGCAGAATGGTTTGGCAATTCAGAGTGGGGCTTAGGCTTGCCCGCGCCTGAATTATTGGCATATTTGGCCACTTACACGGAAGTTATAGGTGCAGTATTACTGCTTTCTGGTTTAGCTGTGCGTTGGATAGCGGTGCCATTAATGGTCACTATGATTGTGGCCGCTATAAGCGTTCACTGGGATAATGGCTGGGCAGCAATTGCTGACTCAAGTAGTGACGAAATTTCTTCTCGACTCAATGCCGCCAAAAGCGTGTTACAAGAAAATGCTAATTATCGCTGGATAACCGAAAAGGGTAATTTGGTAATATTAAATAACGGTATTGAATTCTCAATCACCTATTTTATTATGCTGCTGGCGCTATTTTTTAGTGGCGGGGGTAGATACTTCAGCGTTGATTACTGGCTGGATAAATCTTTCAGAAATACTAATTAAACAATCCAAGGCCCGCTATCAACGGCCCTGTTAAGGTGATTCTGGTTATTCTTTACTAGCGGCAAATTGGGCAAGCATCTTTTTTTGCGACCGCCAACAGCTGCCATTGGTGTGCTTTAGCATCAAACATCATCAGCTTGCCAGCTAAGGTGGCGCCTATCCCAACGATTACCTTAAGGGCCTCTAAAGCCATGGCGCTGCCGATAACCCCTAGTAGCGGCGACACTACGCCACTTTCGGCGCAGCTTAAATTTTGCTCCGAGGAAGAGGTATAAATACATTGATAACATGCTGCGGATTCGAGCCTCGAATCAAATACCGCAACCTGCCCCTCCCAAGCAATAGCAGCACCACTTATCAGCGGCTTTTTGGCAGCGACACAAGCACCGTTAACGGCCAGTCGTGATTCAAGATTATCAGTGGCATCTATCACTAGGTCAGCCTGTAAAATCTGCTCCGCCAGCTCATTCGCAGCTAAGCGACGAGGAATACATTCTATCTCAACATGAGGATTCAGCGCCGCAATACTAGCCCTGGCAGAGTCTACCTTAGCCACGCCGACATCATCAGTCGTATGTATAATTTGGCGCTGCAGGTTACTTAAATCAACCTTATCATCATCAACTAACACCAAGTTACCGATGCCTGACGCCCCTAGATACATCGCAACTGCGCTGCCTAACCCGCCTAAACCGATTAACAATACCTTCGCTTCTTTTAACTGCTGCTGACCGACAATATCTATATCGTCAAGCATAATATGACGGCTATAACGCAGTAACTCTTGATCTGACAGCATCATAATCATTACCTCAGGCTTTTACACCGACTGTTATCCGGTCTTGACCCGCTAAATCTTGGTAGCAGCAAATATCAACAAACTCAGTTTGTTTAAACAACTGACTAACTGCTTGTTTTTGATCATAGCCATGCTCAACCATCAACGCACCCCCAGTGTGCAGATAATGAGGCGCTTGATGAATAATTATTCGCAAATCATCTAGCCCATCAATCCCGCCAATCAAGGCTCTTACTGGCTCAAAACGAACATCACCTTGGGTCAGATGTGGATCATCAGCTGCTATATAAGGTGGATTACTGACAATCAGATCAAACAATCCAGATACCTCAGTATACCAACTGCTTAGGATAAAGCTTACATTGCCAATGTTATTTCTAGCCGCATTGTTTTTAGCTAACCCAACCGAGGCTTGATCAATGTCCACACCCAACACTTCGCTCACAGGCAGCTCTTTAGCAAGCGCCAAAGCTATGGCACCAGAACCTGTTCCTAGGTCTACAATTTTACTGTGCGCCTTAGCTGATAAAAATATCAGTGCCTGCTCTACTAACAATTCAGTCTCTGGCCGAGGTATGAGGGTGGTAGGGGAAACACTTAAATCAAGCGACCAGAAACCCTGCTGCTTAATTAAATAGGCAATCGGCTCACCGTGCTTACGCCGCTCGACTAAACTGCCAAAAGCTGCTAATTGCTCTTCAGTTAACTCACGCTCAGGCCAAGTAATCAGGAAGGTTCTAGATTGTTCTATGCAAGAAGCCAACAATAGCTGTATGTCGAGTTGTGCGCTATCACTTACGCCAAGCAACTCTTCACTCCGCTTAAGACACTGCGCAATAGTGGTCACTTTACTCGCCTAGTGCAGCCAACAAATCAGCTTGATGCTCATTAATCAAAGGCTGAACAATATCGTCTAATGATCCTTCAGTGACTTCATCAAGCTTGTATAAGGTCAAATTAATACGATGATCGGTAACCCGGCCCTGAGGATAATTATAAGTGCGAATACGCTCAGAGCGATCACCACTCCCAACTAAAGAACGTCGTTCATCGGACTGCTCTTTGTCTTGCGCTTCTTGCGCACTAGACAACAACCTAGCTTGTAATAAAGACATCGCCCTTGCTTTGTTTTTGTGTTGCGAGCGCTCATCTTGGCATTCAACCACAGTACCCGTTGGGATATGGGTTAGGCGAATAGCCGAGTCAGTTTTGTTTACGTGCTGACCACCGGCACCAGATGCTCGAAACGTATCAACTCGCAAATCGGCTTTATTGATTTCGATCGCACCGATTCCTTCTACTTCAGGTAACACCGCCACAGTACAAGCTGACGTGTGGACACGTCCTTGCGACTCTGTTTCTGGCACTCGCTGTACCCGATGCGCGCCGG
>TARA_B110000902_G_scaffold5289_2_pt1 | contig 26043 bp, 25 predicted proteins | sample TARA_B110000902 | Tara Oceans TARA_B110000902 (sample SAMEA4398009) | marine metagenome | biome: Polar Biome; feature: [SRF] surface water layer (ENVO:00010504); material: water (ENVO:00002006), including particulate matter (ENVO:01000060) such as... | depth 5 m | reverse complement strand
CTCAAAGAATATAATCCCCTACCACCAAAGCAGCCAGGGTTTCTACTATAGGCACTGCTCTAGGGACTACACACGGATCGTGCCGTCCTGTGGCTTCTAGCTCTACTTCTTGTCCGTCCGTATTTATCGTTTTTTGTATTGTGCCAATCGTTGCCGTAGGCTTGAAAGCTACGCGAAATACGATGTCCATTCCATTGCTAATGCCGCCTTGTATACCTCCAGAGTTATTGGTCGTGGTAGTAGGAATACCGTCAATGGTTTCAAAAGCATCATTGACCTCCGAGCCGCGTTTACTACTCATTTCAAAACCTCCACCTAGCTCAAACCCTTTTACGGCATTGATACTAAGCATAGCATGACCTAAAGCCGCGTTTATTTTGTCAAATACAGGATTCCCAAGACCTGCAGGTACTCCGCTTATCACACATTCTATTATTCCACCTAGACTATCTTTGTCTTTCTGAGCTTGTTCTATTTCTACTATCATTTGAGTAGCAATAGTTAGATTGGGACACCTTACTATAGATACATCTACTTCTTCTTGGCTGTAATACTGTGCTTCGGCCTCTAGCCTTACCGCTCCTATTTGCTTTACGTAGGCAGATATTTTTATATCTTCTTGCGTAGCTAAAAAATCTTGGACCAATGCTCCTCCGGCTACCCAGCCTGCGGTAATACGTGCACTGCTTCTACCTCCACCTCTATAGTCTCTATTTCCCTCACCGTAGCGAGCTTCATAGGTGTAGTCTGCATGACTTGGCCGATAGACTTCTTTTAGGTGAGAATAGTCTTTTGGTTTAGCGTTATTGTTTTTCAGTTGAAAATGGATGGGTGCTCCAGTCGTTTTACCGTTAAATACTCCACTATTGATGATTACTTCATCTGCTTCTTTACGAGGCGTAGTAATACTACTTTGGCCTGGCTTTCTTCTGCTAAGTTGGAGCTGTATAATTTCTTTGTTCAACTCATATCCAGCCGGAAAACCATCGAGCACTGCTCCTACTACCTCTCCATGCGATTCGCCGTAGCTTGTGAGTCTAATATTTTTTCCGAGTACGTTCAAGGTTGCGAAGATAAGTATGATTTCTATCCTATAAGATTTGAAACCCAACCGATTTCAAATCCTCCCAAAAATGTGGATACGATTTTTTAACGACAGTTTCATCTTCTATACCTATAGATTCTTTAAGTGCCAATGGAGCCACACACATAACCATACGATGATCATCGTAACTTTTAAAAAGAGTACCTGGTTTCAAACGGTAGTTTTCGGCTTTGAGCTCCCAATGGTCTTCCACTTTCTCTAGTCTTACTCCAATTTTTTCTAAATGCTCCGAAAGAGCCATTTCTCTATCACATTCTTTGAACTTCAAACTTTCTAATCCCTTTAGTTTATTGTATGTACAGCCTATTACGGGCAGCAGCATACCGAAGGTCATTACACTATCTGAGCGTTGTGAAAATTGCAAAATACTTGGGCATTCTACCTCACCTTGTTCTTTTTTCATAATGCGTATACCGCCATCTTTTTCTTCAAAAGACATTCTTGTATTGCCTACCTCAAAAAGGTGTTTACGCTCTTTTTGCATATTGTCTAAGCGAAGACCTGGGAAGAATAAGTTGCACTTTTTGCTCAGATGAGCCATACTAAACCAGTAATAAAATGAACTCCAATCCGGTTCTACCAGAAAATATTCTCCATCAAATTTCTGCTGCTTACTCACAGAGATATACATTCCTTTCACAAAAACAGAAAAACCCATTCTACGTAAGCAGGATATTGTTAGTAGTACATAGGAATAGGACGACATCTTGGTATTTACCTTTAGATTAAACTCCCCATCTATAAGCGGTGCTATAAGGAGTAGAGCCGAAATAAACTGACTGCTTTTTACATTAGTAACATCTATTAGATTGGTACTTGCTTTTAGTTTCTTACCTACAATTCTCAACGGTGCAAACCCTTCTTTTTCTAAGTAAGTAATATCTGCCCCAAACAATCTCAATGCATCTACCAAATCACTAATGGGTCGCTCATGGAGTCGCTCCGTACCTTGTATACTGTACTCGCCCTCTCCTATAGCAGCCTTTGCCACTAGAAACCTGAAGGCAGTTCCTGCATCCTGAACATCTATATGTTTTACATCGCTATCCAGAATGCTTTTGAGCAATACAGAATCATTGGCATCGCTGAGGTTATCAAGCTCCATGTCCGGTTCATATAGCTTTTGGAGAATTAGCATTCTATTGCTAATACTCTTAGAACTAGGTAGTTTGATCGTTCCTTCTAAAATACCAGTAGAATGTGAGAGGTTTATCATTTTAATTTTCGCAGAAAATCTAATCCTTCTGCTATTAGATGAACGTCTACTTCGTAATTGTGTTCACACTCTCCTATATTTTTTAGTAGTGAGAAGTTGATAGCCTGATTCTCATTCTTTTTATCTTTTTGTAAGTAGGGCAAAAGAGTATCTATTGAAGCTATGTCTTCATCTATACCGGCCACTAGTGGTTTTAGTACAGAGGTAATCTCCATGAGTTCGCCTTCAGACAAATCCGCTATTTTGTTGCTGATGAAACTCTCTACCACTATACCCAGACCAACAGATGTACCATGCGATAAAGACTCGTTTTCTTCATTTATAAATAAACTATGCGACTCAATGGCATGACCTATCGTATGACCAAAATTCAATCGTTTTCGTATGCCTACATCTTTAAAATCTTGCTCTACGTGCTTTTCTTTAATGGCTATGGAATGAAAAATAAGCTCCGGATCTAATGCTTCGTAGGGTTGTAAAAAAAGCATTTTCACTTGATTATAATGTTCTTTATCGGCAATAAGACCGTGCTTTAACATTTCTACATGTCCGTTTCTCATTTCTGACTGTGGCAATGATTCCAGAAACTCAGGGCACACGAACAATTCTTCCGATTTTTTGAATAAGCCTATATAATTTTTAAAATGAAGGAAATTGACACCTGTTTTACCACCTGTACTTGCATCTACCATAGCCAATAAGCTTGTGGGTACAAGAACCACTCGCATACCACGCTGATAGCAAGCTCCTGCATAAGCTCCCATATCGCACAAAACACCTCCGCCTAAGCAGAGCAATAGTGTGTTTCTAGTAGCACCCATATCAGTAAGCCTCTTCCAGATATACTCGCAGCTATTGAGGTTTTTGTAGCTTTCTCCATAAGGAACTTTTATGTATTGAAGTTGCTGACCTAAAAGCGGATAACACGCTTCTAGTGTATGCTTGTCTGCAAGTACAATTATGTTATTTGCATTTAGTCTTACAAACTCTTGGAGTAGCGATAGGCCTTTCACGATGGTACGAAGATAATTGCTCTACCTCAAAATAGTGAAGTTGTTTAAATTTTCCATTTGGGTCTGCAAATTTTTCTTTTCTAATAACCTGCAACAAACATCTCAATGGCAACTATACCATTAATCATACCCACTGATGAACACATCCACCTCATAAACACCTCGATGCGGCAACTCTAAATAAAAACCTGCAGTACCGCCCGGGTTGAAGTACGTATCTACCCAAACATACTCGTAGTCCATGATAATTCCGCGTCTATCGTATAGCCGTATTTCTAGCTGTACCGCTTCTATGTATGTCTCTCCATCGTTATAAATATCTCCCTCTACTACAGTACCCCAATTGTCCGCTATATATTCAAAGTAAACGTCTGCATCCGTTATCAGTGGGTCATTAATCACTATTGTCTCTTGCACACAACTTGTTAAACACAAGGCTAACATACCTATTATCCAATTCCATTTTTGTTTTCTCATTGTTTACTTTTCTATACGGTTAAATACTATTGAAGAGGTTCTACGTGACGCTAAACACTAGAATTAGTGGTTTTGCGTACTTCGCCCACTTACCCTATTTCAATGTATGTACCAAACTAGGTAAACCCAAAACTAGCTTTTGCCAAATCAGACTAAAAAATGTAGCCTGCGTGCTTACCTTTGAGCCTCGTATGAATAAATATATTGGTATACTAGCACTTTTAGTTGTAGGCATAATTGGATACTATTTTGCAGGAAAAAATAGCACTTCTGAAGTGGACGATAAAAATTTTTCTTTAGAGAACACAGATAATATTACGCGTATATCTCTAGAAGATAGAAACCGTAAAAAAGTAGTGCTAACCAAGAACCATGGAACGTGGTTTGTAAACGATAAGACAAAAGCATTTGCTCCGCAAATGGACCTTTTTCTAACTACTACTATTAGCAAAATTCGCGTAAAGGGCCCTGTATCTAAAACAGCTCATGAGACTACCATACGCAAAATGGTGGGTAAAGCGATACACGTAAGAATATATGAAGGGGAAGACTTAGTCAGGGATTACTATGTAGGAGAAGCTACACCGGGGCAAGATGCTTCGTATCTCCATATCAACGGAAGTAAAGTACCTTATCTAGCCCACATATTGGGGTATAACTCTATTTTGTATCCGAAATTTAGCACAGACAAAAATGACTGGCTAGATAAGACGGTATTTGATTACAATGTAGAAGAAATTGAGTCTATAGAAATGAACTATTTATATGACCCGAGTGAGTCATTCACACTTATGCGAAAAGATTCGAACTACTCACTGTCACCGAGCACCAACTCGCTAAACCAAATAGCTGCAAAAAGTTACTTTGCTCTTTTTTCTTTTAGAAATTTTGAAGGATACGCAGACTACTTAGATCAAGATATAAAAGACAGCCTGAAGGCAAGTGTTCCTCATATTAAAGTAGTTGTAAGCCTCACCAATGGTGAACAACAAACACTCAATCTATTTCAGAAGAAGTCGGGTGATGGCAACACTATTTATGACAAAACAGGAAACCCAATAGTAGAAGACACCGAGCGTTACTTTGCCTCATTTACAGGCTTCCCACACCTGGTTACGGTACAAGAATATATATTCGGAAAGATTCTTATTAAAAGAAGTTACTGGAACGAGTAGCTAGTTATTAAATCTATAGGTAGCAGAAGTCTTTCGCCACTTCTCTACTACTTTATCCATATCTGCTGGCAATTCTGCGTCAAACTGCATCCATTTACCTGTACTGGGGTGCTCAAAACCCAGGGATTTTGCGTGTAGTCCTTGTCTAGGCATTATGCTAAAGCAATTATCTACAAACTGTTTATATTTGCTGAAGACCACTCCTTTCAATATTCTATTCCCACCATAAAAATCATCGCTAAATAGTGGATGCCCCAAATGCTTCATGTGCACTCTAATCTGATGTGTACGGCCTGTCTCTAGTTTACACTCTACCAATGAAGTGTACAAAAAATCTTCTAGTACTTTGTAGTGGGTGATAGCATGCTTACCTCTTCCTGCGTCAGTGGGTAATACCACAAAACGTTTTCGGTCGTATTGATCTCTGCCTATAATTGTGTCTATAGTACCTTGCTGTTCTGCAACACTGCCCCACACAAGAGCATGATAAGTACGCTCTATCGTATGGTCTTTAAATTGCTTGCTAAGGTGAGCTAGAGCCTTATCCGTTTTGGCTACTACGAGTAAACCACTCGTATTTTTGTCTATTCTATGCACTAACCAAGGTCTTTTACCACGGTGGATGGCTTTTTTATCGAGAATAAAAGCAAGAGCATTGAGTAATGTACCTTTATAGTTACCAAATCCTGGATGTACTACCATTCCTGCTGCCTTATTTACAATCATGAGATCATCGTCTTCATATATTATATCCAACGGAATATCTTCTGGTACTACATCCATCTCCGTAGGTTCCTTGTCTACACTTACTTCTATGAAGTCTGATGGTTTCACTTTATAGTTGGATTTTATTGCTTTTCCATTTACCACAACCTGCTTACGCTCAATAGCTTCTTGCAGTTTATTGCGGCTAGCTCCCTCTATTTTGTTTACCAAATACTTATCTATTCGTTCAGGTTCTTGGCCTCCATCTACTGCAAAGGTGTACTTCAAGAAAAGTTCATCTTCGGATACGTCTATTGGGTTATCTATTTGGTCTGACATTTATGTGTGTATTCTTATAGTAGATTTTACCATATATTAATTTACGGTATATCTTTGCTCGCTACAAAGGTATTAAGAATAACACATGATAACACACGAATCATCATTAGAGAATTTTATAGAGCAATTTGAGTTTGTTTTAGATAACTATACCAATCACGGTTTAGGTATAGACGATTTTGACAATATAGTACTCGGAGGACTGGGCGGCAGCGGAATAGGTGCTGTTTTAGCTAAAAATTGGTTTTTTGATAAATGCTCCATCCCTGTAGAAGCGGTTGCAGATTACCACTTACCATCTTACATCAACAGAAAAACACTTGTAGTTTTAAACTCATATTCGGGTAATACTGAGGAAACTCTTCAGATGTTTGAAGAGGCTAAAACCCAAGGATGCAAAATAATTATACTTACAGGTGGAGGTAAACTAAAAGAACTTGCTCTAGAAAATGGCCTAAAGACCTATGATTTGAAAGGTGGATACCAACCGCGTATGACGGTAGGTTTCGGACTTGGAATTATCTGCATGATAATAGGTGAGCTAATGGGTGAAGACTACGCTCCTAAAATAAAAGAAGTGAGAGATCACTTTGAGAAAAACATTGAAAGACAAAAAGAAAGCGGCAAGCGTATTTTTGACTTTTTCAAGGATAGAGCTCGCACCAAATTTGTAATCGTATCTGACCGACAGTTTGCCCCGGTAGCTGTACGTTTTACACAACAACTAAATGAAAATAGTAAGCTAGAAGGGTTTGTAAATGTACTCCCAGAGGCAAACCACAACGTAATAGAAAGTTATACCGATAGGTTAGACACCAATTTCATCATGCTTTACTCAAACGAGAATGAACGAGTAGCTGCTCGTTTTGATTTTTTAATATCGCATCTAGAACTAGAAAATAATAAGGTTCTTCCGTTACAAATACCTGAGTTTACACTTACATCTATTTTTGATGTAATCTATAGACTAGACTGGGTAAGTGTTCACTTGGCAAATGAACTAGGTTCAGACCTAATGAACGTACCAATAATAATGAACTTAAAAGGTTTCTTGAGTGACCTTGAGATTATAGAGGAAGAGGACTAAACACCTTAATCCAATACCAAAAAGGCCTTATTCCTAGACGAATAAGGCCTTTTTTTTACTTGTTTTTTTGTTCTGTCGTTACACTACGTAGCTGAGTAACAAAGAGCGGTTCGTGCTACCAACCAAAACCAACACCAATAGTTGGTATATACGCAGGAGCAGTTATAGACTTAAAAAGTATCTTAGAAAATCCTGGATCTATACGCAGAATTTTACCTATCCCGGCTTGAACGTGCAAGCCAAAGTCTTTGTTTTTGAAAAAAGGCAATCTCGCTCCAAACTCAACACCTGCTGTTTTTATAAGTCCAAATCCGCCGTCTTTGTAATTGAGATTAAAAAATGGGCTGCTCTTTTCATCATTGGTATGTATTTTTAGTCCAGCTGTATATCCTGCAAAACCACCGCCAAAATGAATTCCAAAATAATCACTGACACGCACCTCATAGTCAAGACCAACCAATGAAAAACCACCAATTTGATAGCCAATAGTGGTAGCATTTCTACTCGTAGACGGCTGGGTTTCGTCTGCAGGGTATACTGGTGGAGAAATATCTGCTAACTGCGGCTCTGTGCTTTTTAGGTCATTCCTAAGATTCCAATCTACTCCTTCTGTGGTATCAGACGCATCTCGTCTTTCCTCCCAATTGTATCTATCAAAATGACGCAGTGATTTGGTTAAAACCGTAGTGATATTCGCAGCATGCAGCTTGGTGACGTCTAGCCCTCTAGTTTTTACCGATACTACACTTTTGTACAAAAATGTAGTATCGTAATAATAGGCTAAGGAAATTTCTACAAAGGCATATTCTGAGGAAAATTCAGTAAGTTCAGATATTTCAAACTTCAACACTTTAACGTTTATTGGACTCTTATCTTCGCTTTTAGACAAGTTATAATTGAAAAATGACTTCAAGGTAAATAACATTCCGCCACTGAGCTGGGCACGAACTTCCTTATTGAAAAAACCCTTTCGGACAAATCCTATATCCGCTTTATTTTCTCGCAAGTCATGAATATCATCAATATAAAAACCTCCCTTTTCTAAGTAAATCTTGTCAATCGAAATAATGATTTCATGGATGTTTTGAGAGTAGACGTATAAGTCAGAAAATAAAAGAGTTGTAAAAAGTAACACAGTCAGAAGTCTCATAGCATAATTAATCTGTTACAAAGTAAAATAAAATTACTGAGCGAAGCTAACAAGCGTCAAAACACAACTCGTTCACTACACAAAACGCACACAAAAAAATAGCTGAATGAATATATTAAGAATAGCCTTATATCAAAAACTCTTCTCCTCTGTCCGGGATAACAACTTTGGTTCTTAAATCCTCCTCAAGTGCGTCTTTCAAATCATACATTGCCTCTTCTTCTCCGTGCACAAAGAATATATTCTTCAGTTTATCAGAATTTGATTTAGCAAAATAGTCTTGTAGTCCTACCGTATCCGGATGAGCACTAAATACATCTGTAGACAATATTTTTGCGTACACATATTTATCCTTACCCTTGATGCGAATAGAACTCTGACCCATCAATAACTGAGCACCGAGCGTACCAGGTGAACAAAATCCTGCAATAAGAATAGTACAAGACGGGTTTTGTATATGATCACTAATGTGGTGTTGTATCCTTCCCCCTTCTAACATACCCGCAGACGATACGATAATGCATGAATCTCTATATTGCTCCATGTCTTCTACATCGTCATCGTCTTCTACGAGGTGTAAACTCTTGAAATCAAAGAGACTGCCGTCATTGTCCCGTTTATAGTCTTGGGTTTCCACATTGAGGTAATGAGAAAATCTATTATGAATATTGTTACTAGCTAGTGCCAATGGGCTATCTGCAAATACTCTAACGGGCGGCAACTTGCCTTCATTGAATAATTTTTTGAGTGTAAAAAGCACAGATTGTGTTCTCCCAACACTAAAAGCAGGTATTATTAATCGACCATCTTGATTGATACAAGTATTGGTCACTTGCTCTATGAGTACTTCTTCGGCGGTACGTTTTTCCTTGTGGTGTCTATTGCCATACGTAGTTTCACTTACTAGCATATCCAAGTCCTTCATTGGTACAGCGTCTACAATCAACTTGCTACCAGGGTTGCCCAGATCACCTGTAAAGCCTACTATTTTAGTGTTTCCACCTTCCTTTATTTCGAAGCGTACACTTGCTGCTCCTATGATATGACCAGCTTCGTGCAATGTAAATGACACTTCATTATTTAGCTCAAATTTTTCATAAAAAGGTAGTGTGAACAAGTGTTCGTTAGCCTCTTTTACTTCTTTGAAACCGTAAAGTTTAACGCTCTTGCGTCTTTTACTGTTGTTATTCTGAATATTTACAGAGTCTATCCATAGCTTCTCTAACAAGTATGCCGTGGGTTCTGTACATATTATTTCTCCTCGAAAACCTTGTTTTACTAAGTTTGGAATGTTCCCACTATGATCTATGTGTGCATGTGTAAGAATAAGGACATCTACTTGTCGTGCATCAAAAGGGAACTTAGAATTTATCTCTTTATTTGTCTTGTCCTCGTAGTCTATACCGCAATCTATAAGAATGGTATAACCGCTATCTAGCTCTAATAAGTGCATGCTGCCTGTTACTTGCTTGGCAGCTCCCCAACATGTGTACTTCATTTCCTACTTATAAACTTATCGTGCAATAATAAGTTTTGATGTACTCATATATTTATTATCTATGCTATAGATGCTAACAGTATACAAACCATTAATAAGCGAACTAATTTCTACCGGCATATTATTCATCACTTCCTTTTGCATAACCACTTCTCCCAGACTGTTACTCAAGGTTATTCTGGCTGTCGTTTTTAAACCTATTATTTGAAAAACACTTGATGCAGCATTGGGATAAATACGAAAGGAAGTATCGGGTACATCAGCTATTCCAACGAGCAGATCTATTCCTGCAAAATATAATGTTGCTGCTACTGCTCCTTTTATCACTTGCTCAGTGGCCTCTGTATCCATATTAAAAACTCTATCTGCCGGACTATGATAAAAAGCATCGTAATCACTTTCTTGATACAGTCCTGCGATAGTGTAACCTGCTCCTTCGAAAGGAATATAATCACTACTAAAAGCACGACCAATGACTGGTTCTAAATTGGTATACTGGCTAATGATAGTGGCCAATGTATCTGTTTTCGAGAAAGATAAGGCATCATTTTCTGCTATTCTATTTCCCTCATCTCGTTCACAGACTATTTTGCCATTGTCAGAAGATTTGGTTCCTCCAAGTTGATCAAGATTAAGCATTAGGCTCACTACCTCACTCGTATCTAGTGTGTTGGCCACGTAGTGACTACTCCCAACAAAGCCTTGTTCTTCTCCACTAAAATTGATAATTCGTACGCTTCTTTGTGTAGGCACATCTGCTATGATACGTGCTATCTCCATAGTAGCTACTACGCCACTCCCGTTATCATTGGCACCATAGCTGGTATTGTGTGAGTCATAATGAGCTCCCAAGATTATCCAAGTATTCGTATCTTCTCCTTGTTTTTCTATAATAATATTTGATGCGGAACCATTATTGAAAGAGTCTAACGACACACGGTATCCGAGAGATTCATAATATCCTACCAGCCAACTATTGACTGAATCCAATGTTTCTGAGCCTGTTTGTTTTATCCCAAACTCTTCATAGGCAATTAGTTTTTCTTCCACATTAGAAACAGTCTCCACTTTATCTGCGATGAAGGAAAAGTACTGCTGAGCAAACACATTGCTTAGTGAACAAGTAACGACTAGGAGAAGGTATACTCTCTGCATAGCTCCAAAGATACAGCAATATCAATATGTATAACACGATCCAATGGCAAGAATTCTGCAATTTTTTCGGGCCACTCTATGAAACATAGGTCGCTACTGTCTATGTATTCCATAAACCCAATATCTTCTATTTCTTCTGCACTGTTTAAGCGATACAAGTCGAAGTGATGAATGGTGTCACTGTTGAGTTTATAGGTATTTACAATAGAAAAAGTGGGGCTGTCTACATCACTTATTTCTCCACCAAGGTAGTCTACAAAATGCTTAACAAATGTTGTTTTACCAGCACCTAAATCACCTTTTAACAGAACGATATTTCGTCCATTTCCCATTTGGCTTTTGAGGTATCCTCCTAGCCTACAAAACTCTTTCTCAATATCACAAATCGTAAAATGCACTTATTTTGGCTCTAGAGCGATAAGCGGTATCATCATTTCTTCCATACTAATACCACCGTGCTGAAAAGTATCTTTATAGTACTTCGCATAGTGATTCAAGTTATTGGGATACACAAAGAAATCATTCTCCTTACTGAAAATATACGAACTACTCATATGCAGCTTTGGTAACATAGCATCGTGCGGATTTTTCACTTCGAATACATCTTTGGCTTCGTAGCTAATACGTCTACCCGTTTTGTACCGTAGGTTGGTAGTGGTATCCTTATCTCCCTGCATTTTCACCGTTTTATCTACGCGTACACTTCCGTGGTCAGTAGTTATCACTATTTTAATGCCCTTTGCACTTAGAAAACGGATAGTTTCAAGAAGCGGCGAGTGCTCAAACCAACTCAATGTCAATGCTCTGTAAGCAGCCTCATCTTCTGCTAATTCTCGTACAATTTTACTGTCTGTTCGTGCGTGAGATAGCGTATCGATAAAATTATACACGATGGTTACAAACTCCTCATTTACCAGGTTTGGCAATTGTTCTACCATCTGTTTAGCGTTATTTAGATTGGTTACCTTGATATACTTCGACTCATAGCCTGTTTTCAATCGTTTGAATAAGTCATTCAAGAAAAATGACTCATGCAGGTTTTTCCCTCCATCTTCTTCATCATTGCTCCACTTATTGCCATATTTTCGCTCTATATCCATAGGCATCATGCCACTAAAAATGGCATTACGAGCGTATTGCGTGGTGGTAGGCAATATGCTCATATACATATCCTCAGAGGTAGTACGGTAGTATTTGCTTACCTCTTTTTGGATCACTTTCCATTGATCAAAACGCAAATTATCCAACAGCAATAAGAAAAAAGGTTCTCCCTTTTTCTTGTGTGGTAAGATTCCTCGTTTCATAAGGTTATGAGACATCATTGGTGCATCTTCGTTATCTGCCGCAGCCGATAAAAAATTGATATAGTTTCTGTTGATATACTTCGAGAACTCTCTATTGCCGTCTTGCTTTTGTGTTTTGAGAATCTCTTCCATCCCAGTCTCCTCACTACTAGCCATCTCTGTCTCCCAGTACACTAGTTTTTTGTAGGTTTCTTTCCATTTTGGCCAATTCATATAGTCCATAAAAGCCATGCCGATATGACGAAAGTCCTGTTGATAACGCTGCGTTACGCTTTCTGTTTCCAAGCGTGTATTATCAATAAGCTTCTTTATGGTACTCAGTATCTGTCTGGGGTTCACAGGTTTAATGAGATAGTCCGCTATCTTGCTGCCAATGGCATCTTCCATAATATGATCTTCCTCACTCTTTGTGATCATTACCACAGGAATGTTACCATCAATCTCTTTTATGATTTTTAGAGCTTCTAGACCAGAGACTCCAGGCATGTTTTCATCTAAAAAAACAAGGTCGTAGTTGTTCTCTTTTACCTTATCCGTAGCGTCTAATCCATTGGTTACCGTAGTTACTTCGTATCCTTTCTCTTCTAGGAAAAGCAAGTGTGCTTTTAGGTGATCTATTTCGTCATCTGCCCACAGTATTTTGATATTATTCATATATTTGGTCTTCCTCTTTTACCTTTGCTACTTAATTTAGCATGTTCACTTTGCAAAGCAAGTAATATTTCAACTCTTAAAACAGCATTTTATTTCATAGTCTTGAATAAAAAGAAAATAATAAACGACCCAATATATGGTTTCATCACCATACATCATGATTTAGTCTTTGACTGCATGCAACTGCCAGAGTTTCAACGCTTGCGTAGAATAAAACAACTGGGCCTCACCAGTCTGGTTTACCCGGGTGCTCAGCATACTCGTTTTCAACACGTAATAGGTGCTATGCACCTCATGTACACAGCGGTAAAAAGCCTAAGAGCAAAGGACGTTATTATCTCAAAAGAAGAAGAAATAGGTGTGCTTCTTGCCATCCTTTTACACGATATAGGCCACGGCCCATTCTCGCACAGTCTCGAGCATTCTATTCTTACAGATGTACACCACGAAGACATAAGTAGTGAACTCATGCATCGTATTAATAAAAAAATGGACGGTCAACTTGATCTGGCTATTGAGATATTTGAGAATAAATACCCTAGACCATTTCTACACCAGCTCGTTAGCAGTCAGCTAGATATGGATAGGTTGGACTACTTGCGTAGAGATAGTTTCTACACAGGAGTATCTGAAGGCACCGTAGGTATAGAGCGAATAATTCAAATGCTCAATGTAAAAAACGAGCAACTTATAGTAGACCAAAAAGGAATCTACTCCGTAGAAAAATTTCTAATGGCTCGTAGGTTCATGTATTGGCAAGTCTACTTGCACAAAACATCCATAGCGGCAGACTGTATTTTACTTGGTGCTTTAAAACGAGCCAAAGAACTAATGGCTAACGGAAACGAACTGTTTTCTAGTCCTTTTTTGAAATTTTTCTTAATGCAAAATTTCACCAAAGCTGACCTACAGAAAGAGGAGGTTATCGCTAACTTTTGCAACCTAGACGATAATGAAATTATTAGTGCCCTTAAAGTTTGGCAGTATTCAGAAGACACTACCTTGAGTCAACTCTGTCAGATGATACTTCAACGAAATCTGCTAAAAATAGAAATTTCAGACTCCCCATATTCTTCGGAGTATATAGATGAAAAGAAACAAGCTGTTGCATCTCAACTCGGTGTAGATTTGGACCAATGCGATTACTTTGTATCTACAGGACAACTCAGTAATAAAGCATACTCAACGAATGGTAATGCACTAAAAATAGGTATGAAAGATGGTACACTCAAAGAATTGTCTGAAACTTCAGAAATCTATAACCTCACAAATGGTCAGAAACCACAGATTAAATATTTTATTACCTCTGTGAAATAGGTTAAATTTGCCACCTCTTGAATCTCACAGCAGCACAAATAGCAGAGGTTGTAAACGGCACCGTAGAAGGAAATTCTGCAGTAGAAGTAAGCACAGTCTCTAAGATAGAAGATGCTAGATCCGAAAGTCTATGCTTTCTGTCTAACAAGAAATATGGGCATTACCTCCAAACCACATCCGCAGGTATAGTCTTATTAGATGACTCTTTTACAGATATACCTCAAGGTCTTACCGTAATACGATGTTCTCATCCTTATGTAGCATTTTGCACTATACTAATACAATATTTTGATTACAAAGACCCAAATACGGGTATACACCCTACTGCGGTAATTGAACCAACAGCCACTATTGGCAAAAATTGCCATATAGGCTCACATGCATATATCGGCAATAATGTAACTATTGGGGACAATTCAAAAGTAATGGCCAATAGCTGTATATACGAGGATACTAGCATTGGAAAAAACACAACAATACGCTCTAATGTAAGTGTATACTATCAATCTAAAATAGGTGATGACTGCCTCATTCACAGTGGTGCTGCAATAGGATCAGATGGTTTTGGGCATGCTCCACTTCCTGATGGTGCGTACATTAAAATACCGCAAATAGGAAATGTGGTAATAGGCAACAAAGTAGAGATCGGAAGTAATACGAGTATAGACAGAGCCAATATGGGAAGTACCGTCATAAAAGACGGATGCAGACTAGATAACCTAGTGCAAATAGCACATGGTGTAGAGCTTGGCGAAAATTGTATAGTAGCCGGAGGAGTTTGTATAGCTGGGAGTGCTAAAATAGGCCCAAATTGTGTATTTGCTGGTCAAAGTGGTGTTGTAGGTCACGTAACAGTGGCAGCTAAAACTACGCTTGGCGGTCAAGGAGGAATAAACAAAGATGTGAAAGAACCCGGAGGAATATTCACTGGATCTCCGCACCTTCCATTCAAGGACGAAATGAAATCACGTGTGCTTTGGAGAAATCTTCCAAAACTAGAGCTACGTGTTAGAGAATTAGAACAACAACTAAAACAAGAGAAAAAATCGAGTGATGGATAAGTTTCAAACAACCATTAAAAAGGCCGTTACGGTATCAGGAGTTGGTCTGCATACAGGCAACCCCGTTCAGCTCACTTTTGAGCCAGCACCAGAGGATCACGGTTATGTATTTCAACGTGTAGATCTTGAAGGCGAACCCAAAGTAAAAGCAGATTGTGACCTTGTTGTAGATACCAGCAGAGGCACAACCATAGAAGACAATGGTGCTCGTGTAAATACAGTTGAGCACGTGCTTGCAGCCCTAGCCGGCTTAGAAATAGACAATTGTCTAATAAAGCTGAACGCTCCTGAAACTCCAATAATGGACGGAAGTAGTAAACCCTTCGTAGATGTGCTACTTGCTACAGGCATTGAAACCCAAAAGAAAGAGCGAGAGTACTTCGAAATACCTCGCCGCATCAATTACTCCGATGGAGAAGGAGTAGAAATGATGGCTCTACCAGCAGATGACTATAGATTGACCGTTATGGTAGACTATAACTCACCAGTGCTAGGTAGTCAGCATGCTAGTATCGTAAATCTTTCTGAATTTAAAGATGAAATATCCAGTTGCAGAACATTTTGTTTCCTGCACGAATTAGAGATGCTTGTAAAGCATGACCTGATTAAAGGAGGAGATTTGAATAATGCTATTGTAATAGTAGATAGAGTAATAGAAGACGACGAAATGGAAAGTCTTGCTAAACTCTTCAACAAAGAAAAAATAGAGGTGAAGAAGGAAGGTATTTTGAATAACGTTGAATTGCGTTTTCAGAATGAGCCTGCTCGTCACAAACTACTCGACATGGTAGGTGATCTTGCACTTGCAGGTGTGCCACTCAAAGCACAAATACTCGCGGCCAGACCAGGTCACGCAGCCAATGTAGAATTTGCCAAAAAGATAAAGAAGGCTTACATAGCAGCCAAAAAAGCAAAAAAACAAGATATTACTCCCGTTTACGACCAAAATGCAGTACCTGTATTCAACTACCAACAAATAGCGTCTATACTACCGCATAGGCATCCTTTCCTATTGGTAGACAAAATCGTAAAACTGACTGATACTGAGGTAGTAGCTGTTAAAAACATTACTGGAGATCAATACTTTTTCCAAGGTCACTTCCCAGGCGAACCACTTATGCCTGGTGTATTGCAAATAGAAGCCATGGCACAAGCTGGTGGTGTACTCGTTCTAGCGGGCAAAGAACATCCCGGAAACTGGAGCACCTATTTTGTAAAAATAGAAAACGCCAAATTTAAAGATAAGGTGGTACCCGGTGATACGTTGGTAATACGCATGTCACTCACAGGACCTATCCGCAGAGGATTGTGTATGATGAAAGGAGAAGCTTTTGTAGGCAACAGATTAGTTTCTGAAGCAAATATGATGGCACAAATAGTAGAAAACCGATAAATATGATTCAACCATTAGCATATGTAAATCCGGGAGCTAAAATAGCTGATACGGTAGTAATAGAACCCTTTGTAACGATTCACAAAAATGTAGAAATCGGCGAAGGAACGTGGATTGGGTCTAACGCCACCATAATGGAAGGTGCTCGTATAGGTAAGAATTGCAAGATTTTTCCAGGAGCTGTAATTTCTGCTATTCCGCAAGATTTGAAATTTGACGGAGAAGAGACTACTACACATATAGGAGACAATACTACTATACGAGAATGTGTAACCATAAATAGAGGAACTGTAGCGAAAGGCAAAACAGTAATAGGCAAAAACTGCTTGCTCATGGCATACTCACACGTAGCACACGACACCATCTTGGGAGATCACGTAATAATTGGTAACGGTACACAGATAGCTGGTGAGGTAATAATACATGACTTTGCTATACTAAGTGGACTTGTTGCTGTGCATCAGTTTGTAAATATTGGTCCACACGTTATGATAAGTGGTGGTAGCCTAGTACGTAAAGATGTACCGCCCTATACCAAAGCCGCTCGCGAGCCACTTAGTTATGAGGGGGTAAATAGTATCGGACTTCGTAGACGCGGGTTTACTCCAGAAAAAATAGGTGAGATACAAGAGATATACCGCAAGTTATACTTGCGAGGGATGAATAATGCCGCAGCTCTTGTCAATATAGAAACAGAAATGCCCGCTACTCAGGAGCGTGATGAGATAATCAGTTTCATACGCAAGTCTGATAGAGGGGTAATGAAAGGCTATATCTCAAGGTAAGAAAATGCTCAGCATTTCCTGTACAGATATTGCCAAACGCTATACAAAAGAGATTCTCTTCAAGGATTTCAACTATACGTTTACTGCCAATAACAAGTATGTCCTACTTGGTGCAAATTCCTCCGGAAAGAGCACCTTACTTAAGATACTCGGCGGAGCCATAGCTCCTACCAAAGGCATAGTGTCCTACTCAGAAACTACACCTCCCAATGAGCTATTTAGTTTCTGCAGCCCAGAGATGCACCTGTTGGATGATTTTACCGTTGAAGAGCTATTCCATTTGCATTTCCAATTCAAAACCAAAAAAATAAGTATGGAAGAACAATGGAAACGCTCAGGATTACAACCGTTTCTCAATAAAAAATTTGTAGAACTATCATCAGGATTAAAAAACAAGGTAAAATTATCTTTAGCCTTGTATACAGCAGCTCCTGCCCTATTGCTTGATGAGCCTTGCACCAATTTTGATGCAGAGAACGCAGCTTGGTATACAAACACCATACAGGAACTTTGCCAAGACCAACTCATCATAGTAGCAAGCAATCAAGAAATAGAGTACACCTATTGCACAGAAAAAATACATTTGCAACACTATAAACCACAATCAATATGAAAAAAATCATTATCATACTAGCAGCTGGAGCATTTTTTGCTAGCTGCAGCGGCAATGCTACATCCACAGATGAAAGCACTACAGTAGCAGGCAATTATGGCGATACCAAGTGGGATACCTCCGAGACAATAACGGGAGAACAACTAATGGCAGAACTTGCCGGAAAAGATTCTGTATATGCAACTGTCGCAGGAAACGTAGCTGCAGCTTGTCAAGCAAAAGGATGCTGGATGAATATGTCTGTAGCGGGCAACGAGATGTTTGTAAAATTCAAGGATTACGGATTTTTTGTACCCAAGAATAGTGCGGACCATGATGCTGTGATAAGAGGCTGGGCATACCAAGATACGGTCTCTGTAAAAGACAGAATAGAGTACGCTAGAGATGCTGAAGCTACAGCAGAAGAAATAGCTGCTATCACAGAGCCAGAGGTGAAACTTACCTTTATGGCAGAAGGTGTAGTAATGAAATAGGAATCAAAAAATATTACTCCAATGAAGTACATCCTATTCATACTTATAGCAATTACTGCAATCTCTTGTGGTCAATCAAACAATACCGACACGGCAGATATGTATGAAGCTTCTGAGCTAAGTGCTATGATGCGGGAAATGGTAACTTGGAGCAAAGAAGCCAAGGCTACACTTGCTGCTGGAGATACCATTACTCATGTACCGCAGAGTTTCTATGATCTTGCTACGCAGACCGCTACACGTGGTGAGCATGACGAAGCTGCATTTCTAGGAATGGTACCGGCGTATACCAATGCTTTAAAAGGTGTAGAACGCCGTGACTCGCAACAATACTTCTACGACGCAAGTATACAAGCTTGTAGAACCTGCCATGCCGTATACTGTGGTGGACCGCTGGATGTGATTAATCAACTTTAAATAAAAAAAGACAGACTTGTCTGTTTTTAGAAATCTGTAGTACATTTGTATTCGCAATGAAGCATTCAGCCATACGACAACACATTATTGATACCGCATCAGAGTTGTTCTATACCAATGGTTATAACAGAACTGGCATCAATATGGTTATAGCAGAAAGTGGAGTTGCGAAGGCAACGCTCTACAGCCATTTTAAATCGAAGGATGATCTATGTCTTGCATACTTGCAAGACAGGAATAGTTCTTTTCTAGCCAATATATCTAGCTATTGTAGAGCCAAGCCTGCTGGGAATGATCAAATTATTGGTTTGTTTGATTTCCTCTTAGAATTTTTTAATAGCAAGGCTTTCAATGGCTGCTGGTGCATTAATACTATTTCAGAAGTAGCAAAGGATGACGTAATTATCAAAGCAGAAATACAACACCAGAAAAGAGTATTCTTGAGCCTCGTTCAAGACTTGGTATTCGAAAATAAAGATAAATATACCATAGTAGAAGCAGGAAAACTTGCACGTAAAATATACCTACTTTATGAAAGTGGAGTAGCAGAAAGCCATTTGCATAAAGAAGATTGGCCAATAGAAAGTGCCAAAGAAATGTGCATCGATTTAATAGCATAATTTTTTTATCCATTAAAAGACAGACCTGTCTGTCTATATTTAACAAACAACATATAATTGAAATGAAACAATTCACAAACAAAACAGCCATCGTAGTAGGTGGCACGAGCGGAATCGGAAAAGCCGCAGCAGAACAATTACTCCAAGAGGGAGCAACAGTGCACATCATCGGAAGAAATACTGATAAGGTTGCAGATGCAGACAACTTGTACAAACACACTGTAGACATCACGAATGAATCAGATGTAAGAACTCTAATCTCCTCTATCAATGGACTAAAAAACCTCGACTACTTGGTCAACGCTTCTGGTATTTTTGGGCCAAAGCCATTTCTAGATCATACCAAAGAAGACTATGATTCATACCTAAACCTCAATAAAGGTTTCTTTTTTATTACACAAGCAGCTGCTAATAAAATGAAAGACACACAAGGCGGAGCAATAGTGAATGTAGGGTCTATGTGGGCAAAACAGGCTGTAAAAGCAACTCCTTCTTCTGCATACTCGATGCAAAAAGCAGGTTTACACTCGCTTACGCAACACCTTGCCATGGAACTTGCTGATTACAAGATACGTGTAAATGCGGTTTCTCCTGCTGTAGTGAATACTCCCGTATATCATGGTGTATTTGGTGGTAAAGAGGAAGCTGAAAAAGCATTGGTTGGTTTCGATGCCTTTCATCCAATAGGTAGAATAGGCACTCCGGCTGATATAGCAAATAGCATTACCTTCTTACTCTCAGACAAAGCATCTTGGGTAACGGGAGCTATCTGGGATACCGACGGAGGCGTAAGATCCGGGAGAAACTAGATCACATATAGCATTCATGTTTTAAGAGTTGGAGTTGTACTTCAACTCTTTTTTTTTTGATACACTAGAGAACTCCAGCTCTGCATTAGCTACCCCACCAAACTTAGGCGGAAACGCAGGAATAGGATTCCGCAAAAAGTTTAATTATTTCACATTTGCTCCTGAAATACGGTATTCCACTTCATTCACTGGTATAAAGCAGTATGACACTGCACCTACACTGAAACTGCAAACAATCGAATAGGTCTTTAATTTTTACTAGCTTACTTAAGCAACACCCGCAAATAGAACATTGGGCTCGTAAATTTTTTACGAAGGTCTACATCGTCGAACATAAAGGTAATGGTTTCTCGCAGTTCTGGATTTCGCTTAATTTTACGAATCATCCAGTTAAATAGCCATGGATATTTAATTAACCGCTGCATTACAGTACTCACACGTAGCTCTCCTCCTATTTTTTTGTAAACGGTCTTATCGTATTTACGCAACTCATTGGCAGAGAAATTGTTACTTACCAGAGAATCTCTCACTTGCTCCGCCGCCCATTTGCCAGTAAACATTGCATTGCCTATGCCTTCGCCCGTAAAAGGATCTATAACACTCGCCGCATCTCCTGCCAGCAAAAAACGTTCTCCACTTATGGGTCTATTCTTTTTACTACCTAGTGGCAGTCCCCAACCAAGTATTTTATTCTGAAGCTTTGCATCCTTGAATCTATCCTTGAATTTTGGACTCTCCAACACCTCCAGCATCAGTTTTTTGAGGTTAACTTTGTTCTTACTCACGTACTTACTCAGCATTCCTATACCTACATTGGCTTGTCCATTGGGCAATGGAAAGACCCAAAAATAGCCCGGCAAACTCTCCTTTACGAAGTGCAATTCTATAAATCCTTGCTCATCGAGTCCGGTAACTCCATCGTAATACGCACGCAGACCCGCACAGTGATGTTGCTTCTCTAATGTATAGTTCAGGTATTTTTTAGCAACAAGTGCTCGTGTACCTTCAGCACTGAGTATTATTTTAGCGTTTATTGTACAGACATTGCATATTACCTCTACCCCATCTTTGTGAATAGTAACCTCTTTTACTTCTGTATTCTGAAGTACCTTGGCAAAATTGGTGTCCAGCTTTTGAAAAAGCCAATAGTCGAAATCTATACGTTTGCTAATAAATCCTGGACTGTGTTCTGCTTCACTTGGTTTATGTTTGAATGGTATTCCAATCTCATTGCCATCTGGAGCAGAAAATAGTACACCCCAACTCGGTGTATACGCATCTGAAAACTCGTTGAGCTCTTTTACCCATTCAGGATTGAGCTTTTTGAGTTGATTTACTACTTTCCCACTCAATGCATCGCCACACACTTTATCGCGTGGGTAGGTCTCTTTCTCTACTATGACATGTGGTATTCCAAACTTGGCTAAGTGTATAGATGCACTGGAACCTGCTGGTCCGGCACCTATGATGACTACTTCTGTATCTATCTGCTTATGTGGCTGCATCTATAAAGTCGCAAAATAAACCTGGCAGATCAAAAATGCCCTACTTACTAATTATCAATTTCTGAGTAGCGAAGAAATTAGTCTCATTCTTAAGTTGAACAAAATAAGCCCCGTTGCTGATGGCATTATTCAATTGTATAGATTGTCCGGTCATCGCATGACCACGTGCCACTACTTTACCAGATAGATGGTATATCTCATAGGAAAAAGGATCATTGCTTTTGGTAAAAATAGTAACGGAAGACTGAGCAGGATTAGGAGCTAAGACAAACCTTTCTTGTTGTGTTAATATTCTTCTAACACTATTTACTTCTCGTTTATTCCCTTTAAGATAACCTACGCCACCTCTGCTATTCCCAACCAATAAATCACTTATACCGTCTCCATCTAAGTCTGCAGCGGCAGGAATAGTATTAGCTCCGTGGTCAAGTGTATATGGAGTGAGTGTAATTTCATGCACCATATAATCTTTCTCCTCTGCAAAAGAGGATGTTAAGTCTGCAGGAACCTCAAAAAGTCTTACAACACCTTCTTCTGAGCCTACACTAATGCCTATGCTCTTCTCTGACCACTTTATAACTTGCGGTGCAGCATTACCAAATGGAGCTGGTACAAGCGTATCTCCAATCGTTCCATCTGGATTTATCTTGCTTACAAGTATCAGTTGATTCACAGAAATATTACCCAATTCTTGATTCTTAAGGCTAAATGAAGGAACATTCAGGGTTCCCTCATTCGTATAATAAGCAATTTTACCAGAGTACGAACCAAGAAGTAGGTCTTGGGTTCCATCTCCGTTCAGGTCATAAAAACACGGAGCTGCATTGCCAGTGGATGCTATGTTTCCAAAATTTTCGGTTGTAAGAACCAGCACAGGATTTGTTGATGTTCCACTATTCACAAACTCAGCAATACTCCCATCTCTTTTGCCCAGGTATAAATCCAAGTCACCATCTCCGTCTAAGTCTGCAAATGCGGGTCGTAATCCTCGATAATGACCCATAGATAAACCAAGATAATCCTCCGTCATAAGTTTAAATATCGGGTCTGTTCTATCTCCAATATTTTGGAAATACACTAATCTGTCACTCGTATCTCCGGTGAGGTAGTGATCTCCATTTGTTGCTAATATAAGGTCTTCATCCCCATCTCCATCTAAGTCTCCAAAAGCTGGAGCAGTATGCGAACCGAAATCAAGCATTTCTCCTCCCAAGAAATTGTTTTGCTGAAAATTAAATGATGGATTATCCGTCTCTCCATCATTTATAAATAGTAAGGTGTTATTCGTTTCTCGTATTGGATAAGAGGTTTTGTCTCCTTCGTTCGTAGATAATATTAAGTCCAACTCCCCATCCAAATCTATATCTACGTAAGACATATTGGGAGCAATTGACATTTGACGTTCTATTGTACTGCTAAAATAGTTCGTGTCTATAGCGGTAAACGTATCTTTATAAAAGTTCAGCTCTACTCTGTCATTGTGAAAAAAGTAAATTGGTGTATTTTCCTTTTCTGAGTTTCCATAGAACAAGTCCATATCACCGTCCTTATCACTATCAAAAAACAATAACGTCTTGGACGAAGCATGTTTCTTTTTGTAGGCTTCATAGAAAAAGCATGTAGCATTGGTAATCATATCCCCACTTTTTTCATCTATGCCGCCATAACACTTATCTACTGTTTCAAATTTTAAATCACTTAAGGGCAGGTTATTATCTGCGGATACACTGCGTGTAAGCATCATTTGAGAACCATTTAGGTTTAAAGTAGTTATAAAGTCTAAATCTTCATCTCCGTCTATGTCTACTATAGCAGGTTGCCCTCCTCCTATATGTGTGAAATTACGCTCGGTATAGTTTCCAGCGGCATCTGGACTCACATTGTCTTGGGTAAGTTGTCTACCCATACTACTGAAACTCATAACTGCCGTAGATGTATTTTTATAAATATGGACTCCACGCTCTTTTCCAGTGGAGAATGTCCATACATCTGGCTTACCATCGTTATCATAGTCAGCTAATCGCATAAAATCTTCTCCCAGTGGGAAAGAGCCTTCGTACTCTGGAGCGTATTTGTAGCTTATGGTGTTGCCTGTAGTTTGTGATACAAAGACCAACACTTTATTTCCTTCTTTATCAAAAACGAACAAATCTTGTTTACCGTCGTTGTTAAAATCCAGGTTGGAAAACTGTGGCTGATTAAGTCCCCCGCTTAAAGCTAATGTATACACATCTCCATTTGCTTTTTGAAAAACTGGATCACTGGAAATTTCGAATAGTTGGGCAATAGACGAAAGTGCAGAAAAGCAAATAATAGACAGTGCAACTAATTTTTTCATAAACTTATTTTTAATCAGACCACTAATATACCAAATTTGTTGCACTCATATAAAAAACAAAACGTGGAATTACAGTCATTTTACAATCTTTTCGTCCAATGCGATTTCAAATTCACCACAGATAGTCGTGCTATCACAGATGGATGTATATTTTTTGCCTTAAAAGGAGACCATTTCAATGGCAATACCTTTGCTATGAAAGCACTTGAACAGGGTGCAATCTTTGCAGTCGTAGATGAAAACGTAGGCGAAGATGAACGATGTATTCATGTAGAAAACGTACAAGTGTTTATGCAACAAGTTGCTTCTTTTCATAGAAAATGCTATGACATACCTGTGATAGGGATATGCGGAAGTAATGGTAAAACAACAACAAAGAATCTCATATACAGCGTACTCGCTAAAAAATACAAAACGCATTGTACGCAAGGCAACTTCAATAATCATATTGGCGTACCTATCACCCTATTACGAATGCCACAAGATACAGAAGTTGCCATCATAGAATTGGGAACGAACAGCCCTGGCGAAATTGAGGAACTGTGTGCAATAGCTGACCCAAACTACGGATTAATAACCAATATAGGTAAGGAGCATCTTGAAGGATTTGGCACTTTGGAGGCCGTGGCCAAGGAAGAAAGCGAAATTTATCACTACCTACTCAAAAATGGTGGTTGTGCTTTTATAAATACTGACGATGAGTGGCTAAGTCGTATGAGCAGAAGTATAGAACACAAAATCAAATTTTCTAAACAAGATTGCACTATATCAGCATTGGTGCCGGCCATAGCTTTTACTTATAAATCAATGGCATTTACTTCTCCGCTTATGGGAGATTACAATTTGGATAATATTGTTACCGCCATAGCTGTAGGCGAACACTTAAATGTAGAACTAGCCGATATCAGTGATGCTATAGTTGCTTATAAACCAGATAATAATCGGTCACAACTACTCGAAAAAGGAACCAATACCCTATTACTGGATGCATACAATGCAAATCCTAGCAGCATGCAGGTAGCCATTAGCAATTTTGCTAAAATGCCCCAAAAAGACAAGGTACTCATCCTTGGAGATATGTTCGAAATGGGACCAACGGCCAATCAAGAACATGATGAACTCCTGCAATGGGCATCCAACTTTGGGTTTACCAAAATATACACGCTAGGAGACCACTTTGCAGCTATATCTGGCAACAGCGGATGTACAACTTCGCCTACTATGAAAGAGCTTGGCAAACAAATTCAGGATGCTAATTATCAAAATACAGCCTTCCTAATAAAAGGAAGTAGAGGAATGAAAATGGAACGAGTATTGGAGTATCTGTGAAAGAATTGGAAAAAGTACTAAGAGAGATAGGAGCATATGTGGAGTCAAACGTTGAAAATTTTACTCCCGTATTTTTAATTGGCGTTTTCCTATGGATTTGTATTGTAGTCTTCATTATATCTCGGTTTGCATGGCATAAGTTTGCTGATAAATACGAGAGTGAGACACCGGCTGATCTAGACAAGATTGGAATCATTTCTGCTAAGATTGGTAAAGTGAATTACAATAATTCACTGGTTGTTAGTTGCAACAAAACAGGCATTTTCATTAAACCTTTACTAATTTTTAGCATTGGACATAAACCTCTTTTTATTCCTTTTAGAGATATCACTAAGACGGAATTGCACCAGAGGTTCGGAATGAAGTCAATTATCATATCATTTCGAGATGAGAATCTCCCTACTATCACAGTTAGACAGAAAACTTGGGAAACAGTAACCCATCTCTCAGGATATCAAAATAGAGATTTGGGTGCGTATACCTAGTTGAATAGTAGGTAACTACA
>TARA_B110000902_G_scaffold57066_1_pt1 | contig 26442 bp, 32 predicted proteins | sample TARA_B110000902 | Tara Oceans TARA_B110000902 (sample SAMEA4398009) | marine metagenome | biome: Polar Biome; feature: [SRF] surface water layer (ENVO:00010504); material: water (ENVO:00002006), including particulate matter (ENVO:01000060) such as... | depth 5 m | reverse complement strand
ACAGGAGTTATCTCCTCAGTGGACCAAAGTTTGCCAATTTCAAAATTGAACTCGGAGAATGACTTGCCGGTCATTAGGCTATAGGTTTGGAAGCCAAACAATGCCATACCACCTAAAATAGCAGGTGCCAATAACCACGTTACGATTATTGATCGAGACGTGATTTTCTTTCGTATGTCGTTTTGTTGTGAACCCAATACTTAGCTACTCCTTAACAAATATAACCTCACAAAGTCACATTTGTTCATTCTTATGCTGCTATGACGCAAAAATGAAGGACACTCAAGGTTGTAACCTTACGGTATTCCAACGCTCGCCATTTTTGCGATAAACCAGGCGATCGTGCAGTCTATTGGGTCTCCCTTGCCAAAATTCAATCTCTTTGGGCTCTACAGCAAACCCACCCCAATGTGGCGGTTTTGGTATGTCTGCATCTGTATATTTAGCCTCTACTGTTTTGAGCTGCTTCTCTAAATCTTCTCTACGCTGAATTGGAGTACTTTGAGAGCTAGCCCATGCTCCTATCCTACTGCTTTGGGGTCTTGAGTTGAAGTAGGCAATAGACTCTTCTTCAGATACTCTAGACGCAAAACCGCGTACGATTACCTGGCGTTCTAAATTTACCCATGGAAACAATAAGGTACAATTACCATTGTGAGCTATCTGCTGACCTTTGTGACTCTCATAGTTGGTATAGAAAACAAACGCCTCTTTTCTAAGATCTTTTAATAATACAATACGTGAATCTGGTTCCGAATCGGAATTAACCGTACCGAGAACCATGGCATTGGGCTCCACAATATTGTCTGCACGGCTCGCATCTTCAAACCATTGTGTGAACAGTTCAAAAGGATTTGAAGGTAGATTGCCTTCTACAAGTTCTCCTCTGGTATAGTTTTTTCTAAGGTCTTTCAATGGTTATCTTTTAAATGGATTTCTACCACCACGAGTTCCTTTGCCGCTGTTCATCGCTTTCATCATCTTACGCATTTCATCAAACTGTTTTACCAACTTGTTGACTTCAGCAGTAGATGTACCACTACCCTGTGCAACTCGCTTTTTGCGACTGCCATCCAGTACCTGTGGGTTTTGACGCTCGTACTTCGTCATACTCGTTATAATAGCCTCTATGCCTTTAAAACTGTCATCATCTATATCTACATCTTTTATCGCTTTACCTACTCCGGGTATCATCCCCATAAGGTCTTTGATATTACCCATTTTCTTTATTTGATTTAGTTGTTTTAAGAAATCGTCAAAATCAAATTGATTTTTACGCATTTTCCTCTGTAGCTCAGCAGCCTCATCTTTATCAAAGGTTTGTTGTGCTTTCTCCACGAAAGAGACGATGTCACCCATTCCTAAGATACGATTTGCCATACGATCAGGATGAAATACATCCAAGGCATCCATCTTTTCGCCTGTACTTACGTACTTTATAGGTTTGTTGACTACCGTTTTTATGGAGATTGCTGCACCACCACGTGTATCTCCGTCAAGCTTGGTGAGTACCACTCCGTCAAAATCTAGCTTATCATTGAATGCTTTAGCAGTGTTCACCGCATCTTGACCCGTCATAGCGTCTACCACAAAGAGGATCTCTTGCGGGTTCAGTTCTTTTTTGAGATTTCCTATCTCGGTCATCATTTTCTCATCTACACTCAGCCTTCCGGCAGTATCTATGATGACTACATTATGCTGATTTGCCTTGGCGTGCTTTATGGCATCGCTAGCAATGCTAACAGGATTTTTATTTTCTTCGTTAGCAAATACGGGTACGCCTACTTGCTCACCCAGTACTTTTATTTGGTTGATGGCAGCTGGTCTGTATACATCACACGCCACTAGTAGCGGGCTTCTCCCCTTAGATTTCAAGTGGGCAGCTATCTTACCTGAGAAAGTAGTCTTACCAGAACCTTGCAGTCCTGCAATCAATATTACCGTAGGGTTACCGGTAAGGTCTAGGGGTTGTGTTACACCCCCCAATAGTTCTTTTAGCTCATCGTTTACTATCTTGGTCATCAACTGACCAGGCGAAACACTCGTAAGCACATTTTGACCTATAGCCTTTTCCTTAATCGTGTTGGTAAAGTCTTTCGCTATTTTATAGCTTACATCTGCATCTACCAGTGCTCTTCTTATTTCTTTTACAGTCTCTGCTATGTTGAGTTCTGTAAGGGTAGCGTGCCCTTTGAGGGTTTGGAATGCTTTGTCTAACCGATTGGATAAATTTTCGAACATGTGTAAAGTACTATTTGGATGCAAATTTATCATAAAACAAAGGCCACCAAAATACTTTAATCACCTTTCGTAAAATAGCGTCAACATCCTCATGTGATAAACCCATACATGGGTTTTTATACTGCATGAATAGTATTCGAATAAATTCTATTTTCCTCACGCCCTAATTACATCCCTAAAACGTATAAACGGAACGTTCTATGGGGTAATCGTCAAATTGTATTTTTTTTATTTTACACCAACTATTATACATATTTTTGTTTTTAAATTATGAATAAAACACCATTTTCACTCCTTATTATCCTGCTTTTTTTGGCAGCGTGTAGCAACAGAAACCAACAGTTGAAAGATCATGTAGCCTTGTATGAGCAAGGGTTAGAAAACAAAGATGCTACAACGATTAAGTTGGCCTTAAACCAATTGCTCCTCATAGACTCTACCAACACAGACTACATGGACTCATTGTCTAGAATATACATGCGAAACGGCAATTTTGACGCAGGTATACGCTATGCAGAATCGGTATACAATGCAGGTAAAGCGGGAGCTAAACTAAAAGAAAACATGGCGTTGGCTTACCAACAGACTGGTGAGACAGAAAAGGCTGAGAAGTTTATCAATAACCTCATGGAGGAAACCAGAGACTACAAGTACTTGTACCAAAAACTTGTGATACAATACGAAAATGGTAATCAACCCATGTTTGATAGCTTAAGTACCACTATTCTTGCTCTTGTTGAAACGGACTCTATTGTAGCAGCTACAATGGTTCCTATGCCCGGTCCTGTATCTGGTGTACAACAACTTGTACCAATGAAAGCAGCAACCCTTTTCTTGTTGGGCAACAATGCTCTAGAAAGAAAGCAGGATGTGAACACGGCCGTAAAATACCTGAAAATGAGTATAGAAGAATTTGAGCAGTTTGAAATGCCTCGCTACGTGCTGATGGAACTAGAAAAGATGATGTACGGAAGACAATAGTCTTCCTAATCTTGTTTCCAGATAATTTCTTCCTTTTCTTCTAATCTAAGAAACTCTCTGCTCAAGATAAAAAGGTAATCACTCAACCTATTGAGGTATTGGATATGGATAACGTAGTCTTGGTCTTCTAACTCTACCACTCTTCTCTCTGCCCTGCGGCAAATGCATCGTGACATATGCGTATTCGCACTCAATATAGAACCTCCGGGCAATATGAAGTTTTTTAGTCGAGGTAGGAGCTTGCTTAATCTGTCTATCTCTTTTTCTAACACTACGATATCTTCTGCATCAATGCTCGGTAACTCAAACTCTAAGTTTTCTTCTGCGGCAAGTGTACTTCCTATGTTGAACAGTTTATGTTGAATGCTTTTGATAAAATCGGCATACACAGCGTTAGAGGCCGCAATCACCCCTAACGAGGAGTTAAGTTCATCTACTGTACCGTATGCTTCTATTTTGATATTGGCTTTGCTCACACGCGTACCACCTACAAGAGAGGTTTGTCCGGTATCTCCCGTTTTCGTATAAATTTTCATCTTTAATTTGTAATGTAATAGTTATGTAACAGACAACGGCGTAGCAAGTTTTCCATCAATCATGCGAATAGTGCGTTTTGCGTACTTTGCTATATCTTCTTCATGGGTTACCATTACTACCGTGTTCCCTTCAGCATGTATTTCTTCAAAGAGACTCATTATCTCTAAGCTACTGGTACTATCTAAGTTTCCTGTTGGCTCATCTGCCAACACTATACTCGGGTTATTGATAAGTGCCCGAGCTATAGCCACTCGCTGACGCTGCCCCCCACTTAGCTCATTTGGCTTGTGGTCTCCTCTATCGCCTAAACCTACTTTTTCTAAAACTAGTTGTGCCCGTTCGAGTCGTTCTTTTTTACTAATACCAGCATATACCAATGGCAATGCGACATTTTCTAAGGCACTGGTTCTAGGTAAAAGGTTGAACGACTGAAAAACAAAACCAATTTCTACATTCCTCACTTTGGCAAGATCGTCTTCAGACATTTTGCTTACGTCATTTCCATTTAGCGTGTATGCACCTGACGTAGGTGAGTCAAGGCAACCGATTACATTCATGAGCGTAGACTTTCCAGAACCAGAGGGGCCCATCAACGCTACATACTCTCCTTTACCTATTTCACAGTTTAAGCCATTCAATGCGTTAATCTGTGTAGTACCCATTTGATAGGTTTTAAATATATTCTTGAGGTCAATAAGTGCCATTACTTCGTAATTACTTTAGGCACTTTGAAATAATCTGAATCTGCTGATGGAGCATTTTTTAGTGCTTCTTGTTTTGTGAGCAATTGTTTTACCGCATCTTCACGCAATACCGTTTGTTCTTGGCTTAGGTATATAAGCGGCTCTACACTACTGGTATCTACCTCTTTTAGTTTATCACAAAAATCAATTATTCGGTCTAAGTCCCCTTTTATGGCTTCTTTCTCAGTAGCACTAAATTCGAGTCTAGCAAGGTGTGCCAACTCATCTATTTTCTTATCAGATATGCTCATAAACCGTTCATTTCATTAAATTTCTTTTCAATTATAGCATAAACACGTTCTGCCAGCTCTACTTCATCTCCAGATTTTAGATTTTTGGTAGGAATTGGTCGATGAACAAACATTCGCATCTTACCTGGACTACCAGCAGGGATAAATTCTCCACAAGGCAATCGTTTCCAATTGTCTGGTAGTGTTATCGGCACAATATCCAAACCGTGCTCCATAGCTAGTTTAAAAGGACCAAGTTTAAATTTACGCATTTCGGGTACTTGCGGACCAATTCCCCCTTCTGGGAAATTGAGTAGACTAATACCATTTTTTAATTTTTTGTGTGCTAAGTAATATGCTCGCTTTGCCCCATCCTTATTTTTCCTATCTACGGGCATGTCTATCGTCCTAAAGAAAATGCGGAACAATGGAATATTGGCTAGTTCCTTCTTTGCCATGAAACTAAAAAAATGTGGCATTTGGGTATTTACACTCACTATATCAAAATAAGAGAAGTGATTGGGTGTAAATACATACGTAGCTTCTCTGTCTAAAGGTACTTCATACTCTGCCTTACCTCGTAGACCAGTGATAGCCATGAGTACATTGCCCCATAGCCTTCTCAAAGCATGAGCCTTTCTGTACCATTTTTTTTGTGACAGGAGCACAAAAAAAGCCGGATACAGTACCAAGAATAGAAGTAAAAACCATACAAAGAAATATATGGTCCAAAGTTTTTTGAGAGCCTTTACTATCAATTTTTTAGATGTTCTGTAAGTTTGTGTACTTGTACATTTACGAAGTCTTTGAGCAATCCCTCGGCCATCATCTTCATCATAAAATTAAGATCTGCATTGATAACTGCTTGAACTTCTGTATGCTCACCTTGAGCTACAATATTCCACTGTATATCAAACTTAAACGGCACTTTATTTTGAGGAAGCATCATTATTTTAGTTGGAGAGACACGCTCTGTTATGGCAAGTTCTACTTTACCAATTCCTTCTATATCTAGCGTTGCAGAGTCTGCTGTAGCTTCAAAACTTCTCACTTTACTGGGCATGAGTATCTTGTAGTTTTGTGGAACGGCCAAGTAGTCATACACCGCTTGTGCAGATACATTAATCGTAGCCTTATTGCTTTCTATTTTTACCATTTATTGTTTTGTTGGCTCATTGTACATGGTATTGGTGCCAATAAAAGCAGCCATGAGTATAGCAATGATAAGACCAGATATCAGACTTCCTCCAATGGTAATCATGGTATATCCATTGGGTTGGTACAATGCTGCAATTTGCTCTTTTATCACTTCCAATTCCATTGGTTTATCTGCAGGTTTTATTTTTTCATCAACAGCTACTTTTTTCTCTGCTTGTTCCCAAGCTTCTTGCGTTTTTGCTTGATAAAAATCCCCATTGGGGTAATATAAAAACCCAAATGCAATAACCATAACCAATGCACGTACAAGGGAAATAAGCACACCACTCATTATAGTACGGGCAATGCTAATGACTCCTCCCATTAATTTTCGGATAAGGATAAGACCCGCTACCATACAGATGAGCAGTACAGCTATTTTTGCTAAGAACATGACATTGGCATTGCCACCTTCTCCACCAAAAAAGAGATATTCAAGCACAGCACATAGCATGCCTGCAATTATCCCAAAAATCCAGATTGATTTTTGCATAAATTTTTATTCTGAAATAAGTGTAGTTTTACTGCTGTGAGTCGTCTACGTCTTTACGAGAATACTCATCAAAATCGTATTCTGGCATCAAATCACTCTTGACGTAATTTACCGTTTCGGCAAATGCTTCAGAAAATTTATTAAAATCCTCTTTGTACAAAAATAATTTGTGTTTCACATATCCTCCATCTTCATACCGCTTTTTACTCTCGGTTATAGTGATGTAGAAATCGTCCTTCATTGTCGTTTTTACATCAAAGAAATAGGTTCTTTTTCCTGCCCTTACTTTCTTTGAGAAAACTTCCTCTCTGTCATAATTTGACTCTCCCATGTACTAGATTCTTTTATGTTAATGTTACAAAGAAAGTAAAAAAATGATAACCGCTCTTTTGATATAAACGTAACTCCTAGTCTTCTATCATCATTTGCTTGTCAAACAAGTCTGCATATACCCCTTTTAGCCGTATCATCTCCGTGTGATTTCCTTGCTCTATAATAGTACCATGGTCTAAAAATACAATGTACTTACAATCCTGTACAGATGATACCCTATGGCTAATATTGATAAATGTTTGGGATTTATTCCAGTCGCGTAAACTGTTCTTTATAGCTACTTCTGTTTTTGTATCTACAGCAGATAGCCCGTCATCTATGAGCAATATTTCTGGATCCTTTACGAGAGCTCTAGCTATAGCTGTACGTTGTTTCTGCCCACCACTGAGGGTAATGCCTCGCTCGCCTAAAATGGTTTCTAGTCCTTTAGGAAACCCATTTATTTCTCTATCAAGGGAAGCCGACTCTATAGCTCGTTTCAAGTTCCTCTCATCAGTGGCATCTGTACTCCCAAAGAGTATATTATCTCTTAACGTTTCTGAAAACAAAAAGATATCCTGAGCTACATATCCAAATAGTTTATTAAGATTTGTTCTATTGTATTGTTCTATCGGAAGACCATCTACTAGAATCTCTCCATTAGTAGGTCTATAGACACCCACTAATAGCTTAGCAATGGTACTCTTGCCACTACCTGTAGTTCCTATTATTCCAAATTTTTCGTTGGTTTCTATAACAAACGAAACATTCTTTAATACCCATACATCTGTTTCCGGATAACAGAACGACACGTTTTTGAATTCTATAGACTTACTCAATTTGGCTATGACCTCCTTACCTGTATCTTCATCAGGTTGTACATTCATAAACTCATCTATCCTTTTTTGTGAAGCAGCACCACGTTGTACCAGAGAAGTAACATACCCTAGACTAGCTACCGGCCAGGTGAGCATGGTTACATAAATGATAAATTCTACAATATTTCCTAGACTAAACGCACCGTCTACAACTGCATTGCCACCCATGTATACGGTTATGAGAATACTCAACCCTACCAAACCCATTACCGCTGGCATAAAGACTCCATTTATCTTTACAAGAGCAATATTATCATCCTTGTACTCCTCATTTATTGTTTCAAAATCACGCGTGTAGTCATCCTCTGCTGCATAGGATTTTACAACGTGAACACCCGCAAAGGTCTCTTGTGCATACGATGTAAGATTGGACAACTTGCGTTGAATCCTGTCACTTTTTTTATTCATAGCATCGCTTACCAGGTAGATGGTAATAGCCAGTATAGGAAGCGGAATAAGAACATAGAGTGTGATTTCGGCATTGGTGTAGAACATAAGGCTCACCACCATGATAATCATACACGAAAGGTTGAGTGAATACATAATAGCAGGCCCGGTGAACATACGAACCTTACTCACATCATCACTTATCCTATTCATTAGATCACCCGTATAATTTTTACCATAAAAGCCTTGGCCTAATTTCTGATAATGCTTGAAAATATCGTTTTTCTGCTCATACTCTATGTGCCTCGACATAATGATAATAGTCATCCGCATGAAGAACATACAAAGTCCTTTGAGCAAAGCAAAACCCAAAACAAGTAAACCTGCAAACAGTGCAAGGCCTGATGAAGTCTGAAAGAAAATGGGCAAATCCTGAGCAAACGATGGAAGTTCGCCTTTGTCTACCAAAAGCTTTACCCCATCTACACTTTCTCTCACTATGGGAGGTATCACTACCGCAAATACATTGGACAATAGGATGAAAATAAATCCGAGTAAAATATATTTTTTGTAGCGGAGTATGTATTTACGTAAAGTGAGAAGAGACTTCAATATTCGTTATTTAGCAAGTTAAAATTAATTTTACTTTTGCGGCAAATCTAGCATTATATAAAACCAAATTACAATGAGCATTACATCCCAAGAAACCTACGAAACTAAGGACGGGCTATTTGCTCAAGTAGAATCAACAAATCACGAGCAGATTGTGTTTTGCAACGACAATGCTACTGGCCTAAAAGCAATAATAGCCATACACAATACAGTGCTTGGACCAGGTCTTGGTGGTACACGTATGTGGAATTACGCTACAGAAGCAGAAGCTCTAAATGATGTACTTCGTCTATCTCGCGGTATGACATACAAAGCAGCCATCTCAGGATTAAATCTGGGAGGAGCTAAGGCCGTAATAATTGGCGATGCCAAAAAAGACAAGTCTGAAGCACTAATGCGTAAATTTGGTCGATTTATAGAAAACCTAAACGGTAAATATATCACTGCGGAGGATGTAGGAACTACTACCAAGGATATGGAGTATGTAAAAATGAGCACAGATAGTGTAGCTGGTTTACCTGAGAGTATGGGCGGTGGCGGAGATCCTTCTCCAGTAACTGCATATGGTACGTACATAGGAATGAAAGCTAGTGCTAAAAAGGCTTATGGATCTGACAGTTTGAAGGGTAAAAAAATTGCCATACAAGGTATTGGTAAAGTAGGTATGCACCTAGTAGAACTAATAACTAAAGAAGGTGGAATAGTATCAGTATCGGATATAAACGAGGGTAGTTTGAAGCATGCTGTTGCTGAATATGGTGCCACCGTGGTGAACGGAGATGATATTTACGGATTAGACGTCGATATTTTTGCACCATGTGCTCTGGGTGCTATTCTAAATACTAAAAATATAAATGCACTAAATTGTGATATAATTGCAGGTGCCGCAAACAACCAACTGGCTATAGAAGAAGAGCATGGTGTCATGATAAAAGAAAAAGGATTGCTGTATGCACCCGATTTCTTAATCAATGCCGGAGGTTTAATAAACGTTTACTCGGAAGTAATAGGCTATAATCGCGAAAATGCGATGAGAGATACTGAAAACATCTACGACACTACCTTGAACATTTTTAACCTTGCAGATGAGCAAAATATACATACGCAAAAAGCCGCAACATTACTTGCTCAAAAACGTATAGACGATATCCTTAACGTGCAGTCTACTTACTGATCTAAAATGAACATAAAAAATCGCAATCTGGAGATACCAATACTGGCCGTCTTAACTATTGCCGTTTTTTCTTTCATAAGCTACCTAGCCTACATCTCTCCAGGAGTTTCAGGAGGAATGGACTCTTACAATCATTATCTTATTGCAAGATACTCATGGTCTTATCCTACTTTGTTTTTAGACCAATGGGGCAAGCCTATTTACAACCTAATAGCATCTCCATTTGTTCAGTTTGGCTTACCAGGAGCTATTGTGCTCAATATGCTATCCTTATTGGGTTGCTCCGTTCTGGTATACAAAATCATTCAAAAACTGAACCTTCGGTATGCTTGGCTGGGCTACATTTTCACACTCACCTCTCCTATTTTTTTAGACAATACTATTTCAGCCATTACTGAGCCACTGTGTGCTCTATTGGTCATACTTACGTTATATCTATACATCGACAAGAAATACGTAGCATCGGCAGTGCTTGCTGGTTTCTTGCCATTTGCTCGCTCAGAGGGATTCATCATACTTTTTGCCATTGCTTTTTTTCTAATCATTGTAGACAAGAGATACAAAACACTGGCCTATGCATTTGTAGGTAGTCTAATGTTCAATATACTTGGGTGGGCAATAGAGGGCGAACCCTTTTGGATTATCACTTCCAATCCGTATATCAACTTTGAACTATCTGGAAGAAACATTTGTGGTAGCGGTGGCCTATTCCATTATTTTTATGCAGGACACTACACATTTGGATTGATAGCCTCATTACTTACTGCGTTGGGTGGCGTTTTTTATGCGATTCGCTTCATTACTAAGGGTTGGAAAACAGATATGGGTATTGGACTTATTTTACTCTGTTTTGTACTCTATTTTGGCAGCCACGTGTGTATATGGTGGCTTGGCAAAATGGGCAGTTGTGGTTATGTACGTGTAATGGTGGTAATAGCACCCTTGGCAGCTATTCTCATGGTCTATGGGTTTAACTATCTTTTTGCCAAGAGTGATACTCACCTAGGAGCTAGAGCCAAAATAGTAAAGCAGTTAACCCTATTATTTTTGGTCATCAATACATTGTATGTGCCATACAGATACTACTCCTATAAATATCCAATGCACATATCTGCTGAACAAGCCGAATATCAGAAACTAGTTACTTGGTATGAAACACACGATTTTCAAGCAAGAAGAAAAATATACCTATACCCCTATTTCTCCATACTCGCAGATATAAATCCATACGACCCAAAAGAACATTTAGACTTTTGGGCGAGTACCCTACAGTATACCCAAGAGGGAGATATTCTTATTTGGGATGGTCACTTTGGTCCGCATGAGAGCGGCACCTCTCTACAGTCTCTAGAAACCGACTCCAGCTGGAATAAAATACACAGTATAGTACCTGCAATACCTATTTTAACGCTGAATGATAAGGAGTTTGAAATTCATGTGTTTGAAAAAATAAAATAGTGTGAAAAAGTAGTCTAATAGCTGCTAAAAAAATGTAGGTTTGCCCCCATAAATTCTTTGAAATTATTAGATGTTAAATAGAAGATTAATACGCATTAAAACGTTCCAAGCTCTCTTTGGTGAATTTGGACAAGAAAACAGTAATCCCTCCGTGATTGCTAAAAATGTAAAAAAATCAATGCACGGCATGGGGAACAACCTCTTAGCTGTTTTAAATTTCCTTCCCACCTTCGCTCACTTTATAGAAACAGAGCATAATCCCTCAGACTTCAAGTTCAAAACTTCAGAAGACGACATCAAAAACTTTGATCTCATTACCAAAAACACTTTCGTAGAAACGCTCCTTGATAACAATGAGATGAACACCTACGTGCAGCGACCTACGATAGATTGGCTTGCAGACAAGGATACTATTTTTGTGATGTACAAAGACATCAAGGAAACGGATTTTTACAAGTTAGCAATGGCTTTGCCGCTTAATGATGCTACATACGCTGATTTTAGCAAATCATTTTATAAGTATTTGCTCTTAGATTCGGTAGAGTTTGAGCAACTCATGGAGGACAAAAATATTTTTTGGTATGACGAGAAAATTCCAATACTGAAAAGCATAGAAAAAGTAATGGATCATTTTGATGAAGCCAAAGAAGTGCGTATCCCAGCACTTTTTAAAAATGAACGAGAAGATCTACAAATGGCGGATGACTTGGTTGAAGTATATTTTGCCCACAAAACAGAAATAGACGAAAGTATAAGCAAATACACACCGGGATGGGATAGTGAACGTATTACTAAAATAGACTACATGCTCATTACAATGGCTTTGTTAGAATTTAAATACATGCCTATGATACCCGTTAAAGTAACGCTGAATGAGTACATCGAAATTGCGAAGATGTACAGTACACCAAAGAGTAGTAAATTTCTGAATGGTACACTGGATAGAATACTAAAAGACTGGACAGAACAAAATATCATACAGAAAAAAGGCCGCGGATTAATTGGATAAAAAGTTATCGATTAAGTTTGTAATCTAAACATCTTAAACAAATAAGAAACTTAAAGCATGAAAAACATAATTACACTCCTTGTACTGATAGCACTATTTACTGCGTGCAACAATGGACCCAAAGAAGTAAACAGCTTGGACACCGCAGTATTAGAAACGGACAACAGCAACGCTAAAGAGTCTAAAATGTCATTTAGTCAATCAAAATGGGATTTTGGAACTATCACAGAAGGTGAACGTGTAGAGCACACATTCAAATTTGTAAACGATGGTAAAAGTGACTTGGTAATAAGCAGTGCAACAGCAAGCTGTGGATGTACTATTCCAAACTGGCCTAAAGAGCCAATAGCTCCTGGAGAAGAAAGTGAAATAAAAGTAGAGTTCAATAGTACGGGTAAAAGCGATATGGTGACCAAAGACATCACCATCTTGGCTAATACAAACCCAGTAAAGACTATTCTACAGATAAAAGTATTTGTAAAGAAAAAAGATCAATAAATGGAGACTAATTTAATTTTTATATACGCTGGCTTAGCAGTTGTTTTTATATTCTTTGTGTACATCCCGAACAATAAGAAAAAGAAAAAACTTCAGCAGTTTTTAACCGATCTTAAAAAAGGAGACAAAGTAGTTACCACTGGTGGCATACACGGAAAAATAACAGAACTAAAAGACCTCACGTGCATTATAGACACCGGAGGAGGAAGTAAGTTGAAAATAAATAGAGCCGCCATAAATATGGAGGCATCTGCACTGCTTGAAACCAATCCCGCAGAAGATTAATAAAGCAACGAAAATGCAGCATTTGAGAATAGGTATTACAGGCGGAATGGGTGCTGGGAAATCTACAATTTGTACGATTTTCGGTCAGCTGGGTATATCTATATATGATGCGGATGCACGAGCAAAATGGCTCATGAAAAATGATCCAGAACTAAAAAAAGCAATAACTGAAAGCTTTGGTTGGGACAGCTATACCCGCAAGGACGAGTTAAACCGTGAATACTTGGCTAAGGTTGTTTTTAACAATGAAGAACAACTAAAGGTTCTGAATAGCATTGTGCATCCAGCAGTGAAAAATGATTACGAGTTATGGACAATAGATCATAAAGAAGAACCTTATTCCATTAAAGAAGCTGCACTTCTTTTTGAAACAGATAGCTATAAATCTCTTCATAGAATAATGGTAGTAACCTGTCCTATAGAAACGCGAATAGAGCGTATAATCAAACGGGATCACGTCAAACGGGAAGATATATTAAAGAGAATACAAAATCAAACCACAGACCGCGAGCGAATGAGTAGAGCAGACTGGGTTATTTATAACGATGGTGTAAATTCGCTAATCAATCAGGCAATGGATATACACCACACCATATTGGGCATTAGAGAATCAGGCACAGTGCCTTTCAAAATATAAGGTATGGAAAAATCACTTATTTTAAACCACGAAGAGATATCACTAAAGCTAGACCGTATTGCTTGGCAAATACTTGAGCAACACTTTGGAGTAACAACTATACTATTGGTAGGATTAGCAGATAGAGGATTTGACGTAGCTGGTAAGATAAAAAGTAGATTGGAAAAAAATGGGGATGTACACATAGAGCTTATCCGTATTTCTCTAGATAAAACAAATGCACTTGCTTCTGAAATAACCCTAGATAGAAGTGAATTGATAACCAACAATGCAGTTATTTTAGTAGATGATGTGCTCAACTCTGGCATAACCATGGCTGCTGCACTCAAAGAGGTCTTAAATCACAACCCTAAAACTGTTAAGACTGCGGTATTGGCAAATAGAGACCACCATACTTTCCCCATACAGGCCAATTTTGTAGGTATATCGCTTGCTACCACCGTAAAAGAGCATATATCGTACGAAGAGATTGATGGTAAAATGAGTGTTAGCTTGTCTTAGCAGCATCGTTATATTTTTTTTAAGCCTTCCCCTCTTTTTACTATTTATCAATAACTTCGCAGTCAATCAAACATGAGTACGCATAAGGAAATAATACTAGCCGCTTGGGACGACAGATCACTACTAGAACGTTCGGAAACTCAAGACGCCATACGAGCAACAATTGAGGATATAGATAAAGGCAGATTGAGATGTGCCGAGCCTACTGTAAATGGATGGCAAGTAAACGATTGGGTAAAAAAGGGTGTTATCCTTTACTTCCCAATACAAAAAATGGAGACTATAGAAGTAGGTCCATTTGAGTTTCATGATAAAATGGCTCTAAAAAAAGACTATGCAGCACAAGGTATACGTGTAGTACCTCATGCTGTAGCACGCTACGGATCTCACATAGCCCGTGGAGTTGTTATGATGCCAAGTTATATAAATATTGGTGCATTTGTAGATAGTGGAACGATGGTAGATACGTGGGCCACCGTAGGAAGTTGTGCTCAGATAGGCAAAAACGTTCACCTGAGTGGTGGAGTGGGAATTGGCGGAGTATTAGAACCTGTACAAGCAGCACCCGTTATTATAGAAGATAACTGCTTCATTGGTAGCAGATGTATTATAGTAGAAGGTGTACATATAGAAAGTGAAGCTGTAATTGGTGCTGGGGTTACACTTACCATGAGCACTAAAATCATAGATGTATCAGGTAAAGAACCCATCGAATACAAGGGACGAGTACCAGCCCGAAGTGTAGTAATACCTGGCAGTATCCAAAAAGAATTTCCAGCTGGGAGCTACGGAGTAAATTGTGCTCTTATTATTGGCACGCGTAAGGCATCTACAGATAAGAAAACTTCACTAAACGATGTACTACGCGATTTTCAAGTAGCGGTGTAAGTCCTATGAAAATTGGCTTTGACGCAAAACGCTATTTTAATAATAGCAGTGGACTTGGAAACTATGCACGATGGCTAGTTGATGGTCTTGCACAGCGTCAAAAGTTTGATTACCACCTATATCAGCCCAAAGAAGTTTCTCAGAAGGTTGATCTCCCCCTCCACTACCCCGAAGGTATTGGCAAGGCAACCCCAAGCTTGTGGCGTTCTAAGTTCGTTTGTTCCAGATTAGAGAGTGATAAAATTGATATTTTTCATGGAGTGAGTAATGAGATCCCTTTTGGCATACACAAAACCAAGATAAAAACTGTAGTAACGATACACGATCTTATTAATAAACGATATCCAGAGAATTACGGAGCAATAGACCGCATTATATACAATAAGAAGCTATACTACGCTCAGAAGCACGCTGCTAAGATAATAACACCCAGTGAGCAGACGAAGGAAGACATTATAGCTTTCTATGGCACTTCAGCCGATAAAATAGCGGTAATCCCTCTAAGCTTACAAGCCAACAATTTTGCCAGTGATACGTCAAATGTCAATGGAGATTATATGTTATGTGTGAGTAGTTTTAGTAAACGTAAGAATATCCCCCGCTTGGTAAAAGCCTATAACACATTAGAGAATTGTACTACTAAGTTGATCATTGCTGGTCATAACGGGGACTCATTTAAAGAAGTTCAAAACCTCGCAAGTGGTAATCCAAAGATTATTCTAAGACAAAATGTAGAAGCTAAAGAATTGAGTGCACTGTATCACAATGCCCTTTTCTGTGTATATCCTTCTGTATTTGAGGGTTTTGGCATTCCTATTTTAGAGGCATTTTCGTTTGGTAAAACTGTAGCAACCTCTAACATCAGCAGTATGCCAGAAGTAGGAGGCGACGCTGCTATATACTTCGACCCTACAGAGACTACCAGTATAGCTACAGCACTCAAAACTTTACTTGAGCCAATGAATAGACACGAATTAGAACGTAAAATAACGGGGCGTTTGGCTATTTTTAAGACACCCAGGCTATTGGAACAATACGAAAAAATATATGCAAGTCTGCTTTAGTCGCAACAATGATTCAGTTGGACGACTCTGCTACAGAATGACTTTACTGTGACAAGCAATGCCTTTAATAGCATTTAAATTTGCAGTGTATTATTGTTTCAATGTAGTAGTTAAGCAATAATAATACTTCATATTTAGTTTTTGGTTTCAAAAAGAGGGTTTTACCCTCTTTTTGTGTTTATAAACGCTTCATTTTCAACTCTATTTATATACAGTCTAAAAAGTTTTTAGAATGTGTATTATTTGTGTTCTGTGTGTTATAATAATATGCGAGAAAAGGTATTTTTGCCTCACCAAAATTGAACTCAATAAAACAGAGTATAGATGTCTAACAAATTCAAACAACAACCGAAATGGTTATTCCTAGTTTTAGGATTATTCTTCGCTCAGCAGTCTTTTGCCTACAAAAATGTCTTAACAAGACCCATAGACGGTGTTGAGGGTACAGACGAGCTTATAGAAAAAGGAAGTAAACTTTTTACCGCTAACTGTGCGTCTTGCCACGCATTGAAGGGAAAAGTAGTAGGTCCAGCTTTAGCAGGAGTTATCAATAAGTATGATGAAGATTATGAATGGCTAAATGCTTGGATAAAAAATAATCAGAAACTTATAAAGTCTGGAGATGCCAGAGCAAACGCCATATACGACGAGTACAATGGTGCAGCCATGAATATTTTTGAAAATCTAAGTGATGATGATATAAACTCCATACTCATGTGGATAGATAATGATGGCGACGGCCCTACAGAAGGTGGTGGTGTTACTGTTTTACCTACTGAACCTGAGCCAATACCAGACTCACTCTTCAATAATATCAACTGGGCTATCGCAATAATGAGTCTTTTGATATTCATTATTATCCTTATGATTTTCGGTATACTGGAACTGGTATCTAACGTTACCGGTAAAGAAATAATCAACTGGAATAACATTAACGCGTACATGATGCTTGTATTCTTAGTAGGTTTCTTTGGACTTGTTTTATACGAGTACAGTATTCACAAGCAGTTTTTATTGCCTGAGTCTGCATCTGAGCATGGTATAGAGCTGGATAAAATGATGCAATGGACATTTGCAGCAACACTGCCAGTATTCTTCATTACGCAGTTTTTATTATTTTACTTTTCATTCAAATACAGACAAAAGCCAGGCAGAAAAGCATACTTCCTTTCTCACAATAACAACTTGGAGTATGTATGGACGATTATACCGGCCATAGTACTTGCAGTATTGGTTTCTGGCGGTTTCAAAATGTGGAACCAAATATTGAGAAGTAACGCAGGAGAAGATACCAAAAAAATTGAGGTATTTGCATATCAGTTTGGATGGAACGCAAGATACCCTGGTGCTGATGGTGAACTAGGCACAGCCAACTACAACCTTATTAATGGCATGAACCCATTGGGTGTAGCTAACAAAGAGCACGCAACGGAGCTTATTACTGAGCTTGGACAAGACATAGTATCAACACAAGAGGCTATTGATAGATTACCACAAGAGCTAGCTAAGCTTAAATCTACACTAGGTGGACTTGTAGATGATGACAGGGATGCTCGCCTTAGAAAAATAGCCGAATATACTTCGGGAGATAAGGAAGATGATTTACGATTAACTATTCGTGCAAGAAACACACAAATTGAGCGTTTGAAAGGAGCTCTTAAGGTTGAAGAAGGTAGTATGTTCACTGGAAAAGGTGACGATGATCAGGTAGTAGGTGAAATACACCTAGTGAAAGATGAGTTGATTACATTCAAATTCAGAGCTAGAGATGTAATACACTCTGCTTATCTACCTTACTTCCGTACACAAATGAACGTCGTACCCGGTTTGCCTACTGAGTTTACCTTCAGACCTATAAAAAGTACTGAGGACATGAGATTAATAAAAGGTGATCCAGAATTCGACTACTATCTTGTATGTAATAAGATATGTGGCAATGCTCATTTTAACATGAAAATGAAGGTTGTAGTAGAAGACCAGACTTCTTACGATAAATGGATGAACGAACAGGCAGGTTTGTTTGTTAAGAAAGAAGAAACCGAAAACGCGGAAACAGAAAGTACTGTAGAAGGTACTGAAACAGTAGCATTAAATTAATTTACAGAATAAAATTAACACAATGAGTACAGCAGTAGCACACGCACACACCGACGATCATCACCACCACGAAGAAAGCTTCATATCGAAGTATGTTTTCAGCATGGATCATAAGATGATCTCAAAGCAATTTTTGATTACAGGTATTATAATGGGTTTAATTGGAATGGGGATGTCTATCGCTTTCCGTCTTCAATTGGCTTATCCAGATACATCTTTTCCAATATTAGAGTGGTTATTTGGCAGCAAATGGGCTCCAGATGGCAAACTTGATGCAGGATATTACATGGCTTTGGTAACTATGCACGGTACCATCATGGTATTCTACGTACTTACCGCAGGTCTAAGTGGAACTTTTGCTAACTTACTCCTACCCTTACAGATAGGTGCTAGAGATATGGCATCTCCTTTTATGAATATGCTATCCTACTGGTTCTTCCTTATTAGTAGTATTGTTCTGCTTTCTTCATTATTTGTAGAAACAGGACCAGCTTCTGGTGGATGGACAATATACCCACCGTTGAGTGCACTGCCAAAAGCAATGCCGGGTTCTGGAATGGGAATGACTTTATGGCTTTCCGCAATAATTTTATTTATTGCATCATCACTGCTGGGTGGTATCAACTATATCAGTACTGTACTCAATATGAGAACAAAAGGTATGTCTATGACAAGACTACCACTTACCGTATGGGCTTTGTTCCTTACTGCTGTTCTTGGATTGTTATCCTTCCCTGTATTATTAGGAGGAGGTTTATTACTTCTGTTTGATAGAGGATTTGGAACTAGTTTCTACTTATCTGATATTTATCTTGGTTCTGCTGGTGCACTAGAACATACAGGCGGTAGTCCAGTGTTGTTCCAACATTTATTTTGGTTCCTTGGTCATCCAGAGGTATATATTATCATTATGCCAGCATTGGGTATCACATCAGAGGTAATAGCTATAAACTCACGTAAACCTATTTTTGGTTACACAGCTATGGTAATATCATTGCTAGGAATTGCATTCCTTTCGTTTATCGTTTGGGGACACCATATGTTTATTACTGGTATGAACCCTTTACTGGGTGCAGTATTTTTGGTAACTACATTGATTATAGCAGTTCCTTCTGCTGTAAAAACATTTAACTACCTAGCTACACTGTGGAGAGGAAATATCCGATTCACAAACGCTATGATGTTTGCAATCGGACTGGTATCCTTTTTTATCTCTGGAGGCCTCACAGGTATTTTCTTAGGTAATGCTACACTAGACATACAATTGCATGATACATACTTTGTAGTTGGTCACTTCCATATTGTGATGGGTTGTGCAGCTATCTTTGGTATGCTCGCAGGTATCTATCACTGGTTCCCTAAAATGTTTGGTCGTTTAATGAATAAGCCGTTAGGTTACATTCACTTCTGGCTAACATTTATATCAGCTTACTTGGTATTCTTTCCTATGCACTTTATCGGACTTGCGGGTGTTCCGCGTAGATACTACGCATTTACACTTTTACCAGAATACGGAGTATGGGCAGATGTAAATGTACTCATGACGATGGCTGCTATCCTTGGAGGTCTTGCACAGATTGTATTCATTTATAATTTCTTCTCGAGTATATTCATCGGTAAAAAAGCATCTCAAAACCCATGGGAGGCAAATACGCTAGAATGGACTACACCAGTAGAGCGAATACACGGAAACTGGCCAGGAGAAATCCCTACGGTATACAGATGGGCTTATGACTACAGTAACCCAGCTTATGAAGAGGATTTCAAAATGCAAAATGTTCCAGACGAAGATCATGAAATAGAACTCTTCGAGACGGAGACCAAACTAACTCCTTCTGCTAAAGATGAGCCGGTAAACGAAAATGCAAGTTTCTTTACACTAATAAAAAATTGGTTTATACCACGCACAGCCTAAATGGTGTGATAAAAAAAGCCGTCTCGTCTTCATAGCGAGACGGCTTTTTTTTGCTCTACACTTTAGAATTTAACACATGAAAAATATAGCATACCTCAAACTTAATTGGCTCTCTATCTTCCTTATTTTTATGCTTTTTGTCATAGGAGGATTGGTTCGGAGTACAGGAAGTGGTATGGGTTGTCCAGATTGGCCAAAGTGCTTTGGAGAGTACATCCCTCCTATTTCTGAGAGTGAATTGCCTGCAGATTACGAAGCGTATTTCAAAGATCAACGTTTAAAAAAAACCAAGCGTTTTACAGCACTATTAGATATGATTGGTTTTGACGAAAAGGCAGACGCAATCAGAAATGACACCCAGGTAGAACAATCGCATAAATTTAATGTAGTAAAAGCCTACATTGAATACATCAACAGACTTTTGGGTGCCCTTACCGGCATTGTTGTATTCATCTGTTTTCTTCTGAGTCTAAAATACGTTAGATCAAATCCTATCGTGTTTTGGTACACGTTAGCTGGTTTTATCTTTGTTTTTATAAATGCCCTACTCGGTGCCATAGTGGTTCATAGTAATTTGATTGGAAGCATTGTCACGATACATTTCATAGCGGCTTTTGCGAGTATTTGTTTTTTCCTATTGGCACGCAGATATGCACGAGTGCACGAGTACAATACTGTAGACAAAAAAACGAAGCAGGTAGGCCTAGTAATGATGGTCCTCAGTACTATTCAAGTGATCCTAGGAGCAGAAGTTCGGGAACTCTATGACCTATTGCCTACACTAGGAACAGCAGCCGCTAAAATAGACGGAATGTATCCTACGATACAATGGCACGCAGCCTTTGGAGCTATCGTACTCGTTGTAAGTATATACCAGTTTATCACTGCACAAAAAGGCACATTTATAAGCCAATATTCACGCTGGATTATGTTGATGTGCATAGGACAAATACTATGGGGTCCAATGGCACTATTGGAGTCTACAGAATCTATTTCAAAACTGTTCCATATAACTTTAGGTGCAGGTATATTCGTACTACAATTCTATATTTGCACTTCCTATTTACGGCAATATAAAAAAGCTTAAAATCACTTGAAATCAGCCAGTATAAACACTGAACGAATTGGCATCAAAGCCAAGTTACAAGACTATAGCCTTCTGATAAAGTTTAGGCTAACCTTTACTGTGGTCTTATCTTCCATTTTTGGTTATCTAATAGGTTATTCAGGTACACTCAACTGGACAGAATTATATGCTCTTACTATTGGAGGTTTTCTAGTAGTAGCCTCATCCAATGGGTTAAACCAAATTATTGAAAAAGATTTTGATATACTCATGGCCCGCACAGAGAACAGACCTCTTGCTCAGAATAGAATGGGTGTTTTGGAGGCCGCTGTATTTTGTGGTATTACGGGTATCATTGGCCTGTATTTGCTTGGGCACTATCTTAATGCCTATGCAGCCATCCTAGGTATTGCATCGCTTATTAGTTATGCTTTCATCTACACACCACTCAAGAGATATTCTAGTATAGCTGTATACATAGGAGCTATACCGGGAGCTATACCTCCACTATTGGGTTGGGTAGCAGCTACAGGTAGATTTTCTGCTGCTGCAGGTATATTGTTCCTTATACAATTTGTATGGCAATTTCCCCATTTTTGGGCAATAGCCTGGGTACTAGACGACGACTACAAGAAAGCGAGCTACCGGTTACTTCCTTTAAAATCTGGAAGATCTAAATATACAGCTATTATAATAGTTATATCTTCAGCTTTACTAATACCTATAAGTGTACTTCCTTATATGATAAACATAAGCGGAATGCCTAGTGTAATCTTGCTAACAATAGGTTCATTAGCCCTCACCTATATGGCTGTCAAGTTATACCGATCACTTTCAATAAAAGACGCAAAAACTTTGATGTTTGCCTCTATTTTATACAACCCTTTTGTGCTGGTAGTGTTACTAATAGACAAGATATAATAATTATGGCAAAAGAAATAGAATACGAAGGAAGGGTTCACCCAAAGAAGTTTAGCTTATGGCTCTTATTGCTTGGGATATTGATGTTATTTTCTGGACTTACCAGTGCATATATCGTGCGAAAAGGTGATGGAAATTGGTTTGATTTTGAGCTGCCATCTATATTTCTATATTCCACTATTGTAATCTTACTCAGTAGTCTTACCATGCTTTATGCATTTCGGTCTGCAAAGAATGATGAGATTAATGGGGTAAAAATAGGATTGGCACTTACTATTATTCTCGGTATTGGATTCATAGTGACACAATACTGGGGATGGGTTGTAATGGCTGGAGATGGTCTTCATTTTGTAAACCCAAAACAAGGGGATAGAGTTTCTGCATCTTTCCTCATTGCGATAGCCGCAATACACTTAGCTCACATATTGGCTGGTATTATCTACCTTATAGTCACGCTTGTACGCACGTACAAATCAAAAGTTCATAAAAAAGACACCCTACAAATAAGCATGTGCAATACTTATTGGCACTTTATCGGCCTATTGTGGGTCTATTTGTATATGTTTTTATATTTTGCACCCGATTTCTAACCAATGTCAACACAAACAATATCAAAATCAAGCACTTGGGGCGGAGGAAACTCACCCTTCAATGTAAGTTATGGAAAGCTAATGATGTGGGTATTCCTACTATCAGATGCGTTCACTTTTTCTTCACTACTTATCGGTTATGGAGCTATACGCTACAGTTATCCGTCCACTGAGTTAGCTCAAATAGAAAGCCTTGAATTAGGCTTTGCTCAAAATGTGCAAGAAAAATTTGCAGCACCAGGAGTTGATGCCCATCATGGAGAACATTTCATTCCAGCTCTTAGAGACTTAGGTGTTTTCAATGAATTCCAATGGCCATCACCGGATCTAGTGTTTAATCACTTTCCGTTAGCACACGGTCTTCACCTACCGCTGATATTTGTAAGTTTGATGACGCTCATTCTAATACTTAGTAGTGTCACAATGGTACTGGGTGTAGAGGCAGGTCAACGCGGAGATCAAAAAGCAGTATCCAAATGGATGCTATTGACTATTATCGGTGGTTTTATGTTCTTGGGTTGTCAAGCCTGGGAATGGACAAATTTCATTACCGCAGGTGCTCGTATGTGGGCAAACCCCTACGGTCCGCCAGCCTTTGCAGCACTCTTCTTTGGTGTCACAGGATTTCACGGTTTTCACGTATTTTCTGGAGTAGTCCTTAATATCATTGTATATATAAACAACCTCAAAGGGACATATGCAAAGAGAGGTCATTATGAAATGGTAGAAAAAGTAGGTCTATATTGGCACTTTGTAGATTTAGTATGGGTATTTGTTTTCACCTTCTTTTACTTAATCTAAGTATCGTTTTATTATTATTCACACTTTAAGAAATTAACAAAACATGTCTTCTCATTCAAACCAAAAAGTAGATATCCACGACGAGGTAAATTACGACCCAACCGTATGGGTTCCTAAAGTCCACAGCCATGGTACCGCAGATATTTGGAAAAAATTCTGGATACTTTCTTTTCTAACCGTAGCAGATGTTGCAGCTTATTTTATTTGGCCACCAAGCATCAGTAGGAACATATTCTTTATCCTCATGGGTATAATAAAAGCCTGGTTTATTGTAGGTACGTTTATGCACATGAAGCATGAGAACAGAAAGTTAGGCTACATGATCATATTACCAATGGGTCTCATCATATTCTTCCTATACTGGATGATGTACGAAGGAAACTTTTGGGGAACAATTTAAGGCATTAACCCTTATACCTATATGAAACAATCCACTGGCCGAAGGATACTAGTAGTATCTGTTATCGGTCTAATCCTGGGTCTTCCCGTATTGTTTGGCGTACTCCTCAAAAAATCAGTATTTGGGTATAAAGAACTTCCTGTATATTCCACAGACGAGATGGGTATTGCCGTACCTTATTCCATTGATTCGTTTTCCTTACGCGATCAAAATGGAGAAATATTTACTAGAGATAGTATAGGAGATAGAATATTTATCAGTAATTTCTTTTTTGCGTCTTGTCCAGACGTATGTCCCATTATAAACGGGCATATGAAAATAGCAAGTCAGAAACTTGAAAACAGCTCAGATGTACTCTTCCTTTCGCATACTGTAGATCCTTACAATGACTCTACAGCTGTACTTAGAGCATATGCAGACAAGTTTGAAGTTGATGATAACCAATGGAAATTTCTCACAGGAAAGAAAAGCACTATCTATCACCTTGCCAGAGATAGCTATAAAGCCGTTATTCAAGAAGTGCCAGACACCAATGATTTCATTCATAGCGAAAAGATCATGTTGGTAGATAGAGACTTTCAAGTACGGGGTATCTATAATGGTATGAATTTCAGTGAAATAATGGAAATGATAACAGACGCCCGTTTCTTATTGAAAACATATAAAGACCAATCAGCAATAAAAGAGGATGAGTAAAATAAGCGACAAGTTATTTTTTAGAATAGCAATGGTAGTTTCCATTGTAGTATTTGTTTTGGTAGTACTACTCAACAAACGAGTGCTCAACCCACCTTTAGAATTTCCAGATTTCATTTACAGACTACCTCTATTACATGCTATTATCAACGGTACATGTGCTGTTTTATTAATACTATCACTTAGAGCTATCAAAGCAAAGAACGTTGCCAAGCATAAGGCTTTAAACCTAACAGCATTTGGCTTGTCTGCTCTGTTTCTGATAAGCTATGTAATTTATCACTTCTTTGTACCAGAAACTACATTTGGCGGAGAAGGACCCCTACGATACATCTATTACTTCATACTTATCTCACACATCATATTAGCAGCTGGAGTTCTTCCATTGATATTACTTTCATTTTGGTACGCACTTAATGAGAAGATTGACAAACACAGAAAAATAGTTCGTTTCACCTTTCCTATATGGCTCTACGTAGCTGTTACAGGCGTGGTTGTCTATCTTATGATCTCACCTTACTACTCTTTCTAAACGACCGTTGAAAGCTTTTATACAACGTACTCTGCAACGCCTTTTTGGCTACGATACCTACTTATGGTACTTTACATTGTACAAATTAAAAACACTTCGTAGCGATAAAAATGAAAATGACTTTTTTCATTTCTTGAGTCTTATAAAAAAGGATAGTGTGGTATTGGACATTGGAGCCAATCTCGGCCTTATGAGCTACTATCTTGCCAAACAAACTAAAGAGACTATAGCGTTTGAACCCATGCCCAACAACTATAACGTGGTGCAAAAAGTAAAGAATCGTTATAAACTTGATAACCTAACCCTGCTTACTAATGCTCTAGGAAACGAGAACAAAAAGATACAACTTGTACTACCCATAGTAGACGGTGTAAAGAAACAAGGCTTGTCTCACGTAGTAGATGACAAGATGAAAGAATTCAATGATGGTAGTTTTTTCGAAACGGATTGTAAAAAACTAGATGACATGCCAGAATTGGCAGATAAACACATAGATGCGATCAAGATCGACGTCGAAAACTTTGAATATGAAGTATTCTTAGGTGCAGAAGAACTCTTGAGCAGGTGCAAGCCAATAATATATTGTGAACTGTGGGACAATCAGAATAGAACGGACTGCTTTACCTATTTAGAAAAAATGGGATATACCACAATGGTTTTGCAAAATGATAAGTTAGAAGCGATACAAAATAACCCTACACACATTCAGAATTTCTTCTTTCTACCCAAGTAAGACTATCTTTGAAGCAATGAAACGGATTTTAATTATACTGACTCTAGTGATGACCGTAGGTTTAACCGTAGAAGCTCAATGCCCTATGTGTAAAGCTTCTGTTGAAAGTGGAATGAAAGATGAGAACTCTAAAGGAAGAGGGCTCAATGATGGTATTCTATACCTACTGGCGACTCCTTATCTTGCCATTGCCGTGATAGGTGGTGCTTGGTACTACAAGAGAAAACAATAACATGTCCATTCTTGCTGCCTTTGTAAAAGGTAAATGTCCGCAGTGTAGAGATGGTAATGTTTTTACACATAAAGGGACGAATCTCATAAATTTTAGAGAGATGAATGCTAACTGCCCATCTTGCCATGTTAAGTTTGAGAGTGAACCAGGATTTTTCTGGGGAGCAATGTACTTTAGCTATGTGTATAGTGTTGCATCATTTATTATTATCGGATTTTTCTTCTTTACGTATAGCGATGATGTACACCTAGGCTGGTACATTGGCTCGGTGATTGCCTTTACCCTCCTCACTTCTACCTTATCATTCAGATTGAGTAGATTGCTAATGATGTAC
>TARA_B110000902_G_scaffold47268_1_pt1 | contig 26588 bp, 22 predicted proteins | sample TARA_B110000902 | Tara Oceans TARA_B110000902 (sample SAMEA4398009) | marine metagenome | biome: Polar Biome; feature: [SRF] surface water layer (ENVO:00010504); material: water (ENVO:00002006), including particulate matter (ENVO:01000060) such as... | depth 5 m | reverse complement strand
CTCGAAAATACAGTAAACCCTAAAGAACAATTTGGTTGGATCGAAGTGATCTGCGGATCTATGTTTTCTGGAAAAACAGAAGAGTTGATTCGACGGTTGAGACGTGCACAATTTGCAAAACAAAAAGTAGAGATTTTTAAACCTGCTATTGATGTTCGCTATGATGACGAAATGGTCGTTTCACATGATGCAAACGAAATTCGCTCAACCCCTGTTCCGTCCGCTTCTAACATCCCTCTTTTAGCAGATGGATGTGAGGTTGTTGGAATTGATGAGGCGCAGTTTTTTGATGATGAGATTGTAAACGTTTGTAATGATCTCGCCAATAAAGGCGTTCGTGTGATAGTTGCAGGACTTGATATGGACTTTAAAGGGAACCCTTTTGGGCCCATGCCAAATCTAATGGCAACGGCCGAATACGTTACCAAAGTTCACGCCGTGTGTACACATACAGGGAATTTAGCCCAATACAGTCATCGAAAATCTAAAAATGACTCTCTGGTGCTTTTAGGAGAAGTCGACGAATATGAGCCGCTTAGTAGATCGGCCTATTATAAGGCCATCACCAAAGATAAATTGAGTGATATGGATGTGATTAATCCAATAGAAGTCAATAAAAAGAAATCAAATGCCTAAAGTGTTCGAAACAACTTTAGAAATTAATCTCCCTGCTTTAAAACACAATTTTGAGGTTTTAAAAGCAAAATTAAATACTGACACCCTTTTTTTAGCAGTCGTTAAAGCTTTTGCATACGGAAGTGATGCAGACGTTGTTTCTAATTATTTGCAGCAACTTGGAGTGGACTATTTTGCTGTTGCTTATGTCGCCGAAGGAGTTGCACTTCGAAAAGCCGGGGTCACAAAACCTATTTTGGTGCTGCACCCCTTAGTTAAAAATTTAGGCTTAGCAATTGAGCACTGTTTGGAGCCAAGTATATACAGCTTAAAACTTTTACAGGAATTTGAGGGGATTGCAAAACATCTAAATCAAAACAACTATCCAATTCATATAAAGTTTAATACCGGCTTGAATCGCTTAGGGTTTGAACCAGAAGAACTTGATTTGGTTCTAGAATCTTTAAAGGAAGCATCGTCCTTAAAAGTAAAATCTGTGTTTTCGCATTTAGCAGCAAGTGAAGATTTTGAAGAACAAGAATTTACATTTGCTCAAATTAATCTCTATAAATCGCTTACCGAGACCTTTATTAATGGCTTGGGCTATCCCATTATCAAACACTTGTGCAATACTTCGGGAGTGCTAAATTATCCTGAAGCTCATTTTGATATGGTACGATGTGGAATTGGTTTATATGGGTTTGGAAACTCTGAAAAAGAAACTAAAAACTTGATTCCTGTCGCTTGTTTAAAATCTATTATTTCGCAAATTCACCAAATAAAAAAAGGCGCAAGTGTTGGTTATAATCGGGCTTTTAAAAGCATTTCCGACATTGAAACTGCTACGCTTCCAATTGGTCATGCTGACGGGATAGGACGTCACTTTGGTAATGGCGTTGGGTTTGTAATGATTCATGGAGAAAAAGCACCTATTGTAGGAAATGTATGTATGGATATGATCATGGTCGACGTCACTAATATCGATTGTAAAGAGGGGGATGAGGTGGTGTTTTTTGATGCGAGCCATTCTGCAGAAAAAGCTGCCACGAATGCCAGTACAATTTCTTACGAACTCATCACAGGAATATCACAACGAGTAAAGCGTAAGATCGTGACAACTTAGTTAAAACTCGAAAAAGTACTATCGCATCATTTTTTTTATTAATTTAGTGGGAAATATTAACTCAAAACCTACTTAATTATGTTCAAAGAATTTAAAGAATTTGCCATGAAAGGCAGCCTCATCGATATTGCGGTTGGCTTTGTGATGGGCGCAGCTTTCAAAGAAGTCGTTACTAGTTTTACAGGGGGAATTATTTCGCCACTTGTTGGATTAGTGTTTAAAACGGATCTTAAAGATTTAAAACACATTTTGTCTGAAGGTCACTTAAATGCTCAAGGGGTTTTAGAGGGGGAGTCCGCGTTGATGTGGGGTCAGTTTTTAACACATACGATTGACTTTATTATTGTTGCTTTTTTTATGTTCCTTCTTGTAAAAGGAATTAATAGAGTTAAAAAAGAAGAAGAAGTTGTCGTAGCAGCGCCTACCGGCCCCTCAGACAACGAGCTATTATCAGATATTAAGGATTTGCTAAAAAAATAGCCTTTTTTAGTGAGATTCATAAAGACGAACCAAGAGGTTCGTCTTTTTTTGTTTTACAGAGCTTGTTTTCAGTTTATTTATTAATTTTACACCCTTAATTAAAGATAAAAAAAATGAAAATTGCAGTTGTAGGTGCTACCGGAATGGTTGGAACCGTCATGTTAAAATTACTCGAAGAGCGTCAATTTCCAATCACAGAACTTATTCCTGTCGCTTCAGAACGAAGTGTCGGTAAAAAAGTGGCGTATAAAGGGGTTGATTATACCATTGTTGGCTTGGCCAAAGCAGTCGAAATGAAAGCTGATATTGCTATTTTTTCTGCTGGTGGAGACACCTCTCTTGACTGGGCTCCAAAATTTGCGGATGCTGGAACGATTGTGATTGACAATTCTTCTGCTTGGCGAATGGATCCCACAAAAAAACTGGTTGTTCCTGAAATTAACGCTTCTGAATTGACGGTTGATGATAAAATTATCGCCAATCCAAACTGCTCCACAATTCAATTAGTCATGGCGCTATCGCCATTACACGACAAATATAAAATGAAACGTGTAGTTATTTCTACGTACCAGTCTGTTTCTGGAACTGGTGTCAAAGCAGTTCAACAATTAGAAAATGAAATTAATGGGGTTAAAGGCGAAATGGCTTACCCTTACCCAATAGGCAGAAATGCCTTACCACATTGTGATGTGTTCCTTGAAAACGGGTACACTAAAGAAGAAATGAAATTAGCAAGAGAGCCACAAAAAATATTAAATGATCGTTCATTTTCAATTACGGCGACCGCTGTTAGAATTCCAACTGCGGGAGGACACTCTGAATCTGTAAATGTTCAATTTGAAAACGATTTTGAACTCAGTGAAGTCCGCGCTATATTAAATCAATTTGATGGGGTCACAGTCCAAGATAACACCGACACAAACACCTACCCGATGCCAATTTATGCACATGGTAAAGATGATGTTTTTGTAGGTCGTATTCGTAGAGACGAAACACAACCAAACACTTTAAATATGTGGATTGTTTCGGACAACTTACGTAAAGGGGCGGCTACCAATGCGATTCAAATTGCAGAATATCTGGTGGCAAATATTTTGTAATCCAATAGATGCTTTTAATAAAAAATGTTTCTTTTAATTACAATGAACGCTCCGTATTAAAGGCGGTTTCTGCCATCGTTAAAAGTGGCGATTGTTTGGCGATTGTTGGAGAAAGTGGTTCTGGAAAAAGTACACTTCTAAAACTAATTTTTGGACAAATGGATGTTGATAACGGATCAATATCCTGGAAAGATCAGCCTATTTTAGGGCCAAAAAACAAACTTGTTGTGGGGCATGATTTTATGAAATATGTGGCGCAAGAATTTGATTTGATGCCCTATACCAGTGTTTCCGAAAACATTGGAGACCATCTCTCTAATTTTTATCCCGACGAAAAAAAAGCACGCGTTAAAGAGCTCATTGAGGTTGTGGAGCTAGAAGGCTTTGAAAACACTAAAATACAATTCTTAAGCGGGGGTCAAAAGCAACGTGTGGCCTTAGCGCGAGCAATTGCAAGACGTCCTGAAATAATTCTTCTGGATGAACCTTTTAGCCATATCGATAACTTCAAAAAACAATCTTTGAGACGTAATTTATTTGCGTATTTAAAAATAAATAACATCGCCTGTGTGTTGGCAACTCATGACAAAGATGATGTTCTGTCTTTTGCGGACCAAATGATGGTACTACACAACGGGACTGTTTTGGTCACGGATACCCCTAGGGATATCTACTTAAATCCGAGGCATTCGCTTGTCGCTGCCTTTTTTAGTGAATACAGCGTTATTGATGGTCACTACTATTATGCGCATGAAATTAATTTAATAGAAGACGGTTTGCTCAAAGCGGTTGTCAAGCATAATTTCTACAAGGGGGGTTTTTATTTGGTTGAAGCAGACCTCAACGGAACGGTTATTCGTTTTACAAATGCGAATGCACTGAAAGAAAACTCTGTGGTTTCGTTAGAATTAACCCGTTAATGCTTTTTTTCTCTGGTTCATTTCGTTTTCTCAATATAAAATACTAAATTACAAATATCTAACTCTAATTTAAACCTTGTTACTATGTCGTTTTTTTTAATACCCTTTATTATTTTTGGATTAATTATTATTTTTGCTGCACTTTTTACAGTCAAGCAACAAACCGCCGCTATTATTGAGCGTTTTGGAAAATTTCAAAGCATTCGTCAGTCTGGGCTTCATTTCAAAATTCCTTTAGTCGATCGTATTTCGGGTCGTTTAAGTTTAAAAATACAACAGTTAGATGTCTTAATTGAAACCAAAACACTGGATGATGTTTTTGTTCGTTTAAAAGTTTCTGTTCAATTTAAAGTGATTAAAGAAAAGGTGTATGATGCCTTTTATAAGTTAGACTACCCTCACGATCAAATCACCTCATATGTATTTGATGTGGTACGAGCTGAAGTCCCAAAGATGAAACTTGATGATGTTTTTGTTAAAAAAGATGATATTGCCATTGCTGTCAAATCGGAGTTAAACCAGGCCATGATGGATTATGGGTATGACATCATAAAAACCTTGGTGACAGATATTGATCCAGACGCACAGGTTAAGGAAGCAATGAACCGAATTAATGCCTCTGAACGCGAAAAAATTGCGGCACAATTTGAAGGAGATGCCGCACGAATTCTGATCGTAGAAAAAGCGAAGGCTGAAGCAGAAAGTAAACGCCTGCAAGGGCAAGGTATTGCCGATCAACGTCGTGAAATTGCTCGTGGCCTTGAAGAGTCTGTAGAGGTGCTAAATAAGGTGGGGATTAACTCTCAAGAAGCTTCGGCATTAATTGTAGTAACACAACACTACGATACCCTTCAATCTATTGGGCAAGAAACAAATAGTAATCTTATTCTATTGCCTAATTCACCGCAGGCAGGCAGTACAATGCTAAACGACATGGTGGCTAGTTTTACCGCAAGTAATCAGATAGGAGAGGCAATGAAAAACGGTCCTAAAAAATTAAAAAAATAACTTAAATACGGCTCGCTTCCTCGTTTAACAAGGGGTGATCATCCGATTTAGCGGTTGCTACAAAAATATCGATTTGTTCGCTGCGTTTTAAACCGTTTTTTAATAATTCATTTAGGGTGATGACGGTAGCGATGCGTGTCCCCACTTTTTTGGCGGCGGTATTAAATAACGGTTCTAAATCTTCATAAGAGACGTCTTTGGCTAAAGCTTGAATCTCCGTTTTGACTTTGAGCTGCTTTTCTTCAGGAAGGTTCGTGTATTTTTTTCCAAGTTGTTTAATAACGTCAATCGGTTTTCTTTGAGATTGTTGTGGTGGGTTTGGTTTAGACTGGTTAGGCGTTTGTTTAGGTGCTTGTTTTACCCAAGTATCTCGTAATCCAACTGTTTTATTGAACACTAAGTTGTGTTCACTTGTGTCTTTATCTAGATTGAAATATCCGATGCGTTGAAATTGAAATTGTTCACCAATACTTGCATTTTTAATGTGTGGCTCAATAAATGCTTTTCTAACGTTTAATGATTTTGGATTTACAAATGTCAAAAAGTTTTCTGTTTGATTGTCCGGTTCAGGGTGTACAAACAGGCGGTCATATTCTCTTACTTCTGCTTCAATGGCGTGCGCTATAGAAACCCAATGCAAAGTTCCTTTTACTTTTCGAAGGCTTTCGGGAGTTCCGCTGCCGCTTAAACTTTTTGGTTCATAACTACAGTAAATTTCTAAAATTTTCCCACTAGCATCTTTTACGACACTTTCTGCTTTGATAATAAAAGCATTTTTGAGTCGTACTTCTTTACCAAGTGAGAGTCTAAAATACTTACTATTAGCGTCTTCTTTAAAATCATCGCGCTCTATGTAAAGGTCTTTAGAAAACGGAACCGTTCTCGAACCTCTCGTTTCATCTTCTGGGTTGTTTTCAGCCTCTAACCACTCCTCTTTTTCTTTGGGATAATTTTTAATCACAAGTTTTACAGGATCTAAAACAGCCATAATCCGGGCGGCTTTTTTGTTGAGATCTTCTCGAACACAAAACTCTAAAAGAGAGACGTCTATTATATTATCACGCTTTGCGACGCCAACCGTATCTACAAACTTACGAATCGAAGTGGGGGTGTAACCTCGACGTCTAAGTCCAGAAATTGTTGGCATTCGAGGGTCGTCCCAACCGCTCACAATGTTGTCTTCAACCAATTTTAATAACTTTCGCTTACTCATAATCGTATAGCTTAAGTTTAAACGTGCAAATTCGCGTTGTTTTGGAACTAAGGGTAGGGATTCTTTCGTGTAATTAGAGACAATCGCTTTAAACCAATTGTATAAATCTCTGTGAGGCTTAAACTCTAAGGAACAGAGGGAGTGTGAAACCTGTTCTAAATAATCACTTTCGCCGTGAGTCCAATCATACATTGGATAAATACACCAGCTCGATCCGGTTCGGTGGTGATCCGCATGTAAGATGCGATACATTAACGGGTCGCGCATCAACATATTCACATGCTTCATGTCTATTTTAGCTCTTAAAACATGTGTACCTGCCTTGAATTCGCCGTTTTTCATTTGATTGAAAAGGGCTAGATTTTCTTCTACAGAGCGGTTTCTAAATGGCCCATCTACTCCTGGTTGCGTCGGCGTTCCTTTTTGAACAGCCATGGCTTCACTAGATTGAGAGTCTACATAGGCTTTGCCGTCTTTTATCATTTCTAACGCCCAGGCATATAATTGCTCAAAATAGTCCGAGGAGTATAACTCTTTGTCCCATTGATACCCTAACCAAGAGATGTCTTCTTTGATTGCATCTACATATTCCTGATCTTCCTTTGTGGGGTTCGTATCATCAAAACGCAAGTTAACAGGTGCGTTATAGGTTTCACCTAAACCAAAACTAATACCAATCGCTTTTGTATGACCAATATGGAGGTAGCCATTCGGTTCTGGGGGAAATCGAAAGCGCAGTTTATTTTGTGGCAAGCCGTTCTTTAAATCTTCTTCTACTATTTGCTCTAAAAAGTTGAGCGGTTTGTGGGTATCTGACATAATGCTATGTATTTCTTGAATAAATACGTAGCAAAATTAATCAAATAAAAAGTTTATAGATATATCTTCGGTATAATTATTATTTTTATCAAAATAAAAAACTATAAAATGGGAGTAATTAAGGTTGAAAACATTCGAGTGTATGCGTATCATGGGTGTATGAGCGAGGAAACAACGATTGGGAGTGACTACAGGGTAGATGTAAGTGTTGATGCTGATTTAGAAAAATCGTCTGTGACAGACGCTTTAAACGACACGGTTGACTATGTAACATTAAATGCGATTGTCGTTGAAGAGATGAGCGTTCCAGCAAAGCTGCTGGAGGCGGTTGCAAAACGAATCATCCTCCAAATCTTTGATAAATGCCCCACGGTAACAGCCACGACTGTTTCGGTTTCAAAAATCAACCCACCATTAGGGGGAGATGTAGAAAAAGTAACGATTGTGTTGAGTGAAAATCGGGATTAACTTTAAGGAATAATAACTGAAAGTGCTTCTTTTTTAATACTGATCTTAAGTGTGTTGGAATCTATTTGCCTTGATTCTCCGTCAATTTGGGTTAAAACGCTTCCGTTAAGAAGATTGGTTATTTCTATGTTTTTAGTTAAAAAATAGTGTGCTTTTTTAAATTTTTGCGGTTTTTTTATCAGTAGTAAAAATGCAAAATAAATAATTTCTAATTTGTTAAGGGTCTCCACAATGATAACGTCAAGCATGCCATCTTGAATAGATGCTTTTGGAGTTAGAGAGATATCATACCCCATCTCATTAGAATTTGAAACAAATACCATAAAGGGTTTTAACGAAAAAAGTTCAGAGTTAATCGCTATTTCAATTGAAAGCGGAGGTGGTTTAGAAAAAAACGTGGAAAGCGATGCTTTCAAATAGGAGGCTAACTGTCTTTTTTTTGTGTTTGAATAATTATTTATAACGTTGGCGTCGAAACCAATGCCAGAGTTGCTGAAAAAATAATGATTGTTTATTTCGCCTGCATCAATTTTGGTAGTGATACCTTGTTTAATCACCCTTAAGGCGTCTTCACTATTTTTGGGTATATTAAGGGTGGTTGCTAAACCGTTTCCTGATCCAAATTTGATAATACCAAGTTTAACACTGGTACCAATTAAACATCCCGCAACTTCGTTTATCGTGCCGTCGCCTCCACAGGCGACAATAATATCAACTCCTTTTTTAATCGATTCTAAAGAAAGCTCAATGGCGTGGGATGGCTTAAGAGTTTCTGTAATTTCTACTTTGAACGTCTTTGGATTAAAAACCCTTAAGACCATTGCTGGGTCTAGGCTGTTTTTTCCTTTTCCAGAAATAGGATTCACAATAAAATGTATGGTTGTAATGGCGTGCAACTTTATTTTTTCTTTTGTAAAGGTTATCTTGTTTTTACTGATATATTTCTTTTATCTTGTGTAATGTTTAAATTTGCTTAAATTTGCGTTCGTTTTTGGCGTCTTGGCCGAGTGGCTAGGCAGAGGTCTGCAAAACCTTCTACAGCGGTTCGAATCCGCTAGACGCCTCAACTTACTTAAACCACATCATCACTGATGTGGTTTTTTTATTCTCTTATATCTTCAATAATCGTTTGTGGGTTTAATTTGTCTTTTGGTAAAAATCCTTTGGTTATGAGTGTTAATCCACAAATTATTAAAAGTGCCCCAAGAATTTTCTTTGTTTTTATAATGATCCGAGGGGTTAATTTTTTCTTTAATTGTTTTGCCAACACAATTTTAAGTAAGTCTGTTATAAAATAAGCGATCACTAAGGTACTAAAAAACACCACAAAACGATTGATATCATTTTCAAAATTTGGCCCCGCAACAATGACGACTCCCAACCAAAAAACCAAAACTCCAATGTTTATAAAGTTTAATAAAAAGCCCTTTATAAACAACTCTAAATAATTAACCTTAAATGTATTATTAAATTGATTTTCAATTTCTTTTTGATTGGGTTTTTTTATAAAAATAATTAAACCATAAGTTGCTAAAATAGTTCCCCCAAACACATACAAACCTGGTTGATTACTTAAGTTTTCTAATAGTTGAAAGCTACTAAAATACGCCACAGCAATAAAAATAATATCTGCAATAATGACACCTGCATCAAAAACAATGGCAGCTCTAATTCCTTTTGTGATACTTGTTTCAATGAGTACAAAAAAAACAGGACCAATCATAAAAGCTAAAAAAAAGCCAAGAGGAATCGCAGCTTGAATATCTTCGATCATGATTGTATTATAAAATTAATTATTGTAAAATAAATAATAATTAGTCTTTAAAGCTAATTGTTCCACCAATCCTATTGGTTTCCTTTAAGTGTTTTGTGGTTCCATGAATGGTTAAGTTGCCACCTGCAACAATTCTAACTTCAATAAGATCAGAACTATTAACATCGACATCACCGCCCGCCTTAATTTTTATTTTAGAATTTAGAGCTTTTAGTTGTGATCCATTATAAGTACCTCCTGTTCTTATGTTTAAGTTTTGTGATTCTGTGGTGCCACTTGTTTCAATAACCCCACCTGTTACACTCTTAATAGTTAATATTTTTGTATCCGTGTTCACAGATATTGTACCACCCTCTTGCGCTTTTAATTCTAACTCATATTGTTTAAAAGTAGAATCTGAAACGACTTTAGCTCCTTCATTAACGTCAATGGTATGAATTTTAGTGTAAAATAATTTTATAAATGTCTTACTTCCATTAAATGATTTATGAAGCGCCATTCTTATTCTAAGAACATCATTTTTTTGAATGACTATTACATCTGTAGTATTAGCTCCTGATATTTCAATTTTGTTTTCGGTAGACTCAATGAGTTCTACATTGATTAAATCGTAAATTTTGAGTTCAGAAAACTCTCCTAATGACTTACTAATAGGCGTTTGAGAAAAGACTAAAGAATTAAAAAGTAAGAGTAATAATGTATAAGATTTCATTGTGTAGGTGTATTAAATTTTTAAATTAATGTAAAGTCTAAGTGTTTTTTAATCAAATCGGCTTGTTTGACACGAACCTCAATTTCATCACCTAACTGGTATTTCGTTTTAGTTTTTTCTCCTATTAAAGCAAATTCTTCAGCATCAAATCTATAGAAATCGCCTTTAATATCTCTAATTCTTATCATACCTTCACATTTGTTTTCTATAATTTCTACATACATTCCCCATTCGGTTACCCCAGAAATAACTCCTAAAAAAGTATCTTCTTTATGGTCTTGCATGTACTTGACTTGCATATATTTTATAGAATCGCGTTCTGCTTTTGTCGCAAGATATTCCATGTTAGAAGCGTGTTTACATTTTTCTTCATAAACTCCTTCGTTTGTTGTTTTATTTCCGTCGAGATAATGTTGTAGCAAACGATGTGCCATAACATCAGGGTATCTTCTAATTGGCGATGTAAAATGACTGTAATAATCAAAAGCAAGGCCGTAATGCCCAATGTTTTTAGTAGAATAGGCTGCTTTACTCATACAACGAATGGTCAATGTATCAACTAAATTTTGTTCTTTAGTCCCTTTTACATTTTGAAGAAGAGTATTTAAAGATTGTGTCGTAGTTTCTCTATTTTTAAAATTTAGTTGGTGGCCAAATTGAGATACAATTCTTTGAAGACCCGCTAATTTTTGGTCATCTGGTTCATCGTGAGTTCTATAAATAAATGTTTTTTGTGGGGATTGTTTTCCAATAAATTCAGATACTTTTCTGTTTGCTAATAGCATAAACTCTTCAATTAATTTATTTGCATCTTTAGATGTTTTAAAAAACACGCCTACAGGGTTATTTGCTTCGTCAAGATTAAATTTAACTTCTGCTTTATCAAAAGAAATAGCACCGTCTTTCATGCGTTTTTTACGCATTATTTTCGCAAGTTCATCTAATTTTAAGATGGCTTCTTTAATTGCAGTATCTGCAGTATAAGCTTCACCTGTTATTGAAATTTCTTCTGGAATTTCACAAGCTTCTGTTTCTATAATATGCTGTGCCTCCTCATACGCAAAACGAGCATCACTGTAGGTAACTGTTCTTCCAAACCATTGGTTTTCTATAAGTGCTTTATTATTAATTTCAAAAACGGCAGAGAACGTATATTTTTCTTCGTTTGGACGTAAAGAGCACGCATTGTTAGATAATACTTCAGGAAGCATTGGAACGACTCTATCAACTAAATAAACAGAAGTAGCTCGTTCGTAAGCTTCGTCATCTAAAACAGTACCTTCTTGTAAGTAATGAGAAACATCCGCTATATGAATTCCTATTTCGTAATTGCCATTAGGAAGTTGTTTAAATGATAAGGCATCATCAAAATCTTTTGCATCCTTTGGATCTATTGTAAAGGTGAGTGTTGATCGCATGTCGCGACGTTTAGATATTTCGCCTTCTGTGATAGAGGTGTCTATATTGTTTGCAAACGTTTCAACTTCTATTGGAAATTCATAAGGCAATCCATATTCAGCTAATATGGAATGAATTTCTGTATTATGATCGCCTGGTTTTCCTAATATTTTAATTATTTTTCCATTAGGGCACTCTGATTTATCGGGCCATTCTTCTAAACTTACTAATACTTTATCGCCATCTTCAGCTTTTAAAGTTTTAGAAAGTGGTACAAAAACATCAACGGGCATTTTATTACTATCTGGTACTACAAATGCAAACTTTTCATTTAATTGTACGATTCCAACATAGTCAGTTCGGGATCGTTTTATTATTTGAGTTATTTCCCCTTCTTTTTTTCCATTCTTTTTTCGGTTATAAACATATAACTCAACGGTATCTCCATGAAGTGCTTTTTGCATCTTATTAGATGCTATAAAAACATCCTCTTCTAAATCATCACAGACAATATATGCATTACCTCTAGAGGCCATATCTACAGTGCCAATATAATATTCTGTTGAAGTTATTATTTGAAATTTCCCCCGTTCTATTTCTTCTATTTCTTTTTGACCCGCAAGTTTATGAAGATTTTTTATGATCTGGTTACGGCTACTCGCATCGTTTACACCTAGTTGTGCTGCAATTTGCTTATGATTGAATGATTTTTTTCTATCTGCTTTAAGAATAGTTAATATACTTTGACTATAATTTTCAATAGATTGCTTGTTATTCTTTTTTCGTTTCATTTAAGGTATCTAATTAAGCAAAGCTACTACTTTAATTCAACCAAAAGTCATCTCTTTTTAACTTTATCCACATTTAATATAATCATATTAATTTTTTATTAAATTATTTAAAAACTAATGGTGTTTATTATAGTCTGTGAATAGGTACTATAAGTTTATTTGTATTCCTTTGTTTTATCACTTATATACATATTATAAACAATTACTTAACAACTAATTATTTAGTTAATTATTTGATTTATAAATATTTAGTTATACCTATTATACATTATTGATAACCTCTACTCACATAGAATAGCTTATAAGTAATTTAGTTTTTTTTGTTTACAAGCACCCTTTCAATATTCATAAGTAAACAACTAAAAAAGATAACTTAATTAGTTTTATAATTTCATACAGCCGGTTGATAAAATTAATTGATATTAAAAAATTTAGTTTTCATATTCGTTCATTAATTATTAACAACTAATTAAAAAGGCTATGAACAATTTAAATTATATAAAACTCTTTTTTGTAAATTTACTAATAATTTAAGTTTTAACAAATGAACATATCTATCGGAAACGATCACGCAGGAACAGATTATAAATTCAAAATTGTAGAATTTTTAAAATCTAGAAATATTCAAGTTGTAAATTATGGAACAGATTCGGATTCGAGTGTCGATTACCCAGATTTTGTACATCCTGTAGCTCAAGATGTCGAAAGTAAAAAAGCAACCTTTGGAATTTTAATATGTGGCAGCGCTAATGGTGTTGCAATGACCGCAAATAAATATTCAAGCATAAGAGCGGGTATATGTTGGAACAATGAAATTGTGTCGTTAATACGGCTACATAATAATGCAAATATACTTTGCATTCCTGCTCGTTTTACCGAAATAGACGCTGTTTTAGAAATGGTTGAAACATTTTTAAATACAGAATTTGAAGGGGGACGTCATCAAAATAGAATTAATAAAATTCAACCTTGTTAAAATTATAATGGGTCATTCTCATAATCATTCCACTAATCATAAAGATAGAAATCTTCTAATCTCTATTTTATTAAATAGTATAATTACGATTGCTCAAATTATTGGCGGATTTTTATCAGGAAGTCTTGCTTTATTAAGTGATGCATTACATAATTTAACAGACGTTTTCTCTCTTATTATTTCTTATATAGCGTCTATTTTATCCAAAAAAAAAGCCACCAATACGCGAACCTTTGGATATAAGCGCGCTGAAATTATAGCTGCATTTATCAATGCTTCATCGTTAATTGTGATTGCTATTTATTTAGTATTTGAAGCCATAAATCGCTTTTTTAATCCTCAAAAAATTGAAGCTGAATTAGTTATATGGTTATCTATTTTAGGAATTTTATTCAATGGATTAAGTGTTTTATTACTAAAAAAAGATAGCGCTAATAATATAAATATTAGATCAGCCTATATTCATCTACTTACAGATATGCTGGCAAGTATTGCGGTTTTGATAGGCGGTCTTTTAATGAAATTCTATCAAGTTTTTTGGGTAGATGCTGCTCTAACCGTAGCCATTGCCATTTACTTGATCCTCGTTGGTTTTAGTTTATTAAAAGAGTCCTTTAATATTCTTATGTTGTTTACCCCTAAAGAGATTCGTATTGAAGATCTGGTAGAAGAGGTTATAAAAGTGGATCAAATAAATAATATTCATCACATTCATATTTGGCAATTAAATGAATCAGAAATTCATTTAGAAGCCCATATTGATTTTAACGACGATTTAAAGTTCTCGGAATTTAATACGATTCTTAAAACACTTGAATCTTCACTCTACGAAAAATTCAAAATAAACCATTTTAACATTCAACCAGAATACGGCACTACCGATTCTAAAGCGATCATTATTCAAGATTAAATTATGCTAGACATTTATATTAAAACCTTTGAGCAGCTCTCATCAGAAGAGCTCTATTCATTATTACAATTAAGAAGTGAAGTTTTTGTCGTAGAACAAGACTGTGTGTATCAAGATATCGATTCAAAAGATCAATCTGCACTCCATATTATTGGAAAAAACAAAAAACAAATTATTGCTTATACACGTGTTTTCAAGGGCGGAGATTATTTTAAAGAAGCGAGCATTGGAAGGGTTGTTGTTTCGCTAAAGCAACGCCATTTAAATTATGGCCAACAAATAATGGAGGCTTCTATAGAAGCGATTAAAAACAACTACCATACGACAGAAATTAAAATATCGGCTCAGAAATATTTAGAAAAATTTTATAACAATTTAGGGTTTAATACGCAAGGAGAGCCTTACTTAGAAGATGGTATTCCCCACATAGGAATGTTAAAAAATTAGTTCTTTTTTTTAATATGGGTAATTTTCAATTCCACCCGTCTATCAAATTTAGCTTCCTTACCTAAAGGATATTTATTTCTTAAACCAACATAGCGCATTCTTTTTTTCTTAATTCCTTTTTTAACCAAGTAGTCATATATATACTTTGACCTTGCAAAGGATAAATTTCGTTTTCCTGTTTTTTTATCAATTGCATCTTTGGAATTTCTGGTACAACAGACATGTCCCTGAATTGTGAAGTATATATCGTCTCGCCTCCTTAAAGCAGTCACTAACCTTTCCAGTGCAGAAAAGGATTCTTCTTCTACATAACTATAGCCCGTTTTGAATAAAATAGTATCTAAATTTATTTTATCACCAACCGCTATATTATCCCTTACAAAATCCTTCTTCTTAGCTGTTTCTTTAAGCTCATTAGGAGGTGTATTTTCCTTTTTAAAATCAATCTTTATCTCAACCTTTCGGTTGAGCCCCCTGATTATATTTAAGTTTTCAGATGAAATAACACGTAATAACACTTCTCCTTTTCCGTCCACGTTACTAATGAGGTTTTCATCTATATCGAATCCTGAAAATATTTTTTTTATACCATCTGCTCTTTTTTGGGAGAGTTCTAGGTTGTAAGAGTCCGTACCACGATCGTCACAAAACCCATAAATAGAGATCCGATCAACCTCAACCTCTTTAAAACCCTTAATAAATAAAACAAGACGGTTAACTTCTATATTGGTAACCTCAAATTTTCCTGTTTCAAAATAGACTTCATGCGTACTAGTGGTTTGCGCCTGGAGCACATTCACTGATAATAACAACAATAAAATAATTTTATACATTCTTATTTTCTATTTTAATATATCTTGATACTTGTTCTGGTCGTTCATAATCTTTAGCGCCTCAAACACTTCTGAATTTGTCTTAATAAAATAGGCATACATTCCATCTCTGTAAAAATAACGTTTTATAATTTCACCTTCCAAAATTGGAATAATATCAGATTTAAAATCGTTGATTAATTTTAGTTTTGATTCCTGAAGCGAAATTTTTAAAGCATCAAAACTAGCATCCATTTCCATAAAACCCTCTTTGTTGGCAGCTGTTTTTAATTGATTTATTTCTTTTTGAATTTCATGATCTGCAACGTATTTATCTAGAAAACACATTTCCTTAAATTGTTCAAAATCTTTAGACTTCAACCGAAAACCTTCAAAAGATTCTAGTAAATTACTGTGATAGTATTGGTTTGAGAAGTCAAATACCACAGAACTATTTAAGAGGTTTTCTATAAATTTGTTGTTTTTTTTATTTCCAATCACTATGTCTGGGGCAATTCCTCCACCATCATAAACGGTGCGTCCATTTTTGGTCTTAAACGCCTTGTATTCGCTTTCCTTATAACGTACTGCTGTCCCATCTTCCTCCCGACTTCTGTAGTTTAAGGCTTGAATACAGCGCCCTGAAGGGGTATAGTAGCGAGAAATAGTAACTTTCAACTGTGACCCATAAGGTAATTTTTTAGGCCTCTGTACAAGTCCCTTTCCAAAACTCCTCTTCCCCACAATGACAGCGCGGTCTAAGTCCTGTAGGGCCCCTGCTACAATCTCACTCGCTGAAGCACTTTTTTGATTTATCAAAATGACCAGAGGAATATCTAAACTTAAGGGTTGGGCTTTTGTTACAAATGTTTGGTTATAGGTTTCTATGTTTGATTTTGTAGAGACGACCAGCTGCCCTTTTGGAACAAACAGGTTTACGATTTTAACAGCTTCTTGAAGCAAGCCACCTGGATTGTTTCTCAAATCTAAGATTATCCCTTTTGCTTCATCGATAAGCATTAATTTAAGAGCGCTTTTAATTTCAGAAGAAGCGGTTTTTGAAAAACGATCCAAAGCAATATAACCCACCCCATTTTCTAATATTTTCGTAATCGGTACCGCTTTTGGAGTGATATCACCTCTTGTAACCACAACCTCTTTATCTTCTCCATTTCGTCGATACGTCAACGCGACGGTCGTATTTTTTTTACCGTTCAAAAATTGGGTCGCACTCTCTTTTAAGGCACTCACTTCAAGCCCCTCAATTTTTATAATTTCGTCTCCCGATTTTAATCCCGCCTTATCTGCTGCTAAGTTTTTATAAACCTCAACAATGACTAATTTATTTTTTTGAGAATTAATACTTGCTCCGATTCCAACATAAGCTCCAGATTGATAAATACGTGCTTTTTCAACATCCTGCTCGTTCATATAGCTAGTGTAGGGATCAAGTTCTATTAGCATGTGTTTGACACTTCTCTGCATCAAATCTGCAGGGTTTGTCTCGTCAACATAATTCATATTAACTTCTTTAAAAAGCGTTGTGAAGATGTCTAACTGTTTAGCAATTTCGAAATAATCATTTTTATAAGCAGTTGTAAATAAAAATATCACAGCGAGCATTCCAATAAAAAGACTTCTTTTGTTAAGATGAAACTTCATTTGATTGTTTTTTATTAAAACGTTTTATTAAGGACTCAAATTGTGGTTTTAGGTTAGGGGTCGTTGGCATTTCTTTTCCAACATACAAAACCATTACAGCGTATTTAAAATCCAAGCCTTCTAAAACTTCGGAAAACGAATCTTCCATAGCCACTCTTAAAAGGCGCTTAATTCGGTTTCGATCGACCGCATTTTTGAAGTGTTTTTTACTAACTGAAACTCCTATTTTATGCGTCGAATCGGACTCTAAGTAAACTAATCTTAAAGGAAATGCCCCGACCGAATGACCCGAAGTGAACAACTTTTCAATCTGCTTTTTTCCTTTTAGACGCTCCATAACTATAATACGATTATCTTATTATTGTCTTTATTCACATCCGCAACTTCGTTATCAACATCTATTGTAACGGATTCAATTTCAGAACCATCTATATCGATATCAAATCGATATTCTGGATACGCCCATGTCCAATCTTTTAATAAAACCACCCCATCCTCAACTGGTTTTTCACCTCGCATTTCTCGTAACGGAATATAATAAGTGGTTGTTCTCCCGTCTTTGAAACGTATCAGAACCTCAGTTGGCATCGGCATCAACCCAATTCGCTCCAAATATATTTGAGTTTTACCGTTTAAAGTCACAACGTCCTTCACCCCATAATCAATGGTGTTTGTGGTTTGGGTCCAGTCAGTCAAAAACCATTCCAACTCTAAGCCAGATGCTTTTTCGGCACAGCGTATAAAATCATTAGGGGTTGGGTGTTTAAACGCCCAGTTGTTATAGTAATCTTTTAAGGTTTTATTGAAAGCATTATCTCCAATTATATACTTCAATTGTGCTAAGACTAACGCTCCTTTACTATACGTTGAAACACTATATGAGCTATTGTATTTAAAGCGGTCTCCATGAGTCGACATTGGTTGTTCATTTCCACTCAAGGCTAGTTTAAAATAGCGATCGTAGTGACGCTTAAGAGGTTGAACAGGCTTTACATCAAATATGGTGTTTTCAATAAATGTACAGGTGTATTCAGCAAAACCCTCATCTAACCAAGGGTGTTTACTTTCGTTTGAAGCCATTAAAAACTGAAACCAAGTATGTCCAATTTCGTGCGCAGTAACTCCTACCAAGCTTTCAAAACTTCGTTCACCAGTAATCAGGGTACACATTCCATATTCCATACCACCATCGCCACCCTGAATTACGGAGTATTGTTCATAGGGGTATTTTCCAACAGTGCTACCGTAGTATTGAATAATCTCACTTGTTGGGACTTGTAAGTCTCTCCATCGTTTTTTGTATTTACTTTTTAAGGATTTTTTATATAAGAAATGTAACATCGGACCTTCGGGAACTTGCAACGTATCATGAATAAAATTAGGATCTGCAGCCCAGGTGAAATCATGCACATTTGGCGCCACAAAATGCCAAGTTAATAGATCAGAATCGTTTTTTATTTCTTGGGTTCCATATCCGTGCCCAACCTCAGTTGGGTTTTGAAGGTATCCCGTTCCTCCAACCACATAGTCCTTGTCAATGGTTAATTTGACCTCAAAATCTCCCCATACACCATGAAATTCTCTACTTATATATGGGTCAGCATGCCAGCCCTCAAAATCGTATTCTGCCATTTTGGGATACCATTGCGCCATGGATAGCGCTACATTTTCTTTACTGTTTTTTCCTGCTCGGCGAATTACAGGTGGTACTTGGCCTTCAAATAACATATCAAAAACAACTTTTTCTCCTGACTTTATTGGTGTATTTAATTGCACTTCTAACACGGTCCCAACGACCTCGTAAGTCAAAGGCGTGTTATTTTGAGTCAAACTCGTTACATTCAAAAACCCGACATCTTCTTTGCTAAGCTTACTAATTCGATCATCTACTCTAGAATCTGGATCAGAAATTGATATTGAGTGCACATCCATTTCGCTTCCAGGTTGGAAGGCGTTATAAAACAAATGGTAAAACACCATATCTAATTCGTCTGGAGAGTTATTGGTGTAAATTAGTTTCTGTGTTCCACCATACTTAAAAGTGTTTACATCCATTTTAACATCCATGTCGTAATCAACATGTTGTTGCCAATACTCAAAATTGTTTTGGCTAAATACAGCCGTCATTCCCATCAAAAAAACAAATAAATAAGAAGCGTATTTCATAGTTGTAATTGTTATTTGGACATTTTGGATGCCATTATTAATGCATTATAAGCGTTCACTATTTTACCAGATTTAGAGAGCTCAGAAAACGATACGACTTCTCCATTTTCTAAGGACACTTTTTTATTTATAGATAGTCCAGATTCCATCAGAATTTGTTTTACTTGTGCAGCACTTAGCTTGGGATATTGCGAAAAAATCAAAGCGGCTACTCCAGCCACTAAGGGCGAAGCCATTGAGGTCCCTTGTGCAAACTCGTAGGTGTTTTTTGGATAGGTCGAATAAATTTGTGACCCAGGTGCAAAAACATCAACGGTATTTTTACCATAATTTGAATATCCAGCTACTAACGTTGAACCGTACCTAGGTTCGTTTGCCCCAACTTTTAAAAACGTATTAGACACTTCGGAGCCATTATTTATTTGGTCATTAGGAAAGTAATTAACTTGATCCGTGTTTTTACCATCATTTCCAGCGGCTGCTACAATCAAAACATCTTTTTCTGCTGCATAGGCGATTGCATCTCTGACCCAGTCGCTGTGAGGCGAAAACTGTTTTCCAAAGCTCATGTTAATGACCTTAGCACCATTATCAACCGCATAATAAACCCCTAAAGCAACATCTTTATCATATTCATCGCCATTAGGCGTGTTGCGGATTGCCATTATCTTCACATTATTAGCGGCGCCATTCATACCAATCCCGTTGTTGCGTTTTGCAGCGATAATTCCTGATACATGGGTTCCGTGACTCCGACCGTTTTTTGCCCTCACATCATTATTTCCATACGAACGATCCTTAAAATCATCGGGGTTATCTCCTACAAGTTTCCGCCCATCAAAATTTACATTTAAATTGTATTTTAAACGCTCATTAAACGACTTAAGTCCGGCATTCAAATTTTTCAGTAAATCGGCGATGCTGTCAAAACCAAAACCAAAGGACTGTTTAATAATACTCACGTGTTTAAGTAATTCCTCATCAGTTGTTTTTATTTCTGAAACCTCCTTTTTGGTATAATTTGTCTTTTTTAAATATTTAGTGATGGCCGCGTCCGAAGTTGAGACTTGGGCTTTAATTCTTTCGTATTGTTCTTTCGAACGACCCGTTTTTTCACGTTCTTTTGCAATAAACTCTTTTGCTTCTGCATAGCGAGGATTAGTGGTGTCGCCACGCGCTACTAATCGTACATACTCTAGCTGTTCATTGCTGGAAGCACCGAGGAAATTCCAGCCGTTTATATCATCAACATATCCATTGTTGTCATCGTCTTTTCCATTGTTAGGAATTTCAACTTTGTTGACCCAGATTTTTCCTTTTAGATCCTCATGGCCAATATCAATTCCAGAATCAATCACTGCTACAATAATCGTTTTACTTTTTGATTTGACTAATTCTTTATAGGCTCTATTTAAACTAACCCCTGGGATGGTGTCGGTTGTGAGGTCTAAATGACTCCATTCTTTTTCTTCATCGTCGGTAATCTCGATGGTTTTAAGTGGAATTAAATCAATATTTTCAACTGGGGTCGATAAAATATTTGCCGTTGAACCACAGCTATTTATAACAGATAAAAAAGCCAAAAACAGGAATGAATAAATGTTAGTGAGTAAATTTTTCATAGTAGATAGGGTTTAAAATACAGTATTAAATTTATAAGTTTCGTTAAGTCGAACGCCTTTTTCAGTGTGTTTCACAGTAATGAGTTCGTTATGGGCGTCATGTTCCAAAAGTAAAAAATAATTTTGATCTGCAGCGAGTTTTAAAAAACGATCTTTTTCGTCTAAGGTCAACAACGGTCTGGTATCATATCCCATCACAAACGGGAGCGAAAGATGTCCAACTGTCGGAAGTAAATCGGCCATAAAACAAATCGTTTCCCCTTTATACTTAATCATTGGAATCATTTGTTTATCGGTGTGTCCATTCGCAAAAAACACATCAAACCCTAAATCTGTTCCATGTAAAATATCTTCTTCCGGGACCAATATATGTTTTAATTGTCCAGAAGCTTCAATAGGCCTAATGTTTTCAGATAGAAATGAAGCTTGTTCGCGCTTATTCGGTTGAGTGGCCCATTTCCAGTGGTTTTTATTACTCCAAAACGTCGCGTTTTTAAACGCAATTTCATAACCGGTTTTTTCTTTATTCCATTGTACACAGCCCCCGCAATGGTCAAAATGTAAATGGGTCAGAAACACATCTGTGACATCTGCTCTAGAAAACCCATGTAAGGCGAGTGCTCCATCCACAGAATGGTCTCCCCAGCGATTGTAGTAACTAAAGAATTTATCACTTTGTTTGTTCCCCATACCGGTATCAACAAGGATTAAACGATCCCCGTCTTCAATGAGTAGGCATCGTGAAGCAATATCAATCCTATTATTTTTGTCAGCAGGATTTGTTTTATTCCAGATTGTTTTTGGCACAACCCCAAACATTGCACCTCCATCTAATTTGAAATTACCAACATTTATAGGATATAACTTCATTTTAAACTTTGTTTATAATGGCATTTAGCCTGATGCCAAAATCTAGCAACGCCTTGATTTCCTTAATACTCGCTACGCGTTCTTTGCTATAGATTAACACCCCGTCTTTGCTGGACTCTATATGATAATAGGCATTGCTTTCAAAAAACCGGACAAGTTCATCTGTGAACAGTGTTTTAATTCCTTTAGCATTTTCGCCTCTTAAATAAAATCGTTTTGAAAAGTCTGTATGGTTGTCAATCGCGATATCCTTATATCCAGCCAAGGCGTAAAACCGTTCTAACAACCCTTCACGGTCTAGCGTAAATACAGGAATATTTTTGGAGGTTTTAATATACAGCATTGTGGACCTGACCACTTCTTTGGCAATAAATTCCCCTTCCGAATAGGTAATGTCAAACAAACGATAGGGTCCTTTTTTTACGGATAATTGATTAAATAAATACTCAATTTTTTTTGTTTTAAAATAGATGAAGTCTTCCAAGAATCCACTTTTTGTGGTTTTCTCAGCGCGGTAGGACAATTCAAAATCACTCGCAACAAGCTCAAGACTATTTTGACGTTTTGTTTTGTTGTCAGGTATAATGTTTTGAAGTGGCAATAAGCGTCTTAAAGCAAACGGGTGTTCAGACTTCGTTCCTAAGATATCCAGTCCAATCACTCCAATATTACCGCCTTTTTTATGAAACAGCTCTTGATAATCATGTACACTTTCCATCACCGAATGGTCTACAAAGCCGCACAAAGAAAAATCGATAATCACATCGTTTTTTTCTGGAATTGCCTCCAGACTATTCTTTAGGATATTAAAATTTAAAAAACTACAAAAATGCTTTACACTCAAAAAATAGCTCCCATCTTCCTCTTTAAACATTAAAACATTTGGTTTTAGGATGTTTTTCATAAACAAACTAACACTTCTAGTAATCACAACATGAATAATAAACGTAGCAATTAGTCCAGCAACAATTCCAGAAATCAATCCCACTTTTAAGGTTACAAACAAGGTTGCAAAGAAGATGATAAGCTGTTCTTTTCCAATGGTGAAAATCTGACGAACAATTTTAGGAGACGCCAGTTTATATCCTGTATAAACCAGAATTGCCATGAGTGCAGATAATGGAATGCGGGTGAGTTCTGTACTGAAAAGCACAATAAAAACGACCAAAAATAATGCATGAAATAAATTTGAAGACCGATTACTACCGCCATTGTTAACGTTTACGGAGCTCCTTGCGATGACCGTTACCACATTTAATCCGCCTAGAAAACCGCTAACAACTGTTGCCAACCCCAGGGCTTTAATGTCCTTATTTACATTCGATCGTCGCTTGAAGACGTCTAATTTATCAACGGCCTTAATACTTAATAACGATTCAATACTCGCAATTAATGTCAGCGCGATGACACTTGACCAAAAAGAAAGTGTTCCTACCATTTCAAAGTTGGGAGACGGAATATCGGTTACAATTTCTTGAATATTCGGAATCGCTGGAATCATATAATCCCCCGAAATTGGATTGGGCAATTTTAGAACGAGCTCATAGTAGTAACTAAATCCGACAGAAACAATCACAATCCACATGGGCGCCGGAATCAGCTGTAAATATTTGTTCCGTACTTTGGAGTAAAAGACCATAATAGCCAAACTCATCACTCCTGCAACAGCGGCATAAATTAATCCTTCATCTTGAAAATTAGCTACCGTAACGAGTGTGTTTGGGATTTCCAACAAGTAGTCAATCCCACTGTCTTGAACGATTTTATTTCCAAGCATGATATGAAACTGCTTCCCTAAAATAATAAGTCCAATCGCCGCCAACATGCCTTGAATCGCTGAGGAAGGAAAATAGTCAGCCAATTTACCGAGTCTTAAAAACCCAAGAATCACTAACAGAACTCCTGAGCAAATAATTGCAGCATAGGTTGCGGTAAGCCCTAGGGTTGTAATCGCAATTAAAACCACTCCAACCAATCCATTACCTGGACCTGAAATGGTTACAAAGCTTCCTCCTAAAATAGAGACAATAATACCCCCAACGATTGCTGTGATCACCCCTGCAATTGGGGGCGCCTCACTTGCCATTGCCAATCCTAAACCTAATGGTAACGCAATAAGACTTACCACTAATCCAGAAAATATGTTTTTAGGTAATGCTTTCACAAACCCAACAAATGAAGATTCTTTTGTTTTCATTGCACAATTAATACATCGGTTGGTAATTCAGTTAAAATATGTTCTATATCGTGAGGAAATAATCGGTCCCAAAAGGTCATTTTGGCCGGGGCATTCATCACCAATAAATCGGCACGTGCTACTTGAGCATAATGCCCTATTGAATAGCCGCGTTTCCCAAAAATTGGTTGGGACTTGATTACAATATCTTCAGTATAATCGGTGGGGATGGTCTTTAATATTTTTTTTACTCGCGTCTCTTCTCTCAATCGTAATCGCTCTTTAACAATCGTAGACCTTCTAAGGGATTTGTCATCGTCTACTTTGACGCTCACTTCGTCCTGATCCACTTCTTCAACGACCGTTATTTTTTTAGCACCTAATTTATGACCAACAAAAAAAGCGGTTGTGACCGTTTCTTCGGTTTTTGGATCTTTTAAACCATTGACCACAATGTGGTTACATGGCGCTCGTTCTTTAGAGGGATTAATCATAAGCAAAACCGAACAGTTCGCTTTCCTTGTGATCTTTCGCGCAATAGAACCCAAGTAGTATTTTAGAAAATTTTCCTTTTTAAGAGCCCCAATAATGAGTAGATCTATGTTTTTTTCTTCGGTTGATGACAGAATGACTTCTACAGGATCTCCAGATTTAAATAACACCTCAAACTCTAATCCTTCAGATTCAAAGGGATTTAAAAAATTTAAAAATGTATTTAACTTTTTATCAGAGGGTTCTCCAACATGAATTAAGACCAATTTAGCTTCAAAAAACAAAGCTAAACGAGCCGCTTCATTAATATTAGCTTCTAGGTTTGGGGAAAACGTAACCCCAATTCCAATTGTTTTGTAAGCAATCGCACTCAATCAGTTTTTTGTTTAAAGATTATCCTGAAATATAAGACTTTCTTTAAAAATATAAAAATCAGAAATTAGATTAATCGTTGAGTTTCAAAACAGCCATAAATGCCTCTTGAGGAATTTCAACACTTCCTACCTGACGCATTCGTTTTTTACCTTTTTTCTGATTTTCTAAAAGCTTTCTTTTTCTAGAAATATCGCCACCATAACACTTGGCAGTTACATCTTTACGGACTGCTTTTACGGTTTCTCTAGAAATGATTTTCGCCCCAATAGCAGCCTGAATTGGAATATCAAATTGCTGACGAGGAATCAGTTCTTTTAACTTGGCACACATTTTTTTACCAATATTCACCGAGTTATCCACGTGGATTAACGCAGATAGTGCATCGACGGTTTGTCCGTTTAGTAATATATCGACGCGTACTAATTTTGAAACACGCATCCCAATTGGTGAATAATCGAACGAGGCATAGCCTTTAGACACGGTTTTTAATCGGTCATAAAAGTCAAATACAATTTCTGCCAATGGCATATCAAATGTTAATTCTACTCGCTCAGGAGTTAAATAATTTTGACTTGTAATTTGCCCACGTTTTTCAATACACAAGGACATGACGTTTCCAACAAAGTCAGATTTCGTAATGATAGAAGCTTTAATATAAGGTTCTTCAACACGGTCCAATCCAGAAGGATCCGGCAAATCTGTTGGGTTGTTCAGGGTCACAATCGCATCCGGCTCTTTACGCGTAAAAGCGTGGTAAGACACATTGGGAACCGTTGTTATTACGGTCATATTAAACTCGCGCTCTAAACGTTCTTGTATGATTTCTAAGTGCAACATCCCTAAAAATCCACATCGAAACCCAAATCCTAAAGCCGCAGAGCTTTCCGCTTGAAAGACTAAAGAGGCATCATTCAATTGTAGTTTTTCCATTGAAGCGCGCAGCTCTTCATATTCTTCAGTATCTACAGGATAGAGTCCTGCAAAAACCATTGGTTTTACATCTTCAAACCCTTCAACCGCTTCGGTTGTTGGAAAATTTGCATCTGTAATGGTATCGCCTACTTTGACATCGCGGGCATCTTTTATGCCTGTAATTAAGTAGCCAACATCACCTGTTTTTATTTCTTTTTTAGGGGTTTGAGTCAGGTTGAGGGTTCCTACCTCATCTGCGCCATAGGTTTTTCCTGTGGCTATAAATTTAACCTGTTGGTTTTTTTTAATGCTTCCATTTTTGATCTTAAAATAGGTTTCAACCCCTCTAAAAGAGTTGTAAACGGAATCAAAAACAAGCGCTTGCAAAGGCGCTTCTGGATCCCCTTTTGGCGGTGGAACGTTTTCTATAATAGCGGTTAGAATCGCTTCAATTCCAATACCAGTTTTCGCACTTGCAGGAATTACTTCTGAGGGGTCACAGCCAAGTAGCTCGACAATATCATCGGTGACTTCTTCTGGATTCGCGCTCGGTAAATCAACTTTATTCAAAACAGGAATAATTTCTAAATCATTCTCGAGTGCTAGGTATAAATTTGAAATTGTTTGTGCTTGAATACTTTGTGCAGCGTCCACAATCAATAGCGCGCCTTCACAAGCGGCGATGGACCGAGACACTTCGTAACTAAAATCGACATGACCAGGCGTGTCAATTAAGTTTAAAATATA
>TARA_B110000902_G_scaffold175613_1_pt1 | contig 26971 bp, 17 predicted proteins | sample TARA_B110000902 | Tara Oceans TARA_B110000902 (sample SAMEA4398009) | marine metagenome | biome: Polar Biome; feature: [SRF] surface water layer (ENVO:00010504); material: water (ENVO:00002006), including particulate matter (ENVO:01000060) such as... | depth 5 m | reverse complement strand
GGTAATTTACAATCGGGCACAACGCTAAATCCGAAATACTTTGGAGCCCTTCTCTGTCGGTATGGAATATCGTTCATTAGAATTTTTCATACCAATGGCAGGAATACCTATCAGAACACCTCCCGTTGCCAGCCCCATGGTTTTTATAAAATCTCTTCTTACAATGCTTCCATCGATTGGCGTAGTAGTTTTGCTTGACGAACAACATCCCGAATTCGGATCACAATATTTATTGTTTGAGTTTTTACTCATAATTTAAATCTTCTCTCTTATTAATACTGTTCGTAAGTTCGTTTTCTAGATAGTGTAATGCACGCCAACTGGAACATTGGAGTGTGCATTTAAAAATTGTACTCCAGATTTGGCAAGTCTATCTATATTAGGTGTTTTCGCTTGAGGATGACCTCCAAAAACACCTTGATAATCATTTAAATCATCACATATAATGAATAAGACGTTTGGCTTATTTAATGATTCTTGACATTGTATTTTATTTGAAAGAAAACAACATAAAAAAACAATAAGAATACTTTTTATATTTTTCACACTTTACTTTTTTATTTCTGAAATTGTGAATGTATAAGAAATGTTTTCAGCTTTTATTCTATATTTTTTAAGAGGCATAGCACCCCAACTATTATCGCCACCAACACCCATTTGAACATCATCTATATTAATATTTACAAAATCTCTTGTAGGTATATCTGTAGTGTGTCTTTGCTGTTTTTTCTTGCCAGGATCAAAGTCGTTGTTGTATTGATGATGTGCATTAAAGCCAAAATAATTTGGAGCTGTAATTTTTATTCCTTCACCTTTATTATTGGTAAAAGTTGCCCATCTATTTTCTGTTTTATAACCATTTTCTTGTGGTCTAATATATGGAAAATACAACTCGGCTACTTTGGCTTTATAGTTACCAACTAAAGCCGCTGTTTTTCTATCTTGATAATTTTCAAAAGGACCTCTACCAAACCAATTTACGTTATCATATTCTTTTTTGATGATGAAATTGTTACCAAATCTTGGTAAAATTGGTAATTTAGAATTTAAGTTATTAAGAACCGTTTCTACATTTATTTTTCCGTTTTTATGAAACGTATAATTTAAAGTGGCTGTCGATTTTTTTGCAGAACCTAAATTATATTTTACACTAACATTTACGTTTTCCCCATTTTTAGTTTCTGAAATAGCAACTAATTTTTGATTTTCAGTAGCATTTTTCCAAACACCTAATTTCTTTGGCATTTTAAATCCGAAGTCATTATCTGTTGTTACTCTCCAAAAATTTGGTTGTATTCCTTGCACAATAATGTTACCGTTTCCATAATCTAACGAAGAGATAATTCCTGTTTTAATATCGAATTTCGCTTTTACATTTTCATTTGAAACACTTAAAATAGTAGCTGTTCTTTCTGTTTTTAAAACGGAACCTTTATCAGTTAAAATAGGCTCGAAATTTCCTTTTTGTAACTGAAATTGCTCAAAAGCAACAATATGACCTTGAGGAACTAACGCTTGTTTTACTTTTGTTTTTGCATAAATATTTACGTGATAATCGTTTGAATTACTTTCTATTTGTGGCAGATTTAAAGTATTTGTTTTTGATTGATACGATTCTAAATTTATATCATCAATAGTTCCTGTACCTACTTCTTTTCCGTTTTCTAAAAGTGTCCAAGAAAAATCGAATTCGTTTAAATTGGTAAAATCATACACATTTTTAATGTCTATTTTTCCTGATGCAATATTTACATCTTTAAATTTTATATATTGATATACTTTCTTCGCTTCAAACAAAGCAGGATGTGGCGTTCTGTCTGGATTTACAATTCCGTTTAAACAGAAATTATTGTCGTTTTGCAATTCAAATCCGCCTAAATCTCCACCATACGCCCAAAAATCTTCGCCCTTATCCGTTTTAGACAAAATTCCTTGATCTACCCAATCCCAAATGAAACCACCTTGCATAGTTGGGTTGGCTTCTATTAAATTCCAATAATCTTGTAAATTCCCTAAACTATTTCCCATAGCGTGCGCATATTCACACTGTATTAAAGGTTTTTTTCCACCTTCTTTTACATACTTTTCCATTTGCTCCATTCTCCAATACATTGGCGCTTCAATATCAGAATTTTCATAACCAACAGCACCTTCATATTGTGTAGGTCTGGTTTTATCATTTTCCTTTAACCATTTGTAAGTTGTATGGAAATTTTCTCCATTTCCAGCTTCATTTCCTAAAGACCAAATAACAATACTTGGATGATTTTTATCACGCTCAAACATTTTTATCGTTCTGTCTAAATGAGCGTCTTTCCATTGAGGTTGGTACGCAGGATGATTATTCGCCTTTTCTGGTTTCTTTGTAATATCTTGTGTAACTCCCATTCCGTGCGTTTCTATATTGGTTTCATCAACCACATAAAAACCATATTTATTTGCCAATCTGTAGAAAAAAGGATCTTTAGGATAATGGCTACAACGTATGGCATTTATGTTATTTTGCTTCATAATTTCCATATCTTTTAGGGTTAAAGCTTCAGAAATAACGTGCCCAGTTACCTCATCGTGATCGTGAAGATTTACACCTTTTATTAATACAGGTTTTCCGTTTACTAAAAACTGACTTTTTTCTATTTTGATGTTTCTAAAGCCAACTTTTACAGCTGTAGATTCTCCATTTACAGAAATTAATAGTGTATATAAATTAGGTTTTTCTGCATTCCAAGTTTTTACATTCGGAATTATCTTTTTAAATTGAATACTATTTTTACCAGCACTTAAATTTGTTGATTTAGATTCTGAATAAACTTCAACATCTCCATCAAAAAGTTTTACTTCAACTAATTTTTCAACTTCAGATTCCGTATTATTATCAATTTCTAAATCAAGATTTAAAACGCCATTTTTATAATTATTTTCTAAATCTGCAAGTATTGTAAAATCTCTTAAACTCACTTTATTTGATGCGTAGATATACACGTTTCTCTCAATTCCAGACAATCTCCAAAAATCTTGATCTTCCATATAACTGGCATCAGACCAACGCAAAACTTGAACAGCAACTGTGTTTTTACCTGGTTTTACTACTTTAGAAATATTGAATTCTGCTGCTGTTTTACTGCCTTCATTATAACCAACAAACTCGCCATTTACCCAAAGATACATTGCGCCACTTACGCCTTCAAAATGCAAATAAATGTCTTTTTCGTTCCAATTTTCTGGTACTTCAAAAGTTCTTTTATAACTTCCGGTATTGTTAATGTTATGAGGAATAAATGGCGGATTTGGCGGAAACATATATTTAATATTTGTGTATACAGGAATCCCAAAACCTTTTAATTCCCAGTTAGAAGGCACCGTAATTGTGTCCCAACCTTTTAGACTAAAATCGTTTTTGTAGAAATCTTTTGGTCTTGCATTTACGCGGTCTGCGTAATAAAAATTCCAGGTTCCGTTTAACGATTTATAATTCGATGAATTTTCCCAACTTTCATTTTTTAAAGCCGCATTTTCATCAGCATATTTATAAAAAGAAGCTGTAGGTTTTTCTCTGTTAATTTGAAAAATTTCTGGATTTTCCCATTCTGGGTTTTCCCATTTTTCTGCAGTATAAATTGGTTTTTCTACTGTAGTTTTATTGCACGAAAAAAACACTGTAAGTAGCAATAAAATAATAAGTTGGTTACATTTCATAATCGTTTTGTTTTAGTCTTTTGTAGTTTTACTTCCCCACCAATCTTTGTTTGGTTTAAAATCTGTTGATAATATATTTTTTCTCTCTTGTTCTAATTTCGTTAATTTTTTTTCACGAATCATTTTGTTGTATTTAGCTCTTTTTATAGGGTCAAATTCAGTATCTTTTTTTGGGAACTTTGCATCAACACTTACTAACCAATTTTTTAATTGAACACTTAATTTTGATGTAATTTCTGGGTTTTGAGAAGCAATATTATTGTGTTCAAATTCATCATCTTTTAAATTATATAGTTCGTTAGAATCATCTTCGTAATAATGAATTAGTTTCCAGTCTCCTTGTCTGATTATTGATGAAGGATCTCCACCTTGATTTCCATAATGTGGATAATGCCAATATAAAGGTCTTTCTTTAGGAATTATATTTTCCTCAATAATCGACTTTAAACTAATACCATCTTTATGTTGGTTTGGTAATAAATCAATCTGTGCATATTCTAAAATAGTTGGATAAAAATCTGCTCCTGTAACAGGATAATCAATCACTTTTTCTTTGGATTTATTCCAAGGAACATAGATTAAATAAGGTTCTCTAATTCCACCTTCCCATTGATAACCTTTTCCACCTTTGTATGGTAAATTTGAGGTTGAAAAATTATCACCAGAAGAAACACCACCATTATCTGAAGTAAAAATTACGATGGTATTTTTGTCTAAACCTAATTCTTTTAATTGGCTTAAAACGTGACCAACTGCATCATCCATACTTTCTACTAAACCTCCATAAATAGGATTGTCTTGCGTTTGACGAATTGGTAATTTTCTTTCCATTACAAATCCGTTTTTTGTAATTCCGTGAGTTGCTGCTTTTTCTCTATATTTCTTCCATTTTTCTTGGTTGGTTTGAATTGGTCCGTGAACCGCATAAAAAGACAAAAAAGCAAAAAATGGTTTTTCACTATTTTGCTTCATAAAGTTTACTGTTTCATTTGCCAAACGCATAGAAAGATTTTCGCCATCTGCTTTGTTTTCTAATTTCGGATTTATATATGGCGAAAAATAACCACCTTTTGGGCTACCAGAATGCCAACCTCCAATATTTATATCAAATCCGTGATCTTCTGGATAAGAACCTTCTTTTCCTAAATGCCATTTTCCTGCAAAAAACGTTTTGTAACCATTTGCTTTCATTGCATCAGCGATTGTAATGTCTTCCTTTGGTAAACTCCTAACATATTCTGCTGGTAATAATTTGTCTTGTCTTTTAGTTTTTCTCCAATTCTCTCCTGTTTTTGCTCCAATCCAATCTGTAACTCCATGTCTAGCTGTAAATTTACCAGTCATTATTGTCGCTCTAGAAGGACTGCAAACTCTACTACCTGCATAACCTTGGGTGAAAATTGTGCTTTTTGATGCTAATGCATCAATATTTGGGGTTTCGTAAAACTTACTTCCTGTAAATCCTAAATCTTTTAGCCCTAAATCATCTACTAAAACAAAAAGTATATTTGGTTTTTCTGATGCTTTTAAATCTATTGAACTCATTGCTGTTTTCTTCTCTTTACAAGAGAACATAACAATGGTTACTATAAAAGCTATGATTTTGTATTTCATTAATTTAAAACTATTTTTATAAAATATTAGCCTTTGACTTTATTTGTTAAGTTAATACTAATTTTAGTCGATTTTAAATTTATTGTTTTTTGAATCAGTTTCCTTGAATATTATTTAATAGGAGTTTAGAGTCTAAATCCCAATATCAGAAAACTTATCCATATCTTAGATTTCAAAGTTATCTAAACTTACTACCTGCTAAAGGGTTATATATGTTGATTTATGGGTCTAATAAGTCAAATTAAGTTTTAAAATTGCATATTTAAAAGAGTTGTATTAATATTAACAAACTAAAATAGATTATACTTTTAATGATGTTCAAAAAATATATATCCTTAATAATCTTATTCTTTTCAGTTTTTTGTTTTTCTCAAGACGATACTGAAAATTATGTAATCGATTTTATTACCACAAAACAAGGGTTGTCTCATAATTATGTTTCTAATTTGGTTAGTGACGATTTGAATATGAAATGGATTGGTACCGAAAACGGTATTACAAAGTTTAATGGTTATGATTATGATTATATAAAACCTAGTGATGAGTTTAAAGGACTACTAAATGAAAACATAGAAAGACTTTTTTTGGATAGCGAATCTAACCTCTGGATTGGTACTAAAAGTGGAGGATTATCTTATTTAGATATTAAAAACAATATAATAAAAGACTACAACTATTTAATAGATATTGCTAGTGAAGGAGATTTAAGAGTTACATCAATCTCTCAAGATTCAATAGGAAATATTTGGGTAGGAACTTGGAAAAATGGTGTATTTGTTATTGATTTTAAAAACGATAAATTAATAGAGCATTTTAACCTTTACAGTCCTATTTACAGTATAGTTAAAGACTTTAAAAATAATATGTGGTTTTGTAGTTCTAACAAATTATATCAATTTAATAAAAAAAATAAGAAAACTACGACCCATAAGTTTAATGGACAAATAACCAATATCCTTTCTGATAAAAGTAGAAATAAAGTATGGATAGCATCATCTGGTAACGATTCTAAGTTGTATAGTTATAGTTATGATCATCAACAACTAGGTGCTATTGAAACTAATGTTGTCAGCGGTTTTTCAAAGAAATTATCTCTAGATAAAGATAATAGAATCTGGATAGGAACTTGGGAAAATGGGGTATACAGAAGTAATAATGATTTAACAAAATTTAATAAAATAGAATTAGTTTCTGATGCCTCAAGAAGATTAAAAGGAAATTACACAACTATTTTAGATATTCATCATGATAGAAACAATGTTACTTGGCTTTCTACTGCTGGTGGTGGTGTTATAAAAATTCTTAAAGGAAATGGGTTCAATAATATTAATAAACAAGTAAAAAATATTGAGCTTAAAGAGTTTTTGAACTCCACTAGTATTCATAAAAATGAAAAACACACATTCTTGGGCACGCTTTTAAAAGGTGTTTTTTATGGTGAAAATTTCTCTAGTTTAAAACAGATTAAAGAGATTGGTAATGTAAAAGTAAACTCTTTATACGAAAAGAATAATAAAGTTTATATAGGAACTGCAGAGGGTTTTTCTGTTTTTGATTTAAGTACTGAAAAAATAATATATGCTAACACAGAAATTAAAAAAATAACCTCTTTTTTAATAGATCAAGGCAAGTTGTTTTTAGGTACACAACAAAAAGGATTAGCAATTGTGAATCTTAAAGACATTAATAAACTTGATTCATATGTTTATTATGACGAAAATTTAAAAAACAATAAAATTGAGAGCAGTAGAGTAACAGATATTATTAAAGATAAGAAAGGTAATATTTGGGTAAGTACCTACAATGGTATTCATTTTTATGATAAAGAAAGTAAAACCTTTATTCATCAATCTAAATTATTAAAAGAAAAGCTGCCAAGTGTTATTATTAACTCTATGGCAATTAGAGATGGCAAAATTTGGTTGGCGACTCCAAGTGGATTAATAAAATTAAATATAGATGGTGAAAAACTAAATATTGAAAATATACTTACAAAAAAAGATGGTTTAAATAGCGACTTTATTTGTGCGCTTACTTTCGACAATCAATCTAATTTGTGGTTTAGCACCCACACAGAAATTGTAAAGTACGATTATATTGAAAAAGCTATTTTAAGTTATGGAGATATTAACGGAATAAAATCTACTTCTTTTAACAACAATAGTTTTTTTAATTATAATAATGAATCCATTTTTTTTGGAGGTATAGATAATGTTACATTTTTTAATCCTACCCAAATTAACGATCATAAAAATGTTCCAGAAATCGTTTTTACAAGTCTTCGAGTAAACAATGAAATTGTAAATTATCATAGAGGTAATTCAATTTTAAATAAAAGTTTTAATTACGCTAATACTATAAAGCTATCTTACAAACAAAATTTTTTCTCTACTAGATTTGTAGTAAATGATTTCTTAGGAAATTTAAATGTAAAATATAGGTATAGTTTAGAAGGCTATCAAGATAAGTGGATTGATTTACAAGATAGAAATGAAATTAATTTTGCAGGTTTATCTCCTGGTAAATATATTTTAAAAGTAAAATCTTCTAGGGATAATCAAAATTGGAGCGAACCAAAATTAATAGAAATTATATTATCGGGTTCACCTTGGAAAAGCCAACTTGCAATCTTTATTTACTTATTAAGTATTTCTTTAATAGCAGCCTATTTAATAAGATCTAATAATGCTAAATTAAAACTTGAAAATAAACTTGAAATTGCCAAAATTGATAAAGAAAAAGAAATTGAATTAACAGAAGCAAAATTAAGTTTTTTTACAAATATTTCTCACGAATTTAGAACACCACTGACACTAATTATAAGTCCACTAAAAGAGTTAATGGACGATGCTAATTTACCTCCAAAAATATTTAAAAGTTTAAGTTATATAGATAGAAATACAACAAGGTTATTAAACTTAATTAATCAATTGTTAGATTTTAGAAAAGCAGATCATGGTTTATTAAAGTTAGACGTTTCTAATGGAAATTTTGTTCGATTTTCTAGTGAAGTACATTTATATTTTAAAGAGGCAGTAGAAGCTAAAAATATTACCTACAGTTTTAAAGCAAATAAAGAAGAAATTGTTTTTCCTTTTGATAGAATTAAAATGGAAATTGTACTATGCAATATAATTTCTAACGCATTAAAATACACCTCTTCTGGCGATGAAATTAATATTGAAATAGACAATAATGATAGTTTCTGTATTATCAAAATTATAGATTCAGGTATTGGAATGAAATCAAAACATTTGGATAAAATTTTTGATCGTTTTTTTCAAATAAAATCAGCAGACAGTATTAAAATGGTTGGTAGTGGTATTGGATTGTCTTTTTCAAAAAAAATAGTAGAACTACATCATGGAAATATTACTGTAAAAAGCAAAATAAATAAAGGAACTGAGTTTATTATAAAACTAGCAATGAATCCAGATTTATATGCAGATACTACTAATAAAAACTTTATGACTTCTGATAATATTAAAGGATATTTAAAAGATACTGAGTCAATAGAAATAAAATCTTTAAGTATTGATGCAAAAAAAGAGCACTCAGTTCTTATTATAGATGATAACCCAGAAATACTAAGTTATTTAAAAGAAGTACTTTCTGAACGCTATAATATTATTGAAGCGCAAGATGGAGAAATTGGCTTTAAAAAAGCATCATCAGAAATTCCAGATATAATTATTAGCGATGTAATGATGCCTAAAAAAGACGGAATTACTTTATGTAAAGAATTAAAAGCGCAAATAACAACATCTCATATACCAATTATATTATTAACAGCAAGAACCTCTACAGTATTTGAAATAGAGGGTTTAAAAACTGGCGCAAATGATTATGTTACAAAACCTTTTGATGCCAAAGTAATTAAAGCAAGAGTAGAAAGTTTATTAGAAAACAGAGAAAAATTAAGAATTCATCTATTAAATAAAGTTCGTTTTGAACCAACAGCTTCAGAAATAGAATTAGACACAGATATAGAAAATAGTTTTATTACAAAAGCTATTCTTTTAGTAGAAAATAATTTAGAGAATAGCTCTTTTGGAATTGATACTATAGTAGATGAATTAAATATGAGTAGGTCTAGTTTATTTAGAAAAATAAAATCATTAACGGGTCTTTCTTTAACCGCTTTTATAAGATCGATAAGATTAAAAAGAGCAGCACATTTAATTTTAACTTCAGATCTAAATCTAAGCCAAATTTCTTTTGAAGTTGGTTTTAATGATTACAAATATTTTAAAACTTCTTTTAAAAAACAATTTAACTGCTTACCCTCTAAATATAGCGATAAATATAAAAAAGGAAGTTAAAAACACCCCAAAAGATTCATTTAACCTATTATTTGATCTATATAACCCTACTTTAAAACTACTTATTTTTAGAACTTTGTTGAGTGAAAAGTTATAGTGAATTAACTATTTCAATTAATTAATATTAAAACTTAAATATGAAAGTACTTATTTTTTATATCCTTCTATTTTCTACTTTTGGAGGTTTACTGTTGTCTCAAAATACTGTTACAGGAACAGTAACAGATTCAAACGGAGAATTATTACCTGGAGCTTCTATAACAGTTAAAGGTACAACAAGAGGAACTTCTACTGATTTTGATGGAGTTTTTAAAATTACTGCTTCAAAAGGTGAAACTTTAGAAGTATCATATCTAGGATATGAAACAATAACTTTATTGGTAGGGGATAAAAAAGCCTATACAATAATATTAAAAGAAGGAGGTAACCAATTAGATGAAATTGTAGTTGTTGGTTATGGTACTCAAAGAAAATCTAAAGTTACTTCTGCTGTGCAAACCGTTAAATTTGATGAACAAGTAACTCAGCCAGTAACAAATTCTGGTCAATTATTATATGGGCGTTTTTCTGGAGTACAACTAACACAGGGTTCAGGAGCTCCTGGTTCAGACAGTTCTTCAATAAGCATTAGAGGTATTGGAACCTTTGGAGATGCTACACCTTTGGTGGTTATAGACAATATTCAATATGAAGATCTTACAGCTTTTAATAATCTTGCGCCAACAGATATAGAGAGTATTACAGTTCTAAAAGATGCAGCAGCAGGGGCTATTTATGGAGCTAGAGGGGCTAATGGTGTTGTTTTAGTAACTACAAGAAATGGAAAAGATGGTAAACTACAAATAAGTTACAATAGTTATTACGGGGTTCAAGAAGCAACAGTAATGCCTAAGTTTTTAGGTTCATTAGATTATGCAACCCTAATGAATGAAAAATTTAAAAATGAAGCAAATGGTTTTCCTAATGATAGATATACACCCGCTCAGATAGATGCTATTGCTAATGGTACGTTGCCAGATCAATTTGCAAATACAAACTGGGCAGATTTAGTTTTAAAAACAGCTTCTCAAGTAAGTCATAATATATCCTTTTCTGGTGGTAACAGTAAAACTACTTATAGGGCTTCATTAGGATATTTAGAACAAGGTGCAATTGTTAAAGGTAAATTTAATTTTGAAAGATATAATTTAAGTTTTAACATCAATTCAAAATTAAGAGATTGGCTAAAACTTAGTAGTGTAACTAATGTATTTTGGAGAAAAGTAAAAGGACCTACTGGAGGCACAAGTGCTTTTAGCGGAGATAATGGTATCATCTTTTCTTTTCAAAGAACAGCACCTACTATTCCTGCTTACTATAGTAATGGTGAATTTGGTTTTGCGGATGGAGCTTGGCTTACCAATAGTAATCCATCATTAACAACAAATAATCCAATAAGAAGAGGTTTTATAGGAGATTTTGAAAGTGATAATATTAACTTTAGTCACAGAACAGGTATTACTTTAAATTTAACTAAAAATATTTCTTTTGAAACCAGTGGAAGTGTAAACTTAATATTTACGAATTCATCAGATTTTAATCCAACAGATAAAAACTTTGATTTTAATGGTGTTTTAGTTGGGGAATCATTAGTAAATAAATTGAGTAATTCTTCTAATTTTCAATACAGATTAATTAATGAAAACATATTAACGTATCAAAAAACATTTAATAAAATTCACAATTTTCAAGCACTTGCTGGCCATATGATTAATGTGTATAGAACAGATGGTTTTAATGCTAGCATTGAAGGTTTTCCAACAAATAATATTCAAGAATTTGCAGGAGATGCAATTTTAAACCCAAACATTGGTGGTTCTGCCGCAGAAGATGTAACCCAATCTTTCTTTTCAAGATTTAATTATGATTATGATGGTAAATACCTTGCAGGTTTAACGGTAAGGCAAGACGCGTCTTCTAGATTTGGGCCAAATAATCAAACAGGTTTTTTCCCTTCAGCATCTTTAGGTTGGGTCTTATCTAAAGAAAACTTTATGGAAGATATTGATTTTATTAATACTTTAAAACTAAGAGGTTCTTGGGGTATTAGTGGAAACGATAGAATTGGTAGAAACATTTACGAACAACTAATTAGTACTGGAGAAGATTATGTTATAGGAAATGATACAGAAGTTCTAGGAGCTGCAATTACACGCATAGCAAACCCATTTATTAAATGGGAAGAAACAGAGCAGTTTAATATTGGTTTAGATCTAAATTTATTAGGAAATAAAGTTGAAGTTGTAACAGAATTTTTTAGTAGAAAAAGTTCAGATATATTGTATACAAATTTCCCAGTACCAAATACTATTGGTGTTACAAATTTAGCTGCACAAAATGCAGCTTCTATGACAAATAGTGGTGTAGAAATGAATCTTAATTACAGAGGGAATTTAGGTGATGTTAAATTTAATGTAGGTGGTAATTTTACAAAATTCATAAAAAGAAGTGAAGTAACTGGTTTAGGTGATGGTGGAGAAGAAACAATAGGAACACAAAGCATTATCAGAATTGGTGAACCTTTTAGAGCTTACTATGGTCATCAGGCAATTGGTATTTTTCAAAGTATAGATGAAACTGTAAATGCACCTTCTCAGTTTGGTGTAGCGAATACACCTGGAGATATTAGATATGCAGATATTTCTGGACCAAATGGAATACCTGATGGTGTTATAAATGATGATGATAGAACTATTATTGGTAACCCAAATCCAAATTTATTAGTTAATTTAAATGCTTCTTTAGACTATAAGAACTTTGATTTTAGTGTTTTAATGCAAGGAGTAAGTGGTGTAGATAGATTAATAATGGGTAATGGAAGTTTACCAACGCCAGATAACAGAAGTAATTCTTTAGAATATTGGATTAATAGATGGACTCCTCAAAACCCAAGTGCAAGCTTGCCAAGAGTTGGTGGTTTAAATAACACCATAGTATCTTCTTTTTATATACAAGATGCATCTTACTTAAGAATTAAAAATATAGAATTAGGGTATTCTTTACCAAAAGACTTACTAAATAAAATAAAAATTAGCAAATTAAGATTGTATTTGAGTGCTCAAAACTTATTTACTTTTACGGGTCTAGAATATTTTGACCCAGAAAGAGGTGTAGGTAGAAATAGTTCTAGAAACGCACCATTATTCAAAACAATCACTTTAGGTATCAATTTAAAATTATAATAATATGAGAAATTTAATAATTATAATCTGTCTTGTACTAACATTTTCAAATTGTAGTACAGACTTTATAGAACGTTCTTCAGAAAATAGCCTTACAGCAAGTAATTTTTTTAACAGCGAAGAGGATATTCAATTAGCATTAAATGGTATATATTCTTCTCTACAAGGGGCAAGTATGTATGGTGGTGGCTTAAACCAATGGCAAGGTTTCCCGGGTTATGATGGTATTGGAGACAATGCTTTTAATCAATACAAATGGGAAGGACCTGGTAATTATATGGAAGGTATAGCCAATCCAAATACAGGTATTTTTAACTCATTATGGACAGACAGTTATAGAACAATAGCAAGAGCAAATTTAGTAATTCAAAAAGTACAAGAAATTTCTACAGATATTGTTTCTCAAGATAAGAAAAATCAATTATTAGGACAAGCATACTTTTTAAGAGGCTTGTTATACTTTAATCTTGCAGTATTTTATGAAAGTGCTCCTTTAATAACAGAGCCCCAAACCTTAGAAAATGCATTTGTTGCAAAAAACACTTATGAAGAATTGACAACACAAATTGTAACAGATTTAACTTTTGCCTCAGAAAATTTACCTCCTATCCAAACCAATCAGTTTGGATATGCAACAAAAGGTGCAGCTTTTGCACTTTTTGCAAGAGTGCAATTATACAACAAAGAGTACACAGGTACTTATGGAGTAATTGAATTAACAAATAAAATTTTAGGACTAGGATATTCTTTACACCCAAACTATTCAGAATTATTCTCTCAAAAAGGAGAACAATCTCCAGAAATAGTTTTTTCAGTACGTTTTTTACAAAATGCACTTACTAATAATGGAGAAACTTTTTCAGGTACTTATGGTGGTACCCCTAAAGTAGATCAAAGACCAATGCCAAATTTAGTTAATGATTATTATTGTGTAGATGGTTTACCAATCAATTCCTCTCCATTATACGATGCAAACAATAAAGGTCTAAATAGAGATCCAAGAGCAAATGCAACCATTTATTTTAAAGGAGATGTATACTATAAACCAGATCCTTCTGATCCTAGTCAAGATAGAGCTTTTCTAGGTAATGGACCAACTCAGTTTGGAATGAGAAAATATATAAGACAATCTCCAGATTTAACTTTAGGAATAAATACCTATGATCCTGGTTCTCAAGATTTTTACTTAATCAGATATGCAGATGTGCTTTTAATGCGTGCAGAGGCAATGGTTGAAACTGGTGATGTGTCTGGAGCAACAGAATTAGTGAATCAAGTAAGAGCTAGAGTTGGTATGCCTCGTGTACAAGATGTAGAAGGCGCAGTTGGTAAGGGACAAATGAGAACAATAGTAAGACATGAAAGAAGAGTAGAATTAGCTTTAGAGGGCTTACGTTTTATAGACTTAAAAAGATGGGATCAATTAGAAGAAGCTGTTATTAGAGCAAGTGGAGACCCTGTTCCTTCATACAATCCTCAATACTTAGCTGGTAAAAGCTCTGTTTTTCCTATTCCACAAAATGAAATAAATGTAAATCCAAAATTAATACAACATCCTGCTTGGCAGTAAAATATTAACTTAAAATAAATCAGATGAAAAAATTATTTAAAATACTATTATTTTCCTTGCTAATAATTAGTTGTGAGAAAAATATAATTGGTGACTTTGATGGCTTAGCTGGAGACCCAATAATTGAAGTAGAACCAACAGGCGATGCTTTACTAAAAAAAGGCGTTTGCTTTGCAAATAAAACAACAAGATGGTCGCATAAAGCAAATGAGCTTGGTGTACATTGGATGTATAGTTGGGGTTCAACTATGAGTAATAAAATTCCTGAAAATATAGATTTTGTACCTATGTTTTGGGGAAAAGGAAGTGTTAGTGATTTAAAATTAGATCACGTAAAAGAGCTTATTGCGCAGGGTAAGATCAATACAGTTCTGGGTTTTAATGAGCCAGATAAAGATGATCAAGCAAACATGAAATGGGAAGATGCAATTGCTTTATGGCCACAATTAGAGGCATTAGGTGTGCCTTTAGGTGCCCCTGCTCCTGCAAACTTATCAAATTTATGGTTAGAAAACTTTATGAAAGCTGCTAAAGAAAATAATTTACGTGTAGATTATATAACGGTGCATCATTACGCAGGTCCTAGTGTGCCTGCATTAGTAAATAAATTAAAAACTTTACACGATAAATATGGTTTACCTATATGGATAACAGAATTTGCTGTGGCAGATTGGGGTGTAGCTACAAAAGAAGATAATAGATTTAGTACTGAGTTAGTAGAGGCTTTTATGAAAGGGGTTTTACCTGAATTAGACAAATTAGATTTTGTACAAAGATATTCTTGGTTTGATGGCTCTAATGGTGCAGGAGCTGGAGTAGCTGCACTGTACACTTCTTCTTTATACGATGAAAATGATAATCTAACTTCATTAGGTCAAATATATGCTAATCATAGACCAAATATTAACGTAGGTCCAGGTATTGATACTGATTTTGTTGTTCCTTTTGATCCAGATGAATTAATGGTTAATGGACATTTTGAAGGTGGTACTTATTCAAATGTAATAAGTTGGGGAACTTGGGATGCTCCAAAAGGCTGGACTGGTTATCAATCTACTGTTGCTTATGATGATGTTACAGCTCCTTATACTGGTTTTTATTCAGCTAGATTATTAAAGGGTAGTTCTGCATTAGTTCAAGTTGTTGATGTTGAAGAAACTAAAACCTATGTATATAAAGTACACTCTAAATGGGCAGAAGATTTTGGGCATAAAATGAAAGTTGTTTTTAAAGATGATGTTGCAAATAAAAAAATAAAGGCTTCTGACGCGCTATCTTCATCTACAGATTGGGCAGAACATACAGGTGAAATTACAATTCCAGCTGGCGTTACTAAATTAAGAATTACGCTATGGAATGATAAAGATGAACACTTTTATTTTGACGATTTTTCAGTAAAACTTAAATAACATAAAACTATAATGTTCAGCTTTGAGAACTCAAAGCTGAACTTCAATAATTATTAATCAATAAAAATAAACAACATGAAAAAAATTACTTTACTTTTTATTACTTTATTAATTAGCGCTGTTGGAATTAGCCAAAATTTAATTCAAGACGGAACTTTTGATACTCAAACAGGAGTAATTAACTCAACATCTTCACCTTGGGCAGGATTTACCGCTCAAGTTTTACCTTCAACCCATGCAGATGATCCTAATACCGCGAATGCAAATAATGGAGAAGCTTCTATATACCAAGTGGTTACAGTTGTTCCTGGCGAAACATACAAATTCCTTTTCGATTATAAATGGATAGGAACTGGAAATTATGTGATGACTGTTAGAGTAAAAGATGATTTAGCAGCTGGTAGACCAAATTTAGATTTAATTGGTGGGACAAGTTCTAATGGTTTTACTTTAGGGACTACTCCAAACACTTGGGTAAGAGGTGCTACATTCTCTCTTCTAGCTCCAGCAGGAGTAACACAGGTAAGATTATTATTCTATAAAACAGGTAATAACAGACCTGTAAGATTAGATAATATTAGTATGGTTAAAGACGCTACTGCATCAGTAGAAGATTTTGCGAAATTCAATTTTTCACATTATCCAAATCCTACAACAAATGAGTTAAATATTTCAGCTTCAAAAAATATTGAAAAAATAGAAATATTTAATCTTATTGGTCAGAAAGTAATAAGCTCTTTGCCAAACATCAATAAAACTAAAGTAAACGTTTCTAGCTTAAATACGGGTATTTATATTATGAAAGCTACTATTGATGGTGTAACGGATTCTTTCAAATTTATAAAAGAATAAAAATCAATTTATATATTAATTACAAATAATAGTAGAGAATATATTATATCACAACAGATATTCAATTCTCTACTATTTTTTAAAACAAAAAAGAGTATGTTAAAATATTTAAAATTAGTAAAAACCATCTTTTTAATTTGTACTATTTTTCTAATAACATATTCTTGTAAAAAAAATAATAACTCAAATACTTCTCAAAAAGTTGCTGAGAATACTTCAAAAAAACAAGGTTCATTAGAACTAAAACCTAACATTATTGTAATACTTATTGATGATGCTGGTTATGTAGATTTTGGTTTTATGGGAAGTAAAGATTTAGAAACCCCAGAAATTGATAAACTTGCAAAAAGTGGTGTTATTTTTACAGATGCACACGTAAGTTCTACTGTTTGTGCTCCTTCTAGAGCAGGAATAATTTCAGGAAAATACCAACAAAGATTTGGTTTTGAAGCAAACCATACAGGAGATGAATCTTCTGGAGATTTAGATTTAGGAGATAATATACCAACAATTGCCACCGTTTTTAAACAAAACAACTACAAAACTATTGCTTTAGGAAAATGGCATTTAGGAGCTACAGAAAGCGACCATCCTAACAATAGAGGATTTGATGAATTTTATGGTTTTTTAGCGGGTGGAAGGTCTTATTTTCCAATAGCAAAACCATCAAAAGAACATATGCTACAGCACAATAGCAAAAGAGTAAAATTTGATGGGTATTTAACAGATGTTCTTGGAGATTATTCGCTAAAATTTATTGAAGAAAATAAAAATGAACCTTTCTTTATGTATTTAGCGTACAATGCAGTTCATACTCCAATGCACGCAAAAAAAGAGCATTTAGAAAAATATAAAAATCATCCTCGTCAAAAATTAGCAGCAATGACCTGGTCTTTAGATGAGAACGTAGGTAAACTCACAAAAAAATTAAAAGACTTAAATCTACTAGATAATACACTTATTTATTTTTTAAGTGATAATGGAGGTGCTAAAACCAATACATCTAATAATGGTCATTTAAAAGGTTGGAAAGGAAATAAATTTGAAGGCGGTCATAGAGTTCCATTTGTTATGAGTTGGCCAAAACAAATTGAAGCAAATCAAAAATTTGATGGTCTTACTTCTTCTTTAGACATATTTACTACTTCTATAGCAGCTGCTGGAATTCAAAAAAATAAAGACTTACAATTAGATGGTACTAACTTAATGCCATTTGTTAAAAAAGAAAAAATAGGAAATCCCCATACTGATTTGTATTGGAGAAAATTAGACGAATCTGGAGCAAGATATAATAATTTAAAACTGGTTAAATTAAAAGATTATGGAAGTGTTTTATATGATTTATCTAACGATATTTCAGAAACAAAAGACCTTTCTAAATTAGATCCACAAAATCTAGAGCTTTTGGATTCTAATTTAAGTAAGTGGGAAGATAAAATGATGCCTCCTTTATGGAAAGAAGAAAAAGAATGGATGGATGTAACGTATCATATTCACCAAAGATTAATGCAAAACAAAGAAGTATTGTACACCGAACCTATTAAGGGTATTAAGGTTTCAGAAAAATAATCAATGAAAAACTTACTTGTATTACTGTTTGTTTTTACAATTTTTTCTTGTAAAAATGGAAATCAAAAAGATGCTCAAAAACCAGAAAAAAGAGTTGAAACTAAACCAAATATAGTTATCTTTTATGTTGATGATTTAGGTTATGGAGATATAAGTAGCTATGGTGCAACTGGCGTAAAAACCCCAAATGTAGATAAATTAGCCAAAAACGGAATTAAATATACAGACGCACATAGTTCTGCTGCAACTTGTACACCATCTCGTTATTCTTTACTTACAGGAGAATATGCTTTTAGAAATAATGCTGCAATTTTACCTGGAGATGCGCCTTTATTAATTAGTACAGAAAAACAAACATTACCAAGAATGCTTAAAAAAGCAGGCTATACAACAGCAGTTGTTGGTAAATGGCATTTAGGTTTGGGTGATGGAAATACAGATTGGAACAAAGAAATAAAACCTGGGCCTTTAGAAATTGGTTTCGATTATAGTTTTTTACTTCCTGCAACAGGAGATAGAGTGCCTACGGTTTTTATAGAAAATCATACTGCTATTAATTTGGATAAGAATAATCCCATAGAAATAAGTTACAAAAAACCTTTTGAAGGTGTAAAAACAGGAATCACTAATCCAGAATTATTAAGACAGCAAGCAGACAACCAACATAGCCAAGCAATTGTAAACGGGATTAGCAGAATTGGTTATCAAACAGGAGGTAAATCTGGTCTTTGGACAGACGAAGATTTTCCATATATTTTTACAGAAAAAGCGAATAATTTTATAGAATTGAATAAAGAAAAACCTTTCTTTTTATTCTTCTCTTTTCACGACATTCACGTACCAAGATTGCCTAATAAACAATTTCAAGGAAAATCTACTATGGGACCAAGAGGAGATGCTATTGTGCAGATGGATTGGATTACTGGTAAGGTAATAGAAAAACTTGAAAAATTGGGCTTGGCCGAAAATACGCTGGTAATTTTTACAAGCGATAATGGCCCTGTCTTAAATGATGGCTATGAAGATTTGGCTGTAGAAAAATTAGGAAACCACAAACCTTCTGGTCCTTTTAGAGGTGGTAAATACAGTTCTTTTGAAGCTGGGACAAGAGTCCCTATGATTACTTATTGGCCTGGTACTATTAAACCAGGAGAGAGCAATGCTTTAGTTTCTCAAATAGATTATTATGCTTCTTTAGGAGATTTAGTTTCTCAAAAAATTACTACAAAAGAAGCTATAGATAGTAAAAATATTAAAAATGCTCTACTAGATGCAAATGGTAAAGGAAGAAACCTAATGTTAGAAGAAGGTTTTACATTATCTTTAAGAAGCAATAATTACAAATATATTGCTCCTTTACAGGCTAAAAAATTTCCTGCTTGGTTAAAAGACAAAAAAGTTGAAGGTGGCTTTTCTGATAAACCTCAACTTTATGATTTATCAAAAGATCTTGGAGAACAAACTAACATTGCCTCAAAAAATGAAGCTTTAGTAACTAAAATGCAAGCACAGATTGATAGTATTGTAACAATATCAAACAAATAACCAATTTTCACTAACCAACTAAAAAGCAGTCATAACGACTGCTTTTTTTTTTGGACTTATTTTTTAAAATTTGATGATTATATGGTGTTTTGGCACACAAAAAAGGTTGTATTTTGAATATTTAGTTTTGCCTTATAAATACGAAGTCGTTCACTTTGAATACAAAGAAATGTATTTTTGATAAATAGTCATACACTTTGAATCATTTTTAATGAATGTGATTCATCGTGAGTTTTTTTTAAAAATGAACAGGACGAAGGATGGTTTTGTGTTATAAGGCTCCTTCTTTTAAGGAATTACAAGGTAAAATAAAAACTGCGACAAATTAAATTAAATTTGTCGCAGTTTAAATATAATTAAGGGGTTTGTAATTCGTATTATTCTATGATGATTTTTTTAGTAATGCTACCTTTTTCATGTTGCAATTTCACGAAATAAACGCCTGTTGCTAATTTTGGTAAGTCAATTTCATTCGTGCTTTTTGATAGAAAATGTGTATTCAGCACTTGTTTTCCTAAAATACTAAACAATGTAATGTTCGCATTTCCTTCGGTTAAACCAATAATTAGTAAGCTTGCATTTGATGTTTTGTAAACGTTGATATTTTGTAAATCAACATCCTCAGTACTTAAAACGCCACTGCTTTTAGTATGTAAAAAGAAACGCCCTGTAGTATCAATAGTTTCAGATAAAGTAATTTTGTAAGATGTATTTGATTCGTCTAAACGAGTGACAGTATTGTTTAGTTTGTCCTCTAAAAAAACAAAAAATCCTTCTGATAAATTGGTAGCTTTTACAGTAAAGGTAATTTCTTTTGCTACAGATTTTATTCCGACAGGAACTACCAAGTTTTCAAAACCAACATTTGGTAAGGCCTGTTTCATAAACGGAATTCCTTCGTTTTGAGAAATTAAATGCGAGTAGATTTTAAAATCGGAAGCCACCCCATCAAACAAACCAATATCAAAACGAGGGTCCAAACCTGTTGTTTTTCCTTCTAAATAATTGATTTCGGTTTCTTTTGTCATTGTTCCATCAGAAAGAAAAAGTTTTATTGATGGTGATGCACTTTGTGTTGACTTATAAAAAAGCACATTCTCTTGATGACTCAACATGGCATCTGTAACAGTTACAGCAGTGCTAGCGGCATTCGAGTTTACAAAAAACGCTTGCCCTGGTTGAATGTATCCCGTGGTTAACGCGTTGTAAGAATTGGTATCTGCATTCCAAACATAAACAGCTTCGAAGGTGTCTTTTAAAGGAGTTGTATTTGTTATTAAAAAAGCAGTCACATTAAGATGAGAAGTTGCAGGGTTTCCAATTAAATTCCAATGCGTTGCAGCACCTTGAGTGATGGTCATGTTTTTTGGAAAAGTTGCTAAATTTCCATTAAAAATAAACATCCCTTTGCTTAGTTTTTTCATGGCATAGCCTTTTCCGTTTTCGAAAACACTAGCTGTACCTGTAAAATACCTCCAAGGACCCGTAGTTCCATCATCAACACTATTGTCATAACTTCCAATGGCTATGTTTGAACCCTGACCTATAGCAATTCCTGCAGCAGCAACCCAATTATTGTTCATGGCAGTATTTGTATTTACAACAGGAGGAGTTAAAAGATACCATTTATCGTCTGGTAAGTCAACAAAATAGGTTTCATTACCTCCAACATTTCCAGAAGTAATAAAAGAAGCCCCAGAATCAATGAACAATCTTGCTACTATAATGTCGCCAGAAACTGTTGGATAATTATAGGAGAATAAACAAGAAAACCACAGCAAACTCACTGTGGTTTTTTTGTTTTAAATGTATTCCTTAAAATCCTGTTCCAGGTGCTTCTGGACTAGCCGCTTGCGCCTTTTGAGGACTTAAAATAAGGTAGGTTCCTAGTGCAGTTAAGATTGCATATTTACCATAATTTCCAATTTTTTTAATAGCATCTTTACGAGTAATTTCTTCTGTATGTTGAATTTTATTTTTCATGATATCTTGTCGTTTATGGGGTCCCTACTTATTCTAAAATTATTTTTTTATTGATTTTTCCATTGTCATTTTGTAATTGAACGATGTACATTCCTGTTGCTAATTTTGGCAAAGCAATGTCATTTGCTCCTTTTGATTGGAAAGTTGTGTTTAATACTTGTTTTCCTAACACATTGAAAACTTTCATATTCGCAGTTCCTTGTGTTAAACCAACCACTCTTAATGTTTCATTTGATGTTTTGTAGAAACTTACATTTTGTAAAGCAATAGCATCAGTACTTAAAACTCCGCTTGCTTTTGTGTGTAAAAAGAAACGACCATTACCATCAGTAGCTTCTAATAAAGTTACTTTGTACGTTGCATTTGCTTCGTCTAAACGAGTTATCGTATTGTTTTCTCTGTCTTCTAAAAACACTTTGATACCTTCAGGTAAATTCATAGCCTCTGCAGTAAACGTAATTTCTTTACCTGCTACTGCTTTGATACCTAAAGGAACTACTAAAGATTCAACATTTTCGTTTGATAAAACTTGCCTACCTAAATTTTTAGAACCGTTAGATATTTGAGATGTGTACAAACTAAAATCTGAAGCAACTCCCGAAAATTTAGAAGCATCATAACCGTTGTCAAAGTCATTGGTTCCTTGAGCTAGATAAAATAATTCAGTAGATGAAGTGTTATTATTGCTAGTAATTTGTAAGTTTACTTGGGTTCTATCTGTTTTTAGAAAGGTATCCGATTGATTCGTTCCTAAATATTGAAAAAAGAAGATATCTACTGCGTCAGCAGAACTGATAAAAAATGCTTGTCCAGGTGCAATTTGAAAAGTTCCATCAAGTTCTGAAGTTTTTTGAACATATCCTCCTGTTGCTTGATTCCAAATCCAAATAGTTTCTTCTGTAAATTTACTTGTAGCATTTACTGAATAAAAATCTGATACAGATAAATAGGTTGGATAAGGGTTTCCTACCAAATTAAATTTATTAGTTCCAACTGCTGTTGGCGAAGTTACAGTGGCAGGTTTTGCACCTATTGGATATGTTCCTGTAAAAGAAACTGTTCCAGCTGAAGCTCTTCTTAAAGCATATCCTGTTGACATTTCAAAAGTACCTGAACCGCCTGTTTGAACATAAGTCCATTGTCCTGTAGTTGCGTCTGCAACTACATTTTGATACATTGATATTCCTCTATTAGTACCACTACCAGTTGCGATATCATTACTTGTCATCCATGTATTATCATAAGTAGCTCCTTCTATAGGTGTACTCACAAAGTGCCATTTATTGGCTTCTAAGGTTCTGTTATATATGATGTTCCCAGTAACGTAAGCATCTGCTGGCATCACCAAAGAACCTCCACCATTTATTGTTAATGAACCTGCACCATCCACATTTAAATTTCCTACTGTAGCTCCAGTTGTAGAAGACATCACAACATTTTGTCCGCTAAGAATTACGATATCATCATCAACAGGAATTTCATTGGTATCCCAATTGTCTGCTGTAGCCCAATCTGAATCTGTACTTCCATCAAAAGTATGTAATTTTCTTACGGTAACATTGTCTAGTCTAAAAGGTCTATTTCCATTTCCCTTAAAGAAAAGTATTCTAGCCAAACTTTCTCCTGTAGGTATTGTAACGCTAAAAGAAGCTTTGTACCAAGTATCTGGTGTAGTGTTAACATCCAAGCCTCCACTATCACCTGACAGAGTTCCTCCAGTAACGTTACTTAAGGTAAAGTTAGTATTAGAGGGTCTTCCACGAAAACGAACTGTCATAGTGTAGTTACCTGTTCCAGACACCCATCTGTAATCAAAGGTAACTTGATACCTAGTACTTGCTGTAACCGCAAATTCTTGAAACAAAGATCCTTCTGCGTTGTTAACATTACCTACATTAGAATTTGTAAGATCATCTACAAGAGATTGAATATTATAACCACTCCAATTATCTGGAGCACCAGTATTGGATTGGAAATCTCCATTTGTTATTAAATTCTGCCCAATCAGAAAAGTAGGCAAAACCATTAATACTATTAAAAGTGTAATTTTTTTCATTGTTGAAAAGTTTTTTATTAATACTTTCCAAAAATGAGAATAATATGAGTGTTTACATGGTAGTAATTAGGTCAAAAAAAAGGGTAAATACGTGAATTTATTTTTGTTTGTACTACAAGATTATTTTTTTTAAAATAATCTGATTGTTTTGCACTATTTTTAAAAAATAAATACCTGATGTATATGTTTTTGTACTAATAATTGTTATAAAATCGTTACTATTTTTTTTTAGAATTTGTTTTCCATTTACATCAAAAATAGATATTTGATATTTCTGTTGGTCTGATTTTATATGAAGTACATCTTTTGTAGGATTTGGATACACTTTTACACCTTCATTATTCCCTAAAAAAGAATTAGCACTTAACGCAGCAGACGGTTTAAATACTCTTACATATTCCACGAGTGCATCAGATAATAAGCCAGTTGGTTGGCTTTGAAAATCACCATCGCCAAAACTAGCACCCACAGAAAGCCACAACCATTCCTTTACTTTGGGTACTAAATCGTAACCATTTACAGGATTTGTTGAAAAAGGAAAAGGTTTGCTTGCTTGTGTTGAAGTTACTTTTGTGCCATCATAAAAAATATCCATAGTATTTTCTGTCCATAACAAACCAAATGTGTGAAACTCTTCATTGTGCATATTGGGCACATTAAAAGGTATGGTATGGTTTTTTCTATCAGCACCATAACCATCATAATGCACAACTGCTTTGGTAGTATTGGTTGTCCAAGCAGATTCAAAAATATCCACTTCTGCACCATCAGCAGCAGAATTATCTACATTGCCTTGGTTTTCGCCTTGCAACCAAAAAGCAGTATGATTACCTTTAGCGGTTTTTGCAATTTTAATTCGGGCTTCTAAATAGCCATATTGAACTTCATACAATCCGCGAGATTCAACTGAGCCACAACGCATGGTGGTATTGTTGATTTTTGTAGCGCGTAAAACGAGTTGCCCATTGTTGTTTAAAAACGCATTGTCTGCAATCCATCTCCAATCTGTAACTCCTAAATTTTCTCTTGGTGCTCTTGTTTTCGTGCTTTCGGATTTGTACCATTTAGTCAAATCTAAGTTTGAACTATTAAATTCATCACTAAACTCCAATTCCCAATTTCCAGGAACGCCATTTGGTTGTGCATTTATAGGAGTAGTAGTATCTACGAAATCTGGATGAAAATTTTCATCCACAATTGTTACATTATCCAATCGTAAAGGTCTGCTTTTAGCCGCTTTGAAAAAAAGAATACGAGCTTCAGTAATTCCTTCAGGAGCTGTAAAGCTAATAGTTGCAGTATGCCAAACATTTGGGGTGCTATTTAAAGTGATATCGGCAAGATCATCACCAGCAGTTGCGCCCGTTTTTATGCGCACTGTCATGTTGTAATTGCCTGTGCCCAAAACCCATCTGTAATCAAAAGCTACTTTGTAAGTCGTTGCAGGAGCCATCGAAAATACTTGAAACAACGAGCCTTCACCATTGTTTACATTGCCAACTTTTGAATTTGCAAGGTCATCAAACAAAACTTGATTGTTATAGCCATTCCAATAGTTTTTTCCATCTTCAAAATTTCCGTTTGAAATTAAATTTTGCCCAAAACTTATCCCTGTAACACCAATTGCAAATAAAAGAATATATTTTTTCATATTTTTTAATAGATAATTATCTTTTTAACAAAAACAGAACCTTCTGTTTCTGCAACAACTATTTTCACGCCTTTACCTAATCGGTTACTTTTTAGAAGTTCTCATATATTTTTTATTTATGGATCAAAACTACTATTTAATAATCTTTAGAACGGTTGTAAATAGACCAAAAAAGAGGAGTTAAATTAAGTTTCTTACTTTCTCATATAGAAATTACTTTAGCAAGGATCTTACATTTATAATTCAATAAAAAAGAGTTTTTTAATATAATTTGTAATTGAATTCAAGGGCTACATATAAACAACATTCTATTGAAGACTATCATAATAAGGTTTTTGATTCTTCATATTTAAAGGCATATTTTTTATTTCTTGACATCTCTTAAATCTATCTTCTAATTTCCGAATGCAATCAACTTTTCGAATATTTCTAAATTTGCGTTGGTTCCTGAGGGCATGTGCGGATAATTTACCCCAATAATTTTCACCTTAGATACATCTTGATTTTCTAATTTTTCGAAGTTTGGTTGCCAATTGTAAGCATCACTTCAATTATAAACAAAGGGTTCTACACCTACTAATTTCGCAACTGAAGTGTACGTTGGATATCTAGAGTTTGAAATTAAAACTTGATCGCCTTCATTTAAAAAAGCCATCGAAATATACATAATTCCTTCTTTGCTTCCCATTAAAGGCAACACCCAATTTTCTAGATTCACATTTACAGAAAACCTGTTTTTACAAAAAGAAGCAATTGCATTTCTTAATTCTGGCAAACCTTGATAAGATTGATATTTATGTGCATTTGCGTCACTTAAACTTCCTTGAATTGTCTCTATAACTTTTATTGGTGGCTGCAAATCTGGTGACTCGACTCCCATATTAATAATTGATTTTCCTGCAGTCACTAAACTTCTGACTTCTCTTAATTTCTTAGAGAAATAGTATTCTTGCACGGTATCTAATCTTTTCGCTGGTAGTATCATATTCGCTGCGCTATTTTCTGCCGTTTTTATAAGGACCTAAAATTTTAAACTTTACTGCCATTATTTCTAATATTTATTACACTTTTTCGTATTCTTTATAATCTTCAAAAGTTACATCAACAAAAAATGAATATTTCCAATGGAAAAAAGAGGTGAAAAGTTATTAAAACCTTAAATATTATCTCCTAGAGTAATTTTGAAAAATTCAATTCTTTTTTTGACAATGATTTTCATTATTTTCAATGGAGCTTTCAATGGTATTGATTCTTTAGTTTTATTAAAAATCATCAAAAACGATAAGAATATACTACCACAGGAAAACCTCAGTAAAATCAATGGCGGAGCGGGTTTTAAAAGAGCTGAAAAACAATGAAAAGTCACGCTATTGCCATAAAATAGTACAAAAATTACAATCCATCGTTTTTCCAATAAAACCAGTATGCCACTTGATGATAATATGCAAGGTTTTCAATGAAACCAATGCTTAAAATTCATTGA
>TARA_B110000902_G_scaffold61179_1_pt1 | contig 27098 bp, 22 predicted proteins | sample TARA_B110000902 | Tara Oceans TARA_B110000902 (sample SAMEA4398009) | marine metagenome | biome: Polar Biome; feature: [SRF] surface water layer (ENVO:00010504); material: water (ENVO:00002006), including particulate matter (ENVO:01000060) such as... | depth 5 m | reverse complement strand
TTCCAGTCGGAAACCATCCTCAAAGGGTTCGAAATGGACAACTGCGGCTAAAATAAATGTTAAATCCAACTGAATTAAGAATTGTATTCGAACCAAAGAATTAGACCAAACAAAAAGATTGGAAATAAATCGACCCAAAAGATTAAATAAACAGAATACAAATTAACTATTGCTAACATCGTGTAAAATTAATGGCTTGGTTTTAGCCAATTTACGAAAGTCCTCGCATACTTTTCTCTCTGTATTTATTTGCTAACTTTAGTTCTTAAAAACACGCAACTAATCATACACAAACATGTTAAGTACAAACAAGAGAAATAAAACACTTGAGGTAAGATGAACACATTTAGACTTCATTAGGCATAAAGAAAAAGGGCCTGTCGCCTAGTTTATATTACTTTGATTAATGCAAAGAGTGTATCCCGTCAGCAAAAAGTGAACCTGTAAGGGTTAAATTACAAGAGCGTGTTTTTAAACAGAGTAAACACTTAAATTTAACTATAAGGGGAAAAAGAGAAATGCAAGTTCATTAATAAGTGGAAAGAGTTATTGCACGATTACTATGACCCACTCCCAATAGCTGAGCATTATGAAACAATTTTTGAGAATAAGAAAAACAACAGCTAGCAAGATCTAAACTGCATTAAAACGCAGTCTAACGAAAACGTCAGTTTACATTATGAATAATTAAGGCACAAATGCTACAATTATTTACATGAATAAGACAAAAACTTGTCTATTATTATAACCACTCACAGAATATACAATCAATTTACTCAAAATTTAATTACATTAATATTTAAGTAAAATCCTAATTGCGCTTATGAATCTATATAAAATTAAAACCCCTCTTCTTAATCTATTGATGATTTTAATCATGTTACTGTCTCTCACTTCTTTAAAAGCACAAAGGAAAAAGTTGATCAAACCAGAAGAGTATGGGAGATGGGAATTACTGAGAAATAATACTATCTCGAAGGATGGTAATTGGTCAAGCTATCAAATAGATAAGGTTAATAAGGACAAAACAACCTTTCTCTTTAACATTAATCAACAGACATCCAATTCCTATCTCAATGTGGCTAACGCAAAATTTTCTCAAACGGGCAGTTGGTTCGTCTATGAAAAAGTACTGAGCGGTAAAAAACAAAAGGCTAAAAAAAAGGAAGAGAAAAAAGAAGAACTTGAGATCAACGACAAAATATTGGTCAATTTGACAACCGCTGACACTCTACTTCTACAGGGTGTTATAAAATATCGCTTCAGTGAAAAAGATAATTATCTCGCAATGCTTAGAAAAAATGAGGGAGTCAACACACTCTTAATACAAGACCTCAACACCCAATCACAAATAAGTTTTGGAAATATAAAGTCTTTTGCGTGGCAAAAACAAGAAGAACTTTTAGCTATGATTGTAGAAACAAAAGATTCAATAGCAAACGGTATTCAACTATATGATGCGAGTACAGGAATCTTAAAGGTGTTGGACCAGTCAACGCATATCTATTCTCATTTACAATGGGGTAAAGAATCTGACTACTTGTTTGCTATAAAAGCGATAAATCAAGAAAGGTCAGAAGAAGTATCCTACCATTTACTTCATTGGAAAGACTTTTCAAAATTGAACCCCGTCTTCTCAAGATTTAATCCTAGCGAAGCAGGCCTTTTTTCAACTGATAGAAGAATATTGCCTAAAAACATAAAAATTTCAGATGACGGAAATAGTGTATTTTTCGAGACATTTTCCTGGATCCAAACTGAAGAAAAAGAAGAAAATAAAGAGGAGAATAAAAGGGATAATAGCAAATCAGATGAAAAGAAAACAGAAGAAGGAGCGGACTATGAAGCTCCCGACTTAGAGATTTGGCATAGCAAGGATGAATTGATGATTACTCAGCAAAAGAAAAGCACAAATAGGGATTCAGAAGAACCCATTTTATATGTATGGCATGTTGATAAGAAGAGCAATTTGGCTTTAAGCAACAACCTAGTTGAAAACGTTCGTTTACAGGTTAACAATAAAAAGATGATTGGTTTGGATCAGACACCTTATTCATTTGACGCCATGTTTGGTCGGCCAAGTAACGATATCTACATTATTAATATTGAAAATGGAGAGCAGAAAAAGGTGCTAACTGATGTCAGAAGAACTTCGCCAATCAGCCCAAACGATAAATATTTCATTTATATAGACAATGACAACTTGCATCTATATGATATTGTAAAAGAATCATCCACTAATCTTACCTCCAATTTAGCAGGTAAGTTTATTCAAGGGGATTCATACGACTATCCCGTAGAACAAAAACCTCCATTTAATGGAGGTTTCTCAGCCTGGAGTGAAGATGGAAATTCATTCCTCTTCAATTCTGAATTTGATGTTTGGCTTGGATTCGTAAATAACAATCCTGCAAAACGTATTACTAAAGGAAAGGAAAATGAAATCATTTATAGACACAGGTTTATTTATCAAGAAGATGAATTCCTTGATTTGGACCAAGAACATTTTTTCTCCATGAGAGGAAAGGAGTCTAAGAAATCAGGCTTCTCTAAAGGCAAGCTTGGTCAAAACCTGAAGACCTTAATTTATGACAACGCCAGTTTTTATCAATTAAATCAACCCCATCAGGGACTTGATTTATTGACCTATAGATCGCAGTCTTTTGATCAATCACCAAATCTAGTTATCACAGATTTGGATTTTTCTAATCCAAAGGAGATTTCCAATACCAATCCTTTTCAGGACGAATACGCATGGGGGAAAGCTGAGCTAATAAAATTTAATAACGCCCAAAACAATAGTGCGCTAGGAATTCTATACTATCCGGCAAATTATCAAAAGGGTAAAAAATATCCAATGATAACTTATGTCTATGAAAAACTTTCTGATGGGGTTCACAGATATACGGTACCCTCTAAGACCAACTACTATAACACTACCATCTGGCAGCAAGAAGGTTATTTTGTGTTCAAGCCAGATATAGAATTCATTGCTGGCGACCCAGGCGTCTCATCTGCAAAGACCTTAGAAAAGGCCGTGGCTTCGGTAGTAGCAAAAGGTGATGTAGATGCCTCTAAAGTTGGTCTGATTGGTCATTCATGGGGTGGCTACCAAGCAGGATTTGTACCTACACAAACGGATATATTTGCCGCAAGTGTGGCAGGTGCAGGGTTGACTAATTTTATCTCTATGTACTTGGCAATAACACCGGCATTTGGTGGGTCTCCAGAAAATAATCACTTTGAAATCTCTCAAGAGCGGATGATTAGCCCGCCTTGGGAATCCCCAGAAAATTATATTCGGAATTCATCGGTTATGAATGTGGAATCCTTGAATACCCCTATTTTATTTGAAGTTGGGGACAATGACATGAATGTGAATTGGAGACAGGGAGTCGAATACTACAATGCTGCGAGAAGAGCCGGTAAGCAATTCGTATTGCTTGTATATGCCAAAGAAGGTCATGGGATTAGGGAAGAAAAGAACGCCTCTGATTATCAGCAAAAAATACTAAAGTGGTTTGGCCATTACTTGAAAGGGGAAGCAGCTGAAGATTGGATCCTCGATGGAATTCCATACAGCGAGCAACAAAGGAGGTTGAAAAAAGGAATAACGAAAGACTAACAATATGTATAAAATTATAGTAGCTAAACGTAACTACGATTTATACAAGAGGCCGGTAACTACAAGCAGAATAAAAGGAACCTAAGTTATGTTCTTTACAAGGTTAGTAATTTAGAGGGCTCAGTAATTGAATTCCAAAATAGAGGTTTTAAAGTTGACTTTGGCTCAAAAAATAAATCTCATAATGCTTTGATATATTTTTCAGAAGGACCTTATATTGAACTGTTAAATAAAGTACCAGTTCCTTTCTGTATCCATTTAATTTAAAGGTTATTAGGAAAAGGAAAGGTTGCTGAGAGGTTAAACATTGGAAGAGCGAGAAAGAGAGATTTTTTAGATTTTGTTTAGAAAATCACAAGACCAATTTTGATAAAGAGCAGAGTATATTAATGAAAAATGGCCAAAATTATTTTATAACTAACAGCAACAGAACCTATAAACAGAATTCTTAAGTGGAAACTCTTTTCCCCTATGAACTCAAATTCCCATTTTTAATGACCCATTTTAATATCAATCCAAAACCTAAACAGCATTAAAATGTAGTTTAGCTAAGCTGTTTTGTGCAATGAAAAAAGAAATAGGGCGTTTGTGCTGAACCGAAAGGTCTGTGAAATTTAACAAAGTCCGCTAAATATAAATTTAGTATTTATTAAAAAAAACACTTATATTTAGTTATCTACAAAGCCGAAACGAAAAGGCTTATCACCTACCCTACGTTTCTGATACTAAATATTGTGATGCATTAAAATAGAGAATGAAAATATCAACCCTGCTTTTTGGAATTTGTATTTTGGCGCTATTTTCATGTAATAGTGTTCCCGATCAAATAGCATCAAGTTTAGGTGTAGACGATCATGCATTTTGGATAGAAGATGGTATTGCACTTCCAGAAAGCGACTCCATGTTTTATTTGGAACACCCATCACCACTTTTCAGAAAGGAATTTAAAACAGATAAAGCTATTAAGTCTGTTTTATTGAGTATTACATCTGCCGGTTACTTCAAAGTATCTATAAATGGAAATGGCATTGAAGAAAATGTGCTTGATCCGGCCTGGACCGACTTTAGTAAGCGAATATATTATTCTGAATATGATGTCACTTCTCTCATTCAAGATGGTGATAATTGTCTGGGGGTGTCGCTTGGTAACGGTTTTTACAACCCCTTGCCAATGAGGAAATGGGGAAGAAGAAACCTGAGAGAGGATATTGCAGTCGGTAAACCAGCTTTTATTGCAAAACTCCAAATTAGTTATAAAAATGGGTCCTCGGAAGAAATTTTGACTGACAATTCTTGGAAATTTGCTTTAGGGCCCATTACAAAAAATAGTGTGTACATCGGAGTTGTCTATAATGCTAACAATGAAATTGACGGATGGGATAAACCGGGGTTTGATGATAAGGAATGGAAAGCAGCTACCTTTGGAAATCCTCCTGGTGGTAAAATTGAAAAGGCATTTTTCCCTTCCATTGAAATTACTCAAGAAATAATGCCGGTCGATATTTCTTCTCCAGAAAAAGGCGTTTGGATGGTTGATATGGGTGTAAACTTCACAGGAACTTATAAAATTAAATTATCTGGAGCGGAAGGCGATACCATTGTCTTCAAGTTTGGTGAACGCATTTATGAGGATGGAACTGTAAATCCAATGACCACTGTAGCAGGCCAAATTAAGAGAAAGGGAGTTGGCGGTCCTGGTGCGCCAGACATTGCATGGCAGACAGATAATTATATTATAGGTAATAAAAAAAGTCAATGGTTCAGTCCTGATTTCACCTACCATACTTACCGGTACATGGAGATAAGGGGTTTGAAAGAAAAACCCAAAATGGATGATATTCGGGGACTTTTTATGCATACCAATGTGGCCAATGAAAATAGCTTTTCCAGCTCATCACAATTACTGAATTCAATTCAAGATGCTTCAGAAAGGACATTTTTGTCCAATTTAGTTAGTGTGCAATCAGATTGCCCTGCCAGAGAAAAATTTGGCTATGGGGGGGATTTAAATGCTACAAGTGAGGCCTTCATTTACAATTTTGATATGCAATCCTTCTATCGCAAAACCATCTATGATTGGGTAGATGCTATGAAAGATTCAAGTTTTGTAGATACCGCACCATTTGTAGGGATAGAATATTGTGGTATTAGTTGGGAATCGGCTTACTTGACGACGCAATATTACTTATATCTCTACTATAATGATACCGACATCATTAATGAGCTTTATACTCTAAATAACAAATGGATGGATAAAGTAGCTATGATTCATCCTGAAGGAATTATCGATGAGGGTTTAAGTGATCATGAATCACTGGAGCCGGTTCCGGTACAACTTACTGGAACTAGTCATTATTTGCAATGTGCCCGTATCATGAAGATCTTTGCTGGTGTAATGGGTAGAACGGCAGATATAAAAAAATATGAAGCGTTAGCAGATAAATTAAAAAACCAAATAAGGGCGGAATTTTGGGACAAACCATTCATAGGGAAAATCAATCGGCAAACGCTATTCTCAACTTTACTCTACCACAAAATTATGCCGAAAGATGAGATTCCAGCAGCAAGGGATTCACTGCTAACAGCCATTAAAAATGGTCCATCAAAACATTTTAATACCGGCATTTTTGGTACTAAGTATGTACTAGAAACACTCGCTGAAAACGGGGCTCCAAATGCCGTTTTTAATATCGTAAATAGTACAACATACCCGGGTTGGGGCTTTATGATTGATCGAGGAGCAACTTCAATATGGGAAACGTGGAAGGAGAGTGACAATACGTACTCGAATAACCACCCAATGTTCGGCACGGTTTCCGAGTGGTATTATCGTTGGTTAGCTGGTATCCGACCTGATCCTGATCATCCGGGGTTTGAAGAATTCTTTTTAACTCCTACAACGCCTGAGGGACTTGAATCTGTGAACTGCACTTATCATTCGCCATATGGAGCCATAGTATCTAATTGGAAAAAGATAACTGCAGATCATTATACCTACGAAATCACGGTTCCTATTGGCACTAGGGCCAATATTAAATTGCCAGTATCCCAATCACAACTGTTAGAAATTATTGATGAACAGGGACTAAACCAATCAAGTAGGATGGGTGGGTTACAGACTGGACAATTTTTTTTGCAAGAAGGTAACTATGTGATTTCAGTAACTTCTGATGAGGAATAGGTATTAATTTTCAACGCTGTATCAGCTTCGGAATTTCCTGGATATATGGATGGTACACTGTTAGCGGCGAATATAACGGTTGAAATAATAACCAAAGCAAAACAATGTATATGAAATCATATCCCCCTTCGGATTCTACGCTTCACATACTAGAACGTTGTATAATATCATAAGAGAATAAAAAATGCTAAAAAAAAATAACATCAGAAACTTAATTGTCTTTTCAACCTTAATCTTTATTTCATGTGTAAAAGAAGAAGAGAGTCAAAAGAAGCCCACCGAAAGGCCAAATATTCTATTTATTATGTCTGATGATCATGCCTATCAGGCAATTAGCGCCTACTCGGATAAACTCATAAAAACACCAAATATCGATCGCCTTTCCGACGAAGGAATATTGTTTACTAATGCCTGTGTCGCCAATTCAATTTGTGCCCCATCAAGAGCTACAATACTCACTGGAAAGCATACACACATCAATGGAAAAATTGACAATAGAATGCCTTTTGACACCACACAAGTTACCTTTCCTCAACTATTTCAAAATGCAGGTTATACAACTGCGATGTATGGAAAGCTACATTTTGGAAATAAGCCAAAAGGTGTTGATGATTTTATGATTTTACCAGGGCAAGGTCATTATATCAATCCTGAATTCATCACGCCAAAAGGAGATACAACTATTATCGGATACGTCACTGACATCATTACTGACCTTACTATAAATTGGCTAGATAAAAAAAGGGATAAAGAAAAGCCCTTTATGATGATGTATTTACATAAAGCTCCTCATAGAGCTTGGTGGCCAAAACCTGAAAAATTCAAAGAATTTTCTCAGCAAACCTTTCCGGAACCAGCAACCCTATTTGATAATTATAATAATCGTGGATCTGCTGCAAAAACAGCTGAAATGAATATTAGAGATCAGTTACTTAGTTATGACAACAAAGTATATCCTCAAGCCATTGAGGATATAGGCCTGAAAAATGATGACCCCAGGAATAAAAAATATTTTGAAACAGCAGATTTTTCCCGACTTAAGGCCAAGCAAAAATCTATGTACAAACCCATTCTAGATTCTATTGCTCAAGACTTTAAAAAACGCTGGCCCACTATGAGTGATAAAGAAAAGATGAGTTGGCAATATCAACGATATATACAGGATTATCTGGCATGTATTTCTTCCATAGATGATAATGTTGGTAGAGTTTTGGACTACCTCGATGAAAGCGGTTTAGCAGAAAATACAATTGTAATATATACCTCAGATCAAGGGTTTTACCTTGGAGAACATGGTTGGTTTGATAAACGATTTATTTATAATGAATCTTTTAAAATTCCATTCTTGATCCGCTGGCCAAATCAAATAACCGCAGGAACAACGAACGATGAGATGGTTCAGAATCTAGATTTTGCTCAAACCTTTTTAGAAGCAGCACAAATTGAAATTCCAGATGATATGCAAGGAGAGAGCTTAATCCCTCTTTTAAAAGGTGATACGTCACAATGGAATCGTGAATCTGTTTACTATCATTACTATGAATACCCTGGTGCTCACATGGTCAAACGACACTACGGTATCGTAACAAAAAAGTTTAAATTGGTTCACTTTTATTATGATATCGACGAATGGGAATTATATGATCGTAAAAATGATCCACAAGAAATGAAAAATGTATACTATGATCCTGCTTATGCTAATACAGTTACTGAATTACACAAAAAGCTAGATGAGTTAAGACTAAAATATAAGGATTCACCAGAATTCGACAGGAAGTATATAAATCTCTATGAAAATAATAAATAAAAACAGCACACAATGATGTCTAAAATTATAAGAGAGGAGAAATGACAAATGTTTTAAAAATGTTTTTTTATTCACTAATAGTGATCTTATTTATTCGATGCAATAACTATGAAAAACATAAAGAGGAAAGGCCAAATGTTTTATTTATCTTAGTTGATGATCATCGGAATGATGTTATTTCGGCTGCGGGTCACCCTATTGTGAAAACTCCAACAGTTGACAAACTTGCTAAGAATGGAATTATGTTTTCAGATGCATTTGTCACAACCCCGATTTGTGCGGCAAGCCGGGCTTCTATTTTTACGGGATTATATGAATCCAAGCACAATTACACTTTTGGTAGGAACCCAATTAAAAAAGAGTTTATCACCCGTTCATATCCATATTTGCTAAGAAGATCGGGATATACTACCGGTTTTACTGGAAAATTTGGAGTAAAGCTTGAGATGCAAGATAGCATGCTAACAGAGATGTTTGATTTTTTTAAGCCTTCAGCTAAGAGTACTCCATATTTTGAAATCCTTGCCGATGGAAGTAAGCGACATTCTGCTGAAATTCGTGGTGATGATGCGATAGAATTTATTAATAATCAAACTTCTGAAAACCCTTTTTGCCTTTCTATAAGTTTCAATGCCGTTCATGCGGTAGATGCCAACACAAGTCCGGGGAATGAGGGACACTATCCTTACCCTGAAGCCGTTTCTGATATGTATGAGCTTGTCGAAATGCCAAAACCTGAATTGTCTGATCCCGGAATATATGAAAGTCATCCTGATTTTTTAAAGAATTCGCTCAATAGAGAACGTTATTTTTGGCGGTGGGATACCGAAGAAAAATACCAAACCAATATGAGGGCCTATTTCCGCATGATAAGTGGATATGACAATGTAATGGCTAGAGTATTTGCCGCATTAAAAGAGAAAGACCTGGATAAAAATACCGTAATTATTTTTGCTGCGGATAATGGTTATTATATGGGTAACCGAGGATTTGCTGGTAAGTGGACTCATTATGATGAATCACTAAGAGTTCCATTGATTCTTTTTGATCCGAGAAGATCAACTAAAGATGCCGTAAACACCTCTAATAAAACAGTGCTAAATATTGATATTGCTGCAACAATACTTGACATAGCTGGTGTTTCAATACCTCAAATTTATCAAGGAAAAAGTCTCCTACCAATTTTAAATAATGAAGAAGTTGAACCTTGGCGAGAGCATTTTCTTATCGAACACAGGATGGAACATGATAAACTCCCAAAATACGTTGGAATTCATGAGGAAAGATATGTTTATGTAAATTACTATGAGCAAAAACCCCCGTATGAGTATTTACACGATTTACAAAAAGACCCTAATCAATTAGTAAATTTAAAAGATGATCCTCATTATCTAGCAATTTTTCAAGAAATGAGAAAAAAATGCAACCGGTTAGAATACAATATAAAAAACAATTAAACCACACAAAATTTTGTTGAGGTAATATTAATTTTTATTAATTAATTTAAGCTCATCAAACAATACGTTATAAATGGCAAATTTTAATATTGATGCAAAAAAGGAAACGGTCTATGACGCCATCGTTATCGGCTCTGGTATCAGCGGTGGCTGGGCTGCAAAGGAACTCTGTGAAAAGGGTCTAAAAACCTTAGTGCTCGAACGGGGAAGAATCGTAGAACATGTGGTGGATTACCCAACGATGAACCTTGATCCATGGGATATGGAACTAAGAGGCGGACTCACCCCGGAAGAACAAGAAAAGCATTATAAAAACATCCGTTCTGGTTGGGTGGGTAAGGATACCGAACATTTCTGGGCAGACGATGCCGCCAATCCATATACCGAAAAAAAACCTTTTTTATGGCTGCGGGGTCATCAAATGGGAGGCAGGTCCCTCTTATGGGGGAAGCAAACCTACCGATGGAGCGACCTCGACTTTAAGGCAAATGCCAAGGATGGCAACGGTGTAGATTGGCCCATTCGATACAAAGACATTAAGCCTTGGTACACCTATGTTGAAAAATTTGCGGGTATCAGCGGTGAAGCTTTGAACCTTCCACAATTACCTGACAGTCATTTTCTGCCTCCTATGGAAATGAACTGTGTGGAAAAGCATATAAAAGGTAGGATAGAAAAAGAATTTTCAGACCGCAATATGATTATTGGCCGATGCGCACACCTTACACAGCCACATAATGGCAGGGGACAATGCCAGAATAGGAATAGATGTAGTAGAGGCTGCCCTTACGGTGCCTATTTTAGCAGTAATGCCGTTACCTTACCAGCGGCCAATGCCTCTGGAAATCTGACTATTAGGCCGTATTCTATCGTGCAATCGTTGATTTATGATGAGGCAAAAGAGAAGATAACTGGTGTAAGAATCATCGACTCAGAGACGAACGAGGCAATAGAATACTCCTCAAAAATCATTTTTGTAAATGCCTCTACGTTAAGCACAACACAGATTTTAATGAATTCCAAATCAAGCCGATTCGAAAACGGATTAGGGAATGATAGTGGTGAACTTGGGCACAATTTAATGGACCATACTTATAGGGTAGGAGCCATGGGAAGGGTAGAAGGTTTCGACGATAAATATTATAAAGGCAGAAGGCCCAATGGTATCTACATTCCTAGGTATGTAAATATCAATGAAAATAGTAAATCAGACAAATTCGTGCGCGGTTTCGGTTTTCAGGGGGAAGGTTTCCGTGGCGGCAATCCTGCCAATATCGAATCTTTCGGTGCAGATTATAAGGATAGTATCTTAAAACCAGGTCCCTGGGAGTTTTTCATTACCGGCTTCGCCGAATGTTTGCCCTACCATGATAACCAAGTAACCTTGAATGGCGGTGTTTTGGATAAATGGGGGCAGCCTACTTTGTCCATTGATGCTGAGTTCAAGGCAAATGAAAAGGCGTTGAACAAACAAATACAGGAAGATGCAGTAGAAATGCTTCAAAAAGTGGGCTTAAGAGATATTCTCGGTTTTGATAAGGAGCATCCACCCGGTTATGGCGTACATGAAATGGGAACGGCACGTATGGGCAGGGATCCAAAAACATCTGTATTGAATGACTTTAATCAGGTACATGCGGCGAAGAACGTATTCGTGACCGACGGTGCCTGTATGACCTCCTCATCTTGTGTGAACCCCTCATTGACGTATATGGCACTTACCGCTAGGGCGGCAAACCACGCCGTTTCCGAATTGAAAAAATTAAACCTCTAAGTTATGGACAGAAGAAAAGCATTACAACGAACAGGACTATTGGCGGGAGCTACCGCGATAATGCCGTCTTTATTATCCCTATTTCAATCGTGCAAAACAGAAAACCGGTTAGACTGGCAACCTGCGTTTTTAAAAGAGAAAGAAGCCAAGACCATATCTACTTTGGTAGATATGATACTTCCACGTACCGAAACACCAGGGGCATTAGATGTAAAGGCGGATATGTTTATCGACAAGGTATTCGCAGAGACCTATGATATAACAGGTCAGAAAAACATTCGGGCAGAAATCGCCACTTTTAACGCTGATTGCAAAAAGACATTCGGGGCCATATTTACAGATTTGAACGAAGCCGATCGGACCAAGGTCTTACAGGAAGCCGAGGCCACTACGGAAAAATTCAACCCAGGCATTTGGGGTGTTTCCATTGGGGAACAAAAGCCGATCGGATTTTACAGATCTCTGAAATCAATGGCCATTTGGGCCTATTTTACTTCTGAAGAAATAGGTAAAAAAGGGTTGAGCTACGACCCCATTCCGGGTAACTACGACCCATGTAAACCGCTTTCAGAGGTAGTCAATCGCTGGAGTTTATAGTCGCCGCACCTACCTTAGTACGGGATAACTTGTGTTCATAATTGTTTGAAGTATAAGGGCCTACTATCCCTAAAAGAGAAATGTTATAAAAAATACTGCCCCTTTTTCTTAAAAATCAAAAAATCTGTGAATGGATCTCTTAATAGTTCTCATAAGTTCTTTCGTTTGCAGAAATTAGTCCATCTCAAGGCCATATGGGCATAATTGGTGTTTGCACTTCTAGCTAGGCACAGTGGATTGATTGTAGAATTTGTTATTGCGGTAATAGTAACTCAAATAAAGTCACCTTTCACAACACTAAATAAAACCAATACTTAACTTTGTTTTTAAAAAAAAGTACTTATCCTTAATGCAAGGGCAAACGCTAGGGATTTTACAACAAACAACGATATCCAAAATTGTATAATGGTAATAGCCATTTTATCGCTAAAAAAAGTGGAAAAATCTAAAAAAGGCTATTTTTGAACAAATGTTAGTGTGTAGAAATTCGCTACTAATCTTATAACAGACTACTTCATGAGATGAGTATGCATAAAACATAAAATGCTATGTTCAGTCAGTTTAAAAAATCAACGCTAGAGATTGGCGAGGTAAAAATCAATTACGTAATTGGTGGTAGCGGATCTCCCATCCTATTACTGCATGGTTATCCACAAACTCATGTGATGTGGCATAAAATTGCTGAGCAATTGGCAGCACATTATACCGTTGTTGCAAGTGACTTAAGAGGCTATGGGGATAGTGATAAGCCCCCTACCAACGATACTCATACGCCCTATTCCAAAAGAGCAAGTGGAAATGATCAAGTTCAGTTGATGCAATCTCTGGGATTTAGTAAATTTCAATTGGTCGGTCATGACAGGGGTGGTCGTGTTGGACATCGGATGGCTTTGGACCATCCAGATGTGATTAAGAAATTAGTGGTTATGGATATTGCACCGACTTATACAATGTATAAGACGACTGATATGGAATTTGCAACTGCCTACTACCATTGGTTTTTCTTGATTCAGCCTTACGACATACCGGAAAAAATGATTGGTCAAAATCCCTTGTATTTCTTAGAAAAAAAATTGGGGCAATGGGGGAGAGATGATAGTGCTTTTTCCAAAGAGGCATTTAATGAATACCTTAGATGTTTGACCCCCGAAACCATACATGCAAGTTGCGAAGATTACAGAGCATCCGCTACCATTGATATTGAGCATGACCAAGTCGACTTAGACCATGGAAACAAAATAAAATGTCCTGTTCTTTGCCTTTGGGGTAAAAAGGGATTTGTGGGAAGAAAATATGATATGATTGAAGAATGGTCCAACTGGGCAGATTCTGTTCAAGAATTTGAAATAAATTCTGGACACTATTTGCCGGAAGAGGCCCCTGAAGAAACACTAAATATCTTACTGAAGTTTTTAACTAAATAGAGCAAATGAAATCTTACCAAATAGCTGTCATAGCGGGCGATGGAATCGGAAAGGAAGTGGTCCCAGAATCAATAAAAGTGTTGGAAGCTATAGCTGCCCAATGTGGTTTTTCTTACAGTTTTGATTACTATGACTATAGTTGTGAGCATTACCTGAAACATGGGAAAATGATGCCAGATGATGGTTTGGAACGATTAAGGGATAGTGATAGCCTCTTTTTAGGAGCCGTAGGTTATCCTGGCGTTCCTGATCATGTTTCCTTATGGGGATTGTTGATTCCTATTAGAAGAACCTTTCAACAATATGTCAATCTTCGTCCAGTCCGTCTCCTAGAAGGAATTTCATCTCCCTTGAAAAAACCAGGCAAAGTGGACTTTTACATAGTACGAGAAAATAATGAGGGAGAATACTCTAACGCTGGAGGTAAAATCTACGAAGGTACGGAAAATGAAGTGGTTTTTCAAGAAAGCATTTTTACCAAAAAAGGTGTTGATAGAGTAATGAAGTTTGCTTTTGAATTAGCGAATACAAGAGTAAAGAAAATTACCAGTGCCACAAAATCCAATGGTATTGTCCATACGATGCCGTTTTGGGATCAAAGATTTCAAGAAATTGGAACATCTTATCCTCAAGTTGAAAAGGAACAATTTCATATTGATATTCTAGCCGCTCATTTCGTTCAGAACCCTCATTGGTTTGATGTAGTGGTTGCCAGCAATTTATTTGGGGATATTTTATCTGATTTAGGACCTGCGGTAGTTGGAGGAATGGGCATTGCGGCAGGTGCTAATATTAACCCGGAAAGAGTCTATCCAAGTATGTTTGAGCCCGTACATGGAAGTGCTCCTAATATTGCAGGGAAAAATATTGCTAACCCCATTGCTTGTTTCTGGACAGCCCAAATGATGCTTGACCATTTGGGTGAGATGGAAGGAGCAAAATTACTCATGGAAGCTATTGAAAATATCATAAAAGAAGGGAAAGTACTTACCAGAGATTTAGGGGGTAACGCATCTACTCAGGAGGTGAGCGCAGCTATTATAGACAAGATATTGAAAAAGTAATTACTCAGAAAAACGCCATAGCAAAAAAGTATACATCGATCATCCCCAGTAAAAAATAACCACCTCGTGTACCCCAGGAGTAATCACACAAAACAAATAATTATGAATAAGAGATCTTCCAAGTTAATCCTCTTGCTGCTCCTGATACTTGGGGTAAACACGCCTGTGTTACTTTCCCAGGTAACCTCGCAAGACATCGATGATATTGTAGTACGAGCGATGGATAACTTTACGGTCGCGGGTGCGGCCGTAGCAGTAGTTAAAGACGGCAAAATTGTCCATCAAAAAGGTTACGGAATACAATCGATAGCTACTAAAAAAAAGGTAACCGAAAACACCAATTTTGGAATTGCCTCCAACTCTAAAGCCTTCACCACCGCGTGTTTAGCAATTCTGGTAGAAGAAGGAAAAATGGCCTGGACCGATAAGGTCATCCATTACATACCGGAGTTCAAAATGTATAATGATTATGTCACTCAAAATTTTAACATTCAAGACTTACTCACCCACAGAAGTGGCCTCGGTTTAGGTATTGGAGATTTGATGTTTTTCCCTGACGGCTCAGACTTTACCATAGATGATATACTGGGCTCTTTTCAGTATTTTGAACCTGTTTCAGCATTTCGTACTAAGTTCGATTATGATAATCTTCTTTATTTAGTGGCTGGAGAAATTATCAAAAGAGTAAGTGGATTAGCTTGGGAACAATTTATTGAGCAGCGTATTTTTAATCCTCTCTCCATGGACGATTCTTATGCCTCTCTTACCTATATAAATGATCAAAGTAAAGTTGCCTCTCCGCATTTAAATAAAGCCAAAAAACTATCCCTTACAGATCCTGAACAGTGGGATCCGACAAAAATAAATGGAGCAGCAGGGGGCATTTATTCAAATGTACATGACCTAAGTAACTGGATGCTCGTGCAGCTTAACAAAGGGAAGTACGGTGCAAATTTAGAACAGCAACTATTTACAGAAGCCAGTCAACGGGAGATGTGGAGAATACATACGACCACTGAGGTCAATAGAAATCCACGATACAATTCACATTTTTCTGGCTATGGATTGGGGTGGAACTTGACGGATGTCAATGGGACTATGGTGGTCTCACATACTGGGGGCTTAATCGGGATGTTATCTAAAACGATGCTGGTTCCTGACTTGAATCTTGGTATTATTGTTTTGACCAATACCTATTTAGATGGTGCTGGGCTGTTTTCCGTGGTGACTCAGTCCCTTTTAGATAAGTATTTGGGTTTAGATGATTTTGATTGGATCGGCACCTATGCAAAAAGATTGAATCAAGGCGCAAGCGAAGCCGATGCGGTAGAAGCTAAAATATGGGCGACTATAGCAGCGGTAAATACTGCTATTATTGATAACAAGAACTATGCGGGTCTTTACAAAGATCCTTGGTTTGGGAACATAGAGATATATGAAGAGGATCAGCAACTTTGGTTTAGGTCCTTGCGATCTCCAAAATTATCCGGGCCCATGCAATTTTACAGAGCCAATACTTTTGTCGTAAAATGGCCCGCGTCTGGGTTAACCGATGCAGATGCTTTTATCATGTTTCAGTTGGATGAAGAAGGGAAAGCACAAGGGTTTAAAATGAAGGGGATCTCACCTGCTATCGATTTTAGCTTTGATTTTCAAGATTTACATCCGATGAGAATAGATAATCAATAATCGGCTACTTAGGTCGCTTTTCCAATTCGAAATTACGATCGGTAGCTGCTCCCCAATTCGGGTTTCCACAACCAAAAGAAATATCCTTACCCGGAGCATACATAGGAATATGAGACCATAAATTCACCGTCCCTCAGCGAACTCCTTAGCAAAGTACGTCAAGATAATGTCGGCCCCTGCACGCTTGATGGCGGTCAAGGATTCTTGCATGGCCCGTTCACCATCTAACCACCCATTTTGTACGGCCGCCTTGACCATGGCATATTCTCCAGACACATTATAGGCCGCAATAGGAAGTGGAAAATTTTCTTTGAGATCACTGATGATGTCCAGATAAGCCAAGGCAGGTTTAACCATCAATATATCTGCCCCTTCTTCATAATCAAGTTGCGCTTCCACCAAGGCTTCCGCACGGTTGGCAGGGTCCATTTGATAGGTCTTTTTATCTCCAAACTTGGGTACTGAATCCAGCGCATCACGAAAAGGCCCGTAAAAAGCACTGGCATACTTGGCCGTATAAGACATAATTCCTACTTCCTCGAAACCCTGATGATCGAGCAGTTCACGCAAATAGCCTACACGACCATCCATCATATCAGAAGGACCGATCATGTCGATCCCCGTTGCCGCCTGTGCAAGTGCCATTTTTCCCAAAATCTCTAATGTCGCATCGTTCAGCACTTTACCCTCTTTCACTAAGCCATCATGTCCGTCACTGCTATAGGGATCCATGGCAATATCAGTGATGATATGGGATTCGGGTAACCTTGCTTTAATTTCTTTAAGTGTCCTTAAATAAAAGGAATTTTCGTTGTACCCAGCACTGGCCTCTGGATTTTTATCCTTTTCTATAACCACCGGAAACACATCAAAGGACTTGATGCCCAAACCCATACAGTATTCAATCTCTTTGAGCATTAGGTCTGAAGTCAGACGATAAATACCCGGCATGGATGCCACTTCTTGTTTCTGATTATACCCTTCTATGAGGAATAAGGGAAATACCAGATCATCAGTGGTGACCTGCGTTTGTCGTGTCAGGGATCTGATGCCTTCAGTTTTACGGTTTCTTCTAGGTCTTCGGATCATAGTTGTAAAGATAATTAATCGATTGAGTTGAGCATAAATTATGATTGAAACATCATAAATAAGGCTGCAATAATGGTCATCGCTAGAATAAATCGACGATAAATTTGCTCTGGAATCCGTTTGACGATCTGAATTCCCAAAAAAGCGCCTAAGGCAATAAAGGGCAATACCAATAAGTTCAAAAATAGCGAGTCCCACGTAATAGTTTCCCAACCGTAGATATGGAAAGGCACCTTAACCAGATTGATGATTAAAAAAAACCAGGCTGCGGTACCAATAAATTGGTTTTTTAATAGGTTCAAAGACAATAAATAGATGGCCATGACGGAACCGGCCAAATTACCTACCATCGTAGTAAATCCCCCAGCTATTCCCAATCCAGCAGTAAATAGCCAGTTTTGAGAGGTCACTTGGCTTTGCTGCTTCTCATTCCACAACATGATCCCAACACTTAAAAAAATAATACCTGCCATTATTTGACGAAAAATGGCATCATCGATAAATATCCCTATATAGGTTCCCAATAAAACCCCTACAAAAGCAAAAGGAAGCACCCGCTTTAAATGCTTCCATTGGGCATCACCATGGTAATGATAAACGGCCATTAAATCTCCTAAAATAAGAATCGGCAACATGATACCACTGGAAGCGCGTCCACCAAAAACAATGGCCAACAAAGGTACGGCTATCATACCGGTCCCATGAATCCCTGTTTTGGCCATCCCAACGAAAACACCAACGAACGCCATAATGAGGACTTGTTGGTAAGTCAGGGTGAAGTTAAAAAGGTCCATCATATGCTAAAACGTATTTAATTAACATGCAAACACCCTTAATTTATGGGCCGTAATACGCTTATAAGCAGAGAAATTTAACCGAAATTAAAATTTGTAATCGTCTGCTTAATAATCTCTAAACAATGGCTTAATTCGCCCTCGATGATGACCAGTGGAGGTGCAAACCTAATAATGTTACCATGCGTAGGTTTGGCCAATAATCCATTTTCTTTCAGGGCTACACAAAGATCCCATGCCGTAGTGCTCTCTGCCGTATCATTAATCACCAAAGCGTTGAGCAATCCTTTGCCTCGAACCGTTTGAACCATTTCATGGGCCCCCATAAAATCGGTTAATTCCTTACGAAATAGATCTCCGAGTACTTGAGACTTTTGGGCTAGATTTTCATCCACCACAACTTCTAAAGCGGCTTGTGCCACTTTGCAAGCCAAAGGATTGCCTCCATAAGTAGAACCATGTTCTCCAGGTTTGATGGTCAGCATGACCTTATCGTCTGCCAAGATCGCGGATACAGGAAGTACGCCTCCTGAAATGGCTTTTCCCAATATCAAAATATCTGGCCTTGCATCTTCATAATCACAAGCCAACATTTTACCTGTCCTGGCAATACCCGTTTGTACTTCATCCGCGATAAATAAGACGTTGTACTGAGTACACAAGGCCCGAACACCTGCAAGGTAACCCTCATCGGGCACCACGACGCCGGCCTCTCCCTGAATGGGCTCAACCATAAAAGCGGCTACCGTTGGATCTTGAAGCTTTTGTTCAAGCGCTTGGAGATCATTATAAGGAATAAGTTCATAGCCAGGCATGTAAGGCCCGAATCCCTTGTAAGACACGGGATCATCTGAGCTGCTGATCGCCGCCAGCGTACGCCCCCAAAAATTACCCTTTGCAAAGATAATCTTGGCTTGATTTTCGGGAATACCTTTCTGCTCATATCCCCACTTTCTTGCCAACTTATTGGCGGTCTCTCCTCCTTCTACACCTGTATTCATCGGTAACACTTTATCGTAGCCAAATAACGCGGTAATGAATTGCTCGTATTCGCCAAGAACATCGTTGTGAAATGCGCGTGAAGTTAAAGTCAACCGCGACGCCTGATCTGTCAATGCTTTTAAAATTTTTGGATGACAATGGCCTTGATTCACGGCCGAATAAGCTGATAGAAAATCAAAATATTCTTTCCCTTCCACATCCCAAACCTTGGCCCCAAGCCCTTTGGCCAAAACGACAGGTAACGGATGGTAATTGTGCGCTCCGTGCTGGGCCTCAAGACGCATAAGCTCTTCACTCTTCGTTGTGCTTTCTATCATAAATTCTCATCTTTGTTTGTGGAACTAAACCATTTGCTCTGCGGTTATTACAAAATTACTAGATTTATAAGAACTTGACATCAAATAAAGGAAAGAAGGCAGAAACCCCTCCCTTAGAAAAGGCAGATTATTATTTTAACAAAGAAGGTCTCATGGTATTTACCGCTTTATACCATCTCAAACGGGGTTTTTGTTGTGTCTCTGGATGCAAAAATTGCCCTTATCCAACAAAATAAATTAAAAATGAGGGCTCAGCATTTGGTAATAAAACTATTATGGTGATATTTGCAGTCCGTTTTCAAAAAGCGTAAAAATTATGTCAAAAGTTTGTGATATTACAGGTAAGAGAGCAAGAAGCGGGAATAATGTTTCTAAGGCCAACAACAAGACCAAAAGAAAATTTTTCCCCAATCTGCACAAGAAAAGATTTTACATCCCTGAGCAGGATACATGGATCACACTAAAAGTTTCATCAACGGCACTACGTACCATCAACAAAAATGGTATCAATGCTGTGCTCAGAAAAGCAAGAGCTAACGGTAACACATTAGTATAAAAGACAAGAAAATGGCCAAAAAAGGTAATAGAATACAAGTAATCATGGAGTGTACAGAGCATAAAGCTACGGGTAAGGCGGGCACCTCTCGCTACATCACCACCAAAAACAGGAAAAACACTCCTGAAAGATTGGAGGTAAAGAAATACAATCCCATTCTAAGAAAACAAACTATTCACAAGGAAATTAAATAGTCATGGCAAAGAAAGTAGTAGCAACGTTAAAACAACCGGGAGGTGCAAAATTCGCTAAAGTCATTAGATCTGTAAAAACCGCAAGTGGTGCTTACTCTTTTAAAGAAGAAATGGTTGCAGAAGCAGACGTAAAAAAGGCATTGGCTAAATAATTACGCCAACTTTTTGTAAGAAATAGGTCGACCAGCAAAGTCGGCTTTTTTTTTAAATTCTATCGAAAAGTTCGCAAACTGAATTTTGATATGGGGTTATTTGATGTTTTTTCAAAAAAGAAAAAAGAAAATTTAGAAAAAGGCTTAGAAAAGTCAAAAGAAAGCTTTCTAAACAAGCTGAGCAAAGCCGTGATCGGTAAATCTAGCATTGATGATACGGTGCTCGATGATCTGGAAGAAGTACTCATCAATTCTGATGTAGGTATCGAAACAACCCTAAAAATTATTGTTAAGATTGAAGCGCGCGTAGCCAAAGATAAATACGTGTCGACTTCCGAACTTAATGAAATCTTAAGGGCTGAAATTGCGAGTTTACTCACAGAAAATAACACGACTGATCTCGATTCTTTTGAAATCCCCAAAGTAAAAGGCCCCTTTGTGATTTTGGTCGTCGGCGTAAATGGTGTGGGCAAAACCACCACCATCGGAAAACTAGCAGCTCAGCTGAAAGCCCTCGATAAAAAAGTTGTTTTAGGTGCTGCAGATACCTTTCGCGCCGCTGCTGTGGATCAGCTTATTTTATGGGGTGAACGGGTAGGCGTACCCGTCGTCTCAAAAGGCATGCATACTGATCCGGCTGCTGTAGCCTATGAAGCGGTCAAACAAGCCAAGGAAGAAGGTGCAGATGTCGTAATCATCGATACTGCAGGCAGGTTACATACCAAGGTAAACCTCATGAACGAATTGGGTAAGATTAAGAATGTTATTAAGAAGTTTGTTCCCGAAGCCCCCCATGAGGTCCTATTGGTTTTGGACGGCAGTACCGGTCAAAATGCTTTTGTTCAAGCGACAGAATTTACCAAAGCAACGGAGGTAAATGCCCTAGCCGTGACCAAATTGGACGGTACCGCCAAAGGGGGTGTCGTTATAGGTATCTCTGACCAATTTAAAATCCCTGTAAAATACATTGGTGTCGGAGAAGGAATAGAGCACCTACAGGTATTCAATAAAAAAACTTTTGTAGATGCCTTTTTTGAGAAATAATCAGCTACCCCACTGACCCCTCATCTAAACCTTCAACCTTAATTTGCTTGTTTAGGAGCTACAAAAGTCGCTTCTTTTTTGTTTAGAGAGCCTTATTTATTACGTAACGAATCAGGCGTATTTACAATTACATAGCTTTCGGGCATTAAATTGAAGTATAGGGTCCCAAAATCTCGAATTACGGTTACCTCAGTACAGATCCCATTTTCATATCGATAATAGTTCTCTCCTTGCGGTGATGTCAATAGGTAATAATGAGGGTTGATTTCTTTAAAATTCAAATAAGTCGCAAAATGTTGAGAAAATACCGGCTTCCTATCTTTTGGTTCTTCAAAATGAATTTTAGCGGCGGAATACATAATTGTTTCAAAGGATATACGTTGGGGAATATCTTCAGACCTTAGTACATAACCTTCCTCTTTCTTGACAATATCATAGGTAATTTTCTTAGACCCATTCAAACTACTAAATCCATGGCCTCGCATCAAAACACCTTGCTCGAAAGTCTCTTGCAGCACGTATTTGATCTCCAACTCTATGAGAATTTTATACCTCACCTCAGTTATGTTTTCATAGATCACTTCACTCAAAGAACTAACCCGACTGACCGTCATGGTACCTATTTCCTTCTTTGACTTAAATACTTGATATCTCAGCAGTTGTGCTTGACTCAGCGATGAGCAAAGCATAAGAAAGAAAATAACAGAAAACTTCAAAGCCAATAATCAAGGGTTAAATAGACTATAAAGTTGATCAATTTAAAACTATTTCTTGGATTTTTTAAAGGAATATTAACGCCTGTTCTTTGGCTTATATTTGCTTTGCGCAAAAATTTCATGATGATTGCGATTGGCCATCAATTCTTGCATGGTGCTGCCCGTCTCATCCATATACTGTTTTACAATTTGCCACCCAATCCAAGCACCAACTCTTCCAGGGCATTCGTCGCCCAACTCTATCGTTTTTGGCCGTTCTCCCAGCATTTTTTTCTTAGTGAATTCATCTGTCACATAGAGCCATTCCTTTTCGATAATCCGAGACCAAATCAATTCTTGGTAGGCGTATACATCTAGAATTTCCTTTGCTGTAAACCCTAAAATTAAATCATCCGGCGTGCAGGGCATGATGCTTCCTAGCAAATAATAAATCTTCCCATAATCAATCATTTCAGACAATAACGTCTCTTCATCTCCGCTTGAACAATAATCTGCAATGAAAAATTTCAGGATGGTTGGAGTCATATACTTGGGCTCATACCTTTTTAAGATATACTGCGGTACTTCTTTGGGCCGGTAAGACGCTTTCTCCCCGATAAAAAAATCTAGGCCAATAATTATGAGATCCTTAGAAACGGCTAAATCATTATACAATCCACTCACCATGGTTTGAACTTTGGGAACTGTCATCTCAGGAAAATAATATTTCAACCACCCTAAAGAAATATTCATTGTTTTTTCAAACAGGGGCTGATCAAAGGCCTCATTCGCCTCGACGTACAGGGTGTCTATAAACTCGTTTTGTACCAATCCAAAAATACGTTCAGCCAATATTTTTTCATCGGGATACTCATTGAGATGAAACATCCGTGCCGCCATTTGCTGATGGATTTGAAGGAATGTTTCTACATCCCTGACCTCTTGAGCCCTAAATAAATTTTTTTCAAGCCTATTTACTTCAATTTCTATCGTCGCAGGCTTTCCCTCGGGATGGGAACGACAGGGGTCTTCACTACATCCATTTAATAAAAGAGAAACAAAGAGTAGACATAATATCCTCATAAGTACTATTTTTGGAGAAAATTAACATAATTTCGATGAGAAAGTCACTTCTTTTCCTATCATTTATTTTACTTGGGGCCCTGGCCTGTTTTTCGCAAACCAAGCTCGGATTGAAATTTTCCCCCTTATTTTCATCGCACAAGATCTCATTAAAGTCAGATCAATTAGACGTTTTCCAAGGGAAAACAGCCACCAGAATGTCGATCGGCCTCATTGTAGATCATCCGTTTACCGATACCTACTTTTTAAGTTCCGGTTTGATTTTTCTACCCAAAAGGGTCAGCATCAATCTAGAAGAAGAAGATGGCGGCACCGCACCCACAAATCCCTTTGAATCCTACGATCTTAATTATCTTCAGGTTCCCTTATCTCTAAAGCTATTCACCAATGAAATCGCACCAGACATGAGTTTGTTTTTTCAAGTTGGCTTAGCCCTTGAATTCAAAATTTTCGAACAAGCCTTGAACGAAGATTATGAATTCATCTCGAAATTTAACTTTTTCGATACTGCAGCAATCATAGGCACAGGCATAGAATACCGATTAGGCATAAATACCCTGTTTTTTGCCGGTATCAGCCTGCAAAAAGGGTTGATTAACATCATTAATCAAACCAATCCCAAATATCCCCTCGTCATTAGAAATCAAATTGTCAGTATTGATGTTGGTATGAAATTCTAAGTCTGAATGGCTTCACCGTTGGTATTTAGAAATTGATACTCATTCAGTGCCAAAGACGAATCTGAAATGACATTAACCCATTTCATCAAACCTAAAAACCATTTAGTGCGTCGAGAAATGATCCCTTCAGTAAAGTAAGCACTTAAGTAGGGGTGTACCACTAAGGTCACCTTTTTCTCGTTCTGCTTCTTAAACAAATGCATCAAGGTCTCCTCAATTTGATCTGCAATCAAAATGGATGCTGTTATCTTCCCTGTGCCCGCACAAGAAGGACATTGTTCTTTGGTAATGATATTTACTTCTGGTCTTACCCTTTGTCGCGTAATTTGTAATAAACCAAACTTTGACAAGGGTAAAATGGTATGCTTCGAACGATCCCCTTCCATTGCCTCAATCATCGTTGAATAGACTTTGCGCTTGTTTTCAATCTTGCGCATATCTATAAAATCCACGACAATGATTCCGCCCATATCACGCAATCGCAACTGACGAGCGATTTCTTTAGCCGCTTCAACATTAACTGTCAACGCAGTGGTTTCCTGATCTTCCTCGCGATTAGATTTATTCCCGCTGTTCACATCAATAACATGCAATGCCTCGGTGTGCTCAATGATCAAATAACCACCATCAGCCACGGTGACTGATTTTCCAAATGAGGTTTTTAGCTGTTTTTCAACACCAAAAATTTCAAAAATTTTGGCTTTTGATTGATGTAGACGCAACAGTTTCTCTTTATCTGGAGCAATGGTTTTGATGTAACTTTTGATCTCTTCAAATAAGTCTTTGTTATCAATGGTAATGCTATCAAACGTCTCGTTAAGTACATCTCTAACAATAGAATTCGTTCGACTTACCTCTCCGATAATTTTATCCTTGGGTTTGGACTTCTTGAGTTTTTCAATGCCTCTTTGCCAAATTTGTACCAAGTTTTGAAGATCTGTATCAAGCTCTTTAACATCTTTTCCCGTAGCTACGGTACGGATGATCACTCCAAAATTTTCTGGCTTGATTGAACTGATCAGACGCGCCAAGCGCTTCCTTTCATTAGAATTCCCTATTTTCTTTGATACATTAACTGCATTCGAAAATGGTACTAAAACTAAATAGCGTCCTGCTATTGACAACTCGCACGATAATCTCGGGCCCTTTGTTGATATGGGTTCCTTTACAACCTGAACAAGGATTTTTTGGTTCTTTGTTAGAACCTGTCCTATTTTACCAAACTTATCAATATCGGCCTCATTTCTGAACCCAGTGAGCTTGGTGCTGATCTCTTTTTTACTTTGAATCAGCTGCGTAAATTTATTCAGTGACTGGATTTGTGGTCCTAAGTCGAGGTAATGTAGAAAGGCGTCTTTTTCATAACCGATATCAATGAAACCTGCATTGAGACCTTGAACCACTTTTCGTACCGTACCTAAGTAAATATCTCCAACATTGAATTGATTTCCACCGTTTTCTTGGTGAAATTCAATCAATCTTCTATCATTTAAAAGAGCTATTCGACATCCGTTTTGAGTTGAATTTATTACTAATTCATTACTCACAATTTTTCAGATTAAATGTCTACTTCTTTTTATGTCTATTCTTTCTTAACCTTTTCTTTCTCTTGTGTGTAGAGATTTTATGTCTTTTTCTTTTTTTACCGCAAGGCATATTCTTTTAATTTAAGTATTATTAATTTTCTAAATATTCTGCTGCTGCAGACTTTAAAGCTGGATCAGCATCTTCTGCAGCTACAATTCTTGTAAATAATTCCGATGATTCCTTAGGTTTGTTAATCTCTAACAAACAAACGCCCATATATAACATGGCCTCATAATCATCTTCTTTCAACGCAATCAACTTTTCAAACCTTTTAACACCTCGCTCATATTGTCCTGATTGAATGGACAAAAGACCTAAACTTAAAAGGGCTTCTCTGTTCTCTGGGTCTTTTTCTACCACTTCCCTCAACATCATAATCCCTGACATAGGGTTTTCCGTTGTCACTAGGGTCATGGCTAACTTTGTTTTGGCGGATAAATTATCTACCTCCCTTTGAGTGATCAAAGTCAAAACTTTCCGGGCCTCTAGGGCATATACGGCTGCTTCTTTCATGTTAGAGGCACGCTCGTATGAAGCATATAATAATGCTGCCGCTTTTTTCTGTGTTTGTAAAGAACTGTCTCTCTGCAAGAATTTTATAGTAACATTTTTGGCACTATCCAAAAATCCATACTTTAAATAGTATTTCGCTAAAGAGTCTGCAAAGTTAATGTAATTTTTCGATATTTCCCCTTTCGTAAAGTTCTTCAGTGAAGTAATTGCAGCTGCGTCTTCATTGGACATATTAAAAGAATGTGATTCTACACTGCTCTCACCCTCATTTTTCACTGCTGTGCGCGGCAGTTGATACAGTAAAAAGACGGCTGCCATCCCTGCAATTGTTAGTGAAATAAGATACTTATTCATCCGCTATCAGCTTTCCTTTTACGCAGACGTTACGTTCCTCTTGATCTTGTCAATGAAAATTTTAGACGGCTTAAAGCTCGGGATATAATGCTCCTCAATGACAATTGCCGTATTTTTAGATATGTTTCTGGCAATCTTTTTTGCGCGTTTTTTGTTCACAAAACTACCAAATCCCCTCACATATATATTTTTCCCGTCGGTCATCGAGGTTTTCACTACAGAAAAGAAGGCCTCTACCGATGCCTGAACGTCTAATTTATCGATCCCTGTCTTTTCACTTATTTCGTTTATTACATCTGCTTTCGTCACAATAATTTCATTTTATTTGTCAACCATCGTTTTATTAAGAACTTCAAATTTACATTTGTAAGATTACGGTACAAATGTATTCTCTAGAAAATCAAAAACCCCAAATAATAT
>TARA_B110000902_G_scaffold52285_3_pt1 | contig 27205 bp, 26 predicted proteins | sample TARA_B110000902 | Tara Oceans TARA_B110000902 (sample SAMEA4398009) | marine metagenome | biome: Polar Biome; feature: [SRF] surface water layer (ENVO:00010504); material: water (ENVO:00002006), including particulate matter (ENVO:01000060) such as... | depth 5 m | reverse complement strand
AACTAACGTTGGGCCTTTTTATTTATACTTTTTTGCAACCTTTCTATCACAGTAGTGTCTAACATAATACAAGAGCAAATTGATTAGTGACCAAGAACTTATACAACGATGTAAGGACAATGATCAGTCTGCTCAGAAAATGCTCTTTGAAAAGTATGCCGATAGAATGATGGCAGTTTGCATGAGGTACTGTAAAAATCAAGATGACGCAAAAGATTTGCTTCAAGATGGGTTTTACAAAGTCTTTGTGAATATCGAGAAGTTTAAAGGTACTAGTGCCGTTTCTACTTGGATGACGCGTGTATTTATAAACCTAGCAATAAACAAACAACGCTTAGGTAGAAATAAGTACGACCACTATGAGTTTGACCCTGCAAAGGAAAAAACTACAGTAGATCCATACCAAGAAGAACCGCCAACTATTGCACCAGAAAAGGTGCTGGCTGCACTAAACCAACTTCCAGATATTTATAAGATTGTAATAAACATGTACGCTGTAGACAGTATGTCTCACAAAGAAATAGCCAAAAAATTGGGTATTTCTTTAGGATCATCTAAAAGCAGGCTTTCCAGAGGACGTGTATTACTAAATACTTTGTTACAACGCAAATAGAGGCTTTAGATTGGATAATTTACAACATATCGACGACTTGCTCAGACAAGCATCCCAAGTGCCCGCCAATGCCTTGGTGAATGCCGCTGACTGGACAGCAGTCGAAAAAAGATTGAAGCGAAGAAAAAACCGCATATATGTAGTGTGGTTTTTTCTGGCTTTGATTTCCGTATCTAGTGTTGGGGTGGTCTTTTACCACAAGAATCAAAAAAATTCCAATACACCTATTCTAACAAAAACAACGGAATCTCTTCCTAAACAAGACACGCATAAAATCACACAGAATTTCCAAGTTCCAAATAACGTTGATCTTAATAATTCGCACGAATCTAAGGATGAATCTATCATCAGCCACTCTGCGAAACTTTATCGTGATAAGGCTGTAACACCACCTACACACGTAGACTATACTAAAAAAGAACAAATTCCTGCTGGAATAACTACAACGACGGACACACATAATGCCACAAAAGCACCGTTAATCGATACACAGCACACTCCATATATACCAGCAGAAACCATTACTCTACTGCCAACTCGAAACACAGGATCTTACGTTGGAGATATTTCTCTGAATACATTACACCTAATTCCACCAACCAGAATTGCTAGTGTGATTACTATTACTCATAAGGCTAACACGAGTGGATCAACACCACCTAAACTAGAAAGACACTGGGAAGTGGGTGTCTCTTTTACTCCAGGGATATCCAACAAAATTACTTCTGAAAACAGTGTATTGAATGGACTAATAAACCGTTCTTACTATGACAAAGTAGCGAATAGCGAAACCACAGCATTTTCCAATACTTTTGGTTTCAACATACAGTACCATGCGAAAAAATGGTTTATTTCCTCTGGTCTATTTATGACCCAACGCAAAGAACAACTGGACTATAACTATACCATTACGGAGGGTCCTCTTTATGATGCTACAACCATTTATTCTTATGTTCCAGTGGACCCAAGATCGTACGAATCCATAGTTTATTCAGGGTCAAATTCATATCATTTTCTTGAAATCCCGCTAAACATAGGGTACAAGACGACTATTTCACCTAACTTTGAGCTAAGAACTCAATTGGGAGCATCCTATATGGCTCTCAGAAATAGAGAAGGTAAGAAAGGAAACTTTACCACTCTCGAGTTAGAAGATCTACAAGATTTGCAATTTGCCCAACACAATATCGCCGCTAACGTAAAAACAGGTCTATACTTGAATAAGCAGCGTTTTGTTATAGGTATAGAGCCTACATTTGGTATTAACCTAAACTCACTCAGATCTGTAGAAACATCTGCTATTAAAACAAAACCATACGGGTACGGACTTAATATTACTAGTGCTATTAAACTCTTCAAACTATGAGAAGAATAGTATTACATATCGCGACTCTCCTAATTGTATGTGCCACACAGGCACAAATACTTGCTCCTATGGGTAAAGGACTACCTGCTGCACCAGACAAGATTGCCAACCATAAAGATGGTGTAGTTGCTGCCTATGATGATAGGGACAACATCATTAACCTACAAATCTGGAACGGAGATTTCTGGTACACCTTACCTACGCCAGCTCTACCACGTACAGGCACTACTCCTTTAGGAACTTACCAAATAATCGATTTAATCAGTTTTGAGAACGATATATACCTCATGACGGGTTATAACCAAAATCTTCCAGTAGGTGCCGCCAATAGTATTCTGAAATGGGACGGTTCTAGTTGGAATAACATAAGTGATAGTAAGGTCACTAACAGCTTGTCACTAAAAGCCCTTCTAATTGAAGACAACGCCCTCAAGTGCATTGGTAAATTTAAGGAAGGCACAGTAGAAACGAATATTGCACGTTATACAGGTTCTAGCTGGTCCTTAGAAGGCAACCTCATTACTAATAATATAGAAAGAGACAATTTTGAAAGTGTAGTAAAAAAAGGTGAAAATATTTTTGCTACAGGAACATTTACCAACCCTCAAGACAACAAACTTTCATTGGTGAAGTGGAACGGAACAGAGTGGACGCTAACTGATTTCCCTCCGTTTCTAGATAAAAATATTGCCCTTGGAACGTACCGAGACAAAATAGTCGTATTTGGTACATCTAACTTTAACACAGCACCGATTAAAATAAGTCAAGGAACCAACTGGACAGACTTAGATAACGGATTAGAAAACTATACGGTACAAAACATTTCTCAGTTTGCCGAATTAGACGGACAACTTATGGCCCTAGGTTCATTCGTAAATAATCAAACATCACAACAGAGTAAACTTATGCTTTATGATGGTGAGCAATGGAGCCCTTCCAATATTGTCCTAAACAACATTGATCAAATCCATTCGTTTGGCAAGGTAGTAGCTCTAAGCGGAGACTACGACGACAATGGTATACTACGTGGTATAGGCCAGATTTACGCAGATAAAGCACAAATTATTACCCGTGTATTCAATGATAAAAACGGCAACTGTAAAAAGGATGCCAATGAAGATTGGTTAAGACACTATCCAGTAAGTATTAATGAAGTAAGCCTAATTCCAACAGGGAATAATGGCGTTCTATATGCTCAAATAGAAAAGAACGAGAGTTATAAAATAAATGCTGCCAACTACAGACATTTTGTTCCAACGTGTGACGATATTCAGCTGGAACCAACAGCGTATAAAACGTATTTCGAAAGTGCCCTTGGAGCTCGACAAGTAATGGGTATTAGTGATGCTCAAATATATATTACTGATAATCAAGGAAATAAGTATCTATCTGGCGAAGAAAGAGCAGCTGTACTCTGTGTATCAAATCTCGGAAGTCAGCCCATTACGGATGCGACAATTTCATTACAATTACCCCAAGGTTTAGGTAATTTTACATCTGATGTAGCTCCAGATGGAGTAACAGATAATGTTGCCACATGGACCGTAAGCCTGTCTTCCTCCACTGATAAGTGTATTGCATTAAACTACAACTTAGGGGGTATTGACGACCAAACATTGACTGCAGAGGTAATGCTACCTAACGGAGTAATAGATACAGACCTAACCAATAACAAGTCTAATTTTACCTACTATACAGGCGAATCATTGTCCAACAATAAGCAATGTCTGAACGGGAAAAATATTAACCCTGCTGAACATCAACTGCGATATAAAATAAACGTTAAGAATGAAAACGCAGCTGCCGTAAATGCAATAAAAATAGTGGATATACTAGATGAGGATATCATTAGAAGTGTAGAAGGTATTTATGTCACTACGAGTCATTCAGACGCTACAATCTACTCCGACTACGAGTTTGTAACAAACGAGAACGGTAAGCAGGTATTAAAATTAATCACTACCATAGAGGGGGTTTCCATACCGGGTGCTAGTGACAATGATGTTCTCTCAAAGGCCTTTGTAGACTACCAGATAGGAATACGTAGCGACCTCATGAAAAAGGATGCAGAAATTTGCAATACTGCTAAGATTTATCTTTCGTTTGAGAATGGGGTATACGGAGAACCAATTGCCACCAACACCGTGTGTAGCTATATGAGTGAAACACTCGGCGTTACAAATACTATTGTGTCACCTCCTACTATTGATGATTTAGAAATAGGGCCAAACCCCGTTTCGGATGTAGTCGTAATCTCCAATGATAGAAGCAATTCTGTGCACCTATCTATGGTGAACAGCCTGGGTCAAAAACTTAAGCAGCTTGAAGTAAAGCAACATTCTAAAATAAGTTTAGATGTGTCTGAATACCAGCCAGGTGTGTATTTCATATATGCTAACGGGCTATTTGCTAAAAAAATAGTTATACATTAAGTAGCTACTGCTAAAGAAGCTACACTGAGCTTCAACCCTTCTACGTCTAAGAGTACAGACCCACAAGATTCCATTGTAGAGCCTGTGGTAATGACGTCATCTATAAGTAAAATATTTTTACCTTCAATCATTTTGGGGTCTATGACCCTAAATAATTCCTTGGAATTGATATACCGCTCATACCGCTTTTTCTTGGTTTGAGTACCGTTGTGTCGTTCTCTCACTACCACGTCTGATAGCATTGGTATTTTCATTATTTCACACAGTCCATGACCAAGCAAGTCGCATTGATTGTATCCTCTAAATTTTTGTCTTTTGGGATGTAGTGGAACAGGAATCACATAATCAATATGGCTAAAATTACCCGTCTTTATCAAGGCATTGCCAAGCCATTTTCCCATTTCTATACCGAGATCCGTATTCCCTTTGTATTTCAACTCGTGCATTAATTTTTTGACATCGTTTGTACTCTTATAGGATAGATAAGCTGTTGTAGCCTCCAACTTGAGCCTGCCCCAAAACTTCTTGGCCAGTGGATTATCACGCTCTGCAATCAACTCAAATCTGGGTAGTGTATACAAACAGAAATCACAAACAGATTCCTCTTGCTTACTTAGGTACCCATCGCAACAAACACACAGGTTTGGGAAGAGCATTTGACCAACTGACGCCAACAAATTCTTCATTTAGTGCTCAAATTACGCGAAATACAAGACCTTTGCAACTATCTATGTTCGAAAACAAAGAAACCACCAATATTAGTGAACTCGGAGAGTTCGGACTTATTGAACACCTTACGAAACAATTTATCATAACCAAACCAGAGACTAAACTGAGTATCGGTGATGATGCTGCCGTAATTCACATGGCTGACAAACAGCAAGTTATAAGCACAGACATGCTCATAGAGGACATACATTTTGACATGATGTACTCTCCACTTGTACATATTGGGTATAAGTCTATATCCTCCAGCATCAGTGATATATGTGCAATGAACGCCAAGGCCAGTCAAGTTTTGGTTTCTGTAGCCATGTCTAGCAAGTACACGCTACAAGCTGTGGAAGAACTCTATACCGGCATTCGTGCCGCTTGCGAAAAATATGATGTAGAGTTAATAGGCGGAGATACCAGTAGTTCGGTAATTGGTATGTGCATTAGCGTAACTGTAATCGGATATGTTGAAGAGAAAAAAATAGTTACCCGAAGCGGTGCAAAAGAAGGAGATCTACTTTGTGTAAGTGGTGATCTAGGTGGAGCCTATATGGGTTTGCAAATATTGGAGCGTGAAAAGCAGGTTTTCTTGACAAATAAGGAAATGAAACCCGATCTAGAAGGCAAAGACTACATCGTGGGTAGACAGCTGCGTCCAGAGGCTAGAAAAGACATTGTGGATCTTTTTGAAGAGCTTGGCATTCAGCCTTCATCCATGATCGACGTTAGTGATGGCTTAAGCAGCGAGGTCTTCCATCTCTGTAAGCAATCTAATATAGGAATGAAGGTATACGAGGATAAACTACCTATAGACCAACAAACCTACGATACAGCCATAGAATTCAACCTTGCTCCTACTACGTGTGCCATGAATGGTGGTGAAGACTACGAACTTCTCTTTACCGTACCACAAGCAGATTTTGACAAGATAAAAAATTCAATGGACATAAGTATAGTAGGCTACTGCACCGCCCCTCACGAAGGTAAAGAACTAATTACCAAGTCTGGCAACGTAGTACCTCTAGAAGCCCAAGGTTGGGAAAACTTTAACCTCTCCGTTTCCAAAGAGGAAACATCGGAAGAAAGCTAGATATATTTACTTAGCAAAGCAGCTAATTCTTCTTCTGAGTGGTAACCCGTTTTATCATATACTTCTGTACCATCTTTGTATATTTTAATCAAGGGTATTGCATTGATTTGGAAATGACCTGACACTTCAATACTCTTATCTGTATCCACTTTTAGTACTACGAGCTCATCTCCATATTTTTTCTTCATCGTTTCTATGTGCGGAGCCATTGCTTTGCACGGACCACACCACGGGGCATAAAAGTCTACAAGCACAACCTTACCAGAAGACACTGCCTCATTATAACGTGCTAGCGTATAGCCTGAATTCGATTTTTTCGTATCCGTAATTATCTTGTACCCTTCTGCCTTCCATCGTAGTATACCTCCTTTTAGGTCATACACTTTGTATCCCATTGCTTTGAGTTGCACTGCCGCTTTAGCACTTCTGCCGCCAGATTTACAATACACAAGTACATCCTTACTTTTATCAAGTAGAGCTGCTTTTTGAGCAAAATCAGAAGCATTCACATTGATATTACTTGCATTTTCTAGGTGATTGGTTGCAAATTCTTCTGGAGACCTTACATCTACAAGGGTATACTCCGTATTGACCATTTTTTCTGCAAATGTCTTTGCATCTAGACTAGCCGTTTCTATTTTACTAGCCCCACATCCCGCAATTAGCGTGATTGCCATTGCTGCCATACTCCATTTTATGCTCTTCATATATTATTTATTTTTATAATTTCCTCTATAATTTTTCTGTCGTTACAAAGTTTAGGAATCTTATGTTGACCTCCTAATTTTTGTTTACGCTTCAACCATTTATAAAAAGTTTGTGGCTTACACACCACCATTTCTAGTCTTTCTAAGACCATGTTTCCTTTTCGCTTGGACTCGTAATCTGAGTTGGCATTGCACAACTCTTGGTCTAGCACATCTGCAAAGTACTCCAAACTCTCTGGCTCCGTATTGAACTCAATCAGCCACTGGTGCCTTCCTTTCTTTTTGCCTTTTAAGTAAACGGGGGCCGCGGTAAATTCTGACACTACTGCTCCTGTTTTTTGTTGAGCTATAGTCATTGCTTTCTCAGCATTTTCTACCATTAGCTCCTCCCCAAAAGCATTGATAAAGCTTTTGGTACGTCCTGTTATTTTTATTCTAAAGGGATTTCTACTCGTAAATTCTATTGTGTCGCCCAATTGGTATCGCCACAGACCCGCATTTGTATTCAATACTACTGCATACTTTTTTCCAATTTCCACCTCGTCTAACCACAGTGTTCTAGGGTTATCCGTGCCGCACAGTTCTATTGGAATAAACTCATAGAAGATGCCATAATCTAACATGAGTGCCATGTCCTCGTTGGTATTATCCTGTACCCCAAAAAAGCCTTCAGACGCATTGTACGTTTCTCTGTAGGCTATATCGCCACCTACAAGACTGGCAAACTGGTCTTTGTATGGTGAGAAGTTGACTCCACCATGTACATACAGTTCCAAATTGGGCCAAATTTCCAAAATACAGCTTGCCTTTGTTTTTTCGAGTATTCCCCTTAACAAAAGCATGGTCCATGACGGTACTCCAGAGATATTGGTCACATTCTCCGCATGGGTACTCTCTATCATTTTCTGCATCTTGTTTTCCCAATCCGGCAGCAAAGCGATATCCATACTTGGCGTAGCCAAAAAATTTGCAATAAAGGGCATATTATTCATCATTACGGCACTTAGGTCGCCAGAGTATGAGTTCTCTGCGAGTGCATTTACCTGGTGGCTACCGCCTACAATAAGTCCTTTTCCTTGAAAAATTTTTGCATCTGCATTGTGGTAATAGTACCATGCTAACACATCTCGACTGCCCCTGAATTGGCATTCTTCCAATGCTTCATAACTTACGGGGATATACTTGCTCTTATCAGAGGTGGTACCGCTACTTTGGGCAAACCATGTAATGTCTCCGGGCCAAAGCACACGCTGTTCCCCATGCATTACACGCTGAATATATGGTTTTAGGTCGTCATACTCAAAGAGTGGCACACGCTCCCTATATTGGTCTATGGTCTTTACTTCTGCGAGTTTAAAATCTCTACCAAATGACGTTTTCCGAGCTTCTCCCATCAATTCAGTAAACATTTGGTGCTGCACATCTGCCCCATTTCTAAAGCTGTGCTCTATGAGCGGTATCCTCTTTTTGAGATACCATGACATAAAAGAATTTACAAAGCCGAGCATACTACCCGGTACTGAAAGACATAATAAAATCTCTAATAAGTAGGAAAGACTTGTCGTAATACTCTCCTAATCGAAGGTTTTTTGGACTATCTGCCGGCATATGATAATGCTTATAATCGCCCATGAGGTAAATGAAAAAGGATGGAACTCCTTTCTCTGAAAAGAAATAATGATCACTATTTGCCGCCTTGCCTCTCGGTTTTATTTTGGGCAAATATTTATTCTGCGTATTAATTGATGTAAATCGTTTGAATGCCTCGGGGTATACCGTAGCATTCACAATAGTGGCTCCGCCTTCTCCGCTTCCCATTAGGTCCATATTGAACACAAACTTGGTTTGAGATAAAGGTACGATTGGTTTATTGACATAGTGTAGTGACCCAACCAAACCCGCTTCTTCAGCTCCAAATGCGATGAATGCTACGGTATACTTCTGAGGATGTTGAGCAAAATAAGCTGCCATATCAATTAGCATACTTATGCCGCTTGCATTGTCATTGGCTCCATAAAAAGTAGCATCTCCCATTTTTCCGAGGTGATCGTAATGTCCGCAAAAGATGATGATACTATCTGGATACGTTGTGCCTTCTACATAGCCATATACATTTTGTGTTGTATAGTCGTTAATGAATTTGCTTTCAATTTCTATACTCATGGTCTTCGTCATTCTGCCAAAAGACGAAGTCAATAGCCAAATCTCACCACTTCTGATTCTCTGACGACCTACACTCCAAGTCAAATTCTCTTTTAGAAAAACCAATGTGCCATTGCCTAAGGACTCGCGTATTTTGGCTATGTTTTTTACCATAATCTCGTCTTTGGCATCGTATACACTTATTACAGGCACATATCCCTTCTTTATAGCTCGCTTTACCTTCTTCGCTACTTTGGGTGATGTTAATAAGCGTTGAGACACATAAAACGTAGGACCACTTAGCTTTACAGAACCGCTTTCTGGGGACACCAGGTAGTCTACACCAGGTGCTAGTTCTTTTCTATCTAGCTTTACTGTACTTTTCGTGATGGTGTTCACTCCCAAGCTGAACGGCTGCATGTAGTTGGCCGTTTTAGCCTTTAAACCCAACGCACTAAATTTTGTGGCAATGTACTCTGCCGCTTTTTTCTCGCCCTGATTTATGTAGCCCCTACCTGCCATTTCTTCTGAGCACAAGTCACTTATGATTTGTTGTGCAGCAACTCTATTTTGGGCAAATACAGTATTAGCCGTTATAAAAAATAGGAGAACGGGTATATATCTCATTTGTACTTGGATATGCATTAGCTTTGCGAAGCTAATAATTAAAATACACAATGGGGATAGGAAATTTTTTCGAAAACCTTTTTAGCAAGGCGAAACATATCTCTGGCAAGGCTGAAGATACAATAGACTACACATCAATAGAGGCTTCAGCAATACAACTATGAAAATACCCCTAATCGTTGAAATCATCAGTGTTATGTGCAACATTATTTTTCTTGTCTTACTAATCAAAGAAAAAAAGCAATGCTGGATATATGGGATACTCGGCTCCATCACAGGAGCCTATGTTTTTTATGAAAACGCCTACTATTCAGAAACCCTTCTGTATGCCTTTTACGCTTTTGTAGGTATCTACGGATACTACTACTGGGACCGCAATGAGTCTACAGACTTCACCATAAAGCGTACTTCCACTTTTTATATTGTCGTTATGATCCTAGGCGGAGCTTTAGCTGGTTTAGGTTTGGGATTTCTTATGAGCAAAACAGACGCAGCCAATCCGTATTATGATGCAATGAGCACGTCATTTGGTATACTTGCAACCTTCTTAGAATTGTACAAATACTTTGTTGCATGGGGTTTTTGGATACTCATTAATGCTTATACCATTTGGTTGTATGGTATTAAAGACCTGAATTTTTTTGCATTTCAGATGGTCATTTATACCTCCCTCTCCATCTATGGGTTTGTCTCTTGGCGTAAAAAGATGGTCTCGTAATCATTATTCATAAATTGCTTGTCAATGATTTTCTGTTGCCCCCATCCTCGTCACTACAGGGCTTTTTTTAGCAATCTCAAACCCTCCCATTGCATTAGCACATATAGTAATACTACATGTGTAATATGCCTTCTCGCAATAGTCGTTTATTCAGAATTCATTTACACTCGGGACCCCATCCTCAGTAGCTGTTGTTGTTGTTGACATATTCTCTGTGAGATTTTTTAAGTTCTTTAGCCCTTCTTCAAAATCTGGACCAACCATAGGGTCTATAAAGTAATTGAGTATTCTAAACGGATAGCCGAGGTTTGAATACATCTGCCAGACTACTTCGGTTTTGTTCGCTTCCTCGTCCAAAGAAAAGGAACCTTCATTTGGCTTATCATCGAAATAGAACGTATATGCCAACCGATTCATATCCGTTATAGCATTCATCTCCATTCTACCCTCGCCAACATCCTTGTTTTCTGATGACCAGCTGTATCCTTGCTTTTTGTCATTTACGGTACCGTAATAGGTTCTTTTTTGCAGGGTGTCTTTGGCAAACCAGGCGTCCCAGTTCTTCCAATTTTCAAAATTGGCAATTTGATTAAAAATGATTTTTTGCGAAGCATTGATTTCAATACGACGTGTGACCGTCTTTTTTGAAGGTGCAAATACAGCGGCCAGCAAGGCTGCAGCTAGCATAATTAAGACGAAGTAAACAAATCCTTTAATAACTTTCATTGGTTGATTACAAAGTAAAGCAAGTATTACTTTAGTAGTATACGGTCCTTTGATTTTAATATCCTTGCCAAAGCTTTAGCTCTACGCTTCTATTAGTAATAGATAATCCTAAATTTGCAGCAGAAAATTATAAAGAAAATTAGTATGAAAAGCATAACACTAAGTCTTCTTGCTGTGTTACTACTAGCAGCTTGCACACCTTCAGAGAACAAAACAACAACAGAATCAGAAGTAGCGATCGAAAAAACTACTCCTGCACCAGATACTTTAGAAACAATAACTCAAAAAAATAATATAAAAATGGAAAACGGACTTTACGCCAAAATGAATACTTCTAAGGGAGAAATCACTTTGAAACTAGAAATGGAAAAAACACCTCTTACAGTAGCCAATTTTGTTGGTCTTGCTGAAGGGAAAATAACGAATAAGGCCAAAGATGCTGGCGTTCCTTACTACGATGGATTAGTATTTCACAGAGTGATTCCTAATTTTATGATACAAGGTGGAGATCCAGACGGTGTTGGTTCTGGCGGACCAGGTTACAGTTTTAGAGATGAATTTCATCCCGATCTAAGACATACAGGACCAGGTATCCTCTCTATGGCAAACGCAGGTCCTGGCACTAACGGTAGCCAGTTTTTTATTACACACGTAGAGACTTCATGGCTTGACGGAAAGCATAGTGTATTTGGTCATGTAGTAGAAGGTATGGATGTGGTAAACACCATAGAAGGCGGAGACCTAATGGGTACTGTAGAAATCATCCGAGTAGGTGATGCTGCAGAAGCTTTTGATGCTGCTAAGACATTTGCAGAATTAAAATAATGAAGACCGTAGATTCTTACAATTTCAGCGGCAAAAAGGCACTCATACGCGTAGACTTTAATGTACCGCTCAATAGTGCATTTGAAATAACCGATGATAGCCGCATGACGGCTGCCTTGCCTACTATCCGCAAAATAATAGCAGATGGTGGCTCGGTTGTACTTATGTCTCACTTGGGCAGACCCAAAAGTGGCCCAGAGAACAAATATTCACTGAAACACTTGGTGCCACACTTAGAAAAAATCACCGGAGTACCGGTTACTTTTTCGGATGACTGTATCAGCGAAGGTGCAGTGAATGCGAGTAGTAACTTGCCTGCTGGACATATTCACTTACTGGAGAACTTGCGTTTTTACACGGAAGAAACTGCCGGAGATGCTGCCTTTGCAGCGTCGCTAGCCAATCATGGTGATATCTATGTGAATGATGCTTTTGGCACTGCACATAGAGCACACGCTAGTACAGCTATAGTGGCACGTTCTTTTGCGGACAAGTGCTTTGGTTTCTTGATGGCTAATGAAGTGGCCAATGCTAAGAAGCTAATGAGCAATCCAGATAGACCATTTACCAGTATAGTAGGCGGAGCTAAGGTGAGCGACAAGATTCTTATCATAGAGAACCTGCTCAACATAGCAGACCACATCATTATAGGTGGTGGAATGGCCTATACTTTTTCTGTAGCCAAAGGTGGTACAATAGGTGATTCACTGTTTGAAGCAGATAGGGTAGAGAAGTGTGCAGAGATACTGAAAAAAGCTGCTGCCAAGGGTGTAGAAATACACTTACCAGCAGATAATGTTATAGCAGATGCTTTTAGTAATGAAGCCAACCAGAAGCAATGTGAGAGCGGAGCTATACCTGATGGGTGGATGGGGCTCGATATAGGAGAAAAGGCTGTAGCGGCTTTCTCAGACGTGCTTATGAAGTCTAAAACCATACTGTGGAATGGACCAATGGGTGTATTTGAAATGCCTAGCTACGAAAACGGAACCAAATCTGTAGCAGATGCTGTGGCTCAATCTACGCGTGCGGGAGCATTCTCCCTCATAGGTGGAGGAGATAGCAGTGCTGCTGTGAAAAAATTTGGCTATACCGATGACGTAAGTTACGTGTCTACCGGTGGCGGTGCTTTGCTCGAGTTTTTTGAGGGTAAGGAACTTCCGGGGATAGCAGCTGTAGAAGGATAGACAACCACTTTTTGATACAATTATGAAACGGAATCTCTCACGAGATTCCGTTTTTTTGTTTGACGAGTTGTACTGAGCATTGTTTCCCTCCTTCGGGACTCCTTTCTGGAGATACCTAAGAAGTTGAACACAATCTAACCAGTTAGGCTACTTGTTTTTAAAATCGCTTTTCCATGCTTTGCTAGACTCACTAATCATCGTATAAAATTTCTCGTTTCGACTCTTTTTAGACTCTATGACCTCATGAATAAATTCGAATCGTTCTTCTATCAGACGTTCTTGATCTAGTATGTCCTCTTCTGCTTCTTGCCAGAGTTTATCAAAGTCTTTTAAAATATTTGTCATCCACTTACAATGACCATACGCACGTTTACTCATCTTAACATACGATTCAAGTTGCTGCTGCACCTCGCTGTTGTAGTATCCCATAATTTTTTTCGCACTTGCAATTTGCTTTGAAGACTTCATATCTTCGATCTGCGGTCTTACATATGCTAGGAATGCATATATCTCCTGTACATCTCTATACATGGGTTTTCCAAACATCTCAATAGGAATACTATCCGTATATAAGGATTTGAGTTCAGCCAATTCATCGTTTAGCAAACTATCCACTTCACGTATATGCTGAGCAGTAGCGTAATTTTTTATTTCCAAGTAGTAACTTTTAGCACCTAATAAATTTAAACTCTGCCACAAACTATTGTATACATTTTGAAGGTAAGTAGAATCTAACGCCCGTTTCCAAAGTGCTGTTTTGACTTCGAACCGTTGCGTAAGTCTTTCTAAAGAATCGGTGAAATTCTGAACAGCATCTTTATCTGAAAACAGCGATTTAGACGAGCTATTTTCATCCAACTTAGCTACCTTCTCCGTCATTTTCTTAAAATTCTTCTCAAGTCTTTCTATATTTTCCTCTGCATCTTCAAGCGTCTTTTTATTCTCCTTTAGCCCTTTGGAAATGACCTTAGCTTGATCCTTTCTAACAGACACTTCATCCTTATACATCTTCTTGTATGTACTACTCGTATACCGGTATTCTATTTTAGCGTTTACTTTAGCTAATTTACTGTATGCTTTCAGTGAATCAATATCTCCAAGTAATTCTCTAAAACTATTTACCTTGTGTTTATCACCTGCTGCGTCCTGAAACTCGTCATCACCCATAATCGTCAACCAGTTGTAGTAATTTTGGGCTAACATTTGGTAGTTAATTGGATTGTAGATCACTGCATCTTCAGCACTCCATTTTAGTCTCTCTAAATAATCTAACCGTGTATATCTCCGTATTTCACTTTCAAAATCTAAGTCTTCCAATTTCAACTCTTCAGATATAGATAAAACAGTATTCCCGTTGATTTTTATCTGTGCAAAATTTTCTATTGTTACGGGCCTTTCCATTAACTGCCACATAGGATTAGCGGGTAGGTGACTCACTAAGAACGAATCTGGGGAAACCAGATACCAGGCATCTCCAGGATCACGTACAAATCCATGGTCACCTGTAAAATCTTTGGCATTGTGCTCTTTCCTTTTTAGTTTGTCCGTTGCTTTAGAACGTCTCTCTTTACACTTCTTTTGTTTGCTTATGTATGATTCTCCTTTATGGGGTTTTGCTATTTTCTTTTCTTCTAATTTGGCATCTGCATTATCATACTTACTGGTGAGTTTTGACCACTTATTTTTATATTTTTCTACTTTGTTGGTTTCAATGTTTCCAACGTAACCAGCATCCCATGTAGGGTCTGCTAGACACCATTTTGCATCCATTTCAATCGCAAGCCAAGCATGAGTACACTCCATTGGCACTGTTAATGAATCGATTAATTCATCATGTACATAACCGTAGATCACTTCTGATTTCACCCCTACTTCGTTTAGCATGGCTTTTACCAAATTAGAATATCCAGTACATGTTCCTATATTTGACTTTAGCACTTTTGACTCATCTTCATAAAAGAATGGATCTCCAGAACTGGATTTTTCATGATCGTAATCGATATTTCTAATCACCCAGTTATATATCGTATCTACTTTTTCTTGTTTAGTCCTCGCACCTACGACAAGGTATTGTGCAAGCTCAGTAGGCGATTTAGAAATTTTACGGGGTATTTTAGCCTCTTTCTGGGCAAAACTTAAGAATGAAGAAATTAAAAGTAAAAATGTAGTAATCTTAGTCATTATAGTCAATAATAGGTATTCGAATATATCCTTTATTTTTAAATGAACCTCAACAGAAGCCCTGGCCAAAGAATAAACCAGCCCGACCAGTGGTGGCTTGTGTTTTACTTCTTTTTCTTATTAGTCAGCCGTGAGGGAATGCCTTAGTTCCTGTTTCTCCCTTCTGGGTCCCTTGCAGGAGACCCCGATGGAGTTACGTGATTTTATTAATACACGTTACCACAATAAAACCACTATTTGCTTGCAAACAGAAAATAAAAAAAGCCCTCACTTTCGTGAAGGCTTGATTTTTTTTAGTGGGCCCACCTGGACTCGAACCAGGGACCACCTGATTATGAGTCAGGTGCTCTAACCAGCTGAGCTATAGGCCCGGTTAGATTATATCCTTTCTTTCAAAAGGAGTGCAAAAATAGCTGTCTTATTTGATTGCACAAATAAAAAAAGATGACCGAAGCCATCTTTTATGGTTTCCTACTCTTTTACAAACTATGCGTTGCTCACAAGCTCCAACCAGTCTGTATGGCAATACCCCGAAACCTCAGCGTTTTTTACCAAATGCCACTTATCACTGTGCTTCTCCACTAAGCTAACTTCAGATCCATTGGCAAATTTACCTACAATCTCACTTTTGATATCTGGATCTTTGCGGCAATTAAGATTAGTACCTCGTGTAGCTACCTTATACGTAACTCCAGATGTAGGTACCTCTGCTGCTTTTGCACGACCCTGAGTTGGATTTACATCCGTAACTGTTTCTTCTTCTTTCTTTTTAAATAAATCAAATAATCCCATAATTTTATTTTTTAACGGTGAACATCATTTTTTCTGAACCCTTGCTCAGTATTAGGCTAGTGTCAGACAATACAGCACGTATCGTTTCTGTCTGTCCTTCTTCTGTCATTGTTAGTTGTGTACCCTCTTGGTTTATGATAAAGGTACCCGCACCTGTAGTCCCTTGTATGTCATAATTGTAAGTGCTGTCTTCTTTGAACGTATAGGTTACTTCAGCTGAATTCATTTGTGCTATTGCAATGCTGTCAGCATCAGGCATTTCCACATTTGTTAGTTTCCAAGAGTTATGGATGCTGGCAGATGGGCTTTGGCTACAAGCCACCGCAAATAGCAGTATGCAAGCAAAAGCAATGTAGCCCAATGAAGTAATTTTTTTCATACTAGTAACTTGGTTCGGCTGCAAATGTAGGTATTCGCTGTTTATTCCAATATATTGTCTATTGTATTGTACGCAACAGAGTGATACTTTGGTCTAGCATCTTGGTACACGGCATTCGCCCACTTCTTGTTTTTATCTGTTGCAGCAAGTCTTGTATATAAGGGAGTCAGGAACTTTCGTCTGCCTACATTAACTAAGAATTCTTTCATCGCAGGAAAAGCAGGTGTATAATCTTGCTCTATACTGTGTTTGAACCAATCGCATGCAATTTCACAGTTTCCGGTTTCTGTAAACTGAAAGGATGCATCCAAATCTTTCATTTTTTCAAGACTAAGGTCTTTTAACCCACGTAAGAAATACAACCAATGATGTGTGGTATATCCTTCTGTATTGATGTCAGCTGCTTGTATTCTGTTGTTGTTGAATTTTGCAATTGCTGTTTCTACTCGATCCAGTTCCGTAGAATTAGGAGTAGGAGCATTGTCTGGCAAGCCCGGTCCATAAATCCAAGCATTCGCATTAAGTTGGTTCTGCTCTTCGGTAGACATCAGGTGCGTATTGAGGTAATCAATAAATCTTTCGGTATCCATCGTCTTAAATTTGTTTTCAGTAAAATACTTTTTCAAAAACACATCAAATCGTTCTCTGCCTACAATAGTCTCCACCGTTTGTAGAAAGAAGCGACCTTTTTCATACGCTACATCCGTCAATCCATCATCTGGATCTCTCCCATCCAAATTCAGATACAAGTGTGTATCGGCCTCTTTCCCTTCAGATTCAAGCTCTTCTAAAGTCCTTTCCAAATCACCCATTCCCAATTTTGTAAGCATATTTTCATAGGGCTTTCCAAAAATCTTCTCCATGATACGTTGCTCAAAATAAACCGTAAAACCCTCGTTTAGCCAGAAATCATTCCATGTCTCATTGGTTACTAGGTTGCCACTCCAGCTATGTGCTAACTCATGTGCGATGAGAGCCACTAAACTTCTGTCACCAGCTATTATTGTAGGCGTAGCAAAGGTCAGTCGCGGGTTTTCCATCCCTCCAAAAGGAAAACTCGGAGGTAAAACAACTACATCGTACCTTCCCCAAGCATATGGACCATATAGTGTTTCAGCACTGTCAATCATACTCTGCATTGCATTAAGCTCCCACACTGCCTTGTCTAACATAGCAGGTTCTGCATATACACCAGAGTTTCTTCCTGTAGAAGCAAACGAAAGGTCACCCACCGTTAGTGCTAGTAAGTATGAGCTGATTGGTTGTTCCATTTTAAAGGTGTAAACCCCGTCCGTATTTTTAGTGGTGCCATTCTCTGCACTCATTAGAGCAATCAATGAAGGGTCTGTCTTTATCGTAGCATCGTAAGTGAATTTAACACCCGGGCCGTCTTGACAAGGCACCCACGTACGTGCAAGTATAGCTTGTGATTGGCTGAAAAGGAATGGATGTTCCTTTCCAAGTGTCTGTATAGGATCTAACCATTGCAAGGCGTCTGCATCTGGACTTGTGGTATAATATACCGTAACACTTTTGGTTTCGGGTTGTATCGTGATATTCAATGGACTTCCAAATACCGCACTCTCTTCTCCAAGAGCAAAAGCCGCCGTATCTCCATTGTCGTCAATTATCCCATGTATGGATAATTTCCTAACATCGAGAACCAGTAATTTCCCATTGTGTATGTTGTCAATGTCCAATGTAGCACTTCCTGATAGCACCTTTTTATCAAAATCTACCTCCAAATCCAAAGAAATATGCTTCACGCGAACGTCATTAAAATTGGCATACGAATGTGCATCTGCACTTAAACTACCGGTATTTTTAGCCTCATCGGGGTCTCCACTAGTGCACCCCATAGCAAAGAGTACAAGGAAAAGAGCTAGTGCTCTAAATTGTATCGTCTGATTCCACATATAGATGCAAAGTAACTACGCTTAAGCATCGAAATATGCACATTGTGTCACATTTTATGGTATTAATCCACACAATGCCAACTTGTTTAGAATAAAAAAACGGTATTTTCGTTGTCTTCTAAATAGTAGAAGGCTAATTAGCCAATACGTATTAGACATTATAATAACACATGAATAAATTACTTTTTACACTACTGCTCTTCGGTGCTTTTAGCTTAACTACAAATGCCCAAACTTGGGATGACTCTGGAGATGGTTGGGGTAATGACTCAGGGTCCGATGATAACTCATCCGGAGATTACGACTACGATCAAGGTTCAGGGGGTACAACTAGTGATTATACAGATACTTCTGGCGGAGACGATTGGGGTGATGATGATGGATTTGGTGACGACGGCGGATTCGACTTTGGAGCAGATGCTGGAGGAGATTATGTTCGTTCTACTCGCCCAAAGGCAGAGGCTAGACCGTATGACCGTTTTGTTGGAATGCCCTATGATAGTGCTTCACAACTTGTAACATACGTAGAAATCGTAGATGTAATTGTGCCAGAAAGATTTTTAGATCTAGGCGGTGACGACTACTCTGTATATGATTCTCTCTACACCAGAGCTATGACGTGGATGCAAACTGAGTTTGGCAAGCGTGAAGCGAAGCGAATGATAGATGCAGCAGGTGCAGATACAGAAGGGAAAGAAGGCTCTACAATAAAAGCATACGTTACTATACCACTAAAAGTAGAATTGAATAAGTACCAAACTCAGGATGCAGGAACCCTTGAGTTTGATATGGAACTTCGCTTCAAAGACGAGCGTTACAGATATAAATTTGAAAACTTTGTACACGTGCAAGCCAATACCTCTGGAAAAAAAGATAAGGATGTAACCTACATGGAATACTACCTAAATGCTAAGAAGAACATTCGTGGCAATGACAAAATTCTAATCGCGTGTAACACGCAGGTAAATAAGCTAATTGAAGGTCTGAAAGCAACGTGTGAAGCTACTCCGTTCATCGATGATGACGATTGGTAGCACTTGCATAGAAACAATACTGAAAAATCCCTTGTGCTTTGCGTAAGGGATTTTTTGTTATACGTACATTTGAAGAATCAATGCTTCCAGCACGCTGCATATTTTGTTTAACAACCCTTTCTATCTTGTGTTTTGCACAAAACAGCAAGTTAGTGTTTTATCCAAAATACTCCTACTACCTCGACCCTATACTGGGCCAATCAGCAGATAAAGAGTGGACCACCTGTAGCACCCAAACCACAACAAAAGGAAATCTCTAAATGGCCAGCAATAAACAAGAGTGGATAGATGCCATTAAACATTTGCGGCTTCACTTTTCGTTGTTGTTAATGCCGGTATTTTGGTTTGCCGTATCACAGCTGCCCGAAATAGACTATAGAATTGTATCCCTCACATTCATTATTCTTCATGTACTCGTTTATCCCGCCAGTAATATCTTCAATAGCTACTACGACAGAGACGAAGGAAGTGTTGGAGGCTTAAAATATCCACCACCTCCCAATAACAAAATGCTCTGGTTAGCAAATATTCTTGACGCTTCGGCTATCCTACTTTCGCTCAGCATACACCAGTCATTTTCCCTACTGGTATTCACATACATACTCGCTTCGAGACTCTATAGTTATCGACCTATACGACTTAAAAAATACCCAATCATAGGGTTTGTCGTAATTTTCATATTTCAAGGAGCTTTCACCTTTTATCTTACCAGGTATAGCTTTCTGCATTGGTACGTAAATGCCACAAATCTATATGGCCTGCAACTCCATACTGTCTTGCCCATGGTGGCCTCTTCCTTCCAAATAGGAGCCATCTACCCGCTTACACAGATTTACCAGCACAAAAGCGACTTGGCAGACGGAGTCACTACCTTAAGTTATAAACTAGGCTACAGAGGTACATTCATATTCGCAGGAATCATGTTTGGTATAGCAACCCTGTTTTACTTTCTCTACTTCTCTGTAACCAATAGCAACAACTTCTATGTCTTTACCGTAGTCCAAATGCCAATCATAGTATATTTCGTATACTGGGCGAGTAAGGTTTGGAAAGATACACAGTACGCAGACTATAAACATACCATGTATATGAATGTAATAGCTGCTGTAGTCTTAAATCTATTTTTCCTTTACTTGGTTTTAACATAAGTCTTGAGCTACATACAACACATAGGTACTGCCGCACCCAAACACTCGCTTACCCAAGAAAAGTTTGCCGAAATCTACTCTTCTATGACGGAAGACTCAGACGTACAACGTAAAATAAAATTCTTGACTGCACGCAGTGCAATAAAGAAAAGACATTGCGTAGAGCCCGATATTAAAAAACTCATCGCTTTATCCCTTGAGGAAAAGCTGGCAAAATACCACTCCAACGCACTCGCACTTGCGGAAGAAGCTGTGCATAGCAATCCCGCTTTCCTAAAACACAAGGAAAACATCACGGACATCATATTCATAAGCTGCACAGGAATGCAAGCACCGGGCGTAGAGATAGATCTCATACAGAAACTGGGCCTCTCTTCAACTATACGCCGATACAACATCAATTTCATGGGTTGCTACGCAGCACTAACAGGCCTACGAATGGCCAAAGATATATGTGCGACTCCTAACCGAACAGTTTTGCTGCTTTCTGTAGAACTGTGCACCCTCCATTTTCAGCACCAATTTGCAGACGACTACTTACTATCCAATTCCCTATTTGCTGATGGAGCGGCCTCTGTGATTATCACTTCAGAGAAACACAATGCTACTTATCTGCTTCACGATTTTGAATCTCGCCTATTGCCTGCATCTAAGGATGAGATGAGTTGGAAAATATCTCCATCTGGATTTCTAATGACGCTCTCTGGTACAGTGCCTAAAACGATCAGCAAATCGCTAACTCAGAAGCTATTGTTTGACAAAGACCCACAACAGGTGGGTTGGGCTATACACCCCGGAGGCAAGCAGATCATAGATGGCATAAAGAGTACTTTAAACATTGATGAGTCTGAAGTAACAGCCTCTCGAAAAATACTGGCTGAACAGGGGAACATGTCTTCTGCTACCATCCTTTTTGTACTCAAAGAAATGCTCAAGAACAGACAATCTACAAAGCAAGAATTTATTGCTTGTGCTTTTGGACCAGGGCTTACTTTAGAATCTGCTTTGCTTTCCTATGTTTAATCAACGCTCCCATACCAAAGAATTTTTGGATGGTGAGGTAAGCCAAAAAGACTTGGAGCTTAACTTGAAAGAGCTCCACACAATAAACAAATTATTGGGCGGTTATACCATTTCTACAAATGCATTAAAAACGCTTGATTTAGAAAATAAAACGTTGGTAGACATAGGCTCTGGTGGTGGCGATATGCTCGATGTTATTCGTCAATGGACCGAAAAAAAAGGCATTAATATGAATCTATATGGTGTGGACCTCAAAGAAGATTGCATCCAATATGCCCAATCTCACTTGCCCGATACGCTTACTTTCATACACGACGATTACCGAAGTGTAGAAAACCATATAGAGCAAATCGACTATCTGCACGCATGCCTATTTACACACCACCTCTCAGATGATCAAATAACAGAGTTGATTCGCTTTGCCATTGAACGAAAAATCACGTTAGTGATTAATGACCTGGAACGCAATTTTATCGCTCATTACGCCATTATGCTATTGACCCGCCTTTTCTCCAAATCATATCTGGTAAAAAATGACGCACCTTTGAGTGTGCTTCGTGGGTTTAAGAAAAAAGAATGGCTTACTTACCTAAAAAAAGCAGGTGCTACCCGATACACTGTTAAATGGAAATGGGCCTTTCGCCATCAAATAATTGTATATGGATAAGTACGATATAGGTATAATCGGTGCAGGAGTAGCGGGCAGTTGTTTGGCAATTCTACTAGCGGAAGAAGGGAAATCAGTAGTCGTCTTTGAGAAAGAAGGTTACCCAAGCCATAAAGTATGCGGAGAGTTTATCTCCTTGGAATCTTACGCGTTTTTTAAAAGTCTAGGCTTGCCACTTGACGATTGGAGTCTTCCCATTATTAAAAACCTACAACTTACTTCTCAAAAAGGGGGAGAACTCAACACCCCGCTAAAAATAGGCGGATTTGGGCTGAGCAGGTACAAGCTAGACTACGCACTTGCAGAGCAAATGAAAAAATCTGGAGTACACTTTCACCCCAATACTAAAGTAAGTGACGTACAACACGAAACGATCTCTAGCTCCAATGGAACAGTTAAAGCAAATCTAATTATAGGATCGCACGGCAAGTACTCCCCGGGGTACTTAAAAAGACCCAAATCTGCCGCCAAGAGTAATTACATCGGTGTAAAGTATCATATCAAAGGAGATTTCAAAGAGGACCTCATCTCTCTCCACTCATTTGACGGTGGATACTGCGGAATAAGTAAAATAGAAGACAATCAGTATTGTTTGTGCTATCTCGCAGACGCTACAAAACTTAAATATCACAGTAACGATATCCGTACATTCGAAGAAAACGTACTGTTCAAAAATAAAAAACTGAAGGAGGTATACTCCAAAGCTGAATTTGTATGGGACAAACCATTGGTAATTAGCAACATAAAATTCAACAAGCAGCAGCTGTACAATGAACATATGCTTTTTGTAGGAGACGCTGCTGGCAGCATAAGTCCGCTTAGTGGCAACGGCATGAGTATAGCTGCCCGAAGTGCACTAGTCTTGGCTCAACTAATTCTTGAAGAACAAAACTTTGCTCAACTCAGAACACGATACAACAAAGAATGGGATCGTCACTTTGGTGGACGAGTGAATAAAGCCGAGCTACTAAATAAACTAATGCTCAATCCTACTACCCATCATTTAGTCTTAAAAGCGTTGAATGCCTTCTCACCATTGCGTCATAAAGTGGTCAATGATATGCAAGGTGATTCTTTTGTAAGGAATTTTCGTGTAATTCGTTAACTCCGACTGGTCTAACACTTAAAACAAGGATGTGAATATTCGTTATTTTCCTCTCCAGCGTATTTTGTGCGAAGAAGAAAAGATAGTCAAGTCTGTTCTATTTCAATGAATACACTCAACTACTAGTAGGTATAGACTGCTTTATAAACCACTGAATACAATACATATGAATAAACTAATCCTAATAACACTGCTAACCATTCCAAGCTTATTCGGCTACGGGCAATCCCGTTTCAAACAAAATCACGATTTTGGACTTGCCCTTGGTTATGCTCCAAATGAATTTGCCGGAGCTCTTTCTTGGAAACAAATGCATGGCATTACCGCCAATGCTAAATTTAAACTTGGGTACGGATTACGCTTTAACACTTACGCTGCTAGCAATCGCACCTATATAACGGCTCCGGCCTACCTTACCAGTGGCGAAAAAGGACCACAAGTCCTGTTCATCGAGAATATAGAAGAAAATATTGACACCTTTAATGTAGCAAAAGCACAACACAATTCGCTCAATGCAGTCATTTACTTAGAATACGACTTCTCTGATAAATGGGGTATTGGCTTCAATATAGATGCTGCTGGCATAGCTTTTGGTAAAGAGGTAGTAGGCACGCCTATAAGCAGCAATAAACCAATGAACACCGCAAATCAACTCTCTGCAAAACCAACAGCATATAATGTGCTACTCATAAGTGATAATGATATCGGAATGCTCAACAGTGAACTCTACGTTAAATACAATATCTCCAAAAAACTGACCGTTAATGCGGGTTTCACCTTTTTATTCACTGAATATACGACCACTGAAAAAATAACCTACAGCGACAATAACGATCGATTTAGGTATAAATCGCTCCTTGGAATGATTAGCATCAATTACAAACCATTTAAAAAGTAACACAATGAAAAAAATCAACGTACTCTTTGCATTCGCATTAATGACTATTGCTGCTATTGCAGCCACAAGTTGGTCTCCTACTACCGGTTCGGTGAAGTTTCACATCAAAAATGCGGGCATCACCGTAGATGGCAAATTCTCTGGTATTAAGGCATCTATCCAGTTTGATGAGAACGACCTTGCTAATTCGAGCATCTATGCCTCTGTGAAAGCAGCTACAGTGAATACAGGTATAGATAAGCGAGATGAGCACCTGCGTAAAGCAGAATACTTTGACGTTGCTACTTATCCAAAGATAGAAATGCGTTCTACCTCTTTTGCCACGTCAAAAAACGGATATATCGGACAATTTGATGTAACCATAAAAGGTGAAACCAAAAATATTGCAGTTCCTTTTACATTTAACAACAAAGGGGAGACGGGGACTTTCAACGGTAAAATGAAACTGGACAGACTGGATTTTAATGTAGGTGAAAGCGGCTTTATCCTTAGCGATGATGTCCGATTAGACATTATACTAAACGTTAAAAAATAGCGAATAGATACACTTAACAAAAAAAGACAACCCATATGGGTTGTCTTTTTTTGATAGCAGGAGTACTCACTAGGGATATGTGTTTCTACTCCTCAAATAGCTCAACATTCTTTATCTGTTTTACTAAGTCTGTGAACTTCCCTTTGTATTTGGTAGCTCGTACAATGTGATTGTCTATCCAGTGATAGTTTCCGCCACGTGGTTTGCCATACAGCACCCCATGGTGCTTAAAACCATGTTTTTTGAGCCAGTTATCTGTAACTTCTTTGTGCTCAACTGTTCTCGATGTAAAAAACGTAATGATATGACCTTGGTCATGCCAGCGATTTAGCGTTTCTAAAGCATCTGGAAAAGGCTCACAAGTAGCCATTCTTTCTGGTTCTTCGTTAGGCACATCTTCGGTCACGGTTCCATCTATATCAATCATATAATTTTTTATGTGATCTGGAAGTTGCGGGCTTATCAGATTTCCGTTTTCGTCAAAAAGTTCGTTGAGTTCTTTTTTGTTTTTCATCTAGACTACGAAATTACCTCCACATCTTCCAATTTAGATTCATTTCTAAATCTTTCTAATTCACCAGTTATCCTCTTGTATACAAAAATGAGTATAGCTGCGTCATCTGCCAAACCTACAGGACCTAGCAATGCCTCAGGTAAAAAGTCCATTGGGCTGAGCACATAGACTAACCCACCCAGGATTATAAGTATATTTCTTTTCTTGATTTTAAACGTCCCTTTGAATACCGATGAAATCATTTTTTGCACGTCCGAAAGGTCTTCTTTCCATGTAGTTGCAGAAGTTTTTGATTTCTTGCTTCTGAGAGCTCTTCTAATTAGTGCTATGGTCTGCCATAATTTTTTCATTTCGATTTGTAGTTTTAAATTAATATTGTCGCCATCTTGGCAACACCTAATACTAAACAAAAAGCGTACCTACAGCTACATATAGCTGTATTTCTCTTTGGGTTTACCGCTATTCTTGGTAAACTGATAACGCTAGAACAAACCGCCTTGGTATGGAATCGCTTGTGGATAGCCGTTGTAGGTCTTATTTTTATTCCAGGAGTGCTAAAGGGTGTACGATCCATCAAAAAGTCCAATTTTTTCATCTTTACGGGTATAGGTGTATTGGTCGCTCTACACTGGCTTACATTTTACGGTAGCATAAAGGTGGGCAATAGTGCCTCAGTGACCTTATCTTGTCTCGCAACCTCCTCGTTATTTACATCGATACTAGAGCCGCTTATTACAAAGTCTAAGTTCAAATGGATAGAATTACTCCTTGGCCTCCTTGTAATAGTAGGCATCTATTTCCTGAGTGGAGTAGGTGAAGCGTATTACTGGGCCATCGTGATCGGAATCATTTCTGCCTTCCTGGCTTCTTTGTTTTCTACACTCAACAAAAAGTATATCACCGGGCAAAACACTTTGTCTGTTAGTACTATAGAGCTCAGTGCGGGTTTCGTTTTTATCTCCATATGTTATCCTTTACTTCAATCCATTTTTCCGCAACCTCAATGGCTCCCTACCGGAAATGATTGGTGGTGGCTCATTGTTCTAGGACTATTGTGTACAAGTCTGGCATTTGCTCTTGCTCTAGACGCTCTCAAGGTGATTTCTGCATTCATATCCAACCTGAGCATTAACCTAGAACCAGTATACGGTATCCTACTGGCTATCTGGATTTTAAATGAAGATGCACAACTTAATGTTCATTTTTACGTGGGCACGTCCATTATTCTGTTGGCCGTACTATTGCATCCTATTCTTACTCGAATTCAAAATAGAAAGTCCAAAGCCCAAAATTCTTAGGCTTATCTTACCTTTGCTCCAATGGCAAAAAGACATCTTATCACCTGTGCACTTCCGTATGCAAACGGCCCAGTTCATATAGGCCACCTTGCGGGTTGTTTCTTACCTTCAGATATCTACAATAGATACCTTAGAATGCAGGGCAAAGAAGTGCTTTTTGTATGTGGTACAGACGAACATGGAGTTCCTATTACCCTGAAAGCAAAAAAAGAAAACAAAACGCCACAGCAAGTAGTAGACGAGAATTACGGAATTATATCGAAGGGTCTAAAAAATTTCGGTATCAACTTTGATACCTTTAGCCGAACTACCAATACGCTTCATCATGAAACTGCCCAAGCGTTTTTCAAAACCTTATATGATAAAGGGGTTTTTATAGAAGAGGTAACAGAACAGCTGTATGACGAAGAAGCCAATCAGTTTTTAGCGGACCGATACATAGTGGGAACATGTCCCAATTGCAGCTACGAGAATGCCTATGGAGATCAGTGTGAAAGCTGCGGCAGAACCAGCAGTCCACAGGAGTTAATCAATGCAAAATCTGCACTTACAGGCAATACTCCTGTAT
>TARA_B110000902_G_scaffold100726_2_pt1 | contig 27245 bp, 24 predicted proteins | sample TARA_B110000902 | Tara Oceans TARA_B110000902 (sample SAMEA4398009) | marine metagenome | biome: Polar Biome; feature: [SRF] surface water layer (ENVO:00010504); material: water (ENVO:00002006), including particulate matter (ENVO:01000060) such as... | depth 5 m | reverse complement strand
AATAGCCCCTTCTTGCTTTGAGCATCTACCACGGCAAGGTTTATCATGTTCACTATCTCGCGAACAGAGCTACCCAATTGTAGTACATGTACTGATTTACGGAAGCCTAAAAGTACTGGACCAATTGCCTCAGATATACCAAGACTTTGCACCATTTTGTATGCGATATTACCTGAGCTAAGTGCGGGGAATATGAACACGTTTGCATTCTCATCTCCAAGCTTACAGAATGGGAATAGTTCTTGTCGTAGGTCAGCATCCATGGCCGTATTGGCTTGCATCTCACCGTCTACCAGTATTTCTGGATTTTCGGTATGGAGACGTTTTATGGCCTTCTGAATATTAGTCACTGTAGGTCCTTTGGCAGAGCCAAAATTACTATAACTTACCATGGCTATTCGCGGCTTTACTTGTAGTTTAGTTACTATTTTATGAGCCAATTTTACGATGTCAACTAGATCGTCAGAACTAGGATCTATATTCACGGTAGTATCTGCAAAGAATAGTGGTCCCTGCTTACTCATAATAATATACATGCCGGCTACCTTATCTACTCCTTCTTCCTTGCCAATGATTTCTAATGCAGGACGTATAGTTTCTGGATAGTTACTGCTCTGCCCACTGATAAATGCATCTGCTTCACCTTGTTCCACCATCATACTACCAAAGTACGTACGTTGACGCATTTTCTTTTTAGCTTGAAACAGAGTGAGACCTTTACGCTGTCTTCTTTCGAAGTATACCTGACCGTATTTCTCTGAAATCTCTGGTGAGCGACTAGGGTCAATAATCTGACAGTCAGCAAGGTTCAAACCTAGCTCATCTATTGATGCTCTTATCTGGTCTTCAAAACCCAGAAGTATAGGAATGCAAGTTCCCTGTTCACGAGCGGAGTGAGCAGCCTTTAGTATTTTAGGATTATCTGCTTCAGCAAAGACCACACGTTGTGGATTTTGTTTTGCACGGAGTGAAATGTTGCGTAAGAATCTATTGTCTAGACCCATACGTTTTCGCAATTCTATTTTATAAGCATCCCAATCTGTAATGTCAAATTGAGCTACACCACTGTCCATAGCGGCTTTAGCCACGGCAGGAGATACCCTCGTTATTAGTCTTGGGTCCAGTGGTTTGGGGATAATATAATCTCTCCCAAAACTCATGTCGGGTTTGTTATAAGCAATAAGCACACCATCTGGAACAGGCTCTTTGGCTAGTTCTGCAAGTGCCTTTACAGCAGCAAGCTTCATTTCTTCGTTTATAGCTGTGGCTCGTACATCTAGGGCTCCACGAAATATGAATGGGAAACCAAGTACATTATTCACTTGATTAGGATAGTCAGAACGACCCGTTGCCATTATCACGTCTTCGCGTGCAGCTAAAGCATCATCGTATTTAATCTCTGGGTTTGGATTTGCTAATGCAAATACAATAGGGTTTTTTGCCATAGACTTCACCATAGCTTGACTCACTATGTTGCCTACTGAAAGGCCTAAAAAAACGTCTGCATCTACCAATGCTTCAGCTAGGTTATTGTATTTTTTAGGTGTTTTAAAATGCTCTTTCCATTGGTCCAAGTCTTTTCTATCATCACTCACTTGACCGTCTCGATCAAACATGTAGATGTTTTCTTTCTTCACACCTACACTTATCCATAGCTTCACACAGGAGATGCCTGCAGCACCTGCCCCACTTACGACTACACGCACTTCGTCTATTTTTTTGCCTGCTACTTCTAGAGCATTGAGCAAACCTGCTGTACTTATTATAGCAGTACCATGCTGGTCATCATGCATGAGTGGAATATTCATCTCCTTTTTGAGTGTCTCCTCAATCAGGAAACTCTCTGGAGCCTTTATGTCTTCTAGATTGATACCTCCAAAGGTTGGTTCTAGAGCTTTCACTACTTCTATGAATTTTTGTGGATCAGTAGCATCTACTTCTATGTCAAACACATCAATATCTGCAAATATTTTGAAGAGTACGCCTTTACCTTCCATCACGGGCTTAGATGCCAATGGACCCAAGTTACCTAGACCTAGTACCGCACTTCCATTGCTTATTACGGCTACAAGGTTTCCTTTCGCAGTGTATTTGTATGCGTCTTGAGGGTTTTTGAATATCTCCTCACAGGGTTCTGCCACTCCTGGAGAGTATGCAAGACTAAGATCTCTCTTGGTTTGTGTAGGCTTGGTTGGTATTACTTCTATTTTTCCTGGTCTACCTTTCGAGTGGTAGTCCAGAGCGTTGTCAAATTCACTGTCCATATTATTTGGTTTTTAGTTTGCCTGCGAGGGTAAGTCAACAAAGGTATTTTTTGTTTGTTAATCTCGATTTGTATCGATTCTTATTTTAATATAAAGTTTTAGTGATGGTCACTATATTGGCTCTTGTGGCGGCAACTCCATTATGTTTATTCAATTGTGATTTCCTCATATGGCTTATTGGCACCTAGTAGTAAACTGTACATTTTACCCTTATAGTTTACCTGTACCATATTCTTTTGGTTGGGAAACTGTTTTTGGAGCAGCGTATTTTTCATGCTCACTTGTCTCAATTTGCGGCGGCATTTTATAGGCTTGAAATGCACTATAGTCTCTGCAAAATTTACTTCTATGATATCTATGCTTAGATTGTGTTTCTTAGCATTGAGATATAATGTGGCATTGTCCTCTATATAATTGTTTATCAGAAGCTTATGAGCGTCTGTTGTGCTGTTATCTAAGTGTATTTCTTTCCCTGCATAGGCAGTGAGAACTCCTTCCAAATGCTCTGTATCTGTACGCCAAGTTGATTCAAAATATTTCGAATCTTCGTTGTATGTGATATTCATCCAAGAGGTGTGAAAGTCGTGTTGTGGAGCGACTGTACTAATAAGAAAGGATAGTAATAAGAATAACACAATTACAAAGCTACCAATTTCCTTTTCTTTGCATCTCTTTTATGAAAAATATAGGATACGCATTCAGCATAGCATTTAGTCTTATCGGTTTTAGCTCATTGGCTCAAAACTCAAATATAAACCAAAACAAGTTTCGGCAGCTAGACCCAGACTTGCCTACGCCCAATGTTTACCGTACTGCAAGTGGGGCCCCTGGTCACGAGTACTGGCAAAATACGGCTGACTACACTATGGCTATTCGTCTAGATGACGAAAACCAACGTGTATATGGTAATGAGGAGATAACATATACCAATGCTTCTCCAGACAACTTGGAGTACCTATGGGTGCAACTCGATCAGAATATACGTAGTCCAGAATCAGAAACCTATAAAATACAGCAGGGCAAATTGAATAACGGAGTAAGTTTATATGAGTATTTCAATATGTTCCATACGTTCCCTGGTGGTTTTAATATAGAGCATGTGAAGGATGCCACTGGTGCAGATTATACTGTAAAAGTGAACCATACTATGATGCGTATAGATCTTGATGAGCCACTTAAGGCTGGCGACTCTATCGCGATAGACATTCAGTGGTGGTACAACATAAATGACCGAATGGAAATTGGCGGTAGAAGTGGATATGAGTACTTCGAAAAAGACGATAACTACTTGTATACGATTGCCCAGTTTTTCCCAAGAATGGCAGTATATAGCGATGTTACTGGATGGCAAAACAAGCAGTTCTTAGGTAGAGGAGAGTTCACGCTTCCTTTTGGAGATTACGATGTGAAGCTTACCGTACCGAGTGATATGGTAGTTGGTGCTACAGGCGAAATACAAAATACAGAAGAAGTACTTACTCCTGATCAGTTGACAAGGTTAAAAAAAGCAAAGACGAGTGATTCTCCAGTAATCATTGTAACACAGGCAGAAGCGGAGAAAAACGAAGTAAGCAGAGCTAAAGATACCAAAATGTGGCACTTCAAAGCGAAAAATGTACGGGACTATGGTTGGTGTGCTAGCCGCAAGTTTATATGGGATGCCCAGGGCGTGCAGTTTGGCGATAGAACAGTGATGGCTATGTCGCTTTATCCTAAAGAAGGTAACCCAATGTGGGAGCTATACAGTACCAAAGCGATTGTACTTACGCTAGAGACGTATTCAAAATTTACCTTTGATTATCCTTATCCAGTTGCCTATTCTATAAATGGTAAGAGTATAGGTATGGAGTATCCAATGATTTGTTTCAATGGTGGTAGAACAGATGCAGAAGGCAAATTTAGCGATGCAGTAAAGTACAGAACAATACTGGTAATCATTCACGAAGTGGGACATAACTACTTCCCTATGATAATAAACTCTGATGAGAGACAATGGACGTGGATGGATGAAGGGCTTAATACATTTTTACAGTATCAAGCTGAAAAAGAATGGACAGATGAGAGTGGAAAAGCATTTCCAAGCAGACGTGGCCCTGCAAATAAGATAGTTCCGTATATGGGTGGAGATAAGCGATACATATCGCCTATAATGAGCAACTCAGAGAGTATCTACCAGTTTGGTAATAATGCGTATGGAAAGCCTTGCACAGCACTCAATATATTGCGTGAGACGGTAATGGGGCCAGAGTTATTTGACTATTCATTCAAAGTATATGCAAACAGATGGAAATTTAAACACCCAAGTCCTGCAGACCTTTTCCGTACCATGGAAGATGCGAGTGCTGTAGATTTAGATTGGTTTTGGAGAGGATGGTTTTATACTACAGACCATTGCGATGTGGCCATTACAGGTGTGAAAGAGTATCAAGTAGATTTTAATGCACCAGCCGATGGAGCAAGTAAAAAGAAGGTGCAGAAGATGATAAAAAAGCAAGACAAAAAAGGAACATTTGATCCGATCTTGCAAAGTGTTGTGTATGCCGCAGACCCTGCTGCTGCCTACGAAGCAGTGAAAGCCAAGGTAACAGATACACGCAAGGACAAGTTGAACGAGAATGCCTACTTCTACCAAGTAGACTTGGAGATGATAGGTGGATTGGTAATGCCAGTAATCTTCCAACTGGAATATGCGGATGGCACTACAGAAGAAATTCGCCTACCAGCAGAAATCTGGAAAATGCAAAATGAGAAATTAGAAGAAACAGTAAGTAAAGTGCTTATTTCAGACAAGCCTGTGGTGAAAATAGTATTGGATCCAAATCTGGAAACGGCAGATACAGATACAAGCAACAATAAGTGGGAGAAGTAGGACGGTTAAAATGAAACACTGGCTCGCAGCTTTTAGACTTAAGACTCTACCCTTGGCACTCGGTGCTATCATATTGGGCAGCAGTTTGCATGAGCTTTCGTTTGATTTTCAGATATTCCTATTTGCAGTACTCACCGCTATTTTCTTGCAGATACTTAGTAACCTTGCTAATGACTATGGTGATTTTGTAAAAGGAACAGATAGACATCGCAAAGACCGTCAACTATCAGAAGGCACTATTTCTAAAGAAGCAATGCTCGTAGCTATCGTTCTTTTTGTTGTGTTGGCTTTGGGTGCAGGTCTTTATTTATTGCACCTTTCATTTGCAGATAATTGGTCTCATTGGTTCATGTTTTTAGGCCTAGGAATCGCCAGTATTGTAGCAGCTATTACCTATACCGTTGGCAAAAAAGCATACGGGTACAATGGTCTTGGTGACGTATTCGTATTCATTTTCTTCGGATTGATAGGTGTTGTGGGTACTGCTTTTTTATTCAAACAGGCTATAGGACCTGCTATGTGGTTGCCGGGGATAGCCTACGGATGCCTGTGTGTGGGGGTGCTCAATGTGAATAATATTCGTGATTTAGACAAAGACGTACTTACCAACAAGATAACACTAGCTTCTAAACTAGGTAGAGACGGTGCGTTGGCGTATCAAATCACCTTAATGACTGTAGCGTTTGTAGGTTTTGTGGGACACCATTTATCTTCTAGCTATTATAGTCTTGCCCCAATAGCGGTTTTAGTACTGGGTTATGTACACATCACACGGCTCCAAAACGCTGAAATTGCAGATGATTACAATCGACAACTAAAGTTTTTGTCACTTGGCAGTTTGGTCGTGGTTATCCTTTTCTTAATTAAATTGTTTGTATAGCAGATGTATACGTACTCGCTACAAAAACACGTACTCCAGTTTATAAAACCTGCCAAAACATCTCGCAACGTCTTTACCGAAAGAGCGATATACCTGATCACACTAGTAGATATAAAAACGGGTAAACAAGGGATAGGAGAAGCTGCCCCACTCTTGCTGCTAAGCATAGATGACGTGGCTGATTATGAGCAAGTATTGAATGCTAAACTCACTCAGTTTTGCCAAGTAAGCAAGTTAGAGGAAACAGATCTTGGCGATTTTCCAAGCATACGGTTTGGTATAGAAACAGCATTACTTGCTATGCAGGCAGATGATGCGGGAAGAGTGTACGATACGGCATTTACTAGAGGCAAAGTTGCTATGCCGGTGAATGGCCTTGTTTGGATGAACGATGCAGAGAAAATGTATGAAGAAGCCATCGCTAAAATAAAGGCAGGTTTTGATGTGATAAAGTTTAAGATAGGGGCATTGGACTTTGACGAGGAGTGCCGCCTGCTGGAGAAAATACGAAAGGATTATTCTGCATTTGATATTACCCTTAGGGTAGATGCTAATGGAGCATTTAAGGCAAACGAAGCCTTGGAACAGCTCAATGAGTTAAAACGATTTGAGTTGCACAGTATAGAACAGCCAATTGCGGTAGACCAGTGGGACGATATGGCAAAGCTCTGTGTAGAGAGCCCCATTGATATCGCCTTGGACGAAGAGCTCATAGGAATAGACGTTTATACGCGTGGGGCAGCGTTGCTCAAGCACATAAAACCACAATACCTTATACTGAAACCCAACTTGATAGGAGGTGTTTCTGTAGCAGATGAATGGATTGCACAGGCTCAGAAAATAGACGTAGATTGGTGGGCTACCTCTGCTTTAGAAAGCAATGTAGGACTCAATGCGATAGCTCAATGGGTAAGTACATATAACGTGACTAAGCACCAAGGATTGGGCACAGGAAGCTTGTTTGCTAATAACCTAGCCACCAAGCTTATAGTGCAAGATGGCAAGATAAGGTACGACGCATAATTCATTATTTAAATGTGTTAGAATAGGAACACATCATTGGTGTTGATGGTCATTTTTTTATAGAAACACCCCATTGTTACAAATATTTCTTTACTTTCGTTAAGTACGAATGAAGAAGATTTTTTCTATAATGCTTGGTTTATTGCTGATCGTTTCGGTGGCAATGGCTGGTGATGATCCGAAATTGGCTCAGAACTATCCGAATCCTGCTAAGGGAAAAACCTATGTGAACGTTGAGTTTACCTCAAGTGAAGCACTTCTTACATTATCAAATATCTTAGGAGAGGTTGTATCTGTGCAGAAGCTTCCTCACTCTGGTACATTTATATTAGATGTTACTGAGATTCCAGAAGGTGTTTACTTCTATACCCTTTCAGCAGATGGTCAGAAACTGACCAAGAAACTGACAGTGAAGAAGTAACCATTCATTAATTCATTCTAGTTTTTTCGTCGTTTTATTTGCTCTATTTCATGGCATTAGGCAACGTTTAGATTTCTTATGGGTCTAATATGTATATGACTTATAAAACTTCCCTTACCTTTTTACTATTTTGCCCGCTGCTACTCGCAGCTCAAGGCACAAGAACACTTTCTCAAAATAATCTAAGTGGTATATACGGCACGTTATCAAATCCTGCTAATGCAGTTGGTGGAATTGACCGGTTTAGTTTTAATTTAATCGGGGTAGGTGTCACAGTAAATAATAATGCATTACGAACTGATTTAGATTATGATCTCGTGAGAGTAGTAGGAAAAAGACCATTGCGGCTAGAGGCAGGAAGCCTAGACCGTGCTAATGTCACAGCACCACGTAAGTTTGTAATCAAACCGATGATCTACGCAGAAGTGGATGCACTCCAGCTTGCTGCACAAATAGCCATTTCTAAAAAAATCAGCATTTATGGGTTTGCACGTGAGCGTGCCCTGGCCAACTTTGATAAAGGAGACTATCACTCGCTAAAGTACCTGGTAGAGGAAGAGTATAACCATGAAGAGCCTACCGTTAATTTAGGGTTTGACATACGCAGTATAGCCTATCAAGAGCTAGGAGTGGGAGGAGCCATACAGCTCTATGAAAAAGGAAAACACCATCTGAAAGCGGGTATTACTTATAAGCGAATAAATGCCAGAGGCATACATGCAGTGAACGTTCCTTATTTTGAAAGTGTTCGAGAAGACAGCACTATCACCGTAAGTGCAGAACTAAATGTCATAGAAACTGCTTTTGACATTGTTCAACAAAACCCATTAGATTTTATATTGAATCCTGCTATGGGAAGCGGTAACGCTTTGGATGTAGGACTAGTCTATGAGCATAGACCTCGAAGCCTTAAGAGCACATATAGAAGAAATAATCTCAAGAGAAGAAACAAAACCTTCAACAGACGTAATCTCACTAAATATGATTACCGCATAGGCATAGCAATGAATGACTTGGGAAGAGTTTCCTTTAATAATAGTGCTGTAGTAGCTAAGAAGAATACCACTTCTGCAGTATTTAGCTCGCATGATTTAGCTACTCTTACGGCAGAGGACTATACCCAACGAATTTTAGACAGTAGCGTACTTTCAGATTTCAGTAGTAATCTGTCCTTTAGACTCCCTACTACGCTTACGGTTAGTTATGATCAGCGTCTATTAAATAGTTGGTTTTTCTCAGTCACCTACAGACAGAATATGGTAAAAAAGTCGCTAGGATCATTTTATACTCCATCTAATGTGCGAGTGCAAGTTAGAAAAGAGACGAGACATTGTGTATTTGGATTTCCGGCACATATAGTGCCAACTACACGTACATTCACTATAGGGGCGTATGCACAGACTGGGCCATTCTTTATTGGTACAGATAATCTAGGAACATTATTCCTAAAGAAGATTTACAACCCATCTATCTATACGGGGGTATTTTATAACATTAGATATAAAGCAGATCGCACTATAGAAAACCATAGAAGCTTTAAGACAAGGAAAATAAGAGCTTTAAGCTGGAGTGGGATGTAGTTAGTTATTTATATCTGACGCCATACATTTAACAGAGAATACCTGTCACTATTATTGTTTTGTGAATAGCTCTGTCGGAATTGACGCCAATATATTTCTTGTCAGCTATGGTTGCTCTGCCATAGATATAGTACAGGTGTCTCTAGTATACTTAAGGGTTTCTAGATTAAGTTATTGGGAATTGAAAAATTCCAACGTTGCTTCTTTACCATAGTTCATCACTTTGATTTTAATGGCCTTGTTCTGACGTTTTATTCTGGGGTTGAAGTTTTTGGTATTTATAAAAATAGTCTGTGCCATTTGCTGCCTCCCAAGGTTTCTACGGTTAAGGTATTCGCTACTGATAAGGCCCGTGGCACTCAAATAGTCACTCGTCTTTCGGATAGACTTTGGAGCTATATCTCCTTGTGAGCTATCGGTCTCTAGTTTAATGCCAAGTGTATGAATGTTACACTTGTAGTAGGAATTAGCTCCACCATTTACAGATACCAGCGTATCAAATACATAGAACGGATAGTTGTCCAGTATGCCACCGTCTACCATTACCTTAGTAGTGGAGTCGGCATCTCTCTTTTCTATCAATTTACCGTCTGGCTGCATCCACACAGCCTCAAAATATACGGGGATACTAATGCTGATACGTACGGCATCCAACACTCTCATATTTGGATAGGTTTCGTGACTAAAAACTTCTATTTTTTGATCGTTGAGATTTACTCCAGTGAGATAGAGTAGTTTTATATTTCTTCCTGCCTCTTTGGCCTGGTAGAGTTCAGAGAACGTAAGATCTTTAGAAAATCCACGCATCTGCATTATTGTTCCGAGGTCTTCAATCAATCCATCGGTTTTGTAATATCCATAGGTTCTCTTTACGCGTATGAGTCCACCGATGAGGGGCACACCTACTTGGTTGTATTTGCCAAAGTTTGTGATAAGATTCATTTGGCGAATCTCTTTACCCGTATAACCCAAGCTGTACATCAGACCATTCATGGCTCCAGAGCTGGTGCCTGCTATTCGTTCTATACTACTGGATATGCCGAGGCTATCGAGTACCTCAAAAGCACCGGCATAAGCAATACCTTTCATACCACCACCTTCTAGTACTAAGTTGGTGTATTGAGCATTGGCTTGTGTTATGCCGAGAGAGAATAGAAGTATAAATAGGGTACGCATTTAAGGACTCAATGAGTTTTATACCAAAAATAGATTCCCAATAAGGAAATACAGAAATAATCCCAATAGGTCGTTACTCGTAGTTATAAAAGGTCCTGTAGCCAATGCCGGGTCTATATTGGACTTGTCCAGTGCTAAGGGAACTACTGTACCTATGACGGCAGCCATTAGTATAACACTGAGCAAGGCTAGACTTACCGTCATCATAATATCGAGATGATTGCCAGACACAAAACCATATCCCATAAGGAGCCCAGAACACACCAAGCCATTAATTAGAGCTATAGCTAGTTCTTTTCCTAGTTTGCCCCATATATCGCTATTGGTGATAGAGTTATTTGCTAAGCCTTGTACCATAATTGAGCTAGATTGTACACCTACGTTTCCAGCCATGGCCATGATGAGTGGCATAAATAGAGCCAACTGCACATTGCGAGCTAGTTCTGCTTCAAAATTTCCGATGACTAGTGAACTAGCAATACCGCCTGCTAATCCGACAATAAGCCAGGGTAAGCGTGCCTTAGTATTACTCAAAACAGTGTCAGAAGAATCCTTGCCTCCGCTGATACCAGAAAGCATTTGGTAATCTTTCTCTGCCTCATCTTTTACATAATCCAGTACATCGTCAAAGGTCACACGACCTACGAGTCTGTTAAAGGCGTCTACTATGGGTACCGCTACTAAGTCGTACTTCTGCATCGTAGCCGCTACTTCTTCGCCACTGGAGTATGTGCTTTCAGAGATAATGTTATCATCAAAAATATCCTTAACCTTTTGGTTCTCTTGGGAGAGTAAAATCTTTTTTAGCGAAATCCAACCGAGCAGTTCTTCAAACTCGTCTACTACGTAGACGGTATATACCTTGCTTACTTCTTCTGCTTGTATACGTATTTCGTCTGTGCATTGTTTTATTGTCCAGCTTTGTTTTACGCGTATGAGCTCTTTGGCCATCAATGATCCTGCTGTGTTTTCAGGAAACTTCAGTAGCGAAGCTATATTTTTACTATGCTCCTTATCGCTAATAGTTCGCAGTATTTCTTTGCCCTGTGAACTTTCCATGGCATTAAGGATATCTGCTGCATCATCAGAGTCTATGTAAGCAAAAAAATCATGGGCTATTTCTTCATTGGTATACCCAGCCAAAAATTTGAGTTTCACATCATCTTCCAACTCAGTGAGCACATCTACTTTTTTTTGTGGCTCAAGAAGTGCTGCTATATATACAGCTTGGTTTAGGTCCAAATCATCAAATAATTCGGCAATATCAGCAGGATACAATTTTTCCAATACAGGAAGAAGTTCTTCCTGTTCTTGTGTGTCTATAAGCGTAATGAGCTCTTCTACAGACTCTTTTGTTATTTCAATTGCTGACATTGGCCTCAATAAATACACACAATTCTTCAAACTGAAGATGTGTTAGATTCTCGGGTCGCAAGGTACTAAAAGGATGTGTATTAATAATCTCTTTAGGAATAATTGAAGCAAGTCCGTTGCTTAGTGTTTTTCTTCTCATCCCAAAAGAAGTCTTTACTACGCGTTTTAGTAGTTTTGGATCGCATTTCCACACATGCTCTACTCGTGTTGCTTTTACTACGATACTATTTACCCTAGGGGCGGGTTCAAAAGCTTCCGGGGGCAATTTCATGACCGTTTCTACTTTGTAGTAAAAAGGCATCAAAACACTTAGAATGCCGTATTCTTTTTTGTCTTTGGGTAACGAGACTAGACGTATACCCATTTCCAATTGAAACATACCTACCCATCGTTCTATCAAGTCGTGGTTTTCAATGATTTTAAAAACGATTTGGGACGATATGTTGTAAGGGAAATTACCAATAAGACTGAGCTGGCCTGTATAGTAGTCTCGTAGACTTACTTTTAGGAAATCTGCTTTTATTAATTCGATGTTTTCGAAGTGCTTTTCTAAGTAGGTAGCTGCCTCAGGATCTATCTCTACTGCTCTGAAACGTTTAGCAGCATTTAGCATGAATTGAGTGATAATGCCCATTCCGGGGCCTATTTCTAGCACATCTTGTGTGCTAATATCTCCTAGACCATCTACAATTGTTTTGGCTGTATCGTTGCTGGTCAGAAAATGCTGTCCGAGGTGTTTTTTAGCTTTCATTAATTTTTGCTTTTAGCCAAGAGGTGAAATCTATGTCTCCTTCTAGTATAGTGGTAATGCGTATGTGATTTATCTGCTCGCTGCCGCTCAGTTGTTTTACCTTCATCCAGTCCTTTTCGGTACACACTAATGTTGCACCTTTCGCTAGTTTTTTCAGACCCTCTAGGTCTTTTTGGGTAAATGAATAGTGGTCCTTATATTCTTTAAAATCTTTTAAATCATAGTTGGATGCTATGTGCTTAGCAAAGATGTCATTCTTTGCTAGACCGCTAAACCCAAAAATAGGACCTTCGATTTCAAGAGGGCCATATACTATCTTGGAGTAAAAGATGGGTTTCTTGCCCCAGTTTATAGGTGTATACTTCGCAGGGCACTTGGTATAGATTGTAGCGTCTGCTCTATTCTCTCCTTTTCTGCTTTCTCTCAGCCTCCCCGCGGGCAAAATGTAGTCCCGAAAGTGAGGTTTACTGTAGGTGCTTAGAAGTATCTGTAGGCTTGGTTTTATAGCCCTATGCTGAAAAGCGTCATCCAAGATTATGAGGTTTATTTCTGGTCTAGTAGCTAAAATACGTTGCACGCCAGCTACTCGATCTTCGCATACGGCTACAGCTATTTCTTGAAATTTTGTCTTGATTTGTAAAGGTTCGTCTCCTGTTTCTATTGGAGACAATTTGGGTTCTACCCAAAGAAACCCTTTTGTTTTACGGCCGTACCCTCTGCTAAGGATAGCAATGTTATACTCGCCTTTTAGTTCTCTAATAAGGTGCTCTACCATGGGTGTTTTACCACTGCCTCCTATAGCAAGGTTGCCCACAGATATTATCGGGATGTCAAATGAGGTAGATTTGAAAATGCCTTTGTCGTAACACCAATTGCGTATGCTCGTTATCAGCAAATAGATGGCAGCGGGTATAGCAAGTAATATAGTGATGCGACTTTTGATAGACTGCAAAGAAAGGGAAAGATATTATGGTGTTGAAGTTTTTGTCGCTAATGGATGGCTTATTATCAAAGCGTCACATTCTGACGGGTAGAGTTAGACGCTTTTTTAGGGTAGTTTGGCGGTTAGGATATAAGGAAAGTGAAATTTATCAGTGGGATTTTTCATTTTGTACTCGTCCTCAAATCTAACCATTCTACCAAACTCCTTATCTTCGCCCAATGCGAATAGGAGATGTAATACGCCATTTAGAAAGCATCGCTCCACCGAGCTTGCAAGAAAGCTATGACAATAGTGGACTCATAGTAGGAGAGAAGAATACGGAAGTGAGCGGAGTGCTTATTAGTTTAGACTGCATAGAAGCTACGGTTAATGAGGCCATAGACCAAAAAAGCAATCTGATTGTAGCTCATCATCCCATCGTTTTTGGCGGATTAAAGCGATTTAATAACGCCAACTATGTGCAGCGTACGGTGCAGCTGGCTATCAAGAATGATATTGCGATATACGCTATCCATACGAACCTTGACAATGTATATGCCAATGGTGTGAATGGCAAAATAGCAGAGAAGCTTGGGTTGCTAAATACACGAATATTAGCACCTAAGGCTGGTGAGCTAGTAAAACTAGTGACGTATTGCCCAACTGCGAATCAAGAAGCGATACGCGAAGCATTATTTGCAGCAGGAGCAGGAGGTATCAGTGCATATAGCGAGTGTTCATTTACCACAACAGGTAGTGGTACTTTTAAGGCTGGATCAGGCTCTAATCCAACCGTAGGTGAGGTAGGAAAGCGTCATACTGAGTCTGAAGTAAAAATCGAAGTAATTATTGGCAAACCACAGATAAATACTGTTTTGTCTGCTTTGAGAAATGCTCATCCATATGAAGAGGTTGCCTATGAGCTATATCCTACGTTAAACGAAGATAAGAATGTAGGTAGTGGAATGATAGGGGAGTTGGATTCGGCAATGAGCATAGAAGATTTTTTAGGGCATTTAAAATCATCAATGGATTTGAAGGTAATAAAGCACACCTCATGCAAGAAACCAATAAAGAAAGTGGCCGTTTGCGGAGGGTCTGGTCAATTTCTACTGGCCAATGCAAAAGGCTTAGGAGCAGATGTTTACATCACGTCTGATTTCAAATATCACGAATATTTTGATGCAGAAAATGACGTGATGATTTGTGACATTGGTCACTACGAGAGCGAAAAGTATACAATAGACCTGTTATTTGATATTTTGAGGGAAAAATTTAGTACCTTTGCCGTCCTTAAAACAGGGGTGAACACAAACCCCGTAAACTATTTCATATAATGGCAGCAAAAACAATCGCACAGAAACTGGAGCAACTTTATAAACTCCAAACTATTGACACACGTTTAGACCAGCTTAGAGCGGTACGCGGTGAGTTACCAATGGAGGTTGCAGATCTAGAAGATGAGTTAATAGGACTCAACACTAGACTTACAAATTTCAATACAGAGATTGAAACGTTCAACGAGCAGATAATTGCCAATAGAGAGCAAATAAGAACATCTACTGAGCTGATAAGAAAGTACAAGGCTCAGTTAGAGAAGGTAAAGAATAATCGTGAATTTGATGCTTTAAACAAAGAAGTTGAAATTCAGGATTTGACGATATTAGCTGCAGAGAAAAAAATCGGTGAGATAGATCGCTCTATCAAGTTGAAAGAGGAGCTTATCAGCGAAGTGCAAACGAAACTTGACGAGCGTGAAAAAGATCTTGAGAACAAGAAGACTGAGCTAAAAGAAATAACGGCTGAGACCGAGAAGGAAGAAGCTGCAATAGCTACTGAGAAAGAGAATGCTAAAGAGTCTGTAGACGAAAAGTTGATCAAGGCTTACGACAGAATCCGTGAAAACTTCAGAAACGGTATTGCTGTAGCACCTATTCTTAGAGCTGCTTGTGGAGGTTGTTTTGCAAAAGTGCCGCCACAATTACAGTCAGATATCCGTCAATCTAAAAAAATTGTAATTTGCGAAGCGTGCGGTCGTATACAAATAGACGCCCGTATGGCAGGTATAGAAGAGCATGTTGAAGAAGAAACAGCAAAACCAAAGAGAAGAGCAGTTCGAAAGAAATAAGCTCCTTAGGTTTTCGTTTTTATTTTTTTTAGTACTCTTTACACTGGCCAGCTATGCTGGTCATACATTTTATTTCAATAAAAATTTAATAGTTGCCCAAGGGCAGAACTACGAGCTTCGGTTGAACCAGGCTCGCACGATCTTGATGGAGGAACAAACCTTGGATCAAGAGAATAGTGCGATTCACTATCTTCTTCATTTCAATGCATTTATGACAGCATTTATCACAGAAGAACAAAGTGATTATGCTGCTTATAAGAAGGTGCAGGATGCGGCATTATTGCATTATGAAGCACTACCAGATTCCTTCGCTTTTAAGCGTTTGGCCCAATCAGACGCTTACTTTTTTTCGGGGACACTTAAAGCCAAGTTTGAGGAATTTTATGGTGCTGCTAGAGACGTAAATAGAGCGAATGTATTGATCAATGAAAATCACCATTTATTTCCAAATTTCCTTCCCAATAATAGGACCAGAGGGATCATAAAGATTTACCTAAGTACTGTTCCAGATAACTATGCCTGGGTAGTAAGTATGCTAGGTATTAGCGGTGACATGAAAGAAGGCCTGAGTCTGCTAAAGAAGCTAGCTCATACTGCTCAAGATACGGGCTATCTAAGTCTTTTTGCTAAAGAAGCGGCGTATCTGTATTCGTTTTCGCTAATGCATGTAGCCAAGAATCCAGCGAAAGCTTGGAGCGAAACCTTGAGGTGTACAAATGACTACACGACTAATCTTACTTCTACATACTTTAGAAGTGCAATGGCGGGCAAACTCAAAAAAAATGAGACGGCCATAAGTATATTGGAAAGAAGACCCATAAGCGAAGAGTACGAACGGTTTTATTTTCTAGACTATTTACTTGGCGTTGCTAAGCTCAAGAAGTTGGATACAACGAGCATCATAGACCTGGACCAGTTTTATTCCCATTACAAAGGGAGGAATTATATAAAAAGTTGCTTGCAAAAAATGAGCTGGTACTATACTATATCTGGGGATACTACAAAAGCGGAGGAATATCAAGTACTCATAGAGGAAAAAGGGTACAAGCTGAATGGAGAGGACAAGCAGGCGATAGTGTACGCAGCTAAAGGGCTGCCAAATTCTCAACTCCTCAAAACGAGATTGCTTTATGATGGTGGATATACACAAGAAGCCTCATCAGTAATAAGTAAAGTCGATTATAAGATACTGTCTAGTCGTCAACTGAAAGCAGAGTATTGTTATCGCAAAGGACGAATTCTTGAAAAAGAAGGAAATATGAAAGACGCTCTAATGCTCTATGAAGCATGTACATTATTTGGCATTGACAGCAAGGAGTATTATGCGGCATATGCAAGCATCTATTTAGGTGATTATTATCTCAAACAGGGATATCATGCCGAAGCAAAGAAATTTTATCGGAGAGCATTAAGTTTTAAGACCAATAGGGAGTATAAGAGTTCCGTAGAGCAACGTGCTAAAGCAGGGTTGTCAAAGCTCAAGTAATTCCTCCATCTACGTTATCTTGTCCATATGCATCCCTATCTTATGTATATATCATTATACCGAAGTATAGTGTATAGTATTTGGGGTAAAATCGGCGTATTTTTGCCGACTTAAAAAGTCATAAGAAATGAGTGATAGACCAGTAAGAGTGCGATTTGCACCTAGTCCTACAGGACCTCTACATATTGGAGGTGTTAGAACGGCCCTATACAATTACCTGTTTGCTAAGCAAAATAAGGGTAAGTTTTTGCTTAGAATTGAAGATACAGATCAGAAACGTTTTGTTGAAGGAGCTGAGGATTATATCAATAAGAGTTTAGCTTGGTTGGGTATGCCTATAGACGAGGGAGTGCACGAAGGTGGCAACTTTGGACCTTACAAGCAAAGTGAGCGTATGGATACGTATGCTGCTTACGCAGATCAACTCATACAAGCGGGTCATGCATATTACGCTTTTGATACTCCAGACGAACTTAATGAGATGCGTGCTAAGTTAGAGGCCAATAAGATGAGTGCCAAGTACGATGCGACATCTCGTATGAGTATGCGAAATTCGCTCACTCTGAGCGAGGATGAGGTAAAAGATCGCCTGGATAAGGGAGACAAATATATTGTACGAATTAAGCTGCCACGCAATGAGGAGATTCGTTTTCATGACGAAATACGCGGGTGGATAGTTTTCAATAGTAGTCAGCTAGATGATAAAGTACTGTTAAAAGAAGATGGACTTCCTACCTACCACTTGGCCAATATCGTAGATGATCATCTAATGGAGATAAGTCATGTGATACGTGGCGAGGAGTGGTTGCCAAGTGCTCCACTTCATGTTATGCTTTATAAATACTTAGGATGGGAAGATACAATGCCCAAATTTGCTCACCTGCCATTGATATTAAAACCAGATGGTAAAGGTAAACTCAGTAAAAGAGACGGAGATAGACTTGGTTTCCCTGTGTTCCCTTTGGAGTGGAAATCTCCCGAAGGAGAAATAAGCAGCGGGTATAGAGAGAGCGGCTATATGCCAGAAGCCGTTGTCAATATGTTGGCTATGTTGGGTTGGCATCCGTCTGATAATCAAGAGCTCTTTACTATGGAAGAACTGATCAAGACATTTAGTCTAGAGAAAGTTTCTAAGAGTGGTGCTAAGTTCGATATGGACAAGGCAAAATGGTACAACCACCATTACTTGATGAATGCCAGTGGTACAGCACTGCGTGCAATGGTAGACGGTCAGGTGACAGATGTACATACTTCTAAAGGAGAAGACTACCTGCTTGAGGTGCTAGAGATGCTAAAAGAAAAAGTAAGTTTTGCTGGAGAAATATTGCCGTTGGGTCAATACTTCTTTGCACCTCCAGCGGAGTACGATGAGAAGGTGCAGCGTAAAAAGTGGAAGGATGAAGTGCCAGGTTACATCAATGATTACATCAACGGTTTGGTAGAAGGAAACAAAACTACCGCCTCTGATATGGAAGATCACTTAGAAGCATATGCGAGTGAGAAAGGAATAGGTAAAGGAATGTTAATGCAACCGCTTCGTTGGGTAGTAAGTGGTCAGGCAGGAGGGCCTCCTATCTTTGAAATGCTAGCGTTAATTGGTCTAGCAGAAATAGCAAAAAGACTAGAAGTAGTAAACGAAAAGTTTTAGTAGCACACAGGAATTGGATAAAAGAGAAGTAGGTCGATAGGCCTACTTTTTTTGTAGGTTCAGTATTTCGCACGCTTTTTCGCTGGCGAGTTGCTCTGCAACCTTCTTAGATTTGCCTCTTGCTTTGGTTATTTCTACCCCGTCAATTATTACCCCGATTATATACACCTTAATCTTTTTCTCCTCTTCAGCGTTGAGTACTTTAAAATCCAGCTCTTTTTTCTCTTTTTGAGCATATTGATTGAGCAGACTTTTAAAATTTACGGTAATGTCTTTGAGTTCATCAAAGTCTAGATGTGGAGCAACTATTTTACGCTGGATAAAGCGTTTAGTGAACGTATGGCCTTTATCTAAGTAAATGGCACCTATAAGTGCTTCGAGGGCGTTACCCGCGATGCCACGCACGGCAGCAGGGTTTTTTGAGATGCTCCTGTCAAAAATAATGTGCTCGTGCAAGCCCATATTGAATGCAATTTCAGCTAGCATTTTTCGACTTACACTCTTACTTCTCATTTCAGTCAGAAATCCTTCTCCCTGAAAAGGAAATTTTTTGAAGAGAAACTCCGCGATAATTAAATCCAATACAGCATCGCCAAGATATTCTAAGCGTTCGTTATTGTTCTTAATATCGATGCCCTGTAACTTGCGTGAGGTCGAGTTGTGTAAAAATGCTTGTTGGTATAGTTTTATTTTTTTAGGACAATAGCCAAGTAAACGGTACAATTTTTTGTAGTACTGTTTGTTCTTAGAAAATTGAGTAAAGTAAATTTTTTGGATACTGCCTATCACAGTATTAGTCGCATTTCCCCATTACAACAGATGCGTTGTGCCCTCCAAAACCGAAGGTGTTGCTGAGTGCATACTTCACTTCCCTCTTCTGTGCTTTGTTGAAGGTGAAGTTGAGTTTAGAGTCAAACTGCTCATCGTCTGTAAAATGATTGATAGTAGGAGGTATGATTCCGGTATTGATTGCAGACAGACAAGCCAACGCTTCTACAGCACCGGCAGCACCAAGAAGGTGTCCAGTCATAGATTTGGTAGAGCTTATATTTAACGTGTATGCATGATCACCGAATACGCCTTTTATAGCTTTGGTTTCGCTTATGTCTCCCAGCGGAGTAGAAGTGCCATGCACGTTTACATAGTCTATATCTTCTGGTTTTAGATTGGCATCTCGCAAAGCAAACTTCATTACATTAATAGCACCCAAACCTTCAGGATGGGGAGCTGTAATGTGGTGTGCGTCTGCGGTTAATCCACCACCTAGTATTTCGCCATAAATTTTAGCACCTCTTGCTTTGGCATGCTCATATTCTTCGAGCACGAGTGATGCAGCTCCTTCTCCCAAGACAAAACCATCTCGATCTGCATCAAATGGTCTTGAAGCAGTATGTGGACTATCGTTACGTTCAGAGAGAGCTTTCATACTATTAAAACCGCCTACAGCAGACGGAGTAACACAGGCTTCTGAGCCGCCAGTTACTATCGCTTTAGACATGCCAAGGCGAATATAGTTGTATGAATCTATGATAGCGTTATTAGACGATGCACATGCAGATATTGTCCCAAAGTTTGGTCCTCTGAAACCATACTTTATAGAAATATATCCTGGAGCAATGTCTCCTATCATTTTAGGAATAAAAAAGGGATTAAATCTAGGTGTTCCGTCACCTCTTGTAAAATCCCCTATTTCTTTTTCAAGCGAAGTAAGTCCACCTATACCAGATGCCCAGATTACTCCTATCTCTTCTGGTACAAAATCTGTATCCATGAGTCCAGAGTCTAAGACAGCTTCGTCGGCTACCACCATGGCGTATTGTGTAAAAGGATCCATTTTTCGGGATTCCTTTCTGTCAAGATGATCTTTTAGGTCGAAATTTTTGATTTCGCACGCAAAACGTGTCTTGAACTTTTCGGTATCAAAACGTGTTATAGGTGCGGCACCACTAACTCCCTTAGCAAGTGCATCCCAATACTCCTTGGCTGTATTGCCTATAGGTGTAAGAGCACCAATTCCGGTTACTACTACTCGCTTGAGTTGCATATGTCGGTTTGGTTGGCTATGATTAACCTGCGTTTTCAGTAATGTATGTTACTGCATCACCTACTGTTGCAATCTTTTCAGCTTGCTCATCAGGTATAGCGATGTTAAATTCTTTTTCGAATTCCATGATTAGCTCTACAGTATCTAGTGAGTCAGCACCAAGATCATTGGTGAAACTTGCAGCGGTAGTTACTTCAGATTCTTCGACACCTAATTTATCTACAATTATTGATGTTACTTTTTCAGCTATTTCAGACATATTAATTTTATTTTTGTTATGTCCTGCAAAGAACATTTTTTTAGAATAAATAGACAAAAATTATTTGCATTAACTATAAACACATTGAATTTACAATTTTATGCAGTCATTATTTACCACAGACGAATTTGTCCTAAAATACCCGTGCATCTACGGTATATCTACTTCTATGAGACATGTGAAGCTTGGGTATGGGCTCTCAGTTCATCCAGATATAGCGTTACAATACGAGGAAGATATTTCTGATTATAGCAAAGAAAGTAAGCATGCAGCCTATCATTTGACCTTCCTTGATGACCAAAGTAGCTACTTAATCATTAAAAATAGGGGCACAAAACATCATTTTTATCCGAAGTACAAGCAAGTCGATTATTTACTATGCAGTATGAATGAGGAAGAAATAAATTCTGAAATAGTTCAAATAGTTGGTAAACTTAAAGGTATATCGATTTGTTTTGCACTTAATAATCCAAGTCCAAAAGAAATCTTAAACTTTACTCAATTACAATGAGCGAAAATATAAAATACAACAAAACGAAAATTATAGCCACTATGGGTCCAGCTACCTCGAGTGTGCCAATGCTAAAAAAAATAATAAAAGCAGGTGTAGATGTCTGTAGAGTAAATTTTTCTCATGGTGACTGGGATACCCACCTAGAGGTGGTGAACAATATTCGTCAAGCAAATAAGGAATTGGGCAGTAACGTAGCTATCCTTGGAGATTTGCAGGGCCCAAAACTTCGTATAGGAGAGGTGGAAAACAACAGTATGCTTCTTGAAGAAGGTGCTGTAATGACATTAACGACGGAAGCAACAGTAAGCTCTGGAAAAACTATTTATGTAAAGTACTCTACGTTAGCCAGAGATGTAAAAGTAGGTGAGCGAGTGCTTTTAGATGATGGTAAACTAGAGTTAGAGTTTTCCAAAAGAATAAATGACAGTACGGTAGAAGCCGTAGTCATAAATGGTGGACCCCTTAGCTCCAACAAAGGCTTTAATTTACCGTCTTCTGATATGTCGGTTGCTAGTCTTACTCCAAAAGATAAAAAGGACTTAGAGTTCATCATGAAGCATGAGTTTGATTGGGTGGCATTATCGTTTGTTAGAGAAGATAAGGACATTATTGAGTTAAGGGATATCTTAACCAAGAACAATTGCCATGCACACATCGTAGCCAAAATTGAAAAGCCTCAAGCTGTAGAGAACATAGATTCTATAATAGCGGCTACAGATGCGATTATGGTAGCCCGTGGAGATCTGGGTGTAGAGATGCCTATGGAGCAGGTACCAATGATTCAAAAACGTATCGTAACTAAGTGCGTAGAAGCGTCTACACCAGTAATAATAGCTACTCAGATGATGGAGAGTATGATTACATCTCCTACGCCTACTAGAGCAGAGGCCAATGATGTGGCTAATGCAGTAATGGACGGTGCTGATGCTGTAATGCTTAGTGCAGAGACATCTGTAGGTGACTATCCACTAAAAGCTGTACAAGCAGTAGAACGTATCCTTGGCAGTACAGAGATGGGATGGGATGTTTACAATAAGATAAAGAAACCAGATCCTTCATCTAGATCCTTTATTAGCGATAGAATTTGCTACGCAACAGTTAGCATGAGTGAAGGGATAGGGGCGAAGGCTATAATCTCTATGACACAGACAGGATATACAGCTTACAAAATTGCAAGTAGTAGACCCAATTGTGATGTGTTCATATTTACGGCAAACAAGCGTTTACTAAATAGATTGAGCTTGGTCTGGAACGTTCGTGCTTTCTATTACGATAAGAAAACGAATACGGATGAAACCATACGCGATGTTATAGCAGAACTTCAAGAAAAGAACTTCTTGAAAGACGGCGATGTTGTTATCAATACTGCTGCAATGCCAGTAGTAGAAAACAGAAAAACAAACGCGATAAAAATCAGCACAGTAGGTGAGTGAAATTGTAAATAAAGTAGCCCTCAGCGGTATCGTCACTATTGATCTGGAGGACTTGATTCTCGATAGAAAAGAATCATCCCTTGATATCTTCGGACAATTATTTCAGGGGCTTATTCTCCGTGAAAAAGACTTTAGAGCATGGGTTAAAGAGTACGAATGGAGTGTCTATGCAGAACATAACGTTGCGGTATATTGTAGCAGTGACGCTGTGATACCAACTTGGGCATACATGCTCATTGCATCTGCACTAAGACCCCATACCGAGCACGTTTTCTTTGCCAAACCAGAGGCATTGCCAGCACTAGTAGCAGAAAGAGCTTTAGCTTCGGTTGATGCACTAGAATACACCGATAAGCGTGTAGTAGTAAAAGGTTGTGGTAACCGAGAAATAAGTAACCATGCCTATGTACTCTTAACCAATAGACTTGTAAGTACTGCCAAAACGGTAATGTTTGGCGAGCCGTGTAGTACGGTGCCTGTATACAAGCAACGTAATAAGTAGTTTTTTTCTACCCAAAAATCCAAAAAAAAGTCTGATTTCTCTAAGAAATCAGACTTTTTTTTGGATTTATCTGCGTCTTAGTTGCCAATGGCTTTCATTGCATCAAAGTCCATTATTCTAGTACCGTTTTTGTATTGCGATACAAACGCATCATCTATGCCGAGTGTTTTAATGTCATTTCTGAACTGTACTGCGTCCATTAAGTTGACAAAGTGCCCTATTACATAGCGTTTTTTACCGTCTACATCTTCTGCTTTTATCGTTTTTAGTTTTTCATTGAACGACGCTAAATTAAGGTACTCATAGTATCCCATTTGCACTTGATACACAGTTCCCATCGGAAGTTTTGTAGATGGCATAGAACTTTCAAGGCTAGCATACTTAGCTTTTAATATCGCTAATTCTGCAGCTAACTCTTCTCGTTCTGCTCTCAGTTTCTCCATTTCAGCGAGTTGAGTCTTTAGGTCGATTACCTCATCGTTTAGGTTTACGACTTCCTTTTTATGCTTTTTTTGCATGCGTACCCATTTTTCTGGATTCTTTTTGTAGGTCTTTATTTCCTTTTTGAGAGCTTTACGCTCTTTTTTACTCAATGTTTGTGCTTCTGCTAGGTTTATTCCTGCTATTAGTAGGAAGGTCAATAGTACAGTTACGATTTTCTTCATTCTCATTATTGTTGCGTTTTTTGTATGTAGCAAAATTAGAGAAAAGATGTGCAACCTCCATTCATAAGCAGTGTGATTAACTACATTTGTATCCACTTTAGAATACACATTATGGAATACAGAATAGAACGAGACAGCATAGGAGAGGTTAAAGTACCAGCAGACAAATACTGGGCTGCACAGACACAGCGGTCAGTTGAAAACTTTAAAATAGGGAGTCAAACCATGCCTATAGAGATTATCAAAGCTTTTGGTGTTTTGAAAAAGTGTGCTGCCATGACAAATGCAGAATTAGGTGTTCTAACTCAAGAAAAAGCGGATCTCATATCAGATGTATGTGATGAGATAATTGATGGTAAGTTAGATGACCAATTCCCATTGGTAGTATGGCAAACAGGCTCTGGTACACAGAGTAATATGAATGTAAACGAAGTGATTGCTAACCGCGGTCACGTATTGAATGGAGGTAATCTTTCAGATGAGAACAAGGTGCTTCATCCAAATGATGATGTAAATAAGTCGCAAAGCAGTAACGATACGTTCCCTACGGCTATGAGTATAGCAGTGTATAAGCAAATGATTGATTTTGCTATCCCAGGATTGCAAGTACTGAAAGATACATTCAAAAAGAAAGCCCGAGACTTTAAAGATATAGTGAAAATAGGTCGTACGCATTTTATGGATGCCACGCCGCTTACTTTGGGTCAAGAGTTTAGCGGATATAGACGCCAGCTAGAAATGAGTATTCTAGCGATAGAGAATGCCATGATAGGTGCTCAGGAGATAGCCTTGGGTGGTACTGCAGTAGGTACAGGCCTGAACACGCCTAGTGGATACGACGTGATGGTAGCGGCTAAAATAGCTGCAGAAATGGAGATGCCTTTTCGCACAGCAGAGAATAAGTTTGAAGCACTAGCTGCACACGATGCTATGGTAGAACTACATGGTGCACTTAAGCGTGCAGCAGTGAGTTGTATGAAAATAGGCAATGACATACGTATGTTAAGTTCAGGACCAAGAAGCGGTATAGGCGAATTGATAATCCCAAGTAATGAACCAGGATCGAGTATAATGCCAGGTAAGGTGAATCCTACGCAGTGTGAGGCTCTCACTATGGTATGTGCTCAGGTAATGGGTAATGATGTGGCGGTAACAATAGGGGGCAGCAATGGTCACTTTGAGTTAAACGTATACAAACCGCTAATAGCGGCTAACGTGTTGCAAAGTGCTAGAATACTAGGGCAAGCATGTTTATCTTTTAACGATAACTGCGTAGTAGGTGTAGAGCCAAACCACGCTGAGATACAGAAAAAACTGGATAGCTCACTAATGCTAGTAACCGCTCTTAATACACATATAGGGTATGATAACGCAGCTAAAATTGCCAAAAAAGCGTATACGGACAACTCCACATTAAAAGAAGCAGGCGTAGAGCTTGGTTTTTTGACGGCAGAGCAGTTTGATGAGTGGGTGGTGCCTGCAGATATGTGTGGTGATATAGAACTCGGATTTTAATCCATGAGCACCAAACTAAAACCGTTCAGGCTTAAGACCATTGGTAAATATACCGATAAAAAAGACCTGAAAATACTCGACATAGGCTCGGGCAGTCACTCGAGTACTATTACCAAAAAATGGCTACCTAAGTGCCATTATACCGGTGTAGACAGAGATGTAAGCTACGACAATACCGAGGAAGACATTCAGAATATGGATGAGTTCTTTCAGTTGGACCTTACAGAGCTAGACTACAGTGCTATTCCAGACGATACGTATGATGTGATCATAATGAGTCACGTAATAGAACACCTATACAATGGAGATAAGGTACTTCCGTTGTTATTTAAAAAGCTAAAGAAAGATGGTTTATTCTATATAGAATTTCCGTGTGAGGCGAGTGCTAGTTTCCCGAGCAAAAAAGAAACACTAAACTTCTTTGATGACGATACCCACGTGCGTATCTGGTCTATCAAAGAAGTAGCCAATATCTTTATGGACGGTAAGTTCAATGTGAAGATGGCGGGCAAAAACCGCAGTTGGATCAATATCGCTCTTATGCCTATCAAGATACCATTGCAACTCATCACCAAAGGCTATGTGCGTGGCGGGGTATATTGGGATGCGTATGGCTTTGCAGATTATCTGATAGCGGAGAAGGGATAACGCTACTTACAACTAGTATGCGGCTAACTTGCTACCGCTATAGATTTAGACTCTTTAACAGATCTTTTATACGTTCACTAGATGGTCTAGGAGCATTTGCATCTACTACATTTCCTTTATCATCAATTAGAATAAATCTAGGTATACTATTAATACTGTAATCTCTTGCAAAAGTGGTTTGCCAACCATTATCTGCCAGAAGTTGTGTGCCTTTTAATTCTTTTTTAGCAATCATTATTTTCCAGCCTTTTTTTGCAGCATCCTTAGAGTTGTCTTTATAGCTTGCACCATCATCAATAGAAATGCTTATAAATTCAATGTTTTTACCATGATATTCTTTTTCTAAACGTTTTAATGATGGGATTTCAGCTATACATGGTCCACACCACGTAGCCCAAACATCTATATATACATACTTGCCCTTGAAGTCTTTTAAAGATGTTTTTGAACCATTAATATTTTCAAAATCATTGAATTCTGGAGATGGGTTTCCAACAAAAGAAGCATAGGTATCTTTTTCTGCTTTCATACGAGCATACTGTTTTTTCAGGCCTTCTTCCATACGTGCAATTTCTTCTTTTTCACTAACTATCAAACGCTCATCTAACCCTGTAGCATTGGTCAAGAAATCAGTAAATTTTGCAATAATTTCTGAAGTTTTTGAATCGAATTCATCTTCTGAGGCATCAAATAAATCCATTGAGATGGTCTTTTCAGACAATAATGCCTTTTGTGCTAAGTAATTACTGTTCTCCGAACCGCTACCCGTATACTTTACGGTTTCGTCAAATAGTTTTGTGTCTAGTGTTAAATTAATGTTGTCGCCATTTTTCAGATAAAGGGAGGTGCTTTCATTGCCATCTGTAAAATTAAATAGGGAGGCTTCATTTTTTATATGGAAGGTGTCAGAAAACGTACCGTCTGGGTTAATTTTAATTTCTTTACTATAATTCCTGTTACGTATTTTACCATCTTTACCAAGGTGATTGGTAATTGTTCCGGAAACAGTTGCATAGTCTTTCGCAACCTCTTGTTTGCAAGAAAATAATGTAAGTACTAAAATAAGAGTAAATATACTTTTTGTCATAATTATTGTTTAAAATAAATGAACGTAAAGGTAGTCTATTCCTTACGATCTTCTTG
>TARA_B110000902_G_scaffold44915_1_pt1 | contig 27333 bp, 52 predicted proteins | sample TARA_B110000902 | Tara Oceans TARA_B110000902 (sample SAMEA4398009) | marine metagenome | biome: Polar Biome; feature: [SRF] surface water layer (ENVO:00010504); material: water (ENVO:00002006), including particulate matter (ENVO:01000060) such as... | depth 5 m | reverse complement strand
AAAGGTCAAGACTATTCACTTTTTGAATTTAAAGGTGGAATTTATTGTGGACATTTTTGGCAAGAAGAGTTGTACAGAATGAAAATTAAAACCGAAAAATACATATCAAGAGGTACAGAGGTAAATTCAATACCAAACTCATACCAACCAAAAGGTAAAGAATACACAGATGCTGGAGAGGCACCAATTGATATGAAAGACAGAGGTGCATACCCAAACTAAAAATATATGGCAACACAATTATTTATAAACAGAACTGACTTAGTTAGAAACTCCATAATTGATGGGAATGTCGACACGGACAAGTTTATTCAATTCATTAAGTTATCTCAAGAAATTGATATACAACAAATTATAGGTACTCAAATGTACGATGGTTTGTCGGCTGCAATACCTACAATTAATTTGCCAGTAAATGCGAGGTGGAAACTTATTTTAGATGATTATATTGTGCCAATGCTTATATGGTATGCACAATCTAATTACATACCTTTTGCGGCTTATCAAATTAAGAATGGCGGTGTATATAAGCATCGCTCTGAAAACGCAGAAACGGCTGACAAAAACGAGGTTGACTTTTTAGTTGAAAAGGCAAGAACAAATGCCGAGTGGTACTCAAGAAGATTTATTGACTTTATGTGTTTTAATCAAGCTACATACCCAGAGTACACTAGCAACGTAAATGACGACATATATCCTAGTTACAATGCAACTTTTAATTCTTGGGTTATATGACTTACAAAACAAATAAAAAAGATGAAGAGAAACTAAAAGTCTTTTTAAAAAAGATTAAAAAAACAAAGAAGTAATGGCAAACGAGATATATACAAAAAGTTGGTGGGGTGCTGGAGTATGTGATAACGACAAAAACTGGGGGTCTGTTTATAAGGCATACGCAAATTGTGCAGCTCCAAGAGAGCCGTCTTTTATAGAAAAGTTTGGTGAGCCAATAAGCGGTTATTCACTTAGAAACCTTACAAAAAATCCAGAGCAAGCTGTTGTACAAGTATCAACCAATGGAGAAGTGTTTTTTGACCTTGTTGAGGAACAAATAACTATTATATATTTAAAACAATATGAAAATTTAAGGGTTACTAAATGGTATGACCAAGCTGGAGATGATGAAACATTAACTGCTTTTTTTCTTACTGCTCCATATTTAGTAAAAGACGGCAAGGTGTTTACTGAAAACTTAAAGCCAACTATTCATTTTGAAAATAACACATCTTTAAATAATCAGCTTAGAGCAAGACCAATATTAGACACAATAAGAACATACAATGTGTCATCATATAGTGAAGTGCAAGAGGAATTAAAAGAGGGTCAAACACATAATATTTTTCAAGACATACAAAAAATCCCTACAGTGTTATTGGGTTGGTTTCCAAAAAGCAAACTAACATCAAAAGTTTATTCTGCAATTACACAAAACAGAAAAACAATATTTAAAAATGAAGAGGATAACACATTTGCTTTTGAAACACCTACATCACAATTAAATTTATATGATATTGCAGATGGTTTACGTGCCCCATTTAATTTTCTATTTGGCGAAACTACAATAATGAATGTTTCGGAATTTATATTGTACCCATCAAAAGATGAAAATGGCGTTTTAGTAACAGAAAATCTAATTGAATACTATGGCATTAAGTCAAGACAATTTCCACCAATAGGAGATGCACCAATAGGAGATAAGCCAATAGATTTAAAACCAAGAAAGTAATTATGAAAAAAATAAGCAAACACATATCATATAAAGAATCAGTACGTTCTAACTATGCAAAAAAGCATAAAATAGAAAACGAGCCAAACGAGGAGCAGATAGAAAATATGCATCTAATTGCAGAAAAGGTTTTCGAGCCATTAAGAGAATGGGTAGGTGGTCCAATAAAAGTAAATAGTTTTTTTAGGTCAGCAGAATTAAATACTGGCATTAAGGGAAGTTTAACCAGCCAACATTTAAAGGGACAAGCTATTGACTTGACAAGTATGGGTGGTAAAACCAATCTACAGATCTTCAATTACATAAAAGACAACTTAGATTTTGACCAGCTTATATGGGAGTATGGCAGACACAACCCAGTATGGTTACACGTATCTTATAAAAGCGAAAAAAACAGAAAGCAAGTTTTAGTAATAAAAGAAGTAGGTCAGTACAAACTTTACAATTAAAGAGATGATAACAGACTACAAAACACTTATAATAAATTTAGGAACATTTTTGTTTAGTATGACAAATATAGATATTGCATTAAAGATAACTTTGCTAGTAGTTACGATTGGGTACACATTACATAAATGGTATTTGTTAAATAGAAAAAAGTAATGCCTAAAAAGAAATTTAAAGATACAAGGGTAGGTAAGTTTCTAACAAACCACGCACCAAACATTTTAAAGCAAGTAGGGAACATTGTACCCGATGCTGGTATTTTAAACTTGATAGGAGACCTCATACAGAAAGATGATAAGATTACACCCAGCAATAAAGAACACGCATTAGAACTCCTTAAAATAGATATGACAGAAATGCAAGAGGTTTCTAAGAGGTGGCAAGCAGATATGGCAAGCGATAGCTGGTTGTCAAAGAATGTTAGACCAATGATGTTAATATTTCTTACAATCTCAACTTGGTTTTTAATTATACTTGATAGTTTAGAAATTTCTTTTTTGGTAGGAGTAGAATGGATTGAGTTGTTGAAGTCTTTATTGCTCACAACATACGTAGCATACTTTGGAAGTCGAGGATTTGAAAAGTATAAATATATTCAAGGCAAAAATAGAACATAGTACTATTCTATTATATTTTTTATTGTACTACCTATCTTTTTTTTTAATTTATTCCTATCTTTACTGTACTAAAAATTGTTAAAGTTATTACTTTTTTAATTGTAAACCACAGAATTTTGATAAAATCCACTAGATGTATTAAAACAAATAAAGACCATTACATACTGATTATCAACGATGTATCGGTTGGAGAATTTGAAAGAAGCCAACTTAGAAACCTAATTGAGATTATAGATAATGAAATCTAAAAAACCAAAAAGAGGCAAGCTGGTTAAAAAATTAGATGCAATATTTAGCCAGTACATTAGACAGAAAAATGCTATAAACGAGATAGCAACTTGCTTTACTTGTGGAAAAAAAGACCATTGGAAAAAATTACAGAATGGGCACTTTATGAGTAGGAAGCACTATTCTACAAGATGGGACGAAACTAATTGTCAGGTGCAGTGTGCTGGGTGTAATGTTTTTAGGTATGGCGAACAATATAAATTTGGTGTAAACCTAGATGCAAAATTTGGTAAAAATACGGCAGAGGAACTGCAGAACAAATCTAGACAGATAATGAAGCTATCAGACTTTGAGATTATAGAAATGATTGATACATATAAAAATTTGGTAAATAGCTTTTAATTTTGTACATTGTAATTCTGTTTTAGTTATTATTTGATTTAAGGTTGCAACTACTTGGTTTGCAGCCTTTTTTCTTGCAGTAAAATAACTTACTAGAGTTTTGTTTATAAGTAATATTTTTCGTATCTTTAAAAACATTAATAACTTAAAACACAGAACAATGAAAACATTTAAGCATTTAGATTTTAAGCCTCACTCGGCAGTAAGCGGAGCGGTACACGCATTACTAACCTTTGACAACGGAGCATACATATCAGTAGTTGGTGGAGCAGACGGCTTATACGGCAACGGCAAAACCAGCTTCGAGATTATGAGCACAATAACCGATAAACAAAATACAGTTAACGGCTGGCTTTCTAAAAAGCAAGTAACCGACAGAATGAGATATTTACAAACCATTAAAATCAAATACTAATGACAGTTCAGACAGAAACAAGTTTACGTATAGATTTTGCAAAAGGACACAAAATTACACCAACATTACTTTTTAGGGGTGTAGAATTACAATCATTTACATTTTGCAATAAGTACCATCAAATAGAGGCATTAATAGATTTCATTCACTCCAATGAGAATGGAAACATAGAAGTATATTTATAGATTATGAAAACACAGAAACACGACCTCATAGATTTAATAAACAAACTAGAGGCAAAACTAGAACTAGCAGTAGTACAAACAGACGCATTCGAGCAACTGGCTATTTACAAAGAACTTGACAGAGCGAAGTCTACATTATACAATATAAGTAATGACTAGCTACTCACAAGAGACTTGCGAAAGCCTCATCTCATACTACAAAAGTAGGGTGTCAGCACTAGAGATACAGATTGACGAATACAAATATAAAACAGAATTAATCGCAGCCAACTTAGAGGTTGCACAAAATCAAATAAAATGGACAGAGAAAAATTAGTACAACTTTACAAAAATTACGAACTTACAGAAACAGATGTTTACAAGCACAAGCACTATGTAATTATTACAAGACAAGGTATTGAAAAGATACAAGCCAAAGAAAACATTAAAATCAATTTCGAGATTATAAAATGCGAGAGGGATTTTTCAGTAATAAAGGCATACGCAAAAAAGGAAGACACGAGCATAGAAACATTCGGGTCAGCACTTAAAGGCAAGGGTTTTGCAGACGGAAATTGTAACTCTTGGTACGTAGCAGAAATGGCAGAGAAACGAGCATTGTCAAGGGCAATACTTAAACTAACTGGCTTCTATGAGTTAGGAGTTTTCGGAGAAGATGAAAGCGAAGATTTCAAAAAAAGCAAGTAAGATGAAACGCAAAGTAAAAAAACCATTAAACGACAAAGTAAGATACATAGCTTGCAACGAGCAAAGTCAGATATATTCTTATTCACGAACAAATAAAAAATCAGCAAGATTTGAAAAATTAAACAAGTAACAATTAAATCAATAAACTATGAGTACATTAATCAACGGAAGTATAAGGGTAGACAAACTGCCAAAGGAAAAATTTATCAAAGGTAAAGATGGTGCAGTATACTACAACTTTACAGTATCGGTACAAGACGAGACAAGGTTTGGTAACAACGTAGCCTTTATGGATAGTCAAACACTAGAGGAAAGGGAAGCAAAAGCACCTCGCAACTATCTAGGTAACGGCTCGGTAATTTGGACAGACGGAAAAATCACATTAGCTGAAAGAGACGACCAACCAAAAACTCCAGCAGCGAAACAAGAAGAAGATGACTTACCATTTTAATAACCAAAGGGTGCCAGTTAATAGCTAGCACCCTTTTAATTTTACTTAATGACTAAACAAACAGATACAGAGCACAGAATGTTAATGCAGTATATAGAGCACGACTGCAAGGTAAACATAAAGGAAAAACAAGAATACCCACCAGTAGCATTAAGCTATGGCGAGAAAGTGATACAGAGCGATAAAGGAGACACTTTAATACCAATACCATTAGGAACATACGGCAACCTATCGGTCATAACCGCACCCCCAAAAACTAAGAAAACATTTTTCGTTTCACTATTATCTAGTGCATATTTAAGCGGCACTAACATTTATGGTGGCGACATTAAAGGTCATAGAAACAAAGGCGACCTAGTACACTTTGACACCGAGCAAGGTTTATGGCACGCATCTAAAGTTTTTAGAAGACCGCAAGATATGGATAGCAATATTCCAGCAGACAAATATCACACGTTCGCACTTAGAACAATAGGACACAAAGAGAGGATTGATTTCATAGACTATTATCTTGAAGAGCACATTAAAGAGCCGTCATTAATTATTATAGATGGTATAGCAGACCTAGTATCAAATGTAAACGACTTAGACGAATGCTCACTAATAACGCAAAAATTAATGAAATGGTCTACAAAATATAACTGCCACATCACAAACGTAATTCATCAAAATTTCGGAAGTCAAAAGCTAGGTACGGGACATCTAGGCTCTGCACTAGAAAAAAAGGCTGAGACAGTTATACAACTCGAAGCGAACACAGTAAACAAGGATTGGGTCACAGTAAAGTGCGGCAGAAGTAGAGGGTATTCATTCGATACATTTAGCTTTGAGGTTAACCAAAAAGGTCTTCCAACAATCGTTACAGATTTATACGACCCATTAAAATAATATGACCAACAAGACACTTATTCTAATTGCAAAAAAAAACGATATTTGGATTGATATTGTAAAAACATTCGGACTGACACAAACAGAGGCAGAAGACGTGGTCCAAGATATGTACATTAAAATTCAAATAAAATTAGAGAGTGGTACTAACATAATGTATGGCGAAGAGATTAATTATTACTACATATACAAATCATTAAAGAGTGTTGCATTTGATTTTATAAGGAAGCAAGACAAAATAATTACAATATCATTAGATGACCCACAAAATCTGTTAGAGTATTATTACAAAGATAAATTCACTGCACCAAAAAGTGTTAACTACGATGAGGCTTATAGTATTGTTTTATCAAAATTAAACAGAATGTATTGGTACGACAAAAGAGTATTTGAGATTATACAAGGTGGCGAAAGTATTGCAGACTTTTCAAGAAAATCTAATATACATTACAATAAATTGACAAGAACATATCACAGAGTTAAAACAGAATTAAAAAAACTGCTATGAGTTTTACAAAAGAAACCAGCAAGAAAATTGCCGAGCAAGAATTATCAATAGTAAAGTGGTGGAACGCAAAAGGAAAGTCTCAAGTTAAGAGAGTAACAGATCCATATAGCACTTTTGATTTAGAGGGCAATAATGTTATAGTAGAAGTAAAGCATAGGCATAAAGCATATGACACTAAGTTAATTGAGACTATGAAACTAAGCTCAAATTTTCATTACTCACAAGTAAAGAACAAAACATTTATTTACATAGTATGTGATAGCAAGGGGTTGTCGGTTTTTAATATTACAAAAAACATAGAAAAAATAATTAAGCTGCCAGAGCACATTAAAACTATGGAGTACAAGCACTACGTTAACAAAACACCAATAAAAAAATTACATAGAAATCTACCAAAAGAATTATCAGAAGTATGGGAACAAGAATTTTAATAGGAGACATAATTTATTACATTACAAAATACACTGGTATAAAATACCTTGTAGACAAATACCATAATCATTGGGGTACAGAATGTAATTGTGGAAAGAGACGAAAAAAGTTAAATGAAATAAAAATTAAGAGATGGTAAAATTTGAAAAACAAGACTTTAAAAACTGGGAGCATTTTAGAAATGTAAAAAAAGATACCTTGTCAGACGCAGAGTACAAAATGATTTGTCAGTATCACGCAAAATATTACAATCATAAATTTCACAAGCCTTGCACTTGCAACCCAAGAGCGATAAAATCTTGGATAAAGGAGTTAAACATAATATGGGATAATGGCGAATAAAACAAAAGACTGGGAGAAAGCAGTAGTAATGCTTTTGAATTTAGATGGGTGGGAATTAGAATGGTGTGGTGCTGGGAACTCAAGATATGATGCTAAAGGAAAAACCAGCAAGGGCATAGAGTGCGTTATAGAGATGAAATTCAGAACAAAGTACTACGAAGAGAAAATGCTTGAAAAAGACAAGTACGATGCTCTTATGGCTCTTGACAAGGACATAATAAAGATATACTTTGTTAACGACCCCAAGGGCAATTTTATGTACTGGCTCAACACTTTAGAGTTGCCAGAGACTGTAGAAAAATATTGTCCCGACACTACAGTTTACACTAAAAAAAGATTGCATAAGGAAGTCTATCTGCTTACTGAAAATCAAGCAGTAAGAATTAATTTGACTAAGTTTTAAAAATAAGTTACTAAATATTTGTTTATAAGTATTAAAAGCCTTATCTTTAAAAACCAGCTAGTCGGGGTATAGGAGCAGTCCTCAAGAAAAAAGTCCTCATCGAAAAAGCGAAGCAGCGAGTTACGCACTCGGACATTCAGCAACTTTACGGCTAGCTTTTTTATTAATCATTTAAAACTAAAACAATGACAGACGAAAAACAATTACAAGCAGACGTTTTTTATTTCTTAGAAGATTTAAGAGACAGCGGAGTAACCAATATGTTCGGAGCATCTCCTTACATACAAGAAGAGTTTTCACTCGACAAAAAGACCGCAAAAGATTTATTAGTAACTTGGATAAAATCAAAATAAAATGACAAAAACAGAAGACACAGAAAGAAGAATGTCAGTATCGGCATCAGAGTATCAAAACCTAGTAGAAATTGCTTTTAGAGCAAGAACATTTTTATCATACGATAGCGAAACAAACTCACTTAAAGAGTTGGCTCCAGAGTTTAAAAAAGACTTAGCCAAAAGTGTAGCTAGGTTTATGGAAAGCCAAGCACACTTAGGACTATGAGAAAATACAAAACTCAAATAATCATTACATTAATCTTGGCATTTTTCATTCTTACGTTAAATGCCTTAAATATCTACATAAACAGATGATAGTAAACGAGGCAGCTTGGGAACAACTAAAAAAGCAAATTGAGTTTTACACAGAGGATGACACATCTATATCAGACATATCGATTAACTATCAAGTTAGAAATGTAAAGAACAAAAATTATTTAAGACTAAACATAAAAACAGATGACTAAAACAGAATTACAAAAAAAGATTGAGCAATTAGAAGCACAACTAAAAGATGCAAGAACACATACCTATGTAGGAGAAACCGATAGCCTAGCTTGCAGCGATGGAGAATTATATATTGGTTTCGATAACTGGGGGACAGAAAGTTTACTTATACTAGATGTCAACCAGCTTTACAGAGACTTGCCGTTTATTATAGAGCAAGTTTGTATCGAGCAAAAGAAGCAGCAGAAAATGCATCTTAAAATGATAAAAGAAAAACTCACAGAGATATGATTTTATTAGTAGATGCAGATAGCTTAGTTTTTGCCAGCAATTACAAAAAGCGAGAAACACCCGATGATAGTATGTTCTATGACAACCTCGAAGATTGCATCGTTAAATTTGACGAACAGTTTATGAGGATAGTAAACACACTCGAAGACCAATATAATATTGACAAGGTTATAACATTTAATGGTAGCAGAGGTAATTTTAGAAACATAATAACTGGAGCATATAAGGCTAACAGAGATTATAGCAACCTACCACCTTTTCTGAGAGAAATGCACGAGTACGTCAAAAAGGAGTACAATAGCATAGTAGGCTGGGGTGTTGAGACAGACGATATGGTAGCAAGGTATTGGCATAAAATTACAAAAGAGCACGGAAGGAATGAAGCTATGATAGTCTCAATCGATAAAGACTACAAACAACTGCCTTGCCTAATGTATAACTATCACTTTAAGCATAGAGTAGTTTACGACATATCAGAAGAGGAAGCACTATTTAATTTCTACGCACAATGTATTGCTGGAGACCCAGCAGATAATGTCAATTACTTTAAAGGTAAGGGTATGAAATTCGCAGAGAAATACTACAAAGATTGTGTTACAGAGTATCAATACAGAAAGAAACTATTACAATTATTTAAAGACAAATACAAAGGCAAGGCTAGACAGAAATATGCAGAGTGCTACCACCTTTTAAAACTACGAACAGAATGAGACAGTTTAAACCACTTAAAGGACAGAAGCATCTTAAACCATCAAACAAAAACCAAAAGGCAAGAAAGAGGCTGCAAAAGGCAAGTAGTATAGAGGAACAAAAAAAGCCAAGAATAAAAAGAAATGGTGTACTAATTAAAACTACAGCAGAATGAACAAGAGAAAAAAAGAAAGCATAAGTAGAAACCTACAAATTGCAGAGAAAATAGGCAATAGACTTTTAATGATGTCAGACATAAATTTCTTTAGAAACACTAGACAAAGAGAATATGTAGACATTAGAAGCCTTATGGTACACATCTTATATAACAAGGTTAAAATGCCTTGGGTACGAATTGCCGAATACTTTGAAGAGAATGGTAAAAAGATGGACCACGCAACAGCTATGTATCTTGAGAAAGCATACGAAGAAAATAGGGACAGAAACCCAAGACTTATAGAATATGAAAACAGTTTTAAGTTTGAGAAAACAATATACTTGCCAACCGAAGACACGACTGATGAGGAACAGATATACAAAATGTACTTAGACTTAAAAAAAGAATATGAAACACTAAAAACAAATTGTGTCGGTTATGCTAAGTCAGCTATTAAAGACAAGTTTGTTAACGATTTCTTTATTGGAATACCAGCAGAGAAATTCGATGAGGTAATGAAAAAAATAACGCAGCTAAAAAAATCTTGGGAATGGAAAGAAGCACTAAAACAATAATACAAAGACTACAACAATTATTTGACAAGCTGCCTAAAGGCAAGACAAGAAGAAAAATAAGAGAAAAAATCCTAACATTAAAATTAAAGAAATGAAGACATTAGAAATACAATACCTAGATGTATCTCAGTTAAAAGAAAATCTTGAAAACCCTAGAACAATAAACAAGGAAAAATTTGATGACCTAGTTAAAAGTGTCAAAGAATTTCCAGAGATGCTATCACTAAGACCTATTGTGGTTGATACAGATATGATTATAATTGGCGGTAATATGAGGCATAAAGCATACTCAAGTCTTGGTTACGAAAAAATACCAGTAATTGTATATTCAGAAGAGTATCATAAAAAGTCTAAGTCTAAGAAAACATATAATGAAGCAAGGAATGAATTTATTATTAAAGACAACGTAGGGTCTGGTCAATGGGACTGGGACATTCTAGCAAACGAATGGACTGCTGGCGAGTTAAACGAATGGGGTCTTGGAGTATGGGAAAACAAAGTTGATGAAGACAAAGAGTTTAAGCCATTATTGTTTCCTCAACAATCTGACAAGGTAGTAACCGATAGCGACATAGAAAATGCATCAAATAATCTAGGCAGCAACTTTAATAAAGGAACAAGCAGAAATTATATACAAACAATGTGTCCAGAATGTGCACACGAATTTAATGTAGAAGTAGAATGAAAAACGGAAAACACTTACTAATAGACGCATATAAATGCAATAGAGATATGCTATGGAACAGAACTAACATCGAGGTTATGTTGCGAGACGTTACACAAATGATTGGCTTAAAACCTTTGTCAGACACTTTAATATATGTTGTAGATGATACGATGATTGAGAAAAAAGATACTGGCATAACTGGTGGTATTATTTTTATGGAAAGCCATTTTACATTTCACGCATTTCCAGAGCAAGGATATTTTTCAGCAGATATATATTCTTGCAAAGACTTTAATCATACTGGAGTAATTGAGTACATAGATAATTTATTTCATTCTGAGCAAATTAAAGAAACAGTTATACTAAGGGGTACATCTCTATGATAAAAAAAGAATGGTTATTTATGGAAGACAAAAAAACAATAGACAAATTTCTAACAGAGGTTGTTAAGTTTACATTTGCTAAAACTATGGCAGCAATACCACATAGCTGGATATGCAGAAAAGATTACAACGATGACTTGTTTTTATCTGCTATGAATTTTATAAAAGACAACGGCAAGCCCGAAGTGTTTTATGGTAGAACTTACACATATTACACGATAGGACAATACAAGTATTGGATAATGACAGACAAAAAAGGATTTGATGACAAAACCGCAATAATAAATAGAGCAGAGATATGAAAACAGTAGTACAATGTGTAAACAAAAGATTTGATTATATATACAACGAAGTAGAACGTAATGCAAAAATAGATGCAGTATATTCTATTGACAATGAAAAAAAAGGAGCATTAAAAACTTTTTTGCAGATGTCTAAAGACTATAAGTATAGCGAATACAAACTGCATTTACAAGACGACATAGTTATTGCAGACAACTTAAAAGATTATTTGCCTAAACTAGAGGCATATATGAAAAATAAAGAAATACATCTATTGTCATTGTTTGCACCTAATAGAAAATTAATACTCCAACAATACAAAGAGGGCAAAACCATAGTGCCATTTCCAAATTACTTATGGTTACAAGCAAGTATATTTTCTCCAAGACTGCAACAGATAATGAGCAAAGAAGCTGACATTTATAATGAAGACACTTTTAATGGAGCAGACACTTTTGTTGCGTATGTTTTAAATAAGCATAAAATAAAAGCCTATGTTCATTTGCCGTCATTAGTACAACACGACACATCTATAAAATCAACTCTTGGGCACGCAAATAGTAAAATACGAGAGTCTAAGGTATTTGATAAAAATTACATTACTAATCTTAAAAATTAAACGATGAAAAAAAATTACAACAAAGACATAATGGATTGGATCGAATTCCCAGCATACGATATGATATGGTGTGACCCACCTTGGGAACAAAGAATGGTAAAGTATTTTGAAACAGTAATGAAGCGAGATGCTGGAGTAGAAGCTAGCAACACAATTACAAACATACTTGAAAAGCTAGGAGCCTTGTCTTCAACAGATAAGCTAATTGTTATTGAGTACAGTATAAAAGGACACGAATATGTTTTACAGATAATGGAGAAGTTTGGGCACAAATTTATCTCTAAGCATATAAGAACTTATGACAAAAGACCTTTTTTAGTTTTAGTGTTTAACAGAGAAATAGAAATGTACAAGACACAGAATGAGGCAGAGTTAATTACAAAGACACTTAGTAAACTAGAAGACATAGAGGTTGTGTTTGACCCCTTTGCTGGAATTGGCTTTACTGCAAAAGCAGTTAAAAAAGCTGGCAAGATTTACATAGGCTCTGAAATAAACCCAGCTAGATTTAAGAAACTACAGAAAGCAAACGTATGAAAATATATAGCAAAGAGAATGTACACACCGAAGCTATCAAAAGAATTAACAGATTGTTTGATGACTTTGAAAATGTAGTTGTAGGTTTTAGTGGTGGTAAAGATAGTACTGTCTGTTTAAACCTTACACTAATGGTTGCAGAGCAAAGAAACCGATTACCTTTAAAAGTAGTATGGGTTGACCAAGAGGCAGAGTGGCAAGGCACGGCAGATTATTGTGAAGAGGTTTTTGCCGACAAAAGAATTAAGCCTATGTGGTTTCAAATTCCTATGAAGTGGTACAACAACTTGTCTTCAACAGAAAAATACATACATATTTGGCAAAAAGATAAAAAGCATATAAGGGAGCAATCTGACATATCTATAAAAGAAAACGTCTATTTAGATTTTGGCTTTAATGGATTGTTTGAGCAAATATTTAAGGTACATTTCCCAGACCAAAAATCTTGTTACATTTCGGGTGTAAGAACAGAAGAAAGTCCAAAGAGATTAATGAGTTTAACATCGGCATTAACTTACAAGGACATAACTTGGGGCAAGAAGCTAAATGAGAAACTAGGGCATTATACTTTTTATCCAATATACGACTGGACTTATGGAGATGTCTGGAAATTTATATTTGACAACGACATCAAATACAATAGAATATATGATTCACTTTTTAGTCACGGAGTAAAGGTAAGAAATATGAGAATATCAAACCTACACCACGAAACTGCAATACAAAATTTATTGCTGATACAAGAGATTGAGCCAGACACTTGGAACAAAGTTGCAGAAAGAGTAGATGGAAGTAATGCCGTTAAACACCTTAAAGGGTCGGCTTTTAAATGCCCAAAGGAATTACCCTATATGTTTAACTCTTGGAAGCAATACGCATTACACCTAGCTGACAATATGATAGATGACGATGAGTTTATAGGCACAATGAATAAAGAGATAAAAAACCATAAAAAGTATATGATTACAAACGATGTCTACATAGCATTTTATAGAGTAATAATAAACACTATACTAGCACAAGATTTTGATTGGACAAAGTTTAATAACTTTACATTGTCTCAACATTACAACACAGTAAAGAAATATGTTAATGGAAAAATCACAAAAGAGAATTTAGAAATAAACAGAAAATACAATAAACTTATAAAAGACCTACTGTAATGAAAAACATAAAAGACATACTAACTAAAGAACTTAACAAGGGAGACATAATAAAAAACATAGAAGATGTAAAACAAATAATACACGAAATGTCTCCTTTAAAAAGTCAACCAGTAAATAGAATTAAATGGGTGCCTATCGATGAGGTTACACCTAATGACTACAACCCTAATAGTGTTGCAAAAAAAGAGATGGGTCTTTTGTACACGTCAATAAAACACGATGGATATACGCAACCTATTGTAACAATACGAGATGAAGAGATGAAGATGTATGTTATTGTAGATGGGTTTCATAGATATTATACGGCTAAAACAAATCCAGACATACTAGACAGAAACAAAGGTTACATTCCTATCGTTGTAATTGAAAAGGATATAAACGACAGAATGGCAAGTACTGTAAGACACAACCGAGCAAGGGGTATGCATAGCATTACTGGAATGTCAAGTATGGTTTTTAGTATGCTGGAGAACGGCTGGAGCGACACCGATATATGCAACGAACTTGGTATGGGAGTAGAAGAGTTAATCAAGTTAAAACACATTACTGGTTTCTCTAAACTATTTGAAGATGCAGAATACAATAAGGCTTGGGAAACAAAAAATCAAATAAGACTAAAAGTTAAACATAAAAAAGAAAACAATGGATAAAGACATTAGGACTATGACATTACCAGAGAGGTATAAATACATTAACGAACAGAAAAGAAAAAAATATAACCCAACAACAGAAGAAAAAAAGAACAGAGATGATAGACAAAAGTAGACACATAAAAAAGGAAAGCCTTTTAAAAGCACTCGAGCAAAGTTTAGGAGTAGTAACTGTAGCTTGTAAGAAATCAGAGACACCTAGAAGCACTTACTATAAATGGCTTAATGAAGATAGCGATTTTAAAAGAGAGGTTGAAGACATAGAGAATATTGCATTAGACTTTGCAGAGAGCAAACTACACGAACAGATCCAAAGCGGTAACACGACTGCAACTATATTTTTCTTAAAGACAAAAGGAAAAAACAGAGGCTATGTTGAAAGACAAGAAATAACTGGAGCAGAGGGTATGCCAACTAATTTTCAAATAGAAATAATTGACAGCATTAAAAATAAAGACTAACGTAGTTTATAAGCATCTTGTTGAAAGCGACACTAAGATAGTTGTTGAGCAAGGAGGTACACGTTCTGGAAAAACATATAATATAATCTTATGGATAATTTTTCAGTATTGCACGCACAATACAGATAAGGTAGTAACTGTATGTAGAAAATCATTTCCATCTCTAAGGGCAACCACACTAAGAGATTTTATGAGCATACTACAAGAGCACAATTTGTACTCGGAAAAATTCCATAACAAATCTAATTCAGAATACTATCTGTTTGGCAACCTCATAGAATTTATATCATTAGATATGCCTCAAAAAATTAGAGGTCGTAAAAGGGATTTGCTTTTTATAAATGAGGGCAACGAGTTATACTTTGAAGATTGGCAGCAATTAGTTTTTAGAACACAAGAGAAAATTATACTGGATTTTAACCCATCAGATGAGTACCATTGGATATACGACAAGGTAATACCAAGAGAGGATTGCTCATTTTTTAAGACTACATACCTAGACAACCCCTTTGTAGGCGAAAGTATAATAAAAGAGATTGAGTTACTAAAAGACACAGACGAGCAGTATTGGCAAATCTATGGTCTTGGAGAACGTGCCGCCAGTAGAAGTACTGTATTTACTTATGTTGAGGTCAATATAATTCCAGAAGATGCAGAGCTAATTGCATACGGAATGGATTTTGGTTACACGAATGACCCGTCCACTTTTGTATCAGTTTATACTAAGGACAGAAACTTATATTTAAAAGAGCATCTATATAAAACACAGATGACAACGAGTGACATAAATGACTTCCTACGAAATGAAGATTTAACAAGCAAGCCTATCTATGCAGATAGTGCAGAGCCAAGACTTATAACTGAACTTAGGAAAATGGGGCATAACATTCTGCCAAGCATAAAAGGTAAGGATAGTGTTAATGCTGGTATTGATTTATTGAAGAGATACAAGATACATATATTGTCAACCTCATCAAATGCTATTACAGAGTTTAGAAACTACAAGTGGAAAGAAGACAAGGGTGGTACATTAATAAACACTCCAGAAGATAAATGGAACCATATAATTGATAGCACGAGATATGCGACTTACTCAATATTGTCAGCCCCTAACTTTGGAAAATACGCATTACATTAAAAATAAGTTACTAAATATTTGTTAGTAAGGTTTATATTGCTTATCTTACATTAACAAGGAGTATTAACTAAAACTAAAGAAATGACAGAACAGACACAATTTAAAAAAGACCTAGACGTATCGTTACAATTTAACGGCAAGTTAATTAGCAGAGGAATGTACAACCTACTAGTAAGCATTAGAGATGTCAAGCTATACTCTAAGGGTCTTAAACCACACAGAGGTTGGCAGATAGGAGATGTCAAAAGGTACTTCGGTATCAAAGGCAACGTCTTAAAAATCATAGAGCAGCTAGAGAATTTTAAAAAACAAAGATTATCAATATAAAAACCAAAACAGATATGACACTACCAAGATACAAACAGAATTTAAGAATACAAGGAGGAAACCAAGTCTGGTCTTATACTACACTCGTAGCAAAAATAGAGGGCAGAGAATTACATCAGCTAGGCTACTGGAGCCAAACTACTCAAAAGCATATTAACTACGTTGCAAATTACCTCAACCTAACACTTATAAAAGATGACGAATAACCACACACTAGTAAAAGTTGTCAGACTAAGAACTGGCACGATAACAGAACAATGGAGAAACCACGAAACTGGAATAATTAAAATAATAACACTATGAATTGGGAAACACCACCAGAGTACAAAGACCACGAATGCAGCGAATGCGGAACACCAATAGATAATGCTGGAGTATGCAGCGGTACTTGCCACGAGGCTAGTATGATTTAAAACACAAAAGATATGGAAAGTGATTGTTGCGGTGCAGAGGCATCTTATTTATCAGACGAAATTTGCGGAGCTTGTTTAGAGCATTGCGTAGTTTGGTGGGTAGAAGTAGAAGAGTAAACAAATATTAATCAACATAGGCTGGCAGAAATGTCAGCTTAATTTATGCGTGACCGCAAATGTCACTAAAAAAATCGTTATATATATATGAGAATTAATGTAGAAATACCAAATAGCTTATCAGACATTACACTAAGGCAGTATAAACACTACCTTAAAATACAAAAGAGTGTAGAAGATGAGAAATTCTTAGGAGCAAAAATAATAGAGATATTCTGTAACATTAAACTAGAAGACGTTATGCGTTTGAAATTTAATGATAGTGAGTTAATTACAAATTCATTAGTAGAAATGTTTGAGCAGAAGCCTAAACTTGTAAGGCATTTTAAACTAGGCAAAACTCAATACGGATTTCACCCACAACTAGATGACTTGACACTTGGAGAATACATAGACCTTGACACACACATTGGAGACTGGGACAACATAGAAAAGGCTATGAATGTTTTATACAGACCAGTAGTGCAAAAGATAAAAGACAAATACACAATAGAAAAATACGACATAAATGATTATGACACTATGTTGGATATGCCTATGGATGCAGTAATATCTTCGATTTTTTTTTTCTGGAATTTAGGACTGGAATTGTCGACAACTATCACGAACTCTTTGGACAAGGAGCACAGCCAAGTCTTGACGCAGTATCTAACTTCGCATCCAAGTGGGGGTGGTATAACTCAATTTACGGACTTGCTCAAGGAGACATTACTAGATTTGAAAATATCACTAACTTAAATATACACGAATGCTTTATGATGCTGAGTTACAAAAAAGATAAATCAGAAGCAGATGCAAAAAGAATTAAAAGCAAATTTTAAATGAGCCAACAAGCAGCAAGAGGGTACTATCAACTGACCACATTATTAGAAACACAACTAAGAGCGAATGGAGTTACAAACGTTGTTAGTATTGGAGACATATCACAAATTAATTTAAACAAGCAAGATATTTTTCCTTTGGCACATATCATTATAACGAATGCTTCCTTAGAGGAAAATGTCATAAGGTTTTCTGTAAACATATTAGCTTGTGATATTGTAGACCAATCAAAGGATTTAACGACAGATAGATTTACTGGCAACGACAACGAGCAAGATATTCTAAACACGCAGCTAGCGGTCTTAAACGTGCTTACACAGAAGATGAGGATAGGGAACTTACACCAAGATATGTATCAGTTAGTTGCCGACCCTACTTGTACACCATTTCACGATAGGTTTGAAAACCAACTTGCTGGGTGGTCTTGTAATTTTGACATACTAATTTACAACGATATATACATCTGCTAATGATTTATAAAAATGTAGATGAGGTTTTAAATGCTTTTGCAAAAAAGGTAATTAGTGATGCTAGAAAAAATCTAGTAGATGACAGAAAATCTTTTGGGGCATTATATGAAACATTAGATTATAGCTATGAAAAGGAAACCAGCTTGTTTATCTTAGAATTTCTAATGGAAGATTATGGTATTTTTGTTGACAAGGGTGTCAAAGGTAAGACCTCAACATATCCAGAGACATCAGCGGCTTTGTCTAAATTTCAATACGGAAGTGGTACTGGAAAAAAGGGTGGGTTGACAGAGGGCATACTTAGTTGGCTAGAAAAAAAGAGGTTTCAATGGAGAACAAAAGAGGGTAGATTTATGAGTTATCAAAGTATGACTTATATAATTGCCAGATCCATTTATAACAAAGGTCTTAAAGCTAATTTGTTTTTTACAAATCCTTTTGAGGCTGGTCTTGTTGAGGTAAAGAAAAAACTTGAAGATGCATACTCATTAGATATTGAGAATGCAATAATACTAGGAGCAAAGAAATCATTATGAATTGGACACTAAGCATTAATTTACATTACCCACACAATAGATTTATGCTAGGCTGGGAGTACATCGCAAAAGATGAAAAATATACATACATAACAATAAGGTTATATTTATTTATAGCCACACTAACACTAGATATTTAATATGTTCAATTTAGCACTAAGAAGCCCACAATTTAAAACAATGATTGCTGGCTCTGGAACTCAATCAACTGTACTAGACTTGCTTGTAAACTCAGTTCAAGTTTATAACTTAATTAGAAACAAACCTATAACTAGTACTATCACTCAAGCCTTTGAGATTTCTGAACTTGTAAGAGATTATTTAGATATTGAATTTGCAAATAATTATGTGGGACAATATGTAACAATAACTTGTGTTATTAAAAATTACGATGGTTTAAATGGAACTGGAACTCAACAAGGCTCAACAGTAGTGTATGACAATATAGGGACTGAATCATACGGAACTTTTGAAGAAGAGGTTAACCCGTCTGTACCATTTAGAGCAATGCCTACTTATGGAATTGCTCCAGACGAAGATGGAAGTTTTACTATATTCGCTCCATTTAATAAAGCTGGATTTATACCTAGCATTGATGCAATCGGTTTTCCTTATGCAACACCTTATTCAACCACAGATGTATTTGTTTTAAATAACGATTTAAAGTTGTGTAATATTAAAAGAATTGATTGCACAAAATATGGAAATGGAAACAAAATAACTTTTATAAACAAGTATGGTTGCCAGCAAGATTTGTGGTTTTTTCTAAAAGATGTACAAACAATAAATAGGACAAACGAAAACTACAAGGGAAACACTATGGAGTACCTAAGTACTGGACCAGAATACAAAATTAAAAACCCGACACGTAAAATATTTAATACACAAGCAAAACAAACACATAAGCTAAGTAGTGGTTACTATCCAGAGTTTGCAAATAAATTTTTTGAAGAGTTACTTTTAAGTGAGCACGTTTGGCTTGAAAAGCCATTAGTTAGTGGATTTGTAAAAGCTCAACCTAAGATACCAGTAACAGTTAAAACCTCATCTATACAATTTAAAACAAGTGTAAACGATAGGCTTATTGAATACACAATAGAGTTTGAAGAGGCTTTTGACTACATAAACAATATTAGATAATGCGGCAACTACAATTATATATAGATGGTCAGAGAGTAGATTTGTTTAAAGATGAAGAGGTACAACTTACGCAGACATTAAAGAATGTAAGAGACTTAAAGAAGATTTTTACAGAGTTTACTAAGACTTTTGCAATCCCAGCATCTAGCACTAACAATAAAATATTTTCTCATTACTACAATTCTGACGTTGCTTTTGGTTATGATGCTAGAATCAAGACACCAGCAACACTTGAGTTAAACAACCTACCCTTTAAAGAGGGCAAAATAGCTTTGCTAGGAGTAGATTTAAAAAACAATGTGCCTCATACGTATCGTGTTACTTTTTTTGGAAACACCGTAAACCTAAAAGACATACTTGGAGATGATACATTAAGCACTTTAGCTTTTGATGGTCAAAATAGATTGTACAGATATGATTACATTGTTGCAGAGTTAGCGTCTAGTACTCCACCAAACTCAAAAGATGTTATTGTGCCTTTTATAACGCATACAAACAGATTAATTTATGACACTAGCAATCCTAGTCTAGCAGATAACACAAATAATCTAGCTGATGCTGGTGTGCCTTGGAATCAGTTTAAGTATGCACTAAGAATAAATAGAATTATTGAAGAGATTGAGTATAAATATCCAGAGATTAATTTTTCCGATGACTTTTTTAAAGATGAAACTAACGAAAAATTTTTTAAGTTGTTTATGTGGCTACATCGCAAAAGTGGAAGTGTTGAGCCAGTTGTGCCTATTGTTGTTATACAAAACAAAATAAGCAACCTAGTAAACACAAATCCACCTGGTAGTCCAGCAAAAATCTCTACAGTATCTAATGGAGTTATTAATGTGGGGTCTAGTCTTACCGCCATAGCAAAAAGTATGAGGGCAAGTTTTATTCCAACAAATACGGCATTGGCTTACACTGTTCAAGTTATTAGAAGTGGAGCTCTAATATCTACAAGAACATTTGTGGGTACTCAAATTAATGTTGTTTTATTAAATTCGGGTCAATTTTTAAATAACAGAACTTATCAGATACAAATATCTTGTCCAGTACCAGTTACTTTTAATAGCGGTGGAATTGATTTGAGACTAAACTGGGAAATACAAGGTGTATTTGGAAACACAAACCCGATTACTGGAACAGACACCTATGAAAATAATAGCACAAATATAATACAAAGCACAGACTTTGAGTTTAATATAAACGAGCAAGTGCCAAACATAAAGATTATAGATTTTTTGTCTGGAATGTTTAATATGTTTAACCTAGTTGCATATGTAGACAACCTTGGCATAATTGTAGTGAAAACATTAAACGATTATTATGAAGACAGTCCAACTCTTTACAATATAGATGAATACCTTGACACTAAAACATCAAAGTCAGAAGTAGCCTTGCCCTTTAAAGAAATAAATTTTAGTTATAAGGGGTTAGGTACATTTTTGGCAAAACAATTTAAGTCTCTTAATTCTTCTGGCTGGGGGTCTTTATCCTACACATTAGATGGTGATATTTTTGATGCACCTAGTAAGGCATACAAAATAGAATTACCTTTTGAGCATATGATGTATGAGTTAATTTTTAATACAAACCCAGCATTAAGTCCAAACCCAGCAACGAATATGCAGTATGGTTATTGTGTAAATGAAAACCAACAGCCTTATGTGGGAGACCCATTATTGTTTTATGCAGAGCTTGCTACAACGTCATCCAACAAACCAAGAATATTTAATACAGATGGTAGCGGTACAAGCATAGAATTGAGCACAGTAATTATACCATCAAACACAAAAGAGTTATTCCCTACTGTTGGAAACTTTGAAAGCATACATTTTCAAAACGAACTTAGCGAATGGTGGGCACCACGTGATAGCACAACTAACTTTGCAAATGATTTTGTAGACACTTTGTTTGAAACAGAGTACAAGAGTTACATTGAGAGTGTTTTTAACCCAAGAAAAAGAATGGTAAAGGTTACTGCTTATTTGCCATTAAAGATATATTATAATCTTAGGCTAAATGACAAGATACAACTAGGTCAAATAAATTATAGAATTAACTCTTTAAAAACAAACCTTACAACTGGTAAAACAGAGTTTGAATTACTAAACACAATAATATGATAAAAGATATTTTAGACTTACTGCCATTAGTTGAAGATGACACCGAGTTAATACGAATTGCAAAAGGCAAATACAAATTAGCAGAAACCTTAAAAGAGGGTTACAAACAAATTAAAAGAGATTTAAGATATGCAAAAGGCTGAATTTGAATTAGTTGCTAAAACTGGAAAAGCAGAAGCAAACGTAAAAAAAGTAGATGAAGCAGTAAAGAAAACTGGCAAATCTGTAAGGAAGGCAAAAAAGGAATTGTCGGGTATGCAGCAAGTTGGTAATGCAGCCGTAGGTCAATTAGACAAAATGACTGGAGGTCTTGCCTCTAAACTTGTTGCCGTAGCTAAAGCTGCAAAGCTAAGTGGTAAGGCTATGAAGACGGCATTAATATCTAGTGGTATTGGTTTGGCGGTTGTCGCTCTAGCATTAATTGTGGAGTATTGGGACGAAATTTCTAGTCTTGTAGATGGTGTAAGTGGCGAACAAGCAAAAGCACTACAAGCAACACAAGACACTCTAGCTGCACAAGAACAACAGCTTGATACAATTAGCAAGTCTGAAAACATATTAAAGCTACAAGGTAAGACTGAGGCAGAGATACTTGCTATGAAGCGGCAAATTACAGACGAGAGTATTGCAACTACTAAAATCTTACTAGAACAACAAAAGCAAACTAAAAAATCACAACTTGAAGCGGCAGAAAGAAACCAAAAAATAGCTGCTGGAATTATTGCGTTTTTATCTATGCCAATCACAATTTTACTTGGTGCAGTAGATGCTTTGACTTATGGTCTTGAAAAAGTAGGTTTAATTGATGAAGCAACTAGCTTAGTTAAAGATGCAGCAATGGCAACTGCATCATTATTATTTGACCCCGAACAAGTTGCAACAGAGGGAGATGAGGCAATACAAGCTACAGAAGAAGCATTACTAAAACTTGAAAACACTAGAGCTGGTTACTTAGTAAAAGACAAAGAGGCTGCAAAGAAAAACGCAGACGATAAAAAGAACGATGAAATAGAGGCTGAAAAAGCAAAAGCAGCAGCACTTGAGAGAATACGCAAAGGTCTTATTGACACAGAGGCAGAAGAGAGGCTTGAGAAACTTAGACTTATAAAAGAAGATTATGCCCAGCAGATAAAACTTGCAGAAGAGTACTATGGTCTTGAAAGTGAAAAGGTCAAAGAACTAAGAGCGGCACAAGAAGCTGCAAGGCTTGAACAACAAGCTGAATTTGACTTACAAGACAAAGACCGCAAGGATAAAAAAACAAAAGATGAAGAAGATGCATTGGCTTTAAGAAATAAAACCATAGCAGACGACTTAGCTGAACAAGCAAGGATTGACAAAGAAGCCAAAGAATTTAAAGAGAAAGAATATCAAGAGGGGTATGCAAATCTACAAACTATTGTTAGTGCTGGTGGAAAAAAACTTGAAAAGGTAGGTAAGGCTTTGGCTATCGCAGACATAGCAAGGAGTTCTTTTAAATCAATTTCAGAAACTGTTTCTAGTACTGGAGCAGCAAATGCAAAAGCCGTATCAGCAAGTCCAACTACTGCTGGTATGCCTTTTGTAGCAATTAATACAGTAAAAGCAGCCTTGTCTATTGGAGCAACATTGGCTAGTGCGAAAAAAAGTATCTCTGCAATTACATCAAATTCTAAAAACCCATCTGGTTCAAGTCCATCTGCTGGTGGTGGTGGTGGAGGAGCACAACCTCCAGCCTTTAACGTGGTAGGAGCTAGTGGAGCAGACCAATTAGCAGACGCGATAGGTGGACAATCACAAAGACCATCTAGGGCATACGTTGTAAGTAACGATGTTACAACCGCACAAGAACTTGACAGAAATATTATAGAGGGGTCAAGTATTTAAAATGAAAACGCAAAACAACAAAAATAATACGTTATATATATATGAAAATTATTGAATTAATTTTAGATGAGGAAGATTTTGAGGCTGGAGTAGATGCAATTTCTATTGTTGAAAACCCAGCAATCGAAAGTGATTTTGTAGCTTTGAAAAATCAAGAGATACAATTAGCAGAGGTTGACACAGAGAAAAAAATCCTAATGGGTGCTTTATTAATTCCTAACAAGCCTATTTATAGGAATGGACCAGAGGGAGAATATTATATTTATTTCTCAAAGGACACAATTACTAGGGCATCTCAATTATTTTTACAGAAAGGCAATCAAAGTAACTCAACACTAGAACACGCAGAGGTACTTAATGGTTTAACCTTAGTTGAAAGCTGGATAGTAGATGATAAAACAAAAGACAAGTCTGCGTTATACGGCTTGGACGTGCCTCTAGGAACTTGGATGGGATCTGTCAAGGTAAACAATGATGATGTCTGGAATGAGTTTGTAAAAACTAAAAAAGTAAAGGGGTTTTCAATAGAGGGTTACTTTGCAGATAAAATAGAGGGTCCAAAAGAAATTACAGAAGATATGGCTGGTCAATTATTAAGTAAAATTAAAAACATTATAAAATGAAAACAAACCTCAACAAGGTATATGGAAATATGCCAAATAAAAGAAAAATAAACTTAGGCTTAGTAGACAACCTACAGTTTTCGATATCAGATTTGTCAGAGGAAGTTGGCAACTTGGCTTATTTGGTTAATGATGTTTGGTATGATAAGTATAATGAATTATTAAAATTGTATTATGAATTAATGACAGACTTTGGAGATGCCAAAACTGTAGCTATTACTAGAAGCCAAGTTGATGATGAGATTGACACTTTAATGGATATACAAGATGCAGCTTTTGACTTAGGTGTTGACACTGACAAAGTATATCCAGACCTAGTAGAACATAACAAATATATGGTTGAGGTTTTAGGATTGTTTGACCAATTTGAGGCACTACAAGAAACAATAAGAAGATTTCCAAACTAAAAATAAACTATGAAAACAAATCTAAATAAGGTATATGGAAATATGCCAAAGAAAAAAACAATAGACCTTAGTGCTGTTGATGATTTAAAAGAGTATAAAGATTTTTTAACTAATGGAATTGAAGATGAAAGATTAAATACTGCTCTTAATGCTGCAAAAACCTTTAAGTCTGACTTTGATAAACTTATTGATAACGCAAGAGAGTTTGTGGATTTATTTGATGAGATTGGCGGTCAGTTTGAAGCAAATAGGGACAGAGACCTTTTTGTAGACTACCAAAATGCTTCTAGGGATTTTGAAATTAATGCAAAGGAGCTAGGTGTAGACCCTTTAAACTTTATTGAATACAATGAATCAGAGGAAGCATTTCAAAAGGCAGTAGAGTTTGAGGGCAAGGTTGAAGATATGATTTTTGATTTTATGGAATACAGAGATTATGCAAAAAGAATTATTGATACATTATAAAAACAAACTATGAAAACAAATTTAAGTAAAGTTTACAATAAACTTCCAAACCAAAAAAAAGTAAGTCTAGGTTCTATGGCAGAACTTGAAAGAGCCGCTGATTTTTATACAATAGACAACACTAACTTACAAGAACTGCAAAACGCAATATCTAGTGCTGAGGATTTTAATTCTGCTTTAGATGAAGCACAACTTTTTGCGGGCAAGTTTACACAGAATTTTAGTGACTTAGAGAGCTTTAGAAGTGTAAGCACACGTCAAGACCTTGTCGCTGTGTTAAATGACTTTGAGGCAAATGCAGAGGTTTTAGGAATTGACCCAAGAACAATACAATTGTTTAATGATACAGAGCAGCAACTTGAAGACTTGACAGTATTTCAAGACGAGGTTGATACATTTCTTAGTAGATATGGAAACACAATAGAAGCAGCAATAACAATCGAAAATATTAATATATAAGCTAGGTGCAAAGAAACAAAAAAGATAACAAGACTTTTATACCTAGTAGGACATCTCCAGTCGGTGGACAGAGAGGGTGTTTATGTTGGGACAAAAGAACGTACTCAAGCGAGTGTTGTGATGGTTCTATACAAGCACAAGGCATCGGTGTAATAACAAAAACATAATGAAAACGCAAATACTAATTAATTAATCGTTATATATATATGAAAAATACAAAAATGCTAAATGAAATACGAACACTTTTGAACTTGGCGGTCAAACTCGAAGAGCAGAAGTTAGAAAATGGAACTCGTGTAAGTGCAGAGAGTTTTGAAAAAGGTAATGAAATCTTTATTTTAACAGACGATGAGAAAGTTGCAATGCCAGTAGGCGAATATCTTTTAGAAGATGGTAGACTTGTTGTATGTGAAGAAGAGGGTTTAATTGCAGATGTTCGTGAAGTATCTGATGAGGTGCCAGCCAAAGAAGAGGCAACCGAAGAGGACAAAAAAGAAGAGACAGAGGACTTGGAAGATGAGACTGTTGAAACAGAAGTACCAGCAGCGGTTGCTCCAGAGGTAGAAGCAATTATTGAAGCAGTAGTTGAGGTTATTGCTCCAGTCATTGAAGAGGTAAAAGCTGAAATTGAAGAACTTAAAAAGAAGTTTGGAGATATTGAGAAAGAAGACAAGAAAAAAGAAGAGATGTCTGCTGCAAGAAAACCATTAAGACACAACCCAGAGGCTAAGACGGCACAAAGGGAACAAGTACAGATGGGCAAAGGAAAATTTAACACAACACTAGATAGAGTATTAAACAAATTAAATAAATAAAATGAAAAAAAGAAACGTACAATTAACGACAACTAACATTACTACAACTTATGCTGGAGAATTTGCTGGAGAATATATTGCTGCAGCTTTATTGTCTGCATCAACTATTGACGATGGCGGTTTAACAGTAAAGGCAAACATTGCTTTTAAGGAAGTAATTAAGAAACTTGCAACTGATGCATTAGTAAAGCCAGCTTCTTGTGATTTTGACCCAACATCAACTATCACATTAACTGAAAGAATTATTGAGCCTAAAGAACTGCAAGTAAACCTACAGTTATGTAAGTATGACTTCGTGAACGACTGGGAAGCACAATCAATGGGCTTTGGTCTAGGACAAACTTTGCCACCTAAATTCTCTGATTTCTTAATTGCACACGTTGCATCTGAAGTAGCACAGAATACTGAACTATGTATTTGGCAAGGAGATACTGCTGGAGCAACTAACAATTCATTTGATGGATTTGAAAAGTTAATCGCAGCAGAGGTTTTAGCTGGTAATGTACCCGCTGGTCAAGTAGTGGCTGGTGTAGCATTAACGGCTGCAAATATTATTGACGAACTGTCTAAAACAGTAGATGCAATTCCAGCAGCCTTATATGGTAAAGAGGATTTGTTTATCTA
>TARA_B110000902_G_scaffold38768_1_pt1 | contig 27401 bp, 21 predicted proteins | sample TARA_B110000902 | Tara Oceans TARA_B110000902 (sample SAMEA4398009) | marine metagenome | biome: Polar Biome; feature: [SRF] surface water layer (ENVO:00010504); material: water (ENVO:00002006), including particulate matter (ENVO:01000060) such as... | depth 5 m | reverse complement strand
CATACAATCATCCAATGCACCCGGAAACGGCGTTTCTGGCGCCAAGCGATAATCGATGGCAAGTACTGCGCAGTTGCAATACTTGGCCAACTGAATAGATGTATTGCGGTGAGCATTCAACCCACAAAGAATGAAACCACCCCCGTGAATCATCAGAACCCTAGTTTGCTCATCTGCCCCTTGAGGAACAATCCATTCTGCGGGACGCCCTGCGACCTCAAGGGCGGTTATAGCAACTGACTCATCGATAACAGGCTGAGGCAACTCGAAAGCGGCTCGCTGCAGCTGCAATCGATGGGTTGCGTCCATTCCGGCATATTCTGTCCGGGAATCCAGGGTTGTCTGTCTCAAGGCTTTCTTAACGGCAATGAGGTATTCTGAAGGGCCACGTTTCAAAGCTTTATCCTATTTTATTATTGTCGGTTACCGTTTTTACGGAAATCACGATGTTTTGACCGCCTAGAGAAAATCCTTAAGCAGCCCCATAAATATTTTAAGCTGGTCATGATGTACCCAGTGACCCGCATTTTCTACCGTCTCAATACGAACGTTCTTGAACAGCTCGGCGCGACCATCTTGCTTCGGATCAGGGGCATTGCTTTCAGCCCCTCTCACCAACATGGTTGGGCATTCAATTTTGGATAACAGCGCAACACTGTCTTCCATATTCATACCGGTCGACGGGTAGCTCCGCACATAATTATCAAACTTCCAACAAAAGGTGCCGTCTTCGTTTTGATTGACGCCGTGAACCGTGAGGTGATGCGCCTGATCCAATGATAGATGAGGATTGGCTTCCTTCATTCTGGCCGCCGCCTCCTCGATGGATGGATAACGGCGCAATTGATGACCAGAGAATTTGCGCATTTGTTTTACCCAGCCACGCATAGCGCGATCGACTTCGTAAACTTTGCGCTCGGCAATGATTTTAGGTGACGGCCCAACCCCTTCAATAGCAACGAGCTTCTCTACATTTTCTGGGAATATTCCCGAATAACGCAAGGAAACACCTCCACCCATTGAGTGGGAAATGATTTTCAACGGCGCCAACTTTAGCTGGTGAATGAGCTGGGCAATATCGTAGACATAATCCATCGTGGTGTAAGTGCCGCCACGAATCCATTCGCTGTCCCCATGCCCACGCAAGTCCGGCGCAATCACGTGATAGTCTTTGCGCAGCTCTCTAGCAATCCAGTCCCAGTTGCGACAGTGATCTCTGCCACCGTGCACTAACAACAACGGCGGCGCTTCCGGGTTGCCCCAATCAACATAGTGCAGCCGCAAACGCTGGGAAAAATAAGAATGAGACGTTGGCCCAGAAAAAACTTCCATACTAGGACTCCGCGTTAAGTATCGGTAAATTGACCCAATCCGGCTGGATCGAGAGCATGTCATCGCAGCAAAATGGCTTCCGAGATAACAGGGTTAATAATGAAATACACGCCATCAATGAGCCGTCTCCGTATGCAACGCATAAAAATCGCCCTTAAACTCGCCGAACAATTCCTGGACTTGCGGATGCTCCACCGGTTCACCACTGTCATCAATTAGCAGATTCTGTTCCGACACATAGGCGATGTAGGCGTTGGCGTCATTTTCCGCCAGCAGGTGATAGTAGGGCTGGTCTTTCTTCGGACGAACATCTTCAGGAATAGATTGCCACCACTCTTCGGTATTGTTAAACGTAGGGTCAACATCAAAGATGACGCCGCGAAACGGATACAACCGATGACGCACTATTTGCCCAATATTGAATTTTGCATCGCGCTGCAGCATTTGCAGGGTATCTCCTAAATGAGGTTACTGAATCAGTCGAACAACAACGCTTATCGCCTCATCGCACCAGAGTCTGACGATTATAAGCGCAACAGACATCAAATTTGAACCGTCTACTCACCACCAAATGAAGTTAAGCAGCACTAATTACCGAGATGCGGTGAAAAGCGACCCGCCAAATCACCAAAACCGGGATAACTACTTGACCCGTCAATAAAAAAAAGCTCTGATTGTCGCCCTAAACTCACGTTCTCAATGACTCAACCTGAAGGACCTTATCTATGCCCTTACAATTACGCTCCGAAGTAAAATCCAATAACACGCTAGAATTATCGTTGGCTGAAGTAGACATGCCGGTACCCGGTGACGATGAAGTGGTGATTCGTATAGAAGCCTCACCAATTAATCCTTCCGACTTAGGCTTGTTATTTGGCCCAGCTGATATGTCTACAGCGACTGTTTCTGGCTCTGCCGACAGACCAGTAGTCAGCGCCGAAGTTTCTCCCAAGTTTATGCCTGCACTGGTTGCACGAGCCGATCAATCATTAGCGGTTGGCAATGAAGGCGCCGGTGTTGTTGTGGCAGCCGGTAGCTCTGATGCGGCACAGGCGCTGATAGGCAGAGTTGTTGGCGTCGCTGGCGGCTCAATGTACTCACAATTTCGCGCTGTCAAAGCGGCTCAGTGTATGCCCATGCCAGAGGGCGTAACACCAAAAGACGCAGCGTCATGCTTTGTAAATCCTCTGACCGCCCTTAGTATGACTGAAACCATGCGTATGGAAGGTCATACTGCACTGGTTCATACCGCTGCAGCATCAAACCTCGGTCAAATGCTGAACAAAATTTGTATCGCCGACGGTATCCAGCTGGTGAATATTGTTCGGAAACCGGAGCAAGCCGATATTTTGCGAGAAATTGGCGCCACGTGCATTGTTGACTCTTCGTCAGACACCTTCATGGCTGATTTGGTTGACGCCCTCGTTGCAACAGGCGCAACTATTGCCTTTGACGCGATTGGCGGCGGCACTCTCGCCGGTAATATTTTGTCTGCCATGGAAGTGGCCGCCAATAAAACCGCCAAGGAATACAGCCGTTACGGCTCTGACACGTTCAAACAAGTTTATATTTATGGCGGCCTCGACCGCAGTATAACAACCGTAAACCGCAATTTCGGTCTGTCTTGGGCGCTTAGCGGGTGGTTGCTAACACCGTTCCTGCAAAAAATTGGCATGCCTAAAATGATTGAACTACAAACACGCGTTGCCAATGAAATTAAAACAACGTTCAAATCAAACTACACTAGGGAAGTATCACTCGCTGAGGCGTTGAGCGCAGATGCTATGGCCCAATACGGCAAGCAAGCAACTGGCGAGAAATACCTGATCAATCCTTCGCAAGCCTAGTATCTGCATAGGACAGGAACAAGGTTCTATCAATAGAGACTTGTTCCACTGCAGTCACTAACAAAAAAGGCCAGCAAGAAAATCTTGTTGGCCTTTTTTATAACCGAAACAAATCTATCTAGTCTGGAGCAGCAGCCAGGTCAGCCCTCAACGTTCTTCCCGCTAGTAAGAAGTGGGTCGCCGACCAGAGACCAAATATTGGCACCACATACAACAGCGCATAGCGCAATGATTCTGCGCCAAGCGACACTGACAAGTAATCGCTGAGTAAACCAACGGTAAACGGGCCCAGTCCCAAGCCAATTATATTAAGAATAAAAAACAGGACTGCCGACGACAAAGCTCGCATGCGTAGTCCGACCAGACTATGAGTGGTCGCAATTGCATTACCCAAATAAACATTTGCCATCACACCTGGAATAATCATAAACGCCAATGCAACATAAGCATCATCGACCAAGTAAACGCCAGCCATAAAGGGCACCGACAGAAAACCCGTTATCGATGGCACCCACACATACCAGCGCTTGTCTCTCGGTGACAGGCTGTCTGCAATATAGCCACCAAAAAATACCCCGATTGCACCACCAAAGCCCATAATCATTGCCAGCCAAGTTCCCAGCTCACCCGTTGTCATACCGTGGGTACGAATCATAAAGGATGCCGACCAGTTACTAATGGAATAGCTAGCAAAAGCATTCAATGCAGAACCCGCCGCTATATGCCTAAATGACACACGACTCCACAGCAAACCTAGCACTTCCATAAAGGTAGGCTGATCATCGCTGGCTTGCTTTTTCTCCGACAAACCCCGGATAGGCTCAGGCAAAGTCATCCAAACAACAACAGCTAGCAACACACCCGGGATACCAACAACTGCAAAGGCTATCCGCCAGCCAAAAAACTCATTTAACCATCCGCCGAGTAAAAACCCGAAGAGAATACCAATACTGACGCCAGTGGAATAAAACCCCAGAGCGGTAGCTCTTGATGTAGGAGGAAAAATATCAGAGATAATCGAATGCGATGGCGGACTGCCTCCTGCCTCGCCTACGCCCACGCCAACTCGAGCTAATAGTAACTGCAAATAATTTTGTGCAGCACCACTGAGCGCGGTCATAAAACTCCAAATAAACAACGAGGCGGCGATAATTCTACTTCGGTTTGAACGATCAGCCCAACGCGCAATGGGGATACCGGCGGTGACATAAAAAACCGCAAAAGCGAAGCCCGTTAGTAAACCCAACTGGCCATCAGATAAACCCAGGTCCGCCTTGATAGACTCCTGCAGTATTGCCAACAATTGGCGATCAATAAAGTTGAAACTATAAACGACTGTTAGCAATCCCAGTACATAATACTTTTTCTTGCCTGAAGCATAGGGGTTGTCGGAAGTGCTACTACTGCTCTCATCTGTCACGCGAATATCCTTCTATATCATTATTGTACGAGCTTTATTTCGGGCACTATGGCGCAGTGACGTCAACTGTGCAAGCTCTAGCACTATATACAGCCAGAACATACCCTCGCAGCAAGAGTCGCCAACAGAACTTGCGCTAAAAAATACCGTTTCACCTTAAAGTCACGGCATAATTACGGTAATTTGGCTCAAAAAAAGGCACGTTGGATTCTTAATGAAACGCTCCAAACAACGCGGGCATCCAATTTATCGCGGTGTAAATGCCTGAGCACCCAATTATCGCGAATATTTAAGTATGGCTAAAGAAACCTCAGATGAAATTAAGCCCGTGATAAAATCACTGCAGCAGAAGCGCGTCAACATGACTATTAGTCATTCTTATGCGGTTAGAAGACCCCTCTGAATTTAAATTAACCGAAGAATGTCCCGATTAAAACATCACTAGAGTAGAACTGTGACATCTACAATACCGCCATCGTCGGTGAATAGAGGCTCATTAAACTTTTTGTATTGCACGATGACGAAACGGATCATTCCCCTTGCTGCTGTTTGACCCTAGCAAGGTCAGCGGGTAAAGCTTGCCCCCCTTTCCAAAACAAATAGGCCTTAGCTAACGCAATGGTCGAGCCAATGGTCATTGCATGCCGGAGACCATCCGTGCCATAGGTCTCTTGCAATACATCGCTGAGAAAACCTATAGCGACAGGTCCAAGCCCCAAACCGATCAGATTTAAAACGAGCAGCAAAATTGCCGACGCCATTGCCCGCATATTGGGGCCAACTAACATATGGGCGACCGCAATCGAGGGACCGAGATACATGGTACCCAACAGATACGGTATAACATAAACCCATATGATCGCCGTGGTGTTGTCTGTCTGATAGATCCACAGCATAAAGGGAACCGCCAAAAACGCGGTGATACCTGGCAACCATAGGTACCAGCGTACATCTTTTTTACCAATCTTATCGACCAGATAGCCGCCTAAAATAGTGCCCGTAACCCCACCAAACAATGACGCCATTGACAAAAAAAGACCAATTTGATCACCACTCATACCATGGCTGCGGGCGAGGTAGGAGGGCATAAAATTGCCGACGCCGTAGGAAACAAAACCGGACATTGCACAGGCAAGTGAAAAATAACGAAATGATTTCAGTTTGAAAATAGTAGCAATTGCTTCTTTCATCGGCACTTTGTTTTCTTTCGATTCAGCAGCAATGCGTCTGGCTGGCTCCTTGACGGTGAAATACAACAACGCTGCCAATAGAATGCCCGGCAAGCCAACGATCATAAAAGTCATGCGCCAACCAAAATATTTTTCAACATAGCCGCCCAGTAAAAAACCTGCAAACACACCAATATAAATACCCGCAGAGTATATCGACAGGGCCGTTGCCCGGCTTTTTGCGGGATACATGTCGGATATCATCGAATGCGCCGGCGGACTGCAGCCCGCCTCACCAACGCCAACACCAATGCGAGCGGCTACCAGCTGACCATAACTTCCGGCCAAACCCGACAGCGCCGTCATTCCCGACCAAATGGTCAAGGCCCCGGCAATGATATTTTTTCGATTAGCCCGGTCAGCCCAATTTGCGATCGGGATACCCGCCGTCACATAAAACAGGGCGAAGGAGAATCCGCTCAGCAGACCTAATTGGGTATCCGACAAATCCAAATCCGCTTTAATGCTTTCCTGCAAAATGACCAGGATCTGGCGATCAATAAAACTGAAGCTGTAAACAAGAAATAAAATGACCAGCACATACGTCCGTCCTTTGTATGGTTGCTCATCTTCAGGGGCAGTGAGATTGGAGTGGGTGCTCATGAAGCTACTATCATCTAATTAGAATTTAGGCAGAATCTATTGCAGATTTTTACATTTATCAAGTGGCTGATAATGACAAAATGTACAGGTTATCAGATACTTGTACGAATTTAAGACAACTGCCGTTTTTATAATGGCCGCCGTACACCCTAAATCCAGGGAATGTAATAGTCATTGGCAGCGGCGCTTTCACTGAGCATTGTGTTACAGATTTCCCTATGAATGTGCGGCATAAAATACTAGTCTATTCGGCTATACCAATTTTTGATAACAATAACCTGCGAGAACATAACGTGACTGACAATTCCATTTCCGCACCCACATCACGGCAGTACGTCCATATCAACGATGACAAAAGTCTGAGTATTCTGGAACAGCCCATCCCACAATTACAAGGTGATGAAGTCTTGATTAAAGTTTGCGGCGCTGGGGTCAACCGCGGCGACCTGATGCAGCGTCAAGGACTCTATCCTCCACCTGCAGATGCATCGCCGGTCATGGGGCTGGAAGTTTCAGGCATTGTCATTGCCGTCGGAGCTGCCGTCAACGATCGCTCTATAGGCGACCGTATTTGCGCGCTTACTCACGGCGCAGGGTACTGCGAATACACCACCGTTCCCGCTAGTCAATGTATCGCCGTTCCTGATTCTGTGTCGTTGTTGGATGCGGCCGCTCTGCCCGAGGCCTTATTTACCGTCTGGCACAATGTTTTTCAACGCTGTAGTTTAACCGCTGGCGAAACCGTATTAATCCATGGTGGCTCCAGTGGCATTGGTACCATGGCTATCCAAATGGCGAAAGTAATAGGTGCAACGATTTATGCGACGGCCGGTACCGATGCAAAATGCGCTCTGTGTGAAGAATTGGGAGCAAGCAAAACTGTCAATTATAAAACCGGTGACTTCGAGACCGAGTTACCGCCAGTGAATGTCATTCTGGATATGGCTGGCGGTGATTTCTTTCAAAAAAATATCAATCTACTGGCACCTGACGGGCGAGTCAGCACTATTGCCATGGTCAGGGGGTTTCAAGCTGACATCAATTTTCTGCCAATGATGGTAAAACGGCTGATTATCACCGGATCTACCATGCGACCACAAAGCTTTGCTAACAAAGCGCAAATGGCACTGGAAATCAGTGAGCACATTATGCCGGCAATTGTTTCCGGTGAGATTAAACCGGTCATCGACAGTATCTATGCCTTGAGCGATGTAGAAAAAGCCCACGAACGGATGGGCAGTGGCGAGCATGCCGGCAAGGTGATTCTGGCGGTGGACGAAAGTATGGCCTAAGCGGCGACCGGCTTACTCCAGTCCGTAAACCCTAACGGCCGTGTCATGAAACAATGCCGATTTTTCTGTGACTGAAAAATCGGCAGCTATTCGCTTGAAAGAATTCCACAGTACGGCGTAAGAACAGGACACTTTATCAACCGGAAAGTTACTCTCAAACATACATCGATCGACCCCAAATTGTTCAATGCAATACAAAAAATACGGCGATGTTGTCTCCGCTAACTGGAACGAGGTGGGTGGCAGGGCATTTTTATGCCAGTCGAAACCGTTAACAGCCATCGACAAACCTCCAAGCTTGACCACTACGTTGGGACAGCTAGCCAACGCGGCAATGCCCCTCTTCCAGTCAATGAATATCTCTTGCTGCCTGCCCGCGTAGGGACCCACACCCACTGGCCCGCCAACGTGATCCAGAATAATAGTGACCCCGGGAAATGCTCTAGCCAAGTCAACCAACTCCATCAGCTGGGGATGGTATTGCCAGGAATCAAATCGAAGCCCCTTTTTTTCCAGCAGGGCAAAACCCTGACGAAAACGAGGGTTGAGATACAAGCTTTGCGGCGGATTGGTATGCGCATTTCTCACAGCATTGCTGGCATCCCAGCTACAGGCGTGACGAATACCGCGAAAGCGGTTGCTGCTGGCGGCAATATGAGCATCCAACACCGGCTCGACGCTCTCGCCGAGTAGTAAATCTGCAAAGCCCACAATACCGGCTACTGCTTCAGTCGCACCGTAATTACCACTGGCGCTTTGAGCGGCGATACCTTGCACAAACTCTGTTTCACCGACCGGTTTCATTGACTCCGGGGCCGCCTGGTTATACATCGCTGAACACTCGATAAAAACCGTCTTGCACACGTTGTGACCACTGCCCGTATCCAGCAACAGCTCATCGAGCATATAGCGACTACCAGGAAAGTCCCAGAGATGATGATGAGGGTCACAAATGGGCAGCCCCGGTTCCAAAGCCTCCTCTTTAACCAAACCTAGCCATGAGTCATTGATCGGCACCGTGCTCTCCTTTGAAACGTTTCGTATTACCGCTTTTTATACGGCCGCGTTTGTTATTGCTTTTTCTCTGCCGACAAAATAGGCGGGCTCAACGGTAAAAGCAAGGCCAGCAATAATCCCGCCCCCTTTCATGGCTAACAAAAGTTAACATTGGATTACCATCGGCGCATAGCATGAACAAAAAGTAGACCTTTAACTCAAAGGCTTTTATGCTGCGGCCATTATTTGACCAACTACCGTTTTTTTGAGCCAATTTATGACAACTGAACATTTTGACGTATTAATCATCGGAGCTGGAATTTCTGGTATCGGCGCGGCCTATTATCTACAAACTAAAAGCCCCAACAAAAGCTATGCAATACTTGAAGGCCGTGAAAATTTAGGCGGGACATGGGATTTATTTCGTTATCCTGGGGTTCGATCAGATTCCGATATGTACACGCTGGGTTATGCTTTTAAACCTTGGACTGAAGCCAAATCTATCGCTGACGGTCCACATATTCTCAGCTATTTAAAGGAAACCGCCGAAGAGAACGGTATCGACAAACACATTCGTTACAGCCACAAGGTACAAACCGCTTCGTGGTCGAGTGAGACAAGTTTATGGACCTTGGAAGTCGCTAACGGCGAAAACAGCGAACTCACTCTTTATACCTGTAACTTCTTTTTCCAGTGCAGCGGTTACTACAATTACGATGCCGGCTTCACCCCCGACTTTGCCGGTCGCGATAGCTTCCCCGGTCCGGTTGTTCACCCTCAGTTTTGGCCTCAAGACTTGGAATACACTGACAAAAAAGTCGTCATTATTGGCAGTGGCGCTACTGCCGTAACATTACTGCCGAAGATCGCCGAAAAAGCCGCACACGTCACCATGCTTCAACGCTCACCAACTTATATGGTCACCGCCCCCGCCACTGACCCTCTCTCGACCACATTGCGCAAATATTTCCCGGAAACATTTGTTTACCGAGCCCTGCGCTGGCGCAACGTATTGAGAGGTATGGCGGTTTTCTGGTATATGCGCAAAAAGCCGGCGCGTTCAAAAGATTTACTAATTGGATGGCTAAAGCCTCAATTAGCTGCCGATTATGATATTGAACGCCACTTCACCCCCAGCTACAACCCATGGGATCAGCGTTTATGCCTAGTGCCGGAGGGAGACTTGTTTACCTCTATTCGCAAAGGTGACGCCTCTGTGGTCACTGATCATATCGACACGTTTACTGAAAAAGGCATCCTGTTGAAATCAGGACAAGAGCTGGAGGCAGATGTCATTGTGACGGCAACAGGACTTGACATGCAATTAGGTGGAAATGTCGCGCTGTCTGTTGATGGTGTTCCAGTAAACTATGCAGAAAAAATGACTTACAAAGGTATGATGCTAAGCGATGTTCCTAACATGGCATTTTCGATGGGCTATACCAACGCCTCATGGACCTTGAAGGTTGATGTCACCTGCGAACACGTTTGCCGCTTACTCAACTATATGGAGCAGCACAATTACCAACATTGCGTTGCGCACTGCAATGACGATGAATGGGACGAAGAAAATATGCTCGATTTTTCATCGGGTTATGTGCAACGGGCGCTAGAAAAACTGCCTAAGTCCGGCGCGAAAAAACCTTGGAAACTCTATCAGAACTATGTGCTTGATTTAATAACCCTAGGATTTGGAAAAGTCACTCACCGGGCTTTAAAGTTTAAGTAACGTTTGAAGAAGCTGTTGATTCAGTTAGTCATTGATCTCTAGGAAAGTGCTGCGGGCAAATCACTCATGCCCGCCTTCGCCTAATCTTTTCAAGCGCTGAGCGATACCAAGGTCAAGCGCTCGTCGAATCCAGATCCGGCTAATAATTCCGACGATAAAAATCGTTACTGCTGCAGCGATAAATATTCCCTTATAGCCCAACAAATAATCTCCCAGCATGGCCAGCGGTAAATAGATAATAATCATCTGCAAAATAGAGATGGTTAATGGTGGTAGCGGTTTCCCAAGGGCATTGAAACAGGAGGTAGCATTCAGTATAAAACCCATAAACGCCATAGCTAATGGAACAATACGCAAATAGAACGTAGCCGCCTCTACAACAGCAGGGTCACTATTAATTGATCTAACAATCGTTTCTGCGCCGATATATAAAAATGTATAGGCAACGACACCCCATACAACAACAAACCCGTTAGCTAGCTTTAAGGTCAGTTGGACCCGATCAAATAATGCTGCACCCCAATTCTGACCGATAAAAGGCGCGATACTGTTGGCTAACGCAAACAGCACCATCAGGATCATATGTTCTATCCGCGCCGCCAAACTAAAGCCTGCAATAACAGCAACCCCATGACCCGCTATCAACTTGGTAATCAGTGCCATCGACAGAGGCGCAATCGAATTACTGGCAATCGCGGGCAAACCTACATGTAAGATATCGCGACAGGATGCGATGAAACCCTGCATACTAAATATCATCAGCTTGTCACGAATGGCGATTATATAGCCGTACATGAGCAAGCTCCCTAGCCTAGCTAATAAAAAACCCCATGCTGCACCTTCGAGGCCGAGTTTCGGCGCACCCAACAGGCCAAAGATCAATATCGGGGCGATCAGCACCTGCAAGACTGACCCAATCATCATCAAATAAGCCGGTGTCGCCGGATCACCAATCGCACGCATTAGATGCGAGCCGACCATTGCGAAGGTAAAGAAAGGCAATCCTAATAGCCAGATGTCCATGTAGGCTACGGCCAGTAAACTGGCTTCTTCGTTGGCACCGAGGAATGAAAAAATGGTGTCGGTGTTCCAGTAAATCAAAGCGATAAGCAGAACTATCAAAATCATCATCAACACAAGACTATGAGTAATGATTTTTTTTGCTTTCTCGGACTGCCCCGAACCCATAGCTCTTGCTACAACCGACGAAGCGCCAATGCCCAGACCCATGGCCACGCTCTGGAAGATCATAGCCAGCGGGAATGTAAAACCCAGCGCTGCCAGATCAATGGTACCAACTCGGCTAATATAAATAGTTTCAACCAGACTAGCGCCTAATACAGACACCAGTCCCAACACCATAAACAGTGTTAAACGTACCAAGTGTTGATGGACGGGGCCCTCGGTAAAATCTTTTGTGGCTGGCCGTAATTTGTTGCCACCTTCAGCAGAAGCCGGCTCATTCGTCGTATTCAAAAAAAGACCTATTCATTAAGTGGCAATATGAAATGACTGCTGCGCTAGCAGCAGATAGCGTATGACATCGGATAGATCAAGCCCCCGGGAAAACGTCAGTCATTGAAAATACAGGCACCGATGGTACCTTTACCCGAACTCAAAACCAACGTGCAGAAAACGCGATTGCGGCGCCCAAATCCGACGGTATTCAATCGTTTAATGTCACTGCCGGGACCGAGTTGGCGCGTAACTACAAAGCTCTATACGTGAAGAGCTAGCCTATGGGATCATTAGCTATCGATTTTTCTAACCACTGAGTCGAGCAACCGAGTCGGCTATGGTACTCTGTCAAAAACGACTGACCACACAATATCATAGGATTCGAGATAACAATGACAGATCATGTGAGTTACAGCCAAACTGATAATATTGCCACATTAACAATGGACGACGGCAAAGCAAATGCTTTCGGATTTGAGATGATTAGCGCACTATCGGAGGCGTTGGCAAAAGCCCAATCCGACGCCGATATTGTGTTGCTTAAAGGCCGGCCGGGGGTGTTCTCTGCGGGCTTTGACCTAAAAGTAATGAACGAAGGGCAGCAGGCTATGGCCGATATGATCGGCCGAGGGGCAAACTTGCTAATGGACTTATTTTTGCACCCTCAACCTATAGTAATGGCCTGCAGCGGCCATTCTTTGGCGGCGGGCGCCCTGATATTATTAACTGGCGACTATCGCGTTGGCATTGATGGTGCGTTTAAAATTGGCTTAAATGAAACGGCTATCGGAATGACGATGCCTCATTTTGGTATTGAACTTGCCCGCAACCGACTGGGGTCAGAGGCCCTCACACAAACTGTTTTAAACGCTCAGCTGTACGACCCTAAAGAAGCAGCGGTGATCGGTTATTTGGATCAATCCGTTGAACATAGTCAGCTGGATTTTACTGTGCAGGAAAAATTAAAATCCCTGCTAAGTTTGGATAAAAAAGCGTTCGCTGCATCCAAAAGAGCAATACGCACTACCACGGCCGAGCTGATTAGAAGTCATCTTTGAAGCACATAACATTATCAATAAGCAAAGACTCGTGTTGGCACGACGACGGCACTAGTCTTTGCGGATTGAATCTCCCACAGTGATGAGCGTATTAGCTCCAGTAAAAAAATAACCGCTTTTTACAAAAAGGCGACCCCTATTTTTAAGTTAACACCAGCATCGCGTTACGAGAACCCAATTGATAACAAATTCTGTAATGGCTGATACAAGGCTTCAAGGTATTGAATATCGTCTTGTTCTAGCACAATCTCAGCGGCTCCTACTAAATCATCCAGCTGTGCTATTTTGCTGACGCCGACAACGGGCGAATAAACTTCATCTTTATTCATCAGCCAAGCAAGGGAGATCTGAGCCGGGGTTTTGTCATATTTATCAGCGATTTCGCAAACCCGGTCGGCAATTTCAAAATCGTTTACACCCCGATAGAGTCCCTCTGTTCTTTTTCTGTCCTGTCCCTGAGACCGATTGGTCGTTCCTTTGTCAAATCCACCTCGATAGGCACCGGCCAGAATTCCCCGCGCCAAAGGCGACCAAGGCGTCAATGCCACGCCGGTTTTTTCGCAGTAGGGATTCATTTCCCGCTCTTCCTCTCGGTAAATCAGATTGTAGTGGTTTTGCATAGAGATGAACTTATTCCATCCATTTTTTTCTGCCGTCATCTGCAGTTCAGCAAACTGCCACGCAAACATAGACGAACCTCCTAGATATAGTGCTTTGCCCGCTTTAACAACATCGTTTAGCGCTTCCATCGTTTCTTCAATAGGCACGTCACCATGCCCCGGCACACCGTGAGGGTGTCGATGAATAACGAGTTGATCGACATAATCGTGACCCAACCGTTTTAGACTCTTATCAACACCTTCCATAATATGCTTTCTTGACAGGCCTCTGAGATTCGGATTTTCACCCATTGGCATAGAAACTTTTGTCGTTAAGACATATTCATCTCTGGGCAAAAGGCCCTTCAAAACTTTACCAACAACTTCTTCTGTTGCGCCTAAACCGTAAACATCCGCACAATCGAAATAAAACAAACCTCGGTCGATGGCGGCACTAAATATAGCTTTAGCTTCATTAGGCCCTAAGGTCCAGTCACCTTGGTGACCCCGACCAGGCTGCCCAAAATTCATTGTTCCCAAACATAATTCAGACACATAGAGCCCACTATTTTTTCCTAACTGCGTGCTTTTTAGCATGATCATCTTCCGCGGTTTATGTATATATTGATTGTTATTGATGTGTTTTTTGGTCACCAACTAATTTACCCATACCGCAAAAAATAAGATAGTATTTTTACTAACCGATAAAGCAAAAAATAAAAAGGATAATAAGAATGCCAAACAAGCTGTCAGCCGACAAAAGAATTGATCCAAGAATTAAGGCCGTCTTCGGTGAACTAGATATCCCAGTTACACAAAAAGCGGCCAGCCGTGATGAAATCATGGAGCGAGAAAATAGCGAAGCCGCGTTACAGGAAAGGGCTATCATGCAACTGATTAATAACGCCCCCCACTATGAAGAAGTTATTACTTATGAAGGACTGGTCATCAGCGAAAAGGAATTTGTTTCCGAACCCGATGGCAATACGGTAAAGATTCAATATATTCGCCCTGATACCGATGAGACCTTGCCTTGTGTTTATTATATTCACGGTGGAGGAATGGAAATAAGTTCCTGCTTTGACGGAATGTACAAAGCATGGGGGCGCTGCATTGCCTTACAAGGTGTAGCCGTTGCCATGGTCGATTTTCGGAACTCACGAGTACCTTCTTCGTCAGGCGAAGTGGCCCCGTTTCCTGCAGGACTAAATGATTGTGTCTCCGGAATTAAATGGCTTCATAACAACTGCAGCCAACTCAATATCAACGCCGGGAAAATAATTATCGCTGGCGAAAGTGGAGGAGGCAATCTTACTATTGCTACGGGTCTACGCTTAAAGCAAGACAATGCACTCAATATGATTACCGGGCTATACCCGTTGTGTCCTTATATAGCAGGGATTTGGCCTTTACCTGAAAATCCTTCGTCTGTAGAAAACGAAGGAATTTTATTGTCCTTGCACAATTCTAACGGGCCGATGGCATACGGTATTAAAGAACTGGAAAATAAAAACCCTCTCGCCTGGCCTGGATTTTGTTCTGTCGACGATGTAACCGGTCTACCTCGCACTTACATCGTTGTTAATGAATGTGATCCATTGAGAGATGAGGGCATCAACTTTTATCGCTTATTAATTGAAGCCGGTGTTGAGGCTCAATGTCGACAGGTCATGGGAACCATACATGGCACAGAGATATTTTTGGGCTGTATGGACGTCAGTCAGGAAACAGCAGCAAGCATCGCTAACTTTTGCCGCAACTAATTTAATCGGTTTGATTACCGGAGCTATGTAGCAACAAGCTGTGCCGCTTTACTTGTTGCCATAATAGAATTTAGAACATCATGTCCCATTGATCGGTCTTGTTAGTTTTCTTCGCCGCTAAATTAATGATTGACTATGGGAACCATAAGTGACTATTATTATAATACGAAGCTAAAAAAATTTATCTATCAAGGAAGTACGGGGTTTCATATAGCATTCTAAAATAAAACAAAAAACAGGTATCGCTATGAAAAAACAAATAAAAACAGGGGCTGTGCTTTGCGCGTCAGCCGCAAGCTTAGTGTTACAACTGCTACCGGCAGCCGCGATCGCCCAAGAAGAAGCAAAGGGCGTTTTCGAAGAGGTTTTGGTAACAGCAAGGAAACGGACAGAAACGGCCCAACGAGTTCCAATCCCAATTACTGCGCTTTCTCAGGAGCAACTTCAAACCAGAAATATGACTGAGATTCGTGACATCGAACGACTCAGCCCAAACACATCCATACAATACAGCTCGGTCAATGGCACAGCTGCTCAGATTTTTATGCGAGGCATCGGGCAAACTAACTGGTCTTCCACTCAGGATCCAAAAATAGGGATGTATGTTGATGGTGTATATTTAAGCCGTCCACAAGGTGGACTACTTGATTTCATGGATATTGAGCGAGTAGAAGTGCTGAGGGGACCGCAGGGAACTCTATTTGGTCGCAACACAACGGCAGGGCTTATACATATAATAAACAATAAACCTAGCCAAGAGTTTGAAGCTGACGTTCAATTTGGCATTGGTAATGAAAATCATCAAAGCTATGGCTTTATGGTCAACACCCCAATAACAAATTCGTTAGCCGCACGATTCGCTCTTTATGACAAAGAGACCGATGGCAACATCATCAATTCGGTTACCGGAAAAGATCGAGGCAATGAAAACTCCCTATCTTATCGCGGATCTTTATTGTGGGATCAGGATGATTTTTCCGCGCAGTTCACCTTCGATCATTTCGAAGCCGATGAGCGCGCACCACTGGGAACTTGTCGCTTCACGGGTGCGGACGATCCGTTTGCGGCGCAAGGTCTCCCTTTCCTCGCAACGATTTTCGGGGTCTATGGTGATATGAAAGCTAATTGTGAGAGCACCACAAAAGATGTGTCTATTGACAATACCAACAACGAAAGCGCAAAAAGTGATGTCGATGCGTATACGCTGCGTTTAGGCTACGATTTTGAGGGTGCAGAGCTAACATCGATCACTTCACTCAGAAAGATTGACAATTTTAATGGCAGCTGGGGCTGGGTAATGGGTAATGGTCCCAACGTTAATCTTTTAGAGATTCTTAACAATAAAAGCGAGAATGAAATTTTTTCTCAGGAGCTAAGACTGACTGGCAGTACCGACAATTTAAGCTGGGTAGTAGGAGCCTATCTATTCAAAGAAGAGTCCGAGGAAAGCCTAGATGTGCCACTGCTGCGAGGGGTCACAGCACCTAGCCCAGCAGACTGGCCATTTTTTTACGCGCCTAGTCCTGCCGGCGGTACCGTTGGAGACAGCGCAGTTGGAGCCCAGCTCTATGGTAGTCGTTATCAAGCTTATGATGTCGTCAATAAAAATAAAGCGGTTTTTGCTGAAGCCACTTATACCCTTAACGATCGCTGGGACGTAACACTGGGAGCGCGCTACACGGAAGACGAGCGTGAGTTCACCCGAATTCAGACGCTGTTCGGGGGAGATTTTGATCCCGCCTATTTCTGTCCAGGTATGCCAACGGTCGAACTTGCCCCTGGCGTCGTGATATCAGGTAGCGATCGATGCTTTCAAGATGTTAGTTACGACAAGATAACACCACGAGCTATTGTTAATTATCAGCTGAATGATGATGTGATGTTCTATGCCAGTTATAGCGTCGGTTACTCCAGCGGCGGCTTCAATCAAGATGTCAGGATGCGCGCCTATGAACCTGAGGTGTCCGATAACTATGAATTCGGATTCAAATCAGAGTTTTTTAATAGCAAGCTAAGAGTTAATGCGTCGGCCTTTATTAATGACTACCAAAACCAGCAACTTACGGTTGGTCGAGTAGTAAACGGCCAAGCAACAGCTGACCTTATTAATGCTCAGGAAGCTCAGATCAAGGGACTTGAACTGGAAGTATTGGGGCAGTTGACCGACGCATTAAGTATTGCCATATCTGCGGGCTATATAGAAGGAGACTATAAGAAATTTACAGTAGACGATAACGCCATAGAGACCAACCCAGATACCGGTGAAATTACTGAAAGTATCGTGGTGAGGGATCTGAGTGACGTTGAGTTTGGCAACAACGGTGATGAGCTGTCGTTCGATGTCAGCCTTTTACATATTATGGATTTGGGCAACAACGGCGATATTACCTCGTCCCTTGGTTACAGCTACAAGGATGACCAATATTCTACATTAAGAAATACGCCCTCCTCGTTTGAGCCAAGTTATTGGTTATTAGATTCCCGCGTTACCTGGAATTTACCCAATGGTAAGACTCACATTTCACTGTGGGGAACCAATCTCACCGATGAAGAGTATGTTGATACACAGATTAACCAATCGGGCGATCTAGCCGTAGGTGGAACCGACCCAAGCTTAGGCATGACTGCAGTCTACTGGGGTGCACCGCAGAGATTTGGGCTTGAGGTTCGTCATACTTTCTAACCGTAAAATAGCCAATGTATTAGTACATCGTTAAACCATACCCCCTACCCCAGGGGGTTTTTTTTGTGCCCTATTCGATTTGATTACTTCACGTGGTTTGACTATCCTCACGACTTGGATTGAAACGACTATCGTTTGAGACACTCTTAACAAAGTTATACAACGATCCTCTGCAATTTATAAGCAACCCCGGCTCACCACCCTAAGGACTACTCCAATGAATGAATCGCCCATTGACGGTTTAACATTTCGCTATATTGAAACAAATGGCATCCGTATGCGAATAGGTGAAATGGGGACCGAGGGGCCCGTCGTTTTGCTGGTTCACGGCTGGCCTGAGACCTGGTATTCATGGCGTCACCAAATTTCGGCGCTGGCAAATGCAGGCTATCGCGTGGTGGTCCCGGAAATGAGGGGTTATGGTAAAACCGATGCCCCGCAAGCCATTGAAGAATACGACATCGTCCATCTTGCCGGTGATTTAGTCGGTATTCTTGATGAGTTGGGCGAAGAACAAGCAGCACTGGTCAGCCACGACTGGGGGGCGATTGTTTCAGCGACTACGGTGTTATTACACCCTGATCGTTTTTCAAGTTTGGTGTTGATGAGCGTGCCTTACGCCGGCCGTGGTAAACAGTCGCGAATGGATGCCTGGAACAAACAATTTGGTGACAATTTCTTTTATATCCTCTACCACAATCTGCCCGGCGGTGTTGCCGAGGCAGAATATGACAGTGACCCGGCAGGTCTTCTCAGCCGACTTTATTTATCACCTGATTCACCAAGGGCGAAGCCCGAAGTTACCGATCCACTGATGTCTGCGGGAGGCTGGATTCCTCGTCTTGGAGCCGCTGTAGAACTGCCCGTTTGGTTAACTCAAGCAGAGCTGGACTACTATGTCGCTCAGTTTACTGAGTGCGGCTTCCGGGGTGGCGTAAACTACTACCGTAATTTTCAACGCAACTGGGAAATAACATCGCAACTCGCCGAGGCGAAGATTGAAATACCGACATTGTTTCTGGCGGGCGCAAAAGACAGTGTAATTTTAGGCGCTGACGCGGAGAGCCTTCGGAAGCTGATGGCACCGGCTATTTCCGATTTACGAGAGGTAGTGATTGTTCCTGAAATGGGCCACTGGATTCAGCAGGAAGACGCAGCAACGACGAATAAAGTGGTACTCAATTTCCTCGACAGCTTGTCTTCACAGCCCAGTGTATCGATCAAATAAACCGAAAGCCCTGCGAAGGCGGGCTATGACGCTTCATTGCAAAATATCGATCGCCACATCGTGCAGGCTTTTCACTCCTGTAGCAATTGTCAATTCTGGGTCTGGATAAAAGAGTGGCGAGTGTAAACTGGGTAGCAGGTATTCTCCTCGCTGTGCTGCATCGTAACGATCCTGTGACATTGCGCCCAAACGCAACATCAGGCTAGGGATTTTCGGCGCAATCCGCGAATAGCGAGCAAAGTCTTCGCCACCCATCACTTTTTCAACCGGCACAACTTTATCAGCCCCCAACGACTTGCGCAGAATGCCTGCCGCCCTCTCGGTAAGTTGAGGATCATTCCACAGCGCCGGTGTATATTCTGCCTTCACTTGTACTTCCGGTAATTTGTCCTCCGGTAAGCCCGTTGCTCTTCCCTGATTAATAGCAATTCGCTCAATACCCGTGAGTAATTTATTACGGGTCTCGTCACTGTAAGATCTGACTGTGAGTTGTAAATCAGCCCGATCCGATATGATATTGTGCTTACTGCCGGCATGTATAGATCCGACGGTAACCACCGCAGGCTTCAATGGACTTATTTCCCTGGACACCAAGGTTTGTAAATCCATAATGATTTTCGCGGCTAAAACGATGGGGTCTTTGCCACTCTCTGGATAAGCCCCATGGCCGCCTATACCATGTACCGTGATATCAACTGAATCGACGTTAGCCATCATCCAGCCAGCAACATAACCGACATGCCCGGCGGGCATACTCGGCGTCACATGCAAGGCTAAGTTATAATCTGGTCGAGGGAATCGCTCATAGAGTCCATCTTCCAGCATCATTCTCGCACCGGCACCTCGCTCCTCCGCAGGCTGACCTATGATTACCAACGTACCACGCCACTGATCGCGAGATGCTGATAGCGCTCTTGCCGCTCCCAGCACAGACACCATGTGTACATCATGTCCGCAGGCATGCATAACAGAAACAACTTGACCCGTTAGTTCTCGAGCTTTCACCCGACTAGCAAATGGAAAGGGGGACTGTTCAGCAACCGGTAAGCCATCCATGTCACTTCGAATCATTAACGTGGGGCCATCGCCATTGTGAAGCGTTCCGACAACACCGTAAGCACCTATCCGCTCATTCAGCACCGACCCATCCGCCGCCAGTTTCGCGCGGATGTCGCCACCCACATGCTGGGTGACCTTAAACCCCGCGGCCGAGAGTTCTGTGGCAAACCGCGTCGCTGTATCCCTTTCTTGAAATGATAATTCGGGATTGGCATGAAAATGCTGATACAACTCTAGCAGCGGAGTTTGGGCGAAAGAGAGCGAATGAAAAGAAATTAAAACGAGTAATGCCATTAAGCGATTTAACATTAGCATTCGACTACTTCCTCTACGTGCAGATTTTTACACCAAAACAAACATACCCCAGCATCTTAGAGAGCCGGAGCTAGCATAATCAACATCAGATTTTTGCTACAGATCATTGCAATAAAGCCAGCGCCGCCTCAGCTCTGGTTGAAACGCCCTGCTTCTGAGCGTCCAAATCGACGTCGCGGTCTTTACCCATCGCTCCAACCAAATAGCGTTTATAAACACCTTGACCAATCGCCGCCAGACGCCAGTGAGAAAACGCTCTGTAATAATTTATATTGGAAAGATCTCTCCCTGTTTTTGCAGTGTATATTTCACAGAGTTCTTCCCTACTGGGATAACCACCCACAGCGGTTGGCGACTGATCTCCCTCTCTTGTTTCTATTTCACCAGGAGACACCCAGTTGTTAAGCAAATAACCCACATCGGCCAGCGGGTCACCCAGCGTGCAAAGCTCCCAATCGAGAATGGCTTTCACCGATGTCCCTTCCACCAACATATTGCCCAAGCGATAATCTCCATGAACGATCGTGGCACCCACTTGCTCTGGCATTCTCTCAGCCAATAGCCGAGCACTCTCATCCATTGCCGGAATCTCATGGGTTTTTGAGGCTTCCCACTGCCCAGTCCAGCGTTTTAGTTGTCGAGCCAGATAAGCCTCTTTACGACCCAAGTCACCCAAGCCTACATCGTCAGGATTGATCAGGTGCAGGCGAGTCAGTATATTGATCACATTATGACCGATATCCGTTCTGTCGGTCGCAGAAACACTTTGTCCAATGTGGGAATCATTCAGAACTAGGCCCTCGACAAACCCCATCACATAAAAGGGCGCTTCGTTAACCGTTTTGTCGTTACATAACCCCCACGTTTTAGGCACTGGCACGTCAACATTTTGCAAGGCTGAAATAATTTTGAATTCTCGACCCATGTCGTGTGCACTTTCCAGCACATGACCTAAAGGAGGTCTGCGCAACACATAAGATTCACCCGTGCTATCAGTGCACTTATACGTCAAATTCGAATGACCGCCGGTAATCAGCTGGAATGTGAGCGGCGGTTTTATCGCGGGAATATGTTCCAGCATCCACGCGGTTACACTTTCATTATTAATGCCATCAATCATTATTTTCTCCGATGTTACTCAATTTTTTTGCTGCAATGTGGTGGCTCAGCAAAACCTGGCCTTGATTTTTTTAATTCTCATTATCGACCTGTAGGTATGTCGCTAAATGCCATCCCTTTGTCGGCGCGAATATCACCGGGTAGTCCCAAAACTCGTTCGGCAATGATGTTTCGTAGTATTTCGTCAGTACCTCCCTCAACCCGCGTCGCGGGGGACCGTAATAACATCGCCTGAAAGCGTGCCGACAGTTCGGCCAGCTCGGGGTCGACCAAAATACCCGATAGATCTTGCAAGTCTAGCGCTACCATCGACATATCCTGCATCATTGAACCGGCCACCAGTTTTCCGATCGAAGCTTCAGGGCCCGGTGTTTCTCCTCGGGACAGCGCACTGATCATTCTTGAGCTGGTATACTTCAAGCCACTGGTTCGGCAGTGCCAGTCTGCTAACTTATCACGAACCGCCTTGTCTTTAATGGCAAGACCTTCTCCCGTTTGCAAAGACTTCACTAGGGCAAGCATCTCAGGAAAACCGGTCGGCATCGAACCGCCGATCGACAAGCGTTCGTTCATCAATGTTGTCAGAGACACGCTCCAGCCATTACCTACCTCGCCAAGGCGCTGGGCATCCGGTATGCGTACATCGGTAAAATAGACCTCATTGAAACCGCTTTGGCCGTTGGCCTGTTTGATGGGGCGTATTTCAACTCCCGGAGATTTCATGCTTAGAAAAAACATGGTCAATCCCTGATGCTTGGCAACGGATGGATCGGTGCGAGTAATCAACATACCGTAGTCGGAATGATGAGCGCCCGAGGTCCATATTTTCTGGCCATTGATAACCCAGTCATCACCGTCTCGCTCGGCCTTGGTTCGCAAACCAGCCAAGTCAGATCCGCTACCCGGCTCAGAAAATAACTGACACCAAACTTCTTCACCTGCAGCCAGTTTTGGTAAGTAGCGTTTTTTCTGTCCCTCATTCGCATAAGACATAACCGTAGGACCACACATACCTTCGCCAATAGTGAATAATCCACCGAGGGCAGCGTAATAGCCCTCTTCCTGTTGCCAGATAACACGCTCTATTGGGCTTGCGCCAACGCCCCCATATTCTTGCGGCCACGATAGGCAAGCCCAGCCGGCATCAAACTTCTTTTTACGCCATGCCTTGGACTCTTCATTGGCGTTGTAGTCACCCAAATCCATGGTCGCAAAACTGGCTTTTTCTAAGTAAGGCAATAAATATTTGGGGGCATTGTCATCGATCCAGTGACGAACGCTGGAACGGAATTCGGCTTCTTGTGGGGTATCATCAAAATTCATAATTATATCTCCTATGCCGCATCACTAGATTCAAGTTGGCTAACCAATCGATCCTTCCAAACTGACTGACCGCCTAGCAAGACCGCCAGTAAGTTTGATCGTCGATAAAACAAATGGCAATCAAACTCCCAGGTAAAGCCCATGCCGCCGTGTGTTTGAATATTATTCTTTGAACAATGCTGAAATGCCTGCGTTGCGCTCACCCTTGCCGTAGCTGCCGCCAAGGGTAATTCGTCGGCGTCGGTCGACAGCGCCCAAGCGCCGTAGTAACAGTTCGACCTAGCAAGTTCGAGATCCACATACATATCAGCCAACATATGTTTCACTGCCTGAAACGAACCAATCGGACGCCCAAAGGCATAACGTTCCTGAGCATAATCTGTCGCCATCTCCAGCGCTTTTTGGGCACCTCCAATCTGCTCAAAGGCAACAAGAACGGCGGCGCGATTGAGCACTTGCTCCAACAAGTTCCAGCCATCACCGGCATCACCCAAACGCTGGGCAGCGACAGCGTTAAAGGTCAGCGTCGAAAAATTACGACTGGGGTCAATCGTGTCGAGGGTTTCTCGCGTCACACCACTATCAGTAAGATCGACGGCGAACAAAGACAGACCTTCATCATCTCTGGCAATAACAATAGCCACGTCTGCAACATCACCATCGGGCACTAAAATTTTTCGTCCGTTCAGCACCCCCTCTTCACACCGCATAGCAATGGTGTCTGGCTGTAACGGCCCGTTGATTTCCCAGGCGGCAAGGGTTCCGATTTTCTCGCCACTGGCCAGCCCCGGCAGCAGCGCTAGCTTTTGTTCGTCATTGGCAGCAACTTTTAGTGCTTCGACAGCCAAAAATATTGAGGACGAAAATGGTACCGGCGCCAACGCTCTTCCGAGCTCTTCAGCCACCACGCACAATTCCAAATAACCAGCACCCGCCCCGCCCAAACTATCGTCTATTGCTGTGCCTTGCACACCCATTTCACACAGAACACGCCATAACTGACTATCATAGGGGCTGTCACTTTCGAGTACCTGGCGAACATCCGCTGATCTACAATGGTCATCCAGAGCTCTGCGAACCTGATTCTTAAGTAGAACTTGATCCTCTGAAAATTCAAAATTCATAGGGAATTCCTTGTTAAAGTGTTTTTATTATCACTGCGACAAATGACATGTCATCACTGTTATTTATCTAAGTTTTTGGCGCTGCCAATTTTGCTCAGCCAAACTAGAACAACCGATTAGACTAGTGGCTTAAATTCTGGGCATTAACGCTAAAGGAATCAACCGTTATGAGCAAGCGTAAATGTCAGTGAGCCCATGAAAATAGACTCGAAAACAAACACGATTGACAAAAAAACCAGCAGCCTCAGCTTATTTATGTGTTGGTATTCCTCGCAATAAGGCCAGCATTCGTGTCGCTGCCGAGGACAATGGATAACGACGATTACTGAGCACACCGACTCGGCGTTCGATAGTATCACCGCTAATATCGCAACAATATGCCCCTAAGCTCTCCATTTGCTGCTGACACAATGCAGGCACAACCGCAACACCAACTCCCGCCGCAACCATCGCACCTACTGTGGTCAACTGAAATGCCTCCAACAGCGGCATTCGTAATACTCCTGTCTTTTGAATTAACTGATCCGTCCAGCGGCGGGTACTCGAGCCCCTATTTAGAACGATCAATGTATCGTTAAGCAACTGGCTAAATTCGATCTTTTTTCTTCCTGACAGAGCATGACTCATCGGCATTACTGCCACAAAGCGGTCGGTGAATAACGACTCAAACTGCTGCCCCTGCAAGTTATCCGGCTCAAAAGTGATACCCAAATCAGCTCGACCCGTCTGAACCGCATCGATAACCTGCTCCATAACGATATCTTGTACTGCAATCGTGATATTTGGAAACTGCTGTTGATACTCCGCCACAATAGCCGGCAACCGAGTGCTGGCAAAAGACGGCATTGCGGCGACCGTCAACTTACCTCGTCTCAACGAAAACAAACGATTTAAGTCGTCAAAGGCCTCCGACCAGTCTGCAATTAAACGTTGCGCGATGGGCAAAAACTCAAGGCCTTCCGGAGTCAGCTGGACTGATCGGGTGGAGCGATTAAACAATAAGCCACCGACGGTATCTTCCAGCTTACCAATGGCGATACTAAGCGCTGGCTGTGTTATATAAAGACGTTCAGAGGCCTCTGCGAAACTGCCGGTCTCGGCAATCGCAATAAACCCCCGTAATTGCTTGATAGATACATTCATTTATAAAGGTTATCAGTTGATCATTTAAATTAATTTGATTTATTTATCATCAATAGGCAGGCTAGGTCAACAACTGTGACGACCAATGGATCAAAAATCATGGCAACACCACTTTGGCGACCATCGGATCGTGCTATTGAGCAATCGAACCTGAGTCGATTTTGCCGCCAACTAAAAGACCAGCTTGGTGTCGAATGGTCGGACTATGATGCACTACACCAATGGTCCGTCGAAAATTCAGAATCCTTTTGGCGGGAGGTCTGGAGCTTCACCGATATCCGTTACTCTCGATTATTTGACGCTGTGCTCGAGGATGGTAAAAAATTCCCTGGGGCAAAATGGTTTCCCGGTGCCCGATTAAATTTCGCAGAAAATTTATTACGCAATCGCAGCAAAGCAATCGCCATTGTCTCCAGACTAGAAAACGGACAACGTCAAGAAATAAGCTATTCCAATCTTTATCAGCAGGTAGGGCAACTAGCAGCGGCAATGCGAAGTCGCGGCGTTGTCAGCGGCGACCGTGTCGCTGCATTTATGCCAAATGTCAGCGAAACCATCATCGGCATGCTAGCCGCAACGAGTATCGGCGCTATCTGGTCCTCTTGCTCGCCAGACTTTGGCATTAACGGTGTCATGGATCGCTTTGGACAGATTGAGCCGAAAATCCTGATCGCATGCGACGGCTATTTTTATAATGGAAAGACCATCGACTGCCTACCTCGAGTGCGAGATATTTGTCGTAACATTAACAGCATTGAACATGTGCTTATCGTACCGATCACTTGTCAAAACACCTCGATTCACGACATTGCTGGCGCCGCTTGGTATGACGACTTCCTACTCAAGGAAAACACGCCGGAGCTGATTTTCGAGCAACTCCCCTTCGATCATCCGCTCTATATCGTCTATTCCTCTGGAACAACAGGAGTACCCAAATGTATTGTCCACAGCGCAGGCGGGACCTTAATCCAGCAATTGAAGGAACAGCAACTTCATGTGGATCTAAAATCCAGCGATACGCTTTTCTATTTCACGACCTGTGGCTGGATGATGTGGAATTGGCTGGTTGCTGGCCTTGGGTCAGAAGCCACCCTGGTGCTGTTTGACGGATCGCCATTTTATCCAAGGGCCACATCACTTATCGATATCGCCGAAGAGGAACGTATTTCAGTTTTTGGAACCAGTGCAAAATATATTGCAGCACTGGAGAAAGCCCATGTCATTCCCCGTGAATCTCATAACCTGGAACATTTGAGGGCTATTCTTTCAACGGGATCGCCACTCTCTCATGAGAGCTTTCGTTACGTTTATCGGGATATAAAAAGTGACCTTTGTCTATCGTCGATATCGGGAGGCACCGATATTCTTTCATGCTTTGTTCTTGGGAACCCATGCCTGCCCGTATGGGAAGGTGAAATCCAATGTGCAGGCCTAGGTATGGCGGTTGAAATATGGAACGAAGAAGGCGGTTCAGTGCTTGAAGAAAAGGGCGAAATGGTTTGCACCAAGCCCTTCCCCAGCGCACCCATCTATTTTTGGAACGACGCTGACAACAAAAAATATCACAGTGCTTACTTTGACACCTTCCCAAATGTTTGGGCACACGGCGATTATGGTGAAATCACCCATCATCGGGGTATTATCATTCACGGGCGTTCAGATGCGGTTCTCAACCCCGGCGGCGTTAGAATTGGTACAGCAGAAATTTACCGACAAGTTGAAAAGCTCGATGCCGTTCTTGACAGTATTTGCATTGGACAGCAGTGGGACGATGATGTCAGGGTGGTACTGTTTGTAATACTGCGAGAGGGCATTAAACTCGACGAAACACTGGTGCAAAAAATACGCCGTACCATTCGGGATGAGACTACGCCTCGGCATGTACCGGCAAAGATCATCGCTGTTGCGGATATTCCTAGAACCATTAGTGGTAAAATTGTTGAGCTTGCCGTACGTAATATAGTCCACAACCAAGCGGTTAAAAATACCGATGCACTTGCAAACCCTGAAGCACTGGCTCTGTACAAAAACCTAGCAGAACTTCAGTATTAGACAACCCAACTGTTCCAATCTCAAAAAAA